>Ga0210095_1000282_pt1 | contig 14200 bp, 8 predicted proteins | sample China_Galinas_PW_FD_184861 | JGI IMG/M metagenome (GOLD analysis project Ga0210095, IMG submission 184861) | Wetland microbial communities from San Francisco Bay, California, USA, that impact long-term carbon sequestration - China_Galinas_PWA_D1... | ecosystem: Environmental > Aquatic > Marine >...
CTCGTGGAATCCGTTGGCCAGCTCGACGCCGTCGACGTAGAGCTCGAAGCGCTCGGCGACCTCGTGCCCGTCCGGCTCGGTGCGCAGCCGCGCCAACGACGCCTGTGACGGCGGGTAGTCGTGGACAAAGACCAGGCCGCGCGGCAGCCGGGGCTCGACGACGTGGCTGAGCAGCAGCGCCAGGCGGCCGTCGCGGTCGTCCGCCGCGAAGGAGGGCACGGCGCCGCCGACGGCGCCGGCCACCGCCGCGTCGAGCTCCCCGGCGCCGGCGGCGAGCGGGTCGAGGTCGAGGTGGCGGCGGAACAGCTGGCGGTAGGTGACGCGCTCGGCCGCACCGGGGTCGACGGTCAGCAGGGAGCGCACCAGCGCCTCGACCTCGTCCATCAGGCGGTGGTGGTCCCAACCCGGCCGGTACCACTCGAGGAGGGTGAACTCCGGGTTGTGGCGCCGGCCCCGCTCCCCGCCGCGGGCGACCCGCGCGAGCTGGTAGATCGGCCCGCTGCCGGCGGCCAGCAATCGCTTCATGTGGAGCTCCGGCGAGGTCTGGAGGTAGCGCGGCGCGGCGCCTCCCCCGCCGCCGCCGTCCGTGTCCACCACCAGGCTGGCCAGGTGCGTCTCGGGCGTGGTGGCGGCTCCGAGGATCGGCGTCTCCACCTCCAGCACGCCGCGCGCGGCGAAGAAGGCGCGCACCGCACCGGCCATCTGCGCCCGGCGCCGCAACGTATCGAGCTTCGCGACCGGCCGCCAGTCGGACGGAGGGGACGGGGAGGAGGTCAGAGCTTGTGAAGGAATCGCGGCCGTCGCGAGTCCGCCGTCCGCGCCCGCCTCGCAAGGCGCGGCGACGCAGGCGTAGCGGGGCCTACGGTGAGGAGCCGCAACGCCGCGAGGCGGGATGCGGCGGCGGACGCAGTAGGGCGGGATTCCTTCACAAGCTCTTAGTCTTTGGCCCGGGAGACGTACTCGCCGATGCGGGTGTCGACGCGGATGACTTCGCCGGTCTGGATGAAGAGCGGCACCTTGACCACCGCGCCGGTCTCCAGGGTCGCCGGCTTGGTGCCGCCGCCGGAGGTGTCGCCGCGCACGCCGGGATCGGTCTCGGTGATCTCGAGGGTCACGAAGTTGGGCGGCGACACCGACAGCGGTACGTTGTTGTAGAGGGTCACGGCGCACTGGTCCTGCTCCTTGAGCCACTGCTTGGCGTCCCCCACCGCCTCCTCCGACGCCTCGTACTGCTCGTAGGTGTCGGGGACCATGAAGTGCCAGCTCTCGCCGTCGCTGTAGAGGTACTGCATGGTGGTCTCGAGCACGTCGGCCGCCTCCAGCGGTTCCCCCGACTTCAAGGTCCTCTCGTTGACGCGACCGGTGGTCAAGGTGCGGTACTTGATGCGGACGAAGGCCTGGCCCTTGCCCGGCTTGACGAACTCGACCTCGGTCAGGTTGCAGGGCTCGCCATCGATCATGACCTTGAGACCGGTGCGAAATTCGTTGGTGCTGTAGCTCGCCATAGGAGGTGTCGATTCCGGAGTCGTTGCGGTGGATGGGGTGACGCGAAGCGGACCCGAGGTTGGGCTCGCCCGCGATGATACCGCGATCCCGCGGCGATTTCGCAACCTCGTGTCACCACCGCCGCGGCCCGGCCGCAGGCTCGAAACCCCGCCGGCGGCGTCCCGTCTGCAGGCCGCGCCCGCACTGGAGAAAGCGTGACCGCTCCGATCGCAAACCCGTGGATCGCCTACCGCCAGCCGCGCCGCCAGCCGCGCTTGCGTCTGTTCTGCTTCCCCTACGCCGGCGGCGCCGCCTCCACCTATCGCGGCTGGGCCGGCGAGCTCCCCGAAGAGATCGAGGTCTGCCCGGTGCAGCTCCCCGGCCGCGAGGGTCGCATCCGCCAACCGGCCCTGCTCGGCATGGACGAGCTGGTCGACGCGGCGGCCGCCGGCCTCGGCGACGAGCTGGACCGCGGACCCCACGCCTTCTTCGGCCACTCGATGGGCGCGGTGGTGGCCTACGAGCTGGCGCGGCGCCGGCGCGACGCCGGCCGGCCCGAGCCGCTCCACCTGATCGTCTCGGCGCGCAACGCGCCCACCGTGCCCGACTCCGACGAACCGATCCACGACCTGCCCACCGAACGTTTCAAGCAACGCCTGCGCGAGCTCAACGGCACCCCTCCCGAGGTTCTCGACCACCCCGAGCTGATGGAGCTGGTGGAGCCGCTGCTGCGCGCCGACTTCCGCGTCAACGAGACCTACGAGCACCGCCCCGGCGAGCCCCTCGAGGGCCCGCTGACGGCGGTCGGCGGGCTGGCCGACGAGCACGTGCCGCAAGACGGCCTGGAGGCGTGGCGCGAGCTCACGCGCGGGCCGTTCCGGCTGCACATGCTGCCCGGCGACCACTTCTTCCTCAACGGCCCGGGCCGCCGCGACCTGCTCTCCGTCGTCGCCCGTCGCCTGCTCGGCTGAAGCGCCCTCGGCCGTCCCGCCGGGCCGGCTTCGCGGCCCTTGACTTACGCTCTGTTACCGCCTATCCTAGAAAGTCCCATGACGCACCATCGACACAGCGACGAGCCCGCACGGCGCGGTGTGCCCGAGCGACAGGGTGGCGGTGCCTCCGCTGACGATGCGGTGGTCGAGGAGGTGACGGTGGGCAAGGCGGCGGTGGCCGACAGGCCGGACGGGCTCGACGACGAGGCGCGGACACCGCTGGGTGCGATCGGCGCCGGTCTGCGCCGGCTGCGCATGCAGCGCGGCCTGCGCCAGTACGAGGCGGCGGAGGCCGCCGGCGTCACCAAGGCGATGCTGTCGGCCTACGAGACGGGCAAGCGGCGTCCGTCGCTGAAGACCCTGGACAGCCTGCTCACCGCGATGGGAGCCGACCTCGGCGACCTGCACCGGGCGCTGGTCGCCCACCGCCGGGAGATCGACTATCTCTCCGGCGGTGCGGCCGTGCCGCGGCGCTGGGAGATCGGCGAGACGCCGTCCTCCTACGGCGGCCGGGAGGCGAGCCCGCCGTACCGCCTCGCGGGCGGCGCCCGGCCGGACGTCTACGGGCTGCTCGGCATCACCGATCCGCTGCCGGCCGACGAGGAGCAGGCGCTCGGCGAGATGCTGCACGGCTTCCTCAAGCTGCTGCGCTTCATGCATCACCGCTTCGCCGTTGCCGCCGCCGGTGGTGGCGGCCGTAGCGCTGCCGGCGGCCGGTTCTCAGGCGGTCCGTTCGACGGCTGACCCCGCCACCAGCTCGTCGAGCAGGTCGAGCAGCACCTCCGGATCGAACGGCTTGTCCAGGTAGCGCACCCGTGGATCGGCGAGCAGATCCTCGACGGCGATGCGGTCCCGAAAGCCGGAGACCAGCACGACGCCCCGGCTGCCCGCCGCCAGCGCCGCCTCGGCGACGGCACGGCCCGAGCCGCCGGCCATCACCAGGTCGGTCACCACGACGTCGAAGGGTTCCGCCGCCGCTTCGATGGCGCGCACGCCGGCCTCGCCGTCGGCCGCGGCGACCACCTCCTGGCCGACGGCGGTGAGGATGGCGTCGGCGGCGTGGCGCAGCTCCGCGTTGTCCTCCGCCACCAGCACGCGATAGCACGGCCGGGCGGGATCGCGCCGCGGCGAGGTCGCCGCGGCCTCCTCCTGCGCCGCCTCGAGACTGCGCGGCAGGAAGATGCGGAAGGCGGCCCCGGCGCCGGGCTCGCTGTCGAGGCGCAGGAAGCCGCCGGCCTGGTGGACGATGCCGTAGACCGTCGCCAGACCGAGGCCCGAGTGTTCGCCGGAGCCGCCGCGGCGACCGCCGTCCGTGCCGCGCTTGGTGCTGAAGAACGGCTCGAAGATCTTGTCGCGCACCTCGGGCGGAATACCGACCCCGTGGTCGCGAACGGTGAGGCGGACGTACTCCCCGGGGGTCGCCTCCGGGGCGCTGTCGTGGTCGACGACGACGTTGGCCGTCGACACCGTCACCCGGCCGCCCTCCGGCATCGCCTCGCGGGCATTGACCAGCAGGTTGATCAGCACCTGCTCGAGCTGCGAGGGATCGATCCGCACCGGCCACAGGTCGCGGCCCGGCGCCATCTCCAGCTCGACGTCGTCGGCCAGCAGGCGGCGCATCATGCTGCCCATGTCGGCAGCGAGGCGGTTGAGGTCGACCACCTGCGGGTTGCTGGGCTGCTTGCGGCTGAATGCGAGGAGGCGCTGCAGCAACGACGAGGTGCGGCCGACGGTGGCGGTGACCTCGTCCATCATCGACGCGATCCCCGGCTGCTCGCCGTGCAGCACCTTGACCAGGCCGCACTGGGCGTTGATCGTCGCCAGGTAGTTGTTGACGTCGTGGGCGAGACCACCGGCGAGCCGGCCGACCGCCTCCAGCTTCTGCGCCTGCCGGAGCTGCTCCTCGCTGTCTCGCAGCGCCTCCTCGGCCTGCCGTTGCAGGACCTGGCGGCGGCGCAGGGCGATCAGGGCGAGGCCGATGAGCAGCAGCCAGGCGAGCAGGATCAGGCCGACCAGCCGCGTCGACTGGCGGCGCTCGCTGGCGATGCGACGTTCGACCTGGCGCTCGAGCCGGGTGGTGGCGGCGAGCAGCTGGCGGAACACCTCGTCGTAGCGCTCGTCGAGCCGCGTGCCGACTCCCGCCGAGTCACGGTTGGTGATGCGGGTATGGGCCAAGGTGCGGAACGGACCGAGCATGCGCCGGACCTCCATCGCCTGGCGGCGCAGCGGCCCGTCGGCCAGCGGTTGCAGGAGTCTCCGCCCGTCGTCCACCGTGCCGCCTTCGACCAGGGCGCGGATCAGCGCGTCGGCGTGGTCGAGCTGATCCCAGACGTCGCGCCCCAGCTCCACCCGCGCGTCGCCGGTCAGGTACTCCTCCAGCCACAGGTGGGAGGTGGCGAGCGCCACCTGCAGGTCGGAGACCGCCCGCTGCACCGGGGCGTAGTGGCCGACGTGGCGGTCGCTGATGCGATAGGTCGCGACTAGCATGGCGAACGCCGCGGCGCCGAGGAACACGACGGCCATCGGGGTCCACGACCACGGCTGCGGAAATCGGCGGGCCAGCGGCGGCTCCTTCCACGAAGAGAGGGGCTTCGCCCCCTCTGTGCCGGCCGTCTGCGGTATCGGGACGCTCAGCGCGGACCCGGCTCGGGCTCGACGAGGCCGTGGCGCAGGGCGTAGCTCACCGCCTCGGCGCGGCTCTCCACCTGCAGCTTGTCCAGCAGGTTGCCGACGTGGAACTTCACGGTCCGCTCGCTGACCCCGAGCTTGGCGGCCAACGCCCGGCTGGAGGTGACGCCGCCGGCCAGCCAGCGCAGCACCTCCTCCTCGCGGTCGGTGAGCTCGAGCGGGTCGCGGCGACCCGCGCCGGCGCCGCGCCCGGCGGAAGCCAGGCGCTGCAGGGCCCGGTTGGCGAGGCCCGGCGACAGCGCCGGCTCGCCCTCGAGGACCCGGTCGAGCATCTCGAACAGGCGTTCCGGCTCCAGCGTCTTGAGCAGGTAGCCCTGGGCGCCGGCCTCGAGCGCGGCGAGCAGGTGGGTCTCGTCGAAGGAGCCGGTGAGCACCACGACGCGCATCGCCGGATCGGTGGCGACCAGCCGGCGGGTCACCTCGACGCCGTCGAGAACCGGCATGTCGAGGTCCATGAGCACGATGTCGGGGGCCAGCTCGAGCGCCAGCTCCAGGGCGTGCGGCCCGCTCTCGGCCTCACCCACCACCTCGAAGCCCTTGGCCGCCAGCAGCGCGGCGAGGCTCCTCCGGAAGAGCGTGTGGTCATCCGCAATGAGGATGCGCATAGATGTTCCTGTGGCCCCATCTTAACCGACCTGTCCTCGGGTCCGGCCGGCCCGAACCTGTCCTCCGGTCCAGGGCGGCCTGACCCGAGGTACAGCACCACCACCCCGCCGGGCGGCCAGCCCGAAAACTGGTCTTCGTGCCGTTCCGTGCCGCGCCGCCGAAAGGTCTACTGGGACCCGGTTTCGAACCACATTGGAGCGGCCGCCTGACCGGAAGTCGTCCGGCGGCGCGGACCGCCCGGACGGAAAGGAGACAGCCGTGACTCGACATCCCCTCCCCCGCGCCGCCTGGTGGGGTGTCGCACTGGCCGCGCTCGTCGCTCTCGTCGCCCCGGCGACGGTGCAGGCGCAGAGCTGCCAACGCGACCTCTACGCCCAGGTGGTCGCCCTCGACCAGCCGTTCTTCTGGAATCGCCTCGGCGCCGCCCAACCCCAGGGCCAGATCTTCGCCCTGCGCCGCGACGTGGTGGCGAAGACCAGCGGCACCCTGCCTTCCGCCGGCAACGCCCGGCTGCGCAGCGACAAGCGGCCGCGGCCGCTGGTGCTGCGCATGAACGTCGGCGACTGCCTGACCATCGACTTCACCAACTGGCTGAGCCCGTCGCCGCTGTACACCAGCGCGCTGCACCCGACGCCCGACCAGCCGGTGACCCGCGAGGCGTCGATCCACGTCACCGGCATGCAGCTCACCTCGATCGCCGACGACGGCTCGTGGGTGGGCCAGAACTCGAGCAGCCTCGCGTCGCCCAACCAAACGCGGACCTACAAGCTGTACGCCGAGCGCGAAGGGACCTTCCTGCTCCACTCGGCCGGCGCCCTGACCGGCGGCCCGCAGTCGGACAACGGCACCATCTCCACCGGCCTCTTCGGCGCCCTCAACGTCGAGCCCGCGGGGTCGGTGTGGTACCGCAGCCAGCTCACCGCGCAGGAGTTCGCCTGGGCGACCGCCACCAAGAGCGCCTGGCCCCAGCCCGCCTTCGGCAACGGCTACACCCACGGCTTCCCGGTGGTGACCTACGGCGCCCTCTACCCGGCCGGCCATCCGTTCGCCAACACGCCGATCCTCGAGATGCTCTACCAGAACGAGATCATCCACTCGGACCTGACGGCGATCGTCTCCGGACCGGGCGGCGGCCCGCTGCCCACCCCGTATCCCGAGGTGGAGGTCTACGACGACCGCCAGGAGCCGTTCCGCGAGTTCACCATCATCTTCCACGACGAGCTGGGTGCGGTGCAGGCCTTTCCCCAGTTCTACGACGGCGACCCCGAGTACGACCCGGACCCCCAGGGTGGGCTGGCCCACACGCTGCACAGCGTTCGCGACGCCTTCGCGATCAACTACGGCACCGGCGGCATCGGCTCCGAGATCCTCGCCAACCGGCTGCAGGTGGGCCCGATGCACGAGTGCACCAACTGCCTCTACGAGGAGTTCTTCCTCTCCGCATGGGCGGTGGGCGACCCGGCCATGGTGGTCGACATTCCGGCCAACGCCCCCTGCGACGACGAGGACGTCATCGAGAGCGGCGACGTCGAGGGCGAGCTCGGCTACTGCCCGCCGAAGAAGGGACCGAAGGCGACCAAGGCCTTCTACCCCGACGACCCCTCCAACGTCTACCACTCGTACCTGAACGACCACGTCAAGTTCCGCAACCTGCTCGCCGGGTCCGACGACCATCACATCTTCCACCTCCACGCCCACCAGTGGCTGCACTCGCCGGACGGCGACCAGTCGACCTACCTCGACAGCCAGGCCATCGGCCAGGGCTCGGCGTTCACCTACGAGATCGCCCACTCCGGCTCGGGCAACCGCAACAAGACCCCCGGCGACGCCATCTTCCACTGCCACTTCTACCCCCACTTCGCGCAGGGCATGTGGTCGATGTGGCGCACCCACGACGTGCTGGAGATCGGCACGCCGCTCGACGAGGACGGCCGGCCGCTGGCCGGTGAGCGTGCCCTGCCCGATGGCGAGATCGCCGCCGGCACGCCGATTCCGGCGTTGGTGCCGCTGCCGGGCCAGCCGATGCCGCTGCCGCCCAGCGTGCAGGTGTCGATCGCCAACGGGCAGGTGGCCTTCGGTCCGACGGTGGGTACCGGCAACCACAACCCGGGCTACCCGTTCTACGTCCCGGGCCAGGCCGGCCAGCGGCCGCCGGGGCCGCCGCTCGACCTGGTCAACGACGGCGGCCTGCCGCGGCACGTGGTCAACGGCGGCACCATCCAGGAGCTCCACACCCGCCTCGACTTCACCAAGGAGGTGCAGGTCGCCAAGGCCTACAAGCTGAACCCGAACGGCGAGTTCTTCGAGCGGCAGGCGATGGCCTACCACGCCGACCAGATCGACGGCAGCAACGACGGCTTCATGACCACCTACACGCCGGACGGCTCCAGCACCGGGCTGTTCGAGGTCAACGGCAGCCCGGCGGTGGCGGGAGCGCCGTACGCCGACCCCTGCTACCGGCCGACGCCGACCCAGTACCCCAACGCCCGCCGCTTCCTGACCTACAAGGCGGCCAACATCGAGATGGACGTGGTGTTCAACAAGAAGGGGTGGCACTTCCCGCAGCAGCGCTTCCTGTCGCTGTGGGAGGACGTGGCGTCGTTCAAGAACCGCTCGAAGCCGCCGGAGCCGCTGTTCATCCGCGCCAACACCTACGACTGCGTCGAGTTCTTCCACACCAACCTGGTCCCCAAGGAGTACGAGCTCGACGACTTCCAGGTGCGCACGCCGACCGACATCCTCGGCCAGCACATCCACCTGGTGAAGTTCGACGTCACCTCGTCGGACGGCGGTGCCAACGGCTTCAACTACGAGGACGGCACCCTGTCGCCGGAGGAGGTGACCCACCTGATCCACGCCATCAACCTGAACGGCGGCATCTGCGACACCAAGGCCTGCAACTCGCAGACCGAGCTGGTCGCCGAGGCGCACCCGTTCTTCCAGGACCCCGAGTACCTCGGAGCGCAGACCACGGTGCAACGCTGGTACGTCGACGACGTGCTCAACAAGTACAACGCCGACCGTACGCTGCGCACCGTCTTCACCCACGACCACTTCGGTCCGTCCACCCATCAGCAGGTCGGCCTCTACGCCGGCCTGGTGACCGAGCGCGAGGGCTCCGAGTGGTTCCACAACGAGACCGGCGCCCAGCTCGGCTACACGGCGAGCGGGCAGGCGGTGCGCAAGGACGGCGGACCGACCAGCTGGCAGGCGGTGATCGAGGGCCCGGAGACCTTCCGCGAGTTCATGATGGAGTTCGGCGACTTCCAGCACGCCTACACCAAGGACAACCTGTCCTACCCGGACCCCGACCACGCGATCAATCCGCCCGGCCGCCACGAGGAGTGGGCCGACCTGAACGTCAAGCCGTGGATCTACGAGAAGCCGGCCATCGCCCAGAAGTGCCCGGACAACGCGGCTCCGCCGTGTCCGGAGGCGGTGTCGGCGGACGACCCGGGCACCATGGTGGTCAACTATCGCAACGAGCCGATCGCTCTGCGCGTCAAGGACCCCGCCACCAACGCCCAGTCGCCGCTGTTCCCGGCCGGTGACCTGTCCTGGGCCTTCGCGTCCATCCCGCGCCACGACCCGGACCTCAACGTGGTGGAGCCGAACTACGGCTCGACCCTCACCACCGCCGAGCGGCTCAACCCCCACGACCCCTACACCCCGGTGATGCGCGTCTACGAGGACGACGACGTGCGGGTGCGGGTGCTGGTGGGCGCCCACGAGGAGGAGCACAACTTCAGCATGCACGGCATCCGCTGGCTGTTCGAGCCGGAGGATCCGGACTCGGGCTGGAAGTCGTCGCAGATGATGGGCATCTCGGAGTTCTACGACTTCGAGATCCCGCCGCTGCTCACCGACGACCCGCAGCTGCTCAACGAGATCGCCCAGGGCAAGGCGGTGGACTTCCTCTACAAGGCCGGCTCGTCGGTGGACGACCTGTGGAACGGGCTGTGGGGCCTGATCCGCGTCACCCGCGGCGCCCGCTCCGACCTCAAGCCGCTGTCCAGCAACCTCGACGGCACCGCTCCCGGCGTCGAAGCGGCCGGGCCCACGTTCGTCGGGCCTTGCATCTCCAGCGCCCACGTCCGGCAGTACAACGTCTACGCCCTGGCGGCGGCCGACGCGCTGTCGGAGGGCAGCATGCGGTACAACGACCGGCCGGGCCTCAGCGGCACGCCGCTGAACGACCCCACCGGCATCTTCTTCGCCCGCGCCTCCGACACCCAGTACTCGGCCAAGATGGCCGAGAAGTACGGCACCGAGACCTGCGCCGTGGAGCTCAAGGACTCGGCTCCCCGCGAGCCGCTCATCCTGCGCGCCAGCGCCGGCGAGTGCATCGAGGTGACGCTGACCAACTGCGTGCTGGAGGTGCGCGACCTGGACGGCTACAGCATGCTGCCCAACATCGTCGACAAGTTCAACGAGAACCAGATCGCGCCGTCGAACCACGTCGCGCTGCACGCCCAGGAGCTGTCCTACGACGTCGGCGACTCCGACGGCCACAACGTCGGCAACAACCCGGTGCAGACGGTCGCGCCGGAGGGTACCCGCACCTACCGCTGGTACGCCGGCATCACCAAGCCCCACCCGGGGGCCGTGACCCCGATCCCGGTGGAGTTCGGCGCCGTGGCGCTCTACTCCTCGGACCCCATCAAGCACTCCAACAAGGGTGCCGTCGGGGCGCTGATCATCGAGCCGGAAGGCGCGACCTGGGAGGAGTACCCCCAGTCCCGCGCCAAGGCGAAGGTGAAGCCGCCCAACAAGCCCACCTTCCGGGAGTTCGTGCTGGTCTTCCAGGACGACATCAACCTGCGCTACGGCGACGGCAGCCCGGTGTGGAACCTGAAGGTCAGCGAGGACCCGGCGGAGACCGGCCAGGCGGCGGTGAACTACCGCAACGAGCCGGTGTGGTTCCGCGAGAACCAGAACCCCCAGGACCTGGTCAACATCCAGCTCGCCGACACCTTCTCCAACAACCAGGTGCCGTACGACCCGGTGGTGGGCCACGACCCGAAGACGCCGCTGTTCAACGCCGTGGCCGGCGACCCGGTGCGCTTCCGCCTGGTCCACCCCGGCGGCGACGGCCAGAACCACACCTGGGGCCTGCACGGCCACATCTGGCAGGAGGAGCCGTTCGTCACCGGCTCCGGTTCGCAAGTGATCGGCAGCAAGCTGGTCCTCGGCCAGCCGGTCTCCGAGTTCAAGGGGGTCGAGTACGGCCACGGGCCGACCAACGCCTTCGACGTGGTGCCGCAGAACGGTGCCGGTGGTCTGTTCGGGGTGGTCGGCGACTTCATGTGGCGCGACTACGTCCCCTGGTACCTGGCCGACGGCATCTGGGGCATCTTCCGCGTCCATCCGTCGGACTCGGCGCTGCGCCAGGTGGAGCCGAACTGGCTGCTGACCACCAAGCCGAAGGACCCGGGACTCGACCCGGTCGTCCAGTGATCTCGTAGGGTGGGCCGCCGCGGCCCGTTTCCGGAACGGTCCGCGGCGGCCTCTTTTTCCCCGCGACGTCGATTCGACCCCACGTTACGAACCGAGAGGCAGAAACACCATGAGAACCCCTGAGATGAGCTCTCCGACCCTACGCACCGTCTTCACCGCCGCGCTGCTCGCGGCGGTGGCCGCCGGCTCCCTCGCCACCGCCCCGCGCGCCGCGGCCGCGGCGTCGACCGGCGACGCCGCCGAGCGGCCGGCCACCGCGGCCGCACCGCCGCGTTCCGCCGCCGCGCCGTTCCGCGAATCGCTCGCCCACGAAGGGATCGAGGTGGAGGTCACCATCGAACCGCTCGACGGCGCCAGCGAGCTGCGCGAAGGCGACCAGGCGCGGGTGCGCATCGCGGTGACCGACGGCAACACCGGCACGCCGCTGTCCGCCCTCTACCCAGCCGCCTGGATGGACCTCCTGCCGCCGTCCGGCGACCTCGACGAGAACCCCTGCAAGAGCAAGATCCAGGGCTTCCTCGGCGGCTCGCTGCTGTCGCGGGCCGAGGTCGACCTCAACGTCTTCTACGTCCTGGCGATGAACGCCGACGCCTCGATCTCCGTGGTCGATCCGCTGTTCGGCTTCGGCGGCTCCAAGCTCCTCGCCATGGTCCAGCTGCCGAGCCCGGGTCAGGACTGGGCGATCGCCGACGACCAGCAGCACGTCTACGTCGCCATGCCCGAGACCGATCGCGTGGCGGTGGTCGACACCCTCGGTTGGCAGGTGGCCACCAACGTCGAGGTCGGACCCGGCCCCCGCCGCCTGGTGCTGCAGCCCGACGGCGCCTTCCTGTGGGTGGTCTTCGACGGCGAGGTCGACGGTCGCCACCAGTCCGGCGTCTCGGTGGTCGGAACCACCGCGCTGAAGGAGATCAGCCGCATCGCCACCGGCAACGGCGCCCACGACCTGGCCTTCTCCGGCGACAGCCGCTTCGCCTACGTCGCCGGCGCCGTCGCCGGCACCGTCTCGGTGATCGACGTCGGCCGCCGCGAGCTGGTGGCCGAGGTGGAGACCGGCACCCGCCCCACCTCGCTGGCCTGGTCTTCGGCGGGCCGCGCCCTCTACGTCACCGACTCGGTGGACGGCACCGTGGTGGCGATCGACGGCGACAGCCACCGGGTGGTGGCCCGCATGCAGGCCGAGCCCGGGCTGGGGCAGATCCGCTTCGCACCGGACGGCCGCTACGGCCTCGCCGTCACCCCCACCGGCAACTCGCTCTACGTCGTCGACGCGGCGCTCAACCGCATCGTGCAGCACGGCGAGGTGGAGGCCGGGCCGGACCAGGTGGCGTTCTCCGACGAGCTGGCCTACGTCCGCCACCGCGACAGCGAGATCATCCTCACCCTGCCGCTCGACGCCATCGGCGCCGAGGGCCAGCCGATCCAGGTGATCGACTTCCCCGGCGGCAGCAACCCGGCCGGCGCCGGCGACGCCACCCCGGCCGCCGGCATGGTGCAGGCTCCCGGCGCGCCGGCGATGCTGATCGCCAACCCGGACGACGGAGCCATCTACTTCTACAAGGAGGGCATGGCGGCCCCGATGGGGCAGTTCAACAACTACGAGCGGGTGCCGCGCGCCGTGATGGTCGTCGACCGCAGCCTGCAGGAGGTGGAGCCGGGGGTCTACCAGACCGGCATCCGCCTGCGCCGGCCCGGCGACTACGACCTCGCCTTCTTCCTCGACACGCCGCGCATCGTCCACTGCTTCCCGCTGCGGGTGGCGGCGGACCCGGCGCGGGCGCGCCAGAACCGGCGCAAGCTGGTGGTGCGGCCGCTGACCCCGCCGACCACGCTGACCGTCGGCACCGCCGCCGAGCTGCGCTTCCGCGCTGTCGACCCGACCACCGGGCAACCGGTCACCGGCCTCGCCGACCTCGAGGTGCTGACCGTGCTGGCACCGGGCACGTGGAACGAGCGGCGGCCCGCCGAGGAGGTGGGCGACGGCGTCTACCGGCTGCGCTTCACTCCGCCCGAGGCCGGCGTCTACTACGTCTACAGCGGCAGCGAGACGCGCCAGGCCGGATTCAACCGCAACCCCTTCCAGGCCTTCAGCGCCGTCGAGGCCGTGGCCGAATCGCACGACAACGGAGGTGCCCAGTGACCGTCCTCGCTCATCCCTCGACCCGAACCCTCCTCTTCGCCGCCCTCCTGGCTTGGGTGGCCGCGTCCGCCGGCGCCCAGCACCAGCACCACGCCGGGATGCAGCACGACGGTGACGACCCTCACGCCGCCCACCGCGCGATGATGGAGCAAGGTGCGGGCGGCGAACGCGAGCAGCAGGTGGCCGGCCTGTCGATCCCCGACGTCATGGTGCAGACCCAGGACGGCGAGCACCACCACTTCTACCGCGACCTGGTGGCGGGCAAGGTGGTGGCGATGAACTTCGTCTTCACCACCTGCACCACCATCTGCCCGCCGATGGGAGCCAACTTCGGCCGCCTGCAGAAGGAGCTGGGCGACAGGCTGGGCACGGAGGTGTTCCTGATCTCGGTGTCGGTCGACCCCACCACCGACACGCCGCAGCGCCTCGAGGCCTGGGGCGACAAGTTCGGCGCCCGCGACGGCTGGAGCCTGGTCACCGGCGACCAGCAGGAGATCGAACGGCTGCTCAAGGCGCTGCAGGTGTTCAACGCCGACATCCGCGAGCACTCGCCGGTGGTGCTGATCGGCGACGACGCCGCGGGACGCTGGACCCGAGCCTACGGCCTCGCCGGGCCGCGGGAGCTGGCGGCGATCGTCGACCGCGTCGTCGCCGGCGAGGACCACGCCGGGCATTCCGGCGCACCCCACGGCGAGCACGGCGGTGAGCACGGCGGTGCGCACGGCGGTGCGCATGGCGGTGCCCACGGCGCCGCGGCCGGCGCGACGGCGCAGGGAGGCGTCCAGTGAGCCGCCGCCCGGACTCCCGGCGCGGTGCCGGCCTCGCCGTCCTC
>Ga0210095_1000286_pt1 | contig 14085 bp, 10 predicted proteins | sample China_Galinas_PW_FD_184861 | JGI IMG/M metagenome (GOLD analysis project Ga0210095, IMG submission 184861) | Wetland microbial communities from San Francisco Bay, California, USA, that impact long-term carbon sequestration - China_Galinas_PWA_D1... | ecosystem: Environmental > Aquatic > Marine >...
CCGCCGCTGGCGGAGATCTACGGCGGCCGCATCGGCAAGGACGCCGACGCCATCGAGGAACGGCGCCAGGCGATCAAGCAACGGCTCGACGAGGCGCAACGCGAAGGCGCGGCGATGGAGAAGAAGCCGCGCCTGGCTACCCTGCCCGACTACTGGGACGACTTCTACGGCGGCCACTGCGAGCCGGCGGACGACCCGCGGACCGGCGTCGAGGCCGAGACGCTGGCCGAGGTCGGCGAGGCCCTGGCCGCCGTGCCCGACGACTTCCACCTCCACCCCAAGATCGAAAAGCTCCTCGAGCAGCGCCGCGAGATGGCCGGCGGCTCGCGGCCGGTGGATTACGGCTTCGCCGAGGCGCTGGCCTTCGGCACCCTGCTGGCCGAAGGCGTGCCGGTGCGCATGAGCGGCCAGGACAGCCGCCGCGGCACCTTCAACCACCGCCACGCCGTGCTCATCGACGTCGAGGACGAGCACGAGCACGTGCCGCTGGCCGCCCTGGCCGACGACGGCGTCTTCTTCGAGATCTACGACTCCATGCTCTCGGAGGCGGCGGTGATGGGCTTCGAGTACGGCTTCTCCCGCGACTACCCCGAGAGCCTGGTGCTTTGGGAAGCCCAGTTCGGCGACTTCGTCAACGGCGCCCAGATCATCCTCGACCAGTTCGTGACCGCCGGCGAGGACAAGTGGGGCCTGCTTTCCGGCCTCACCCTGCTGCTGCCCCACGCCTTCGAAGGGCAGGGACCGGAGCACTCCAGCGCCCGCATGGAGCGCTTCCTGCAGCTCGCTGCAGAGGACAACGTGCAGGTGTGCCAGCCGTCCACCGCCGGTCAGTACTTCCACCTGCTGCGCCGCCAGGCGAAGCGGCGCTGGCGCAAACCGCTGGTGGTCTTCACGCCCAAGGGCATGCTGCGCCACAAGGCGTCGGCCTCCGAGCTGGCGACGCTCTCCGAGCCCCGCTTCCGCCCGCTGGTCGGCGACCCGAACGTCGCCGGCGCCGAGCGCGTGCTGCTGTGCAGCGGCAAGATCGGCCACGAGCTGATCGCCGAGCGGGCGAAGCGCAAGGACGAGCGCACGGCGATCGTCTTCCTCGACCAGCTCTACCCCTTCCCGGAGGACGAGGTGGAGGCGGAGCTGGCGCGCCACCCGCAGGCGCAGCACCTGGTGTGGGTGCAGGAGGAGCCGGCCAACATGGGGCCGCTGTTCTTCGTCGTGCCGCGTCTCGAACGGCTGCTGGGGGCCCGCGGCGGCCGCCGTCTGCGCACCGTCAAGCGCTCGGAGAGCGCCAGCCCCGCCACCGGCTCCGCCAAGGCCCACCAGCTGGAGCAGAAAACGCTGCTCACGTTGGCCTTCGAGCTGCGCTAACAGCCTGGCCGGCTACCGCCGGTCAGCGCCGGGAGACGGTTTCAGCGCCAGCTGCAGTCTCAGCGCCAGCTGACGGTGAGCTCCATCCTCGCCAGGCGCTGGCGCAGGCCGTTCTCCGACACCTCCAGGCGGTCGACCATGGCACCCAGGTCGCCGGCGCAGTCGCGGTGGGCGGCCTCGATCTCTTCGTCGGCGAGGTCGGCCACCTTGCGTACCCGGTCGCTCTTCTCGATGAGCCCGTAGAGGGACGGACGCGAAACGCCGAGGGCCTGCGCCGCCGGCTTGACCTGCCAGCGGTGGGCGCGTAGCGCCGCCACCAGCTCGTCCTCGCTCACCTCGGAGGGGGGACGGTAGTCGTGGGCCGTGTCCTCGCCCGCCGCCACGGCCGCCACCGGCAACGGTGGGCGCCCGGCGCCCGCGTCCCGGCTCTGTTCCCGGATCTGCTCCCCGGTCCGCCCGCCGGCGCCCCGCGCCTCCGCCTCGCGCAGCAGCCGCTCGACCTGCGGCGTCACCCGCGCGTGGTCGGCGTTGCGGCCGGCGAGGGCGAGCTGGCGGGCGACGTTCTGCAGCTGCCGCACGTTGCCGGGCCAGCGGTGGCAGGCCAGACGGGCGACGATGGAGGCCGGCATCCACGGCTGGTCCGCCGGGTCGCCGAGGGTCAGCCGGTGCGCCTCGCCGGCGGCGTCCAGCTCCTGGTGCAGGAAGTGGAAGAACAGGCGGCCGAAGTCGTCGCGCCGCCGGCGTAGCGGCGGCAGCAGGATCTCGTAGCCCGCCAGACGGTGCAGCAACGGCGCCCGGAAGTCACCCTCGACGCTGGCCGACTCGAGGTCCAGGTCGGTGGCGGCGAGCAGCCGCACGTCCACCGTCTGCGCCGTCTGCGAGCCGACGCGCTGGATCTCGCCGCTCTCCAGCACGCGCAGCAGGGCGGCCTGCACCTCGGCCGGGGCGTCCCCCACCTCGTCGAGGAAGAGGGTGCCGCCGTCGGCGCGCTGGAAGAAGCCGGCCTGGGGGTGCACCGAGCCGGTGAAGGCGCCCTTGACGGCGCCGAACAGCTCGCTGGCGGCCAGCGACGCCGGCACCGCCGCCATGTTGACGCAGAGCATCTCCCGCTCGCGGCGCCGGCTGCGGCGGTGGATGGCCCGCGCCACCAGCTCCTTGCCGGTGCCGGTCTCGCCGCGCAGCAGCACCGGTACGTCGAGGTCGGCGACGCGGCGGATCTCGCGCCGCACCTGCACCATCTCGTCGCTCCCTCCCACCAGGCCGTCGCCGTCCCTCACCCGGACCGGCTGCGCCGCCCGCGTATGGAGCAGCAGCACCACCCTCTGGGCGAGGTTGAGCACCACGCCGCGCTCCACCTCGGCGGCGGTGAAGTCGCGGCGCCCTTCCACCGCTCGCCCCCACGCCTCCACCGGCGTCGGCGTGCCCTCCGTCACCAGGCGCACGGCGCCGCCGCCGAGACCGGCGAGGAGCAGCGGCGAGCGGCTCAGGTAGGGGTCCGAGAGAGGGCGGGCGACGCCCCCCTCCGGCGTCGCCAGATCGAGATCCACCCTGGACAGCCGGCAGACGCCGCCGGCGGCCAGCTCCGGCAGCAACCGGCCCTCTCCCACCCGCCGCCAATCCGGATGGCAAAGCAGGGTGAGGGCCGGCACCCGGGCGCGGGCGCGCTGGCGGCGCTCGCGGACGGAGCTCACCGCCGACATCTCCATGGTGCGACTCACCGCGTCGCCGTCGCTGCCCTTCGTCTGCACCATGTCGACCCTCCCGCCCCCCCGCTCTCGTCATCTCAGATCCGATTCCGGTGCCGCCGGGGTAAACGACGTCGGGATGAGCTATGCCCCGCCGGCTGCCTTCAAGAGTCCCCTTCTACCTGGAAGTGACGCTGAGGCTCAAAACCTTTCACGCAAAAAAAAGACCCGGCGGGCCGGGGAGGCCCACCGGGTTCGGGGTTTTCGGCGCGCGACGGTCGCCGCGCGCCGGTTGGAGGATCGATCAGTTGAGCGGGCAACCGAGGTTGTTGTCGCCGTCGAGGGCCGCGGCCAGGGACAGCATCGTGTCGCGGTCGCCGCTGGCCAGGGCGGCGTCGACGTCGGCGATCACCGAGGCCGCGCTGCGCGGATACCCCACGCCGCCGTGGGACGAGTTGAGCAGCGCGGCGACGGCGGCGCGCAGCAGGTTGCGGGCGCCGCCGTCGACCCCGGAGCCGCCGTGGAAGGCGAGGGCATCGAGCAGCGACGCGTCACCGATCCCCGGGTAGGCGACGGCGGCGGCGAACACGCTGCCGACGGACTGGCCCGGCGCGTAGCCGGTGGGCGGCCACGAGTCGGTGTGGTTCTTCCAGTAGCCCGGCGTGCAGCCCTGGTCGCCCGTCTCTTCGTGCTCGGCGCTGTAGCCGGCGTCGTCGAAGGCGACCGCGTTGTGCTGGCACTCCGGCGCGCCGCCGGTGTGGCCAGCGGCGCTGGCGGTGTTGTCGTGGTCGCCCTCCTGCGCTGTGCTCTGCGCCGTGCAGGTCATGGAGCCGCCGGCGGCGAGCTCGTTGCCGGGACAGGTGATGACCAACCCCAAGCTGTCGCTCACCGTCAGGTCGTAGAGGGTGCGGTTGCCGGTGTTGGTGACCTCGTAGGTCCACGTCACCGGAGCCCCCACCTCTACCGTGGCGTCGTCGGAGCCGTTGGCCAGGGTCTCCAGATCGAGACTCGCCACCACGCCCTCGTCGCAGCCCTCCTCCGTGTCCGGCACGTAGTGGCTCGGATCGGTGTCGATGGCCGCCGCGTCGCAATGGCTGAGGGCGGTGACGATGCCGAGGTTCTGGTACGGCTGATCGCCGGCCATGCCCTGCGCCGTGCAGGTCATGGACTCCCCGGGTTCGAGGGCGTCCTTGGGGCAGCTCACGGTGAGGGCGTCGTCGTCGTCGTCCACCTGCACGTCGTGGAGCGGCGTGGCGCCGTCGTTGGTGACCACGTAGGTCCAGGTCACGACGTCTCCGGTGGCGAGGCTCACGGCGTCGTTCCAGGAGTCGGCGTCTTCGCCGTCCGTGGCCTTTTCGACGTCGACGGAGGGCGCCTCCTCGACGCAGCCGCAGTCGTAGACGGCCGTGTCGGCGTCCGCCGCCTCGACGTCGCAGGCGTCCTTGCCGCGGGCGTGACCGGTGACCGAGTGGCCGCCAGGCTGCGCCTCGGTGTGGACGGTGCAGGTCATGGACTCGCCCTGGGCCAGCGCGCTCTTCGGGCAGGCCACCGGGTTGGACTCGTCGTCGAGAACCACCACGTCGTGGAGGTCGGCCTGGCCGACGTTGCGCACCACGTAGTCGTAGCGCACCGGGTCGCCCACCTTGATCTGCGGCCCCGGTTGCTGGTCGGCGTCCTTGCCGTTGACCAGCAGCTCGAGGTCGAGGGCGGCGCCCTGGTCGCCGAAGTAGTGGCTGAGGTCGCTGTCCGCCACCTGGCCGCCGTCCGGCAGCTCGCCGGCGGCGGTACCGCGGTTCACGTACTGGCAGGCCGCGGCGACGCCGTGGGCGGTGCAGGTCATGGACTCACCCGGCTCCAGGGCGGTCTTCGGACAGCTCACGGTGAGGCTGTCGTCGTCGTCGCTGACCGCGACGTCGGTGACGACCACGTCGCCGAGGTTGGTGACCACGTACTCCCAGGTCACCTCGCTGCCCACCGCCAGGGAGATGCCCGGTAGCGTGCCGGCGTCGGCGCCGTTGGTGGTCTTGCGGATGCGCAAGCCCGGCTTCTTCTCTTCCTCGAGACGCAGACAGACGGTGGTCAGGCCGACGCTGTAGCGCTGGTCGGCCGCGTAGCGCACGGCAATGAAAGAGTCCTCGCTGGTGACGACGTCGAGCCAGCCGAAGCTCTCGCCGAGGGCCAGGTCGGAGACCTTCACCACCTGCACCGGCAGCGTGCCGACGGCGCGGTCGCCGAGGAAGATCCCCGGCTCCTCCCAGGCGCTGGCGTCCACCACCACCGGCGTCTCGTCGCTCAGGTAGGGGCCGCTGGTGGGGGTGAGCTGGCGCGACGTCCAGATGATCAGCTCGGTGCCGCTGTCGAAGCCACCGCCCTCCAGGAAGCGCAGGGCGTGGCGCCGGCACAGACCGCTGCCGCAGGGGTCGGCGGGATCGATGTTGATCAGCCGCTCGCCCTGCGCCGAGTCCTGGGTCGGATCGACCACGAAGTAGTCGCCGAACAGGACGTCGCTGCGCGGCGAGCCCTGGACGCGGACGGTCGCGTAACCCACCGCCAGCCGCGGCTGGATCTCGGTCGAGTAGTAGAGACCGTCCTGGGGCGACTCCTGTCCGCACAGGGCGGCCTGCACGTGGGCCAGCTCGAGACCGTCGAGCTGGACGCCGCCGGGCAGGTTACCGAGCAGCAGCCAGTCGCGCAGGTTCACCGACTGCGCCTTGTGGGGACCCAGGGTGAACGGCACCTGGAGGATCTCGGTGCCCCAGTTGGAGTGCACGGAGACGAGGACCGGGACCTCCCGGTCCGAGGAGTTGACGACGGCGAAGAGAGTGGTGACGCCGGGGCCTTCCATCTGCACCTCGAAGTAGGGCAGCAGCAGGTCCGACGTCGGTGCAGGCGCGGCGCTCGCCGACGTGGCGAGCCAAAGGCCGAGGGCGGCGCTCAGCACGAGGGCGGCCCACCGGGGGCGGTTGTAGATCAGTTCGCGACAGGTGTTCATGGGGCGGCTCCCTTCGTCTCTGGATCGGATGAGATGTCCTTGCGCCGCTGCTACAGCGCAAGCCCGATGCCAGCCACGAAGGGATAGCTAAACCACTGAAAGTAAGTGACTTACAAGACTCATCGCGGACTCTCGATGAGTTCTCGGGAGGGGTGTCAGGGGGGGTGTCGGAGGGTGTAGCCGGTGTCAGGGGGTGTCAGCGCCCGGCCACCGGCGGGCCGTCACTCGGTCAGGTAGGCGTAGAGGTTCACCGCCACGCTGCGGTCGGAGGTGTTGTAGAGGTAGACGCGGTAGCGGGGGAAGGCGATCTGTACGCGGGGCTGGTCCGACTCCACCCAGCGGGCCGTCGGCGCCACCTCGGCGGAGACCTTCAGCGGGAAGAGGATGCGGCCCTGCTCGAAGGCGCGGCTCACCGGCTCGACGGCGGGCACCAGCAGGGCGCCCACCTCGCCGGCGCCGCCGCGTCCGCGCACCTCGCCGGTCAGCGAGAGGACGGCGTGGCCCCAGCCCTCGGTGTCCAGGCTGCCGGCCTCGACGAGTTGCGACGGGTCGTCCGGCGACGCCGGCACGGCGACCACCTCCGGCAGCGTCACCAGGGTGGACGACGGCACCGGCGCCGTCACCTCCACCCGCCCGGTCACCTTCTGCACGGCGGGGAAGTTCTCCACCCGCACCACCTGCGCCTCGTCGTGCTGCGCCCGCACCTCGTCGCTGGGCAGCAGCAGCAGGGTGAGGGACAGCAACAGCGCCAGGATCACCGCGTAGATCGCCTTGTGCCACATGGGTCTCGAGTCCTCCTGCCGTGGATGCTATCCCGTTCTACGAGCAGCGAAGCGGCGGCGTCCAGGGTGTGAGTTGGCGCGCCGGGAGAGGCGGCTCAGCCGGCGCAGCCGACGGCGACGGACAGAGCACGGCAGACCTCCCCCATCTTGACGCCATCCAGACTGCCGACGAAGCGGTGCAGCCGCCGGCGCTCGACCGTCTGGACGTGATCGAGATTGACCGCCGACTCGCCGCGCAACCCCTCGTCGATCCCCACCCGGACCTCGCTCGGGGCGCCACGGATCGCCGAGGTGATGGGCGCCACCATCACGGTGTGCAGCATCGGGATGACTTCCTGCCGGGTGAGCACGAGGACCGGCCGCTGTTTGTCCGGCGCCTTGAATGTATAGAGCCAGATCTCGCCTCGGTTCACGTCTCGGGCCATGCGCCCTCGTCCTCCCAGCCGGCAAAGTCTTCACCCAGGCCAGGTTCGCCGGCATAGGCACGGCGGTACGCCTGTCGGATCTCCTCCCGCCGCGCCCGCCGCAGGTAGTCCGCAGCCGCCCGCCGCAACACCGCCGACCGCCCGTCGCGGCGCACCTCGTCGCTGGCGTCCAGCCGCGCCAGCAAAGCTTCGTCGAAGGTCACCTGTACAGCTTTCATGTGGGTATCTTATGTGGACTCGGTTCCGAGGGCAACTCGGGCCTGCCGGTTTCTTCCGACCTCCACCCCGGCCGCGGTCCCGGATTCGTAGACCGCTTGCTGGGCTCGATGGCCGAGGAGACACTGCAACAGCCACCCGGCCCGCGTCCTCGCCACCGCGGAAGGCTACCCCGAAGTGGGACTCACGGAGGTGGCTGGAAGCCGCCTGCCGCACGTCCTATTCCGTCCTAACTTGGCCCCTCATCGAATCGGCGACGACGTCCTTCAACTTCGGCAATCTCGGCATCCAGTTTTGCATCCTCAAGATCGGCCTGCCGGTCGATTCGCTCGCGGGTTCGCTTTGCCCACGCAACGCGACGCTCACGCTCATAGCCAGCCTCGCTGCCGGCCGTCGTTGTCCCGTGCTCAAACTGATGTGGGTCATAATTCTTGTTGCGCAGTACCCGATCAGTTACAGCTAGCCGTCGCAGCCGAATGCGTTTCTTGTCGGGATTAGGTTCCCCAAGGATCTCCCTTACCGCTTCCTCGAGCTTTTCGATGGCGACCTGACTGTAAACCCCGGTATCGAGGATTCCTTTGCGAATCTCATCTTCCACGTAATGCACGCGCATTATGTTGATCAGCGTCACGCTCCGATAACTCACAGCACCGAGGACGGCTCCGAGGAAGGCCGCCGCCACAATCTCGACTGCCCTAGACGCACCCTCGCGAAGGTACATCAGGGAGATGTAGACGAGCGTCGGGCCCAGCAAAACCACGGCACTCCGCACGAGAAGCCCCATGAATGGAACCCCCGAGTCACCGCGCGGGAGCGTGATGTCGATGACACGCATTACGTGAAGGATCATCTTCGGCGAGAGCGCAAAGAGAAGCCACAACGTGAGACCGACTGCCAAGCACGCGAGACCCCAGGGGTGTATTGCGTCGAGGAGCTTCCAGACACCGGAAGACCACGCCACCAACGATAGGGTGGAGCCGGCGATCAGCACCACGGTCCACGGGGACAGGAGCCAATTGCGGGGGACGTTGATGCTGATGCCCATCATCCACTCCCGAGCAACTCTGTAACCGCCCGTTGTTCCAGAAGAGCCTCTGCAAGGCGCTTGAAGAGAGCAGCCCTAGCCTGTTCTTCATTGAAGCCCGCACCCGCCTCGCTGAAGGTGGGGAGCGAGACAGGTGCGCCACCGGAAAGAGGAACGAGGTGGACGGTGAGGTGACCTCTCATGTTCACGGAGTTGCCTACACCGACGCTAGCAACCGGCTCGCGCTTGAGACGGCCCAATAGAAGGGTTGCCTGGTTGGCCCCGAGTTGCAGCCGACTCAGAAGGGTGCGATCCCCAGCGATTAGCCGCGAGAAGACACTCTCGTCGAATACTCGGTTGGTCAGAAGATTGGTGCTCACGGAGACGCCCCGTTCGCGCAGTGCCTGTGCGATAGCGCGTGCGAGCCCGTCGTCAGAGATTGTGATCGCGACATGACCAGAGCCGAGTTGACTGACGGCTGAGCTGTTCACGTAGCGAACCCTGAAGGCCTGTTCAGCTTGCCGGGCGGTTTCCGCTGCGGCCTGAAGTTGTCGTTCGCGTTCGGCTTCCTCAGCTTCCATCTGCTTGCGCGAGATCTCTGCCGCCTGCTCTCCCCGCTCTCTGGCTTCAGTCGCACGGAGCATTCTCAATACGACAGGAGTCAGCGGCCAGCAGCGCTCGCCGGTGGTAGGGCTGAACTCGACGTCCTTGCCTACAAACTCGACTTCGCCCTCTGGATCGCCGCAATACCGGACCAAGGCATCCTGCGTCTCTTCATCGAAGAAGCGAGGGACATCGTCTAGCGATGCGTAGGTAACGATAACTTTCGGCTTGGTCGCATCGGGAAACAACTTGAAGTGGGCGCCAAACATAAGCGGGACGCCAGCCACGATGAGAAGCAGCAGCGGTCCGCCCCACCGACCCGCGCCAAGCTTCTCGCGCTCCCGCCGGATACCGGTAGTATCGCTGAACCTGAGTCCCGCCATGTGACCTCAGATGTCCTTCAAGAGCTCGGCCTGTTTCTGCTTGTACACCTCGTCACTGATGAGTCCCTTTTCATGCAGAACCCTTAGCTGTTCCAGTCGCTCATCGAGAGACTTGCCGTCTCCGGACGGCTCGGCTTGCGAGGCCTCGCGGTGCACTTCATTCCCACCGGAGCGTGCGACTTGTTCGCTATCTTCACCTGCCGCTTGGTCCGCGTTTAGCGCGAGTGCGCTTTCTTTCGCCTGACGACAATCGGTGATCGCTTGCGTAGTCGGGTCGAGATCATGGAGCCGTAGCGACGCGTCGAAGGCGGCGAGCGCGGCATCGTAGTTATCGAGCAGAAACTCGGCCATACCGAGGTTGTAAAGGGCACGTGCAGCGAGCTTCGGCTTCTCGGTGCGGTAAGTCTCACAAGCCTTGACGTTCTCCTCGGATTGTTCACGGCCGCCAAGGAGATCTCCACCACGGACGAGGTTGTAGGCGAGCTCAAGGTTGCACTCGGTGTTGTCGAAGAATCTCAAGGTGCGCACCTCGTCCCAGGGGAAAAACCAACGGTGGACCTCGCCAGCCGCCTCGCGTAGTACCTGGTCCGTCATGGTGTACTCCGACGGATGCTCTGGGCGCCCTTGGGTGCTCCGGTTCTCCGCTGAGGCTTGCTTCTCGACCGTCCGGGCCCGGTCGATCTTTGCGGTAGCCAGATCGACTACCTGGATCGAGGCGCGGAAATACGCGGTGGTACGGGAAACGTACTGGTAGGTCGTCGCACCGGTGGCATAGTTTTTCATCGGATTGGTGAGGCTCTGCTTCTCGATCGCACAGCGCCGTACCGAGACGAAGACCAGCGCCGTGGGGCCCAAAATCTTGCCCAGCTCAACAGCGTGCTGGCGATCGACGACTCCGCTGAGGCTGAACTCCTGCTCGGCGAGGAGCGCTTCAATCTGCCGGCGAGTCCTGACTTCCACACCATTCTCGGTGAAGTCGGAGATCAGCGCGTCGACGAAGTCGCCTGCGCAATCACCCTCCTCCGGGCCGAACGCAACGCGGGAGACTTCAAGTCCGAGTCGGGGCGGGTGCCGAACCTGAACCTGCACCTCAGGCGCGGCACCAAGCGAGTCTCTTATCCGCTTGAAGAACTGGGCGTCTGCATCCGAACTCACCGCCAAGAAGAGCACGACGAAACAGAGCCATCGTCTCAACATAAAGCACCTCCGGGAGCCCTAGAGATATGTAGGCATAACTACACTTCGGCTCTGGGTACAGACTGAGTATAGCTGACTTGTGTGTCCCAGGGTGGAAATGGCACAAGAGGGATCACCAAGCCTCCACCTCAATCTCAGCCAAGATGCCGACCGGCACCTCCGAGACGCGGTCGAGCGAGCATCTCACGCCGCTCGCGAACGAGCGGACGTCACGCCCCCGGCCCACGCTACTGGGATTGGGAAACTCAAGGATGGAAAGCCACGATGGCTGGGAGGCAGGGATTCGAACCCCGATTCTACGGTCCAGAGCCGCATGTCTTGCCGTTAGACGACCTCCCAACGGACCCCGTATTCTATCGGCGGGCGGCCGAAGGGGTCAAGGAAACTGTGGTCAAGAAAGCTGCCGGCGCAGCCAGTCGGCGAAGCCGCCGAGGTGGCGGCGGGTGGCCTCGCGGCCCTGGACTTCCACCAGGTCGAAGACGCTGGGTCCCTTCGCCGAGCCCGACAGCGCCATGCGCAGCGGGTGGATGAGGGCCGCCGCCTTGACGCCGAGCTGCTCCGCCAGGGTGCGCAGCTCGGCTTCCAGGGCGTCGACGGCGAAGGGCTCGACCTGGGTCAAGCGGTCGCGTAGCGCGTCCAGGTGGGCCGGCAGCTCGGCGTCGGCGAGGAAACGCTCGCACAGCGCCGCGTCGTAAACGAGGCGCTCCTCGAAGTAGGGCACCACCTGCAGCGCCAGCTCGTCCAGGTTCTTGGCGCGGCTGCGGTGCAGCTCCACCGCCGCCTCCAGACGCTGCCGGTGGGCCTCCACCTCGTGGGTGGCGCCGAGGCCGTGGTGCTCGAGGAAGGGCGCCAGATGGGGCATCACCTCGGCCAGCGGCAGCGACGACAGGTACTGGGCGTTCATCCAGGCGAGCTTGTCGACGTCGAATACCGCCGCCGAGCCGTTCAAGCGCTCGACGGTGAAGCGCTCGATCATCTCGTCGCGGCTCATCAGCTCGGTGTCGTCCCCCGGCGACCAGCCGAGCAGCGCCAGGTAGTTGTACAGCGCCTGGGGCAGCACCCCCTGCTGCCGAAACTCCTCCACCGAGGTAGCGCCGGTGCGCTTGGAGAGGCGCTTCTTGTCCGCCCCGAGAATCAGCGGCAAGTGGCCGAAGCGCGGCAGCTCGGCGCCCAGGGCGCGGAACAGGGCGATGTGCTTCGGCGTGTTGGACAGGTGGTCCTCGCCGCGCAGGACGTGGCTGACCCCCATGTCCACGTCGTCCACCACGACGGTGAGATGGTAGGTGGGGGAGCCGTCGGAGCGCAGCAGGATGAAGTCGTCGAGGGCTTCCGGCGGCACCGCCACGGCGCCGCGCACCAGGTCGTCCACCACGATGGGCTCGTCCGGCATGCGCAGACGCACCACGAAGGGCCGCCCGGCGGCGACGAGCTCCGCCACCTCCTCCTTCGGCCGCCCCAGGCAGGTACGTGGGTAGCGGAACTTCTCCCCCGTTTTCTCCACCGCCCGGCGCTGCTCCTCCAGCTCCTCCGGAGTGCAGAAGCAGCGGTAGGCGGCGCCGGAAGCGAGCATCTCCGCGGCGCGCTCGCGGTGGCGCTCGACGCGCCCGCTCTGCAAGATGGGCCCCTCGTCGAACTGGCAGCCGATCCACTCCAGGGCGGAGACGATCTGCCGCGTCATGGCGTCGTCGGAGCGCTGGCGGTCGGTGTCCTCGACGCGCAGGATGAGGGCGCCGCCGAGGCTGCGGCGCAGCAGCTCGTTGTAGATCGCCGTGCGCGCACCGCCGACGTGGAGGTAGCCGGTGGGGGAGGGTGCGAAGCGGACGCGGACCGGTCCGCGGAGTCGGGTTTTCGCCATGCCGTCGCCTGGGAAAGTGGGCAGGAATCCGCGCCGCGGACCCGGGGCTGGGTGCCGCCGCGGAAGGGACTTCACCGACGGCCTGACGGGCAGGCCGCAGAGAGAAATCAAGCTATCACGGGGCCTCCCACCCCACAAGGTGGGCGCCGCGCTGCTACGCTAAAGGTGCCCGCCGGAGCGGGTGCGCCGCTCGCAGAGCCGGGTCGCGCGGGGCCGCCGATCGACCGCACAAGGAGGCACGGGATGAGCAACGACGGGACGAAAGACCTGATGGAGATCGACCTGGTTCTGGCCGCCACCGACTTCTCCCCTACCGCCGAGGCGGCGGTGGACTGGGCGGCCGACGTGGCGCGGCGCCACGGCGCGAAGCTCTACCTGATCCACGGCCTCACCCTGCCGGCGCCGTTGCCGGACTACGTGCCCTCGGGCTCGGACTTCGGCCAGGAGATGCACCGCATCGCCTTGAGCAAGCTGGAGGAGACGGCGCAGCGGGTGCGCGCCAGCGGCCTCGAGGTCGAGATGGAGGTGCCCATCGGCGTGCCCTCCCAGGTCATCGTGCGCGCCGCCGACGAGCAGGGCGCCGACCTGGTGGTCATCGGCACCCGCGGTCTCACCGGCATCTCCCACCTGCTCCTTGGCTCGACGGCGGAGCGCGTCGTGCAACGCGCCTCCTGCCCGGTGCTCACCATCCACCCGGAGGACGCCGAGAAGCATCGCCCCATCCGCACCATCCTGGTGCCGACGGACTTCTCGACCCACGCCGAGGCGGCGGCGCACCTCGCCCGCACGTTGCTGTGCCACGTCGACGCGCCCACCAAGCTGGTGCTGCTGCACGCCTTCCACCTGCCCATCGAGTACACCGCCTACGGCCCCATCCCCACCTCGGTCAACTTCATGGAGGACGTCGGGGCGGACGCCCAGGAGCAGCTCGACGGCACCGCCGAGAAGCTGCGCGCCGAGGGTCTGGCCGTGGAGACGGTGGCCCGCGAGGGCTACGCGCCGGAGGTCATCGTGGAGGAGGCGTCGCGGCGCCAGGCGGACCTCATCGCCATGGGCACCCACGGCCGCACCGGTCTCGCCCACCTGCTCCTCGGCTCGACGGCGGCGCGGGTGGTGCAGCACGCGCCGTGTCCGGTGATGACGGTGCGCAAGGCCGAGGACTGAACGGCCGCGCAAGGCGAGGCGAGCGCAGGACTGTCGGGGGTTCGGGCGGGGTTGGGAAGCTCAGGCAGGAATGGCGGAGAGGGAGGGATTCGAACCCTCGGTCCGGGTTGACCCCGGACAACTGCTTAGCAGGCAGCCCTGTTCGACCACTCCAGCACCTCTCCGCACGAGGGCCTACAACCGGCCACAGGGATTAAAAATTCTACGCGCCGGCGGTGCGGAAGTCAAAGCGCGCGGCCGGCGCCGAGCCGCCGCCAGGGGCCGTCGCGGGTCGTCCGCGGAGGCACGTTAGACTAGTGCCCCGTGCGGACTTCCCGCACGGGGCACTAGCTCCCCGACGCCACCGGGCCGCGCCCCCCGGAGCGCACTCGACCCGCGGGCCCGTGCACCGCAACGG
>Ga0210095_1000288_pt1 | contig 14031 bp, 10 predicted proteins | sample China_Galinas_PW_FD_184861 | JGI IMG/M metagenome (GOLD analysis project Ga0210095, IMG submission 184861) | Wetland microbial communities from San Francisco Bay, California, USA, that impact long-term carbon sequestration - China_Galinas_PWA_D1... | ecosystem: Environmental > Aquatic > Marine >...
CAAAAATCCCCAGATTGAAATTATCGGCAAGTATGTTTAGGTCGATATCCTTTCAATTGATCTTGCATTAACCGGAGCGGGGGAAAGACTTATCAAGGGAAAGGATATCGACCTAAACATACTTGCCGATAATTTCAATCTGGGGATTTTTGGTGATATACTTCCGGTTATTAAGAAAGTGCGTGGTTCAATGTTTGCTAATATTAATATTAAAGGCAATTTAACTGATCCTGATCCCCAGGGATTTTTAAAGGTGCGTAATGGGGCCTTTATTTCTGAGTTGAATAATCTCGAATATAACACAAGTTTTAATATTAATATGCATGGCAATTCTATTGGTTTAGATAGTCTTTTTGTACAAAATTTAGAAGGTACTGTTAACGGTGGCACATTAACAGGAACCGGTCAGGCAATATTTAATAATTACGAAGTTACTTCATCACAAATTTACCTGGACGGTGAATTAAAAGTTTTAAGTGAAGCATCGAAGGGAGTCAGCCCATCGCTTTATGGAGATCTGGTAATTGCTACTAATGGTAAACTTGAATTTACTTTTGACTCGGAAGGAGCATTTTTAAAAGCACCTGTGACAATTAAATATGCCGATATCACGGTGCCCCAATCACAAAGAGGATATAAAAATTCTTCATCAAATTTTATTTATAAATATGTTCAGGATACAGCTAAAGTAGAGAAAAAAGAAATAGATTTTGAAAGTCTTATGGCTTTATCACAACAGCGGAGCCTGAGCAGTAAGATAGCTCCGTCAAAGAAGAGTAAATTTGAATTTGTAATTAATGCAAGTATAGAAAATGAAGCAAAATTGACTTTTATTCTTGATCAGGAGTTTAACCAAATATTAACTACAATTCTGAAGGGTAATTTTAAGTATCAGAATTTAGGTGGACGTGCATTAGCAATAGGTGAGCTAAAGCTGGAGGATGGTTCAACTCTGGAATTTCTTACAAAAACATTTCAGGCTGCAGGCTCTCTAAGATTTGAAAGTGAACTCAGTAACCCATATCTGGATATTGTTGGAACTTATAAAAATTATTATACTCCACCGACGGATTCCACTGGAACAAATGAAGTTGAAGTGGCTGTTAAGCTAAAATTGAAAGGTCCGCTAAAAGATCTGGGGAAGAATTTTATTCAAAATGAAAATAATATTGCGGTTTATTACGGTGCAGATAATATTCAGAATGATGTTATTGATAAATCAAGGGATGCTTCGGATGCCGTAATGTTTATAGTAACCGGGCAGTTTTTAGGACAGCAGGGAGGAATTAGCAGTGGAGCACAGACAAGTACTGTAGCAGGTACGGCTTCTTCATTAGCAGGTTCATTACTTGGTGGATTCTTAAACTCTTATGCCGGCGATTATGTAAGAAGTGTAGAACTACGCCGTGTTGGCTCATACACAAAGTTTAATTTATCAGGTAAGGTTAACAATTTCCGATACAGCATTGGGGGAACAACAGATGTTTTTTCCGACCTAAGCAGAGCAAATCTAAAAATTGAGTATCCTTTCTTCCAGAAGTTATTGCTGAGACTTGAAAGAAAAGAAGCAGTGACGGAAACAAATAATACCAGTGAAATGATTAATGAACTTGGTCTTAAATATAAATTTGAATTTTAATGAAAAAAAAACTTATAGCATTCTTTAAAAAGAATCCCGGAAGACAATTTAAAAGCAAAGAAATCTCAAAAAGAATGGGGATTGATTCCGATCACGAATACAGCTCACTTAAAGCTACCTTGAATTTGCTTTATAAAGAAGGTTTCCTGGCAAAATCAGGGAAGCGTTATAAATACAATGCTACAGTAAAATCTGGTACTGTAACCGGTGTTCTTGAAGTGACGCAGGGAGGATACGGCTTTGTGGTTCTGAAGGATAAATTAAAAAACGATGTGTTCATCGCCGCAAGAAACCTTGGAACCGCATTTAATGGTGACACCGTTGAAGTTACTTTATTTGCCCAGCAAAAGAAAAAAAATCAGGAAGGGCAGGTTATAGATGTAATTAAAAGAAAAAGAGAAGAATTTGTTGGAATTCTGAGAAAATCGAAATCATTTTACTTTGTTAAGCCTGATGATCTTAAAATACACAGAGACATATATGTTGATAAATCAAAACTTAACGGAGCAAAAGTAGGGGAAAAGGTTATTGCCGGCAAATTGTACTGGGACACCTCAATGCTTAATCCGGAAGGTGAAATTATTGAAAGAATTGGGGAAGCAGGGACACAGGATACAGAAATAGTTTCAATTGCCAGGGATTTTAACCTGCCTTATAAATTTCCGAAAGAAGTTTTAGATGAAGCGGATTCTATTCCCGTAAAAATAAATAATTCAGATATTAAAGATAGAATAGATTTCAGAAATAAGATTGTATTTACAATTGATCCTGATGATGCTAAGGATTTTGATGATGCTCTTTCTATCGAACAAATTGAAAACGGAAATTTTTCCGTTGGAATACACATTGCCGATGTTTCAAACTACGTTACACCTCATTCTGAAATAGATAAGCAGGCAAGGATAAGGGGTAATAGTGTTTATTTTGTTGGCAAAGTAATCCCGATGCTGCCCGAAAAATTATCGAACAATGTTTGTTCTCTTGTACCATCAGAAGACAGACTTACTTATTCTGTAATTGCAGAACTGACGCCAAGAGGTAAATTAGTTGATTATGAAATTGCAAAAACTGTGATTAATAGTAAAAGAAGGTTTACTTATGATGAGGCACAAAAAATAATTGAAACTGGTGAAGGTGATTATAGTAAAGAAGTCTTATCCTTAAATAAACTCGCCCGGACTTTAAGAAAAAAGAGAATGAGAGAAGGCAGTATCGAATTTCATACTGCGGAAGTAAAATTCGAACTTGATGAAAATGGTACTCCTGTAAGAATTTTTAAGAAGGAGCAAAAAGAGAGCAATATGCTGGTTGAAGAATTTATGCTCCTTGCTAATCAGGTTGTTGCAAAGCATGTGGGATTTCCTAAAAGAGGTGATGTTAAACCATTTGTCTACAGGGTGCACGATTTACCTGACAGCGAAAAAATAATAGAGTTTTCAAAATTTGTTAAATCGTTGGGATATACATTTAATCCTGACAGCTCATCAAAATCTAATGAATTTCAGAGATTGATTGATAAAGCCAAAGGTACGGAAGAGGAGAGTGTCATAAATGAGCTTGCAATCAGATCCATGGCTAAAGCTGTTTATTCTATAAATAATATTGGTCATTATGGACTTGGATTTAAATATTATTCTCATTTTACCTCTCCAATAAGAAGATATGCTGATTTAATGGTGCATCGCCTTATATTTCAATATGTTACAAAGAAAGGAGCTACCAAATATTCTCTGAAAACACTTGATGAAATATCGGATCATATTTCATTTACCGAGAGGAATTCTGTTGAAGCTGAGAGAATGTCTGTTAAATTAAAGCAGGTTGAATATTTACAGAATCATCTTGGGGAAGAATTTCACGCAATTATTTCAGGAATTACCCATTTTGGCTTGTTTGTAAAAATTAGTGATATTTTGGCAGAGGGACTTATAAGGTTAAAAGATTTAGAGGACGATTTTTATGTTTACGATGAAAGAAAATATGCTTTAATTGGTAAGTCCACAAAAAAACAATTTAGATTAGGGGATAAGGTGCAGGTTAAATTAGTCAGAGTAGATTCAGAAAAATTGGAGCTTGATTTTATTATTATTGAATAAATAAGGAAATTCTATGAAGCGGTACTTAATTAAGGGTTTTGTTTTATGTATGCTGGTACAGCCGTTACTTTTCGGGCAGTTCGGGAAAAATAAAGTTCAATATAAAGACTTTGACTGGTATTATATTCAGACAGATCATTTTGATATCTATTTTTCACAACATGGCTCAAGCCTTGCAGAGTTTACTTCTAAAGCAGCCGAGAATGCACTAAGTTCAATAGAGAAAAGTTTTAGATATAAAATCAATAATAGAATTTCAATTATTATTTATAACTCCACTAATGATTTTCAGGAAACAAATACAACGGATGAATATTTATCCGAGGGGATAGAAGGTTTTACTGAACCTTTTAAGAACAGAGTTGTAATTCAGTTTATGGGATCTTATAAAGATCTCAGACACCTTATTCATCACGAATTAACTCACGCAGTTATAAATGATATGTTTTTTGGTGGCTCCCTTCAGAATGTAATCTCAAATCATATTACAACAAATTTACCACTGTGGTTTAACGAAGGAATGGCAGAATACCAGGCACTTGGTTGGGATATTAATGAAGATATGTTTATGCGTGATGCAGCAATTAGTGAATATCTCCCTGATATCGACCAGCTTAATGGCTATTTCGCATACAGAGGCGGGCAATCTGTCTTCTATTATATATCCCAGAAGTACGGCAAAGAAAAAATTGGTGAGCTGATAAATAAAATTAAAGGAAGCGGTAGTGTTGAAGCGGGTTTGAAAAGCTCAATAGGCCTTACTCTTGAAGAACTGAACGAGCGCTGGAAAAAATATATAAAAAAAATGTTCTGGCCCGATATTGCAATCAGAAAAGACCCGGATGAATTTGCGAAAAGATTAACTGATCCTAAAAAAGATGATGGATTTTATAATACCAGCCCGGCTATTTCTCCCCAGGGCGACAAAATTGCATTTATTTCAAACAGAGATTTTTATTTTGATGTTTATATAATGAATGCACTTGATGGGAAAATTATTAAGAAACTAGTCCAGGGAAATACTTCCGCAGATTTTGAACAATTAAATGTTGTTGCACCGGGACTTTCCTGGTCACCCGATGGAAGGAAAATAGCACTTACCGCCAAGAGTAATGGCTATGATGTGGTCTATATTATTGATGTTGAAAGCGGAGACAGAGAGACTTTACCGATTAAACTGGATGGAATTAAAAGTTTAAGCTGGTCACCGGACGGCAAATATATTGCTTTTATTGGGCATAACGCTGTTCAATCTGATGTATACCTGTATGATTTGCAGACTAGAAAAACTATAAATCTTACGGATGATATTTTTACAGATAATGATCCATCCTGGACACCGGATAGCAAAAAAATACTTTTCTCTTCGGATCGGAGGAATCATTTATTTGCTGAAGAATTACCTGATAGTTTCAAGGTTTATAATTTTGATTATTCTGAAACTGATATTTATGCTATTGATATTAACACACAAAAAATTGAGAGGATAACTGATTCACCGGATGTCAATGAAACCAACCCGGTTTGTGGTCCGAATGGAAAAGAAATCCTTTTTACTTCCGATAAAAGTGGGATAACAAATATCTATAAAAAAGATATTGTTATTACTCCAAAAGATACTTCCCGCAGTATCGAAAATTTACCTGAGATTCCGATAACGAATTCTTTAGACGGACTAAACCAGCTTTCATTATCTAAAGACGGGAAAAAGTTGGTATTTACTTCTCTATATAGGGCCTCGTACAATATGTTTATGTTGAACAATCCTTTCGACCTTAAGGTTGATTCATCATATGTGCCTTTAACTGTTTATAGAAAACGACTGCTAAATAAAGAGAGTAATGAAAAATCAGAAGGGGAAATTGCTGAGGTAAATGAACAACAACAGGCAGATACTCTTGAAAGAAAAAATGATATTACAAGTCAGATTTTTACCGGGCAATATGTTGACACTACAAAAGTAAAGAGTGATACAACTGTTGCAGACTATTCAAATTATGTCTTCGGGGCAAATCCATATACCAGATCTGACTCAACAAATCTGGATTCAAAAAATAAATTTAATTTAACAGATAACCTTGATGAAGATGGTAATTATAAGGTTAACAGGTACAAAATTAATTTTACTCCTGACCTGATTTATGCAAACGCAGGCTATAATACTTTATATGGACTTATGGGTACAACTGTATTGTCCTTTAGTGACGTATTAGGAAATCACAGGCTTATTGGAGTTACAAGCTTGCAAATTGATTTAAAAAATAGTGATTACGGTTTAACTTATGCTTACCTGGGCAGTAGACTTAACCTCAGTGTACAGGCCTTTCATACTGCAAGATTTGTTTATCTTTCCCGGGGATTTGGCTCCAACCTTTTCCGATTCAGAAATTATGGGGCTGCTGTAAATTTTAGTTATCCAATAAACAGGTATTACAGGGTAGAGGCAGGTTTAAGCTATCTGAATTTATCTCAGGAAAACCTTGATGATGCTTCTGAGCCTGTTCGGAAGGCTTCTTTTGTTGTTCCGAGCCTTAGTTTCATCCATGATAATATTTTGTGGGGATATATTTCTCCTCTTGATGGAACAAGATATAGGTTTGATGTTCTTGGAAATCCGGGAATAAATGACAAAACTTTAAGTTTTGCCTCTTTACTGGGAGACTACAGAACTTATTTTAAATTTAGTTCTGAATATTCATTTGCTTTAAGACTATCAGCGGGATATTCGGTAGGTGGAAATCCGCAAAGATTTTTCCTTGGCGGAGTTAATAATTGGATAAACAGAAAATTTGCTACACAGGAAGTTCCGATTGAATCTATTTCTGATTTTGCATTTTTAAGTACGGCAGTACCTTTAAGAGGATATGATTATGCTCAAAGTATTGGTACTAAATATGCGCTTTTAAATTTTGAAATCAGGTTCCCGCTTATTAGGTATTTCATTACAGGTGCTTTACCGCTTTTCTTTAGCAATATTCAGGGAGTTCTTTTCTTTGACGCGGGTGCGGCCTGGAACAAGAACAGCAGCCTGAAATTATTTACACGAGATGCTGAAAATTCACTTGTAACAAAAGATTTACTGATGGGTACCGGAATTGGTGCGAGAATGTACTTCCTTTATTTTCTTCTGAGATATGATCTTGCATGGGCATATAACCTGAATGGATTTTCGACACCAACGCATTATATTTCGATAGGCGTAGATTTTTAAATAAAAAATAGCCCGTAAATTCAGAACTATTACGGGCTAATAAAAAACAGAAATTTATTATCCTAAGTTGTATAGACTGAATTAAATAATACATAATCAGTAGATATATCCGTACCCCATCCGGTTGCTTCTGCTTTACCGGTATTTACCTTCATCAATATACTGATATGAGATGCACGCAAAAGTTTTTTTAGATGGTTCTTGTTAAATTCCAACGGAGTGCCTTTCTCTAATACCTGTTCCAGTACTTTTGAATCACCAATGTAAAGATCAACTTTGCTGATATCAAAATTGACACCCGCATTACCTGCAGCAGCAACAATTCTTCCCCAGTTAGGATCTCTGCCGAACATCGCAGTTTTAACCAGGAGAGAATCTGAAATTGACCGGACTAATTTTCGGGCAATAGTTTCACTTTTTGCTTTTGTTACTTTGTACTCAATAAACTTAGAAGCACCTTCGCCATCAGATACAATTAACTGGGCAAGGTGGACTAATACTTCTTCAAGATGATCCTTAAAATCGGTAAATCCAGGATCGTTTTGAGATGTTATTGTTTTATTCCCTGCCATACCATTTGCAAGTACAGCAACCATATCATTTGTTGAAGTATCACCATCAACAGTAATCATATTAAAAGTTTTTTTTACAAGATTTTTAACAGTCTTATCTAATAGCTTTTTATCAATTGCTACATCAGTTAAAACAAATGCTAGCATAGTGGCCATATTTGGATGAATCATCCCAGAGCCTTTTGCAATACCGGCAATATTAATTTCCTTATTTCCAATAGAGAATTGAGTATGCCCTTCTTTTGCAAAAGTATCCGTTGTTAAAATAGCATTTGCTACGAGAGTGCCGGCCTTTCTGGATTTTGAAAGTTTTCTTGCATTAACTTTTATTCCATCTACAATTTCATCAGTAGGAAAGGGTTGCCCAATTACACCTGTTGAAGCAACCAGCACAAGTTCTTTGTCTATTTTTAATTCTTTTGCAAGAGTTTCTGCCATTGCCAGAGCGCCTTTATAACCTTCCTTTCCTGTGCCAGCGTTTGCATTACCTGCATTAATTACAATTGCCTGGGCAATATTATTCTTAATATGTCTTTTGGAAAGTAAAATTGGGGCTGCTGCCACATCGTTTTGTGTGAATGTTGCTGAAGCACTGCAGGGTTTTTCCGAATAAATAATTGCAAGATCTCTCCGTAAAGATTTGATCCCGGTATGAGCTCCCCAACATTTAATTCCTTTAACATTGGTAATATTTCTGACTAATTTATGTCCTGTTTGAGTGTATTTCATTTTCTTCTTTTCTTTTTTGAAAAAACATTTGTCTTATAAAATAACAATTATGGACGCACGGGAACCTGCTTGAGTCCTGTTTCCTGCTTTAGGTTTAACATTATATTCATATTTTGTACTGCCTGCCCGGCGGCACCTTTTACAAGATTATCAATCGCAGAGAAAACTAATATGTTATTTGTCCGAATATCGTAAGCAGGATAAATATCTACAAAATTTGTGGCGCGTACATTTTTTAATTCTGGCAGGTCTTCAATTATTCTGATAAATACTGAATCCGAATAAAAACTTGTATAAAGAGTTTTTAATTCATCTTCCGCAATTTCTTTTAGTGGTGTAGTATAGGAAGAAGTTAATATTCCTCTGTCAACTGGCAGCAGGTGGGGGGTAAATTGAACAGTAACATCCTCCTTACCAATTATGGATAATTGTTCCTGCACTTCAATTGTATGTCTATGAGTTTTTATTCCGTAGGGCTTAAAATTATCATTTACATTTGGAAAGTGCGTAACTAATTTAGGATTTACCCCGGCCCCGGTAACACCGGTTTTTGAATCTATAATAACCTTTTTTTTATCTATTAAATTATTGCTTATTAGTGGGGCCAATGCCAGAATCGCACCTGTTGGAAAACATCCCGGGTTTGCCACTAGTTTAGCGTCTTTAATTTTATCTTCATAAAGTTCAGGTATTCCAAACACTGCCTGATCAAAACCTTCCGGGAAAGTGTGCTCTTTTTTATACCATTGTTCATAAACTGCTTTACTGCTTAACCTGAAATCACCCGAGAGATCAATAATTCTTATATCTTCTTTTATCAGGTTTTTTACAAATTCCATTGAAATACCATGTGGTAAAGCAAGGAAAACTATATCAAGTTCAGCGGGATTAATCTCATTTGCGGGTTTTAAATTATAATCAACAATACCTTTAAATTGAGGATGAATATCTGAAAACTTTTTCCCTTTATGAGATTCAGACGTTATGATTTTTATACTTACATCAGGATGATTAAATAAAATCCTTACAAGCTCAGAACCCGTATATCCTGTAGCACCTATTATTCCAATATTAAACATTTTCTTTTACTTTACTTATTGAATCAAACATTATTTCAATAACTTTTTCAAGATCATCATAGGGAATCGTTAATGGTGGTACTATTCTGATTACTTTGTCAGCAGTTGCATTTGCAATTACACCCAGCTCCAGCATTTTTTCAACTACCGGTTTCGCCATGAACTCTAGCTCAATACCTATCATTAATCCGAGTCCCCGAATTTCTTTTATTCCAAAATTTCCATTATTCTTTTCTTCAAATTTCTTTTTAAACCAGTTTCCTTTTTTTTGAGCCTCTTCAATCAGATTATTCTTTTCTATCTCATTTATAGTCGCAAGTGCGGCAGAGCAGGCAAGTGGATTTCCTCCAAATGTTGTTCCGTGGTCGCCGGGATTTATTGATGATGAAATTTTCTCTTTACAGATCACAGCGCCGATTGGCATACCTCCGCCAAGTGCTTTTGCTGATGTTAAAATATCCGGCTCAATTCCAAAATAGTCCTTTGCATACCAATATCCGGTTCGGCCAACTCCACATTGAACTTCATCAAAGATTAGAACTATGTCTTCCTTATTGCATAATTCTCTTAGTTCTTTTAGAAAAATTTTATCTGCAATGTTTATTCCGCCTTCGCCCTGTATTGGTTCAATAATTATGGCCCCTGTATTATTATCGATTATATTTTTTACACTTTCAATATTATTGAATTCTGCCTTTTTATAGCCCTGCGGCAAAGGTTCGAATCCCTTCTTTTGTGAATCTTTTCCAGTTACAACAGTTGCCAGTGTGCGGCCATGAAAGCATCCCGTAAAAGAAATAATTTCTCCGCCCTTGCCTTTACTGTGTGCATATTTCTTGGCAAATTTTATTGCGCCTTCAACTGCTTCGGCACCGCTATTGCCGAAAAAAACTTTGTCCATTTTTGTTATTTCAGCCAGCTTTTTACTCAGCAATGCCTGAGATTCACTTAAAAAGTAATTGGATATGTGCAGCATTCTTTTTGCCTGGTCTGAAATGGCATTTACAAGCGCGGGGTTATTATGTCCCAAACAGTTAACTGCAATACCAGCCAGTGCATCAATATATTCTTTGCCTGTGTCATCCCATACTCTTGCATTTTCTCCTCTTACCAAAGTAATGGGAAACCTCTTATAAGTTGGTACGTAATATTTTTGATCTAATTCCTGGTAGTTCATTATTTTTATTCTCTTTTTTTATTTTATAAATTTTGTCCCACAAAACTGATTGTGGTCTTTAACCGCTTTTAGCAAAAGTTCTGGTTTTGTTCCGTTTATTATAACAGCAGTTTTGGCACCTTTTTCAAGAGCTATCTTGCAGGCGTCAGTTTTTGGGATCATTCCGCCTTTAATTATTTTGTTTTTTAGTCTGTCTATACTTTCAATAGGTAATTCAGTAATTAAGGTTTCAGGATTTTCAATATCTTCCATCAGTCCGTCCACATCTGTGAGCATAATAAATTCATCAGCCTTAATTTCTCCAGCAAGATGACCTGCAAACATATCCGCATTAATATTATAATCCAGTCCGTCATCGCCAGTAGCAATGGAAGTTACAACAGGCAAGAAATTATTATTTAGTAGATGAATAATAATTTCCGGTGAAATATTTTTAACATCTCCCACTTGTCCAAGATCAATAGCTTCTTTTTTCTCATTAAAATGAAATCTTTTTTCAGCAGTTGCTAATTTGCCATCTTTACCTGATAAGCCAACAGCCCTGGCTCCAAGATTATTTATTTGTCTTACCAATTTTCCGTTTACTTCTCCCTTCAGAGCCATTTCTACAAATCTCATTGAATTGCTATCTGTCTTTCTATGTCCCCCCACAAATTCAGATTTTATTCCGGCAAATTCTAAATTTTTTTTAATAAATGGTCCCCCGCCATGAACAATAATGATTTTCATACTATCGTTGAAAAGTTCAACAACATTTTTCAGCAATTCTGATGTTAAATCATCATCAAGCATAGCGTTCCCGCCGTATTTAATTACGATTAGTTTTTTATTCTTATCCATTTAGTTGCTTATATTATAAGGTGTTACAGATTGTTAAGTAGAAATCTTTGATCGGGAAGTTTTATATAATTATTTGCCTTATTATTCACAGAATTCTAATAATATAATTATATGAGGATGCTTAATCAAATTTTTAGCTAAAATAAGAGCATTTAATCTTTGTTTTTTGATTCTAAATCGTAAAAATTTATGGGGTAAATTTTATTTATCCTTTTTAGGTGCAGGCGATCCCGGGTTATCTGAACCGGAAGATTTCGTTTCCTTAGCGGGAGTTGACTTTTTATTAGTACTTGATGTAGATGCTGAATTATTTTTATAGTCTGTGTGGTAGAAACCACTGCCTTTAAATATTGGGCCCGCTCCTGCTCCGATTAATCTTTTAACTTTTCCGTTACATTCCGGACAATTTTTTATTGGTTCAGCAGTCATAGTCTGAAACATTTCAAATGTGTGATTACATTCCAGACATTTATAATCATAGGTCGGCATTTCATTACTCCTTATTAAAAACAGCCATCAAACATACTGAATTATTAGAATTTTTTCTATAAATTAAACCATTAGATTTTAATTAAAGTTCAATCATATTAAATATTAGGTAAACCCTGGGTGAAAAAACTCCTCATAATTCCTTTGTTTTTAATATTTTCCGGCTGCCTGAATTATATTCAGGATGTTAATCTTTATGCTGACGGATCCGGTAAAATGAGAATTACCTACTGGATGAAAATGCTGGATTCAGATAACCTTAAAGCCCTGGATAAAATTGGACTTTTTAATGCTGATTCAATAAAAAATGAATTCAGCTCAAAATATAATAAGATAGAAGATGTGCAGGTTTATACGGATACCACAGATAGCACAATGCATGCTATTGTAGAATTGACTTTCCCCAGTATCGACTCACTCAATAATTCCAAAGCATTTGCTAATTTAAATTTTTCCCTGACTGATGGCGCAGCAGGGCAAAAGGTATTTTCCCAATTTATTCCTCCTATAGCAACGGGCTTTGGGTTTAATGGAAATAATTTTATTGTGACCTACAAATATTATTTTGCCGGCGATGTTATTTCGAGCAATGCAACATCTAGTGATGGCCGCACTTTGATCTGGAAGTATTCAATTGCAGATATTGGAAGCGGTAAAAAGATTTCGGTTACATTTAAGCCATTTAGGCTAAAAGAGACTCCTTACTGGATATATTACCTTATGGGAGCGGTGTTACTTCTAGTGCTCGTTTTCCTGATGCGAAAAAAGAAATAAAAGCGGGTGGAACGGGTTGTTTTTCAACGTTTTTACTGTCTTCCTCATGTTGACTTACCAGACGTAATTATTTATATTTCCTGTCTATATTTTTATAAAAATAACAATAAAACTGCGGTTTATGTTAGCAAGTGATTATAAAATCTTTTCGGGCAGTTCAAACCAGGGCTTAGCTGAAAAAATTGCGGATAAACTGGATAAGCCGCTTGGTAGCGTTGAACTTAAAAGATTTAGTGACGGAGAGATCTGGGTAAAGTACGGAGAAAATATTCGTGGCTCAGAAGTGTTCATTATTCAATCCACAAACCCGCCGGCTGAAAATCTTTTAGAATTACTTTTGATGCTGGATGCAGCAAAAAGAGCATCAGCAACCAGGATAACTGCTGTTATCCCTTATTTTGGTTATTCAAGACAGGATCGTAAGGATCAGCCAAGGGTTTCTATTACGGCTAAACTTGTTGCTAATTTAATCACTGTTGCCGGCGCTGACAGGGTGATGACAATGGATCTTCACGCTGCTCAGATTCAGGGCTTCTTTGATATACCTTTTGACCATCTTTATGGTTCAACAATGTTTACGGGATTGCTTAATAACATAAAGCAAAATCTTGTGGTTGTTTCTCCTGATGTTGGCGGAATTAAAATGGCAAGGTCATATGCTAAGCGCATTCATGCTGATCTTGTGGTTATAGATAAAAGAAGGCCTAAACAAAATCTCGCTGAAGTTGTAAATATTATCGGTAATGTAGAAGGCAAGGATGTTCTTTTGGTTGATGATTTGATCGATACAGCAGGCACATTCGTCGGGGCAATTGATGCACTAAAGAAGAAAGGTGCGCATGATATTTATGGTGCTATAACGCACCCTCTATTTTCAGGCCCTGCGCTTGATAGAATTCAAAATTCACAATTGAAAAAGCTTTATGTGTCAGATACAATATCAATGATGCTTGATGAAAAGTCAGACAAAATAGAAAAAATAAGTGCGTCAGAAATTTTTGCTGAAGCAATTCGCAGAACGTATAATAATGAATCAATAAGTTCACTTTTTGATATAGATAAAGGATAAATTTTTTAGTTCTTGGAGAAAAAATGGAAAAAGTAGTTCTAAAAGCAAACATTAGAGAAGCAAAATCAAAATCCGAAACGAATGCTTTACGTAATAAAGGAGAAGTTCCCGGGACATATTATTCAGTACACGATGAACCATTGTCCATAAGTGTTGAAGCAAATTCACTTAATCCCCTGGTCTTTACTGCTCAGACACATTTGGTATCACTTGATATTGAGGGAAAAGACGGATACGACTGCATTATTAAAGATGTACAGTTTGATCCGGTTACGGATAAAGTAATTCATTTTGACTTGTTAGGTTTAACTTCCGGTGAAACTTTTCAGTTGGAGGTTCCGGTACAGTTTCTTGGA
>Ga0210095_1000291_pt1 | contig 13937 bp, 10 predicted proteins | sample China_Galinas_PW_FD_184861 | JGI IMG/M metagenome (GOLD analysis project Ga0210095, IMG submission 184861) | Wetland microbial communities from San Francisco Bay, California, USA, that impact long-term carbon sequestration - China_Galinas_PWA_D1... | ecosystem: Environmental > Aquatic > Marine >...
TGAATGACGTTCTTTGCAAGGTCGACGCCAACTGTTGTTGAATAGCGCATGTATGGACTCCGTTCTGGTCTTGGTCGACCTTCCAACCTAGGCAACTGGGTTGGAGGAGTCCATACATAGGGTCACAAGCAGCCTCTCCAGGGTTCTCTAGCCCACCAGCTGCTTTCCGAAGTATACCGGCCGGCCGCAATGCCGCGGGAGATCCCTACTGGCGAAACCTAAAGTAGATTCGAGGAAATCCGCCACGTGGCGGATTATTGACCAGTTCGGAAAATAAGTTTCCGCGGAAGCGGTCGGAAAACGGGAATCGCCTAGTCGAACCGCGCCAGCACGCCGTCGACGCCTTCGCCGACTATGGCCGCGGCCCACTCCGTCACGCGTCCCGTGAACCTGTCGTCGCTCTGCAATGCTTCGTCGAAGACGCCGCTGCCGCGAAGCACGTTTATGACGCCGTCACCGGGTTGGCGGTGCAACGCGGCGAGCTTTTCGGCGAGCGGATCGTCGACGAACCACGCGTTGCCCCGGCCGTCGTCGCCGCGTACGTACAGTGCCCACGCGGCTGCGCACAATGCGAGGCAGTCGATCGGCGCATCCGCGGCGAGCCGTTCCCGCAACGTAGGGACAAGGCGCTGCGGCAACTTCTGCGAGCCGTCCATCGCGATCTGCTGCAGGCGGTGCTGCGTCGCGGTGTTGGAGAATCGATCGAGCAACTGCCGGCGGTATGCGTCGATGTCGAAGCCTGGCGGCACGGCGAGCGTCGGCTGCACCTCGTCGCGCATCAACCGGTCGATCAGATTGCGGAAGCCGCGGTTGTGTACGGCCGCATCGACGGTCGCGTAGCCTCCGAGGCAACCGAGATACGCCAGCGTCGAGTGACTTCCATTCAGCATGCGCAGCTTGATCGTCTCGTACGGCGTGACGTCGGCGACGAGTTCGGCGCCGGCGCCGGCCCAGTCCGGGACGGGACCGGCGAAGCGGTTCTCTATGACCCATTGCGAGAACGGCTCGGTGATAACGGGCGCGGCATCGTCGACGGTCAGCTGCCGGGAGACCTCGGCGATCATTTCGTCCGTCGTGTGCGGAACGATGCGATCGACCATCGTGGACGGGAACGCGGCGTTGGACGTCACCCAGTCCAGCGTGGATCGGTCGGCCTCCGCGAGGAATGCGTGGACCGCCGCCTCGAGCTTCGCGCCGTTGCCGGCGAGGTTATCGCAACAGACGATCGTCACCGGCGCACGGTCCGTTGTGCGTCGGCGCGCCAGCGCCGCGGCGAGGTAGCCAATGACAGTGTCCGGCGTTCCCGGATTGTGAAGATCCTTCTGCAACGCGTCGGCGCCGAGGTCGAGACGGCCCGCCGCGTCGAGCCCGTAGGCCTTCTCTGTGACGGTCAGGGTGATGACGTCGGCGCGGCTCATTCGCTCGATCACCACGGCCGGGTCCTCCGGACCGACGAGGACGTCGATCACTGAGCCGATCACACGTTGCCGGCGCTCGTCGTTGTCCCGGACCTCGAGCGTGTAAAGGGCGTCCTGCGCTGCGAGTTTGTCGCGCATGTCGGGCCGGCGCAGGCTGACGCCGCAGATGCCCCAATCGACTTGCGCGTCGTCGTCGCGCGCGGCGTTGAGGGCCGCGTCCGTATAGAAAGCCTGGTGCGCCCGGTGGAAGTTGCCGATCCCGAGGTGGACGATGCGCGGTTTCAGCAGCGACCGGTCGTAGCCCGGCCTCGCGACCGCGGCCGGAAGGCCGGCCAGGGCGTCGTTCGAGAGCCTCGTCACCGGCGCCGTCAGTCGTCGACTTCCTCGACATTGATCTGACCCGTGAATCGGCGCCAGATGTGAGACCAGGACACGCCGATCGCGAGCAGCATGGCAAGGCACACGAGCGAGATCCAGGTGATCGCGGACGCCGAGTGCGATTTCAGGAGTCCGATGTCGAACAGCAGCCACGTGATCGCGCCGAGCAGCAGCGCCGCGAGCACGACGCCCAGCGTGCCCAGCGCGCGCCAGGTCGCGATCCAGAACACCACCCAGCCGATCAACAAGACGGCGATGAGCAACAGATTCAGGGGACCGAATTGCGACGCGCCGATCGAGGACACCGTCCAGTGGTAAGCCGAGTGACCGGTCGGGTTGAACGTCACCAGCACGAGGACGAGCGCGGCGAGGAAACGCCACAGGAAACTCAGGGCATTGAAATTCCCCGACGCCAGGTCGTTCTTGTCTGCCATGTCGGTTGCCTGTCTTACCGGGCTTTCGCCTCGTCCAGCGCGTCGACGAGCAGGTTGGCCCACTTGCGCAGGATGCGATTCGCTTCGGCCGTGTTGGTCACGCTATTGGTGTACGTGATGCGGCCATTGTCCAGCGCCCGTTGCCGGTCGATCGCCTGGCCGATCTTGGCGCCGGTGGCCGAATCGAAGAGTTCCACGTACAGCGTCATCTCTCCGGCGGAAGTCGTGTAAGTCCGCGTCATGCCCGCGGTACGGACGTCCGGTGCCGTAACGTCCAGGTTGATGATGGCCGGCCGCAGTTCGAGCACGTTTTCGCCACCCTCGTCGACGACCTTGTAGCCGCCTTTCTCCAGCACCTTCGTGAATTCCTCGTTGAACCGTGTGGAGAGTGCGGCCTTGATGCGGTCCATGTCCTCCGGCTTGACACGAGAACTCAGGTCATAGCGCTTCTGGTTCTGGTTGCGCAACCAGTCCTTTTTGAACGCCACCGTACATTCGGCCAGCTGCACGGCGGTGTAGGGCTCCAACGTCGCCCCCTCCCGCCAGTACAGTGCGTCGACGTTCTTGGCCGGTACGAGCTGCAAGCCGTCTTCCGTCGTCGCCGGCAGGTCGCTGTTCATTTTGGCTGTGGTCGCACAGCCGGCGATCACGACGGTGCCGATCGCTACGATCGCCAGGCGCAAAGTTGTATTGATCACGCTCATCTTGTTCTCCTGGTTCTTCGCAATATTCATTTCAGGCCTTCACGCAACATCTTGCGCCGAAGATAAGCGATCTGCGTCTGTAGCGGAAGCTCCTTCGGGCAGACGTCGTGACAGCCCAGCAGCGACATGCAGCCGAATACGCCGTCGTCGTCGCCGACGAGTTCGTAATAGTCCTCGTCGCTGCGCTTGTCACGCGGGTCGAGACGGAAGCGGGCAATCCGGTTCAGCCCGACGGCGCCGACGAAGTCCTCGCGCATCCGCAGCGTGCCGCAGCCGGCCACACAACAGCCGCATTCGATGCAGCGGTCGAGCAGGTAGATCTCCTCGGCCAGCTCCGGGTCCATGCGTTCCTCGATACGCCCCAGGTCCACGTCTTCCTGTTGCAGGTGGACCCAGGTCTCGAGGCGTTCGCTCATCGCGCGCATCCACTTGCCGGTATTCACGGACAGGTCGCCGATCAGTTCGAAGACCGGCAGCGGCGCCAGCGTGATCTCGGTTCCGAGGTTCTTCGTGAGTGTGCGACACGCCAGGCCGGGCCGGCCGTCGATCAGCATCGCGCAACTGCCACAAATGCCCGCGCGGCAGACGAAATCAAATTGCAGCGACGGGTCCTGGTGTTCGCGGATCTCGGTCAGGGCGATGAACAGCGTCATGCCGGGTGCTTCCTCGATCTCATAGTCCTGCAGGCGCGGGACGTCACCGGGTTCCTGCGGGTTGTAGCGCAGCACGCTGATGCAGAGCTGGCGGCGTTCCGTACTTGCGTCGTTCATGACCCCTCCGCCAGTCGGTCATCGATGCGCTCGTTCGGTCCGCGGAAGCGCTCGGGCAGCAGGTGTTCGTAGGGAAGGAGGGCCCGTTGGATCGCGTAACGGTCGCCGCCCCGCTGTCGCACCGCCTCGACCTCTGCCGTTCGCGCCGCCGTGTCCGGGTGCTCTACATAGTCCTTCGCGCCATAGCCGCGCCAGCCGGGCGGCAACTCCATGTGCTTCACGTCGAGCGGCTCGTATTGAAGCGTCGGCAGGGTGTCGTCCTCGCGCGCCCAGGTGGCGAGCGTGCGCTTGAGCCACTCCGCGTCGTTGCGGCGCGGATAGTCTTCCCTGAAGTGCGCGCCCCGACTCTCGGTACGCATCGACGCTCCGTAGGCGATCGCGAGGGCCAGTTTGAGCATCCTGCGCGTGCGATAGGCCGTGACCAGTTCGGGATTCGCGCCGGGCGCCTTGTAGCGCAAGCCGATGTTCCGGCTGCGCTCCAGCAACTGCTGCAGTTCCTCGACCGCCGCCGACAGGTCTTCGCCGCGTCGGAATATGCCGACCCTGTCGGTCATCACGTTCTGCATACGTTCCCGGATCGCGCTCGCGTCCTCCGCGCCGCGTCCCTGCAGCATGGCCTCCAGCCCGGCGCGTTCCCTGCCGACGAAATGCTCGGCGAGTCCGACGGGTATGTCGAGGTCGTTGCCGGGATCGTCGCAGAAATCGGCGATGAACTCGCCGACGATCATGCCTGCCACGACGGTCTCCGCGACCGAGTTGCCGCCGAGCCGATTGAACCCGTGCAGGTCCCAGCACGCCGCTTCGCCTGCCGCGAAAAGTCCCTTCAGGGTCGGGCTCTCGCCATTCGGCCGGGTCCGCACGCCGCCCATCGTGTAGTGCTGGGCAGGGCGCACGGCGACCCATTCCTTCACCGGGTCGACGCCGAGGAAGTAGTGGCAGATCTCCCAGACTTCGCGGAGGTTGTGCCGAATGTGTTTTTCTCCGAGTAGCGTGATGTCGAGCCACAGGTGATCGCCGAAGCGGGACTTGATGCCCTTGCCGGCCGCGATGTGTTCCTCCATGCGGCGCGAAACGACGTCGCGCGAGGCGAGTTCCTTCTTCTCCGGTTCGTAGTCCGGCATGAAACGATGGCCGTCGACGTCGCGCAGCAATCCGCCGTCGCCGCGGCAGCCCTCGGTTACGAGTATGCCGGCGGGGAAGATGCCGGTGGGGTGAAACTGCACCGCTTCCATGTTGCCGAGCGCGGCGACGCCGGTCTCCAGCGCGATGGCGTGGCCGATGCCCTCGCTGATGACGGCATTGGTCGTCACGCGATACAGGCGTCCTGCGCCGCCGGTCGCGATCGCGGTGGCTTTCGACACGTAGGCGCTGAGTTCCCCCGTCACCAGATCCCGCACGACGGCCCCGTAGCAGCGACCGCCCTCGTGGATCAGTGCCAGCGCCTCGCTGCGCTCGTACACCGGGATTTGCTCGGCGATGGCGCGATCCGCCATCGCCGTCAGCATGGCGTGGCCGGTGCCGTCGGATACGTAACAGGTGCGCCACTTCTTCGTGCCGCCGAAATCCCGTTGCGCGAGCAGGCCGTGAGCGGCATCGCGCTCGGTGATCGTGACCTTCTCGCCGTTGATGATCACGTCGCGGTCGCCCTTGCGCACCCGGCTCCACGGCACGCCCCAGGCGGCCAGCTCGCGCACCGCCTTCGGAGCGGTGTTCACGAACATGCGCACGACTTCCTGGTCGGCGCCCCAGTCGCTGCCGCGCACCGTGTCCCCGAAATGCACGTCCTCGTTGTCGCCCTGGCCCTTGATGACGTTGCCGAGGCTCGCCTGCATCCCGCCCTGGGCGGCTTTCGAATGCGATCGCTTCGCCGGCACCAGCGACAGGATCACGACGTCGTGGCCGCGGCGCCTGGCGCCGATCGCCACGCGCAGGCCGGCCAGCCCGCCACCGATCACGAGGACGTCCGTGTAGACGATTTTCACGGAGCGTTCTCCAGTGTTGCGAGTGCCACCGAAACGGGTACGTAACGGATCCCCGGCATGTCACGATTCTCCAGGCCGATCCGGTAATAGGCGGCCAGTGTCAGCAGACCGAGGACCAGGAAGAACGCGGTCATGCCCCACTTGGTATATGAGAGGCGCCGCCGGGTCGCGTTCGCATCCCGGCCGTCGAACCAGCCCCATTTCACCGACAGCCGGTACAGGCCGATGCCGCCGTGCAGTTCGACGGCGAACAGGAGTACGAGGTACAGGGGCCACCAGGCCGTGAACACGCGCTCGCCCGAGGCGAACGGCCCGATCGCGCCGGGATGCGTCAGCATCTGGAACAGGTGCGGACAGGCGAGGAAAAACATCAGGAAGCCGGTCAGGAACTGGACCCACCACAGCGTGGTGTCGGCATGCCGGAACAGCCTGCGGTGGGCGATGAACGCCCGGTATTGCCGGAAGTTGGCCGGGAACTTGCGCATCGCGAGGAACGCGTGCCCGACGAACAGCAGGACTACCGTGCCGACGACAGACGAGACGATCCCCGTGTGGGAGCGCTCGAAGACAAAATAGCCTTCGAATATTTTTGTCACGGTCCACATGGCGTCCTTGCTGATCAGTATCGACGCCACGAAGAACATGTGACCCCACATGAACAGGGCCAGGAGCAGGCCGGTCGTGCTCTGCATCAGGTCCATGCGCGCGGGCCAATGACTCTTGCGCGGCAGGTCGCCGAGGCCGACGCCGGCGATCAATTCGCTGGTTTTGCTCATCCACTCGCTCTGGTTTTACGGCCGGGCCGGGCCCCGGACCCCGACAGCCTAACCGCGCGGTCACCTGTTAGACTGGTCGTAATAATACGTACAATACATTCCGTGAATCTGCAACGCATCATCCGGGAACCCCTCGTGCACTTCTTCGTGCTCGGCGCGGCACTGTTCGGCCTGTTCGCCTGGCTCCACGAGGGCGCGCTCGATGCGCCGGACGAGATCGTCGTCGACGGCATGCGCGTGGATGCCCTGCGCATGCAGTACGAACGCCTCTGGCAACGGCCGCCGACCAAGACCGAGCTCAAGGGTCTCGTCGACAACTGGGTCCGGGAAGAGGTTCTGTACCGCGAGGGCCTGGCACTCGGCCTGGATCGGAACGATCCGGTGCTGCGCCGCCGCATCGCACAGAAGATGAAGTTCATGGCGGACGAGATCGATCCGCCGGCGCCGACCGTAGCCGAACTCCAGGCCTGGCTGGATGCCCATCCCGACGACTACCGCATAGAGCCCAGGTACAGTTTCCGCCAGGTCTATTTCGATCCCGGCAGGCATCCGGGCTCGCTCCAGGACGCCATCGGCGAGGCGCGCACCGCGCTGGCCGGCGGCTCGGGCGTGAACCAGGAGGGCGACGTGACGATGCTGCCGCACTCGATGTCGCGGGCAACGGTAACGGAGATCCGCCGCAATTTCGGCAGCGAGTTCGCCGACGCGCTCGCGGACGTCGTCCCGGGAAGCTGGGTCGGACCGTTGCCCTCGGCGTACGGCGTACACCTCGTCTACGTCGAAGATGCGACGCCGGCACGGGCGGCGACGCTCGGCGACGTCCGTGCCGCGGTCGAGCGCGATTTCGTGGCCGCAACACGCCGGCAGGCCAACGATGCATTCTACGAGGCACTGCGCAAGCGCTACACGGTACGCTACGACGACGACGTCTCCTTCGCCGCCGGCGGTCCGGCACAGGGAGCGGCGCCATGAAGCGGCTGATTATTGCCGCTTTCCTGCTCCTCGGCCTCGTCTCGAATGGGACCGCGGACATCTTCCGTCCGGCATACCTCGAACTGCACGAGCTCGGCGACGGACAGTACGCGGTGCTCTGGAAGGTTCCGGCGCTGGGCAACCAGCAACGCCTGTCCGCGTATGTGCAGTTTCCCGACGGCACCGAGACCGTCAGCAATCCGCGTGTGACCTCGAACGGAGGTTCCTGGACCGAGCGCTGGGAGATCCGGTTCCCGGGCGGCCTCGCAGGACAGACCATCTCCATCCGGGGCAGGGCCGTCGGTGTCACCGAAGTCATCGCGAGAGTGGAACGTCAGGACGGCAGCAGCCAGGTCGAGAGCCTGCCGATCGAGCATCCCGAGTTCACCGTGCTGGCCGCGGCGAGCAAGGGCAATGTCGCCTGGACGTATCTGCTGCTGGGCATCGACCACATCCTCGGTGGCATCGACCACCTGCTGTTCGTGCTCGCGCTATTGCTGATCGTGCGCGGCACGAAGCGCATCATCACGACGATCACGGCGTTCACGGCGGCACACAGCATCACGCTGGCCGCCGCGACGCTGGGTTTCGTGCACGTGCCGGGCCCGCCCGTCGAAGCCATGATCGCACTCAGCATCGTGTTCGTCGCGAGCGAGGTGGTCCACGGCTATCGAGGCAGGCCGGGACTCACGCAGCGTGCGCCGTGGGTCGTCGCGTTCAGTTTCGGCCTGTTGCACGGCTTCGGCTTCGCCGGCGCGCTGGCCGAGGTGGGCCTGCCGCAGGCCGCGATCCCCATCGCACTGTTCACCTTCAACGTCGGCGTCGAATGCGGACAGCTGATGTTCGTCGGCGCCGTGCTCGGCCTGCGCTTCCTGATCATGCGCGGGGTTCGGAACCAGGACGACTGGCTACCGGTCGCGGCGTCCTACGGCATCGGGGCCGTCGCCGCCTTCTGGACGATACAACGCGTGGCGAGTTTCTGGACCTAGGGAGTCCGGGCCGTCAATCGCCGGCCTTGTCTGCGAGCCTGCGGGCCGCGTCGCCGCCGGCGACCGAGTACTGCATGCTGACGTTGCGGGAGGCCTGGAACTCCTCCATCGTCTCGCCGCGCATCTGCGCATAGATGTCGGGATTGGAGGCGCCGATGACGGCGGCCATTTTTTCGAGAGAGAAGAAGATGACGCCGTAGTGGATCAGGCCGATCCAGTCACGCTCGTCGATGAGCCGGCGTTCTTCTTCTGTGAGGTCGAAATCGTCGTAAAGGGCCCGCGCGTCGGTGAGGAAGCGTTCACGGTGCGCCGGCTCGACGAGGCGGTGCAGGAAGTCGTTCAGCCGGTACGCCCGGTGGCTGACCGCGAGCGTAAACGGGTGTGAACCCGTGAGTTTGTCGATGCCGGCGAGCTGCTTTCGGATGCGCTCGCGTTGCGCCTCCTGCTCCGACGGGTCGGGAACGTTCCGGTTCTCGTAGATCAGCGTGCCGATCGCGGTCATCGACGGCAGGCAATAGTCCCTGTGCACACAATCGACCTTGTCCGACAGTGCACCGCGCATGATCAGCCACATAATCACTTCCGCGCCTTCGACGCCGCCGCGTTCGGCGTACTCGGCATGGGTAATCTCGGCGAGGGTCGCGGGCTCCTTCTCGAGCCGGTCGAGGAATTCCATGTCCCACTCGGTGTTGTTGAATCCGCAGCGCTCGCCGTGGACCTGGTGCGATAGTCCGCCGGTGGCGACGATCGCGACGGACAGGTCCTCCGGGTAGCTCTCGATGGCGCTGCGCAGGGCCTTGCCCAGGCGGTAGCAGCGCCGCGCCGTCGGGATCGGGAATTGCAGCACGCCCACCTGCAGAGGGATCACCGCGCCGCTCCAGATCCTGCCTCTGTCGGTCATCATCGACAGCGGTGAGAACAGGCCGTGATCGATCGGCCGGTTCTGGAAGAACGAGATATCGAACTCGTCCGCGAACAGCGACTTGCCGATGTGGCGGGCGAGTTCCGGATGGCCACGGACCGGCGGGTAGTCGCGGGGCCCGCCGCCCTCATCGGCCGTAAGGTATCGATCGTCGACGCCGAGCACGAAGGGCGAGTAGTGGTCGACGAAGAACGACGTGACGTGGTCGTTGTAGATGAAGAACAATACGTCCGGCTGCTTTTCTTCCAGCCACCGGGTCAGGGGCTCGAAGACGCGGAACACGTCGGCCCAGGCCGGGTCGTCCCGGGTCTTCGTGTCTTTGGCGAAGCCGATGGTCGGCGTGTGTGATGCGGCCAGTCCGGCGATGATGCGTGCCACGGTGGTGGGTCCCCCGATTCACAAATGCGTGCCCGAAGAGTAACACCCGCGCCGGCCGCTTGCGCAGGGCGGGATCAGGACTTGCCGTCGATTCCGTGCTCGATATAGTAAAGAGCGCCGTCGATCAGTTTGCGTGTGTCGCGGCTGGCACGCCCGGCATCGCCGTCCTCGATCGCCCGCAAGATTTTCGCATGGGCCTCGACGGTATTGTCGTACAGGCTGGCGTCCGGCGTGGTGAAGCCGATACTGACGTTCAGCGCCGTGCGGATGAAATCGCGCATGCGGATGTAGAAGCGATTCTCCGTCGCGTACAGGAGGGCGACGTGGAAATCGACGTCGGCATTCCTCGACTCGACCGAATTCGCCGGTGCCGTGCGCATGTTCTCGACGGCGTCGGCGATAGACCGTTTATGCTCCGGCCTGGCGAACTGCGCCGCCAGAGCCGCGGCCTCCGGCTCGATGGCGACGCGCATCTGGAAGAATTCCTTCAGCACGGCGCGGGTGGGTTTGACCTCCAGCGACCATTTCAGCAGGTCCGGATCGAGGATGTTCCAGTCCTCCTCCGGCATCACGCGGATGCCCTGGCGAGGCTTGCTCGCCACCAGCCCCTTGGCAGAGAGCATCTTCACGGCTTCGCGCACGGCGGTGCGGCTGACGCCGAACTTGAGGCACAGCTCGGCCTCGGTCGGAAAGTTGTCGGCGGGACCGTAGTCGCCACAGACGATCGCCCGCCCGAGTTCTTGGGTGACCCGGTGGGACAGGTTGGCTTTGCGTTCGATCAGATCCATCGCGTGTGAGTTCCGTCGGCGGCCGCGTCTGCGACGCGCTCCGACCGCGGGCTTTTCAGTCCATTAATAATATTGTATTATTTTTTCTGTAAAACGGCAAAATTAGCTACAACTTAGGGGGGAGGCAATGAACGTCCGATTCATCGCTCTCACACTGTGCAGCGGTGTGCTGGCATGCGCATGCTCCGGCGGTTCCAACAAGTCTATCGACACCACGGAAATTCAACCGCCGCCGCTCGTCACTGCGATGCCGACGGTCAACGGACCGATAGTTTACAACGATGTACCGGTGCATGACCCCTCGGTGGTACGCGCCGACGACGATTCCTTCTACGTCATCGGTTCCCATCTGGCGATGGCGCATTCGGATGACCTGGTCACTTGGACGTCTCTCGGCACCGATATCCCGGCCGCCCCCGGCCTGAACTCCGACCCGGCAAGCGCGCTCTTCGACACGTATGCCAGCGAAGCGGCGGGCGGTATTGCCTACGTCGGCGGCTGGGTGGGATCCTGGGCGGGCGACATTATCAAGCTGGGCGACGGACGCTGGTACTTCTACTACAACCACTGCGCGAACCCGGCCGACGCCGCCGGCGCGTGTACCTTTCCCCGCTCTTACCTGGGCGTCGCGGTCTCGGACGACATCGAAGGTCCGTACTCGAGTCTGGGGGAGTTCCTCTGGTCAGGCCAGACGGACGCCGAGCTGGCCGGGAACTACCCGGTGGACGGCGTGACGAGTTTCGATCCGGCGGTCGACCCGAACGTCATCGATCCCGCCGCGTTCTACGACAAGGACGGCAATCTGTGGATGACCTACGGCTCCTATTCCGGCGGTATCTTCATCCTGCAGATGGACGACACGACCGGCAAGCCGATGCCGGGACAGGGCTACGGCACGCACATAGCCGGCGGCAATCACAGCGCGATCGAAGGCACCTTCGTGCTGTACAGCCCGGACAGCGACTATTACTACCTGTTCATGTCCTTCGGCGGGTTCGCTGCCAATGATGGCTACAACGTCCGCGTCGCCCGCTCGCGCAACCCGAACGGTCCGTACCTGGACGCCGAGGGCCAGGACATGGTGGATGCCCAGGGTGGCTGGGACCAGATCGAGCCTTACGGCGTGAAACTGATCGGCGGCTTCGATTTCGCCGCGGACGTCGGCGACGTGACGCCGGACCGCGGCTATCTCTCGCCCGGCGGCGAATCGGCGTACTACGACCCGGCTACGGGCAAGTACCTGCTGGTATTCCACACTCGTTTCCCGAACCGGGGCGAGCAACACGCGATCCGCGTGCACGAGATGTTCATGAACGACAACGGCTGGCTGGTCGTCTCGCCGCATCGCTACGCGCCGATGACCGGCGACAACTCGGTGAGCCGCGAGGACGCGGTGGGTACCTACCGCTTCATCAATCTCGGCAAGGACATCAACCGCCAGCCGAAACGCAATACCTACTTCAATTTGACGGCAGACCGCACGATCAACGGCTCGGTCAGCGGCAGTTACCAGATGTCGCTGGATGCCGGCACGGACATCAAGCTCACGCTCGACGGCACCGTCTACGACGGCGTCATCCAGTGGCAGTGGGACGAGATGGCCGACCGCCTGACGCCGACCATCACGGCCGTCTCGGGTGAGGGCGTGACGGTATGGCTGAGCCAGATGGCAGCCGAAACGGACGCCAGCGTGATGCAAGACATCGCGGATGCGATCAGTTTCCCGGATACGTTCAACGGAGACGCTCTCGACTTCCCGACGACGGGCACACGCGGTGCGACCATCTCCTGGTCGACGTCGAACGGTAACGTCATCAAGAACGACGGCACCGTCATCCGGCCCAACATCGGCGAGGGCGACCAGACTGTCACGATCACCGCGACGATCACGCTCAATGGACAGACGACGACGGCGACATACGACGTGCTCGTGCCGCAGCGCTCGACGTTCAACCGGGTCGCGGAGTATGACTTCGAGAACGACCTGACCGACAGCCTCGGCAAGTTCGCGGCCGGGCAGGCGACGGGCGACCGGATCTGGAACGTCGGCGGCGGCACCGTGAGCTATGCCGCCGGCCACGACGGCCAGGCAGTGATTCTCGACGGCACGGCCGGCGTGCGGCTGCCCGACGGCCTGATCAACAACTACGAGTATTCCGTCTCGTTCTGGATCGACCCGACGGCGATCACCCAATTTACGACGGCGTTTTTCGGCGCGGTCAACGAGTTCGGTACGGCGCCCGACATCTTCGCCGACGACTGGATCTCGCTGGTGCCGCTGGGCTGGAATCTGGATACGATGCTCTGGAGCCACCGGGTTACGGGCGGTGAGGCCTGGTTCGACGGCCTGACCGGCCAGACGCTGCCGACGTCCGCCTGGACGCACGTCGGTTTCTCGGTCAAACGGGGACTGGTGAAGGTCTTCATCAACGGGCAGCAATATTTCTCGGGCGGCAATCTGACGGACTTCTTCAGCGACGCGCTTGGGCACTTCGCCCTCGGCGTGAACTACTGGGATACGCCGTTCAACGGCATGATCGACGAGTTAAAGATCTACGACGCGGCGCTCGAGGCCGACGAGATGAAGGCGCTGGATATCGACAAGCTGCCGTCGGACCAGTTGCTGCAGATCGCGGTCGACCTGCTGGATCTCGGCGACCTGTCGGCGGTCAAGGACGATATCCACCTGCCGCGCACCGGCCCGTTCGCCGCGGCGATCGACTGGGTGTCGTCGGACCCCGCGATCACGGTCGAGGCCGATACCGGCGTCGTGACGCGGCCCGACAAGAACTCGCCGGCGGCCGACGTCACGCTGACGGCGACGATCACGCTGGACGGGCAGAGCATGACGAAGGACTTCCCGGCCACGGTCAGCAACCTCGCGCCGCCGGAACCGATCGCCGTGTACAGTTTCGAGGACAATCTCGACGACAGCACCGGCAACTTCGCATCGGGCACGGCCACCGGCAACCTGATCACCGCCGCGGGCGGCACGATCGCGTTCGACGACAACGGCGCCGTCGGCAAGGCACTCGCCCTGGATGGTTCGACGGGCGTGTTCCTGGACAACGACCTGGTCACCGATGCGACGTACAGCATCTCGCTATGGCTGAAGCCGTCCAGCTTCACGCCGTACACGCCCGCGCTGTTCGGCGGGCCGAACTGCGTGGGACCCGGGAACTGCAACAGCTGGATCAGCGTCGTGCCAGGCGGCACGAACGATTTCGACGACACGTTCCTGTGGTCCGGCACGGCCTGGTATGACGCGAGGACCAATATGCGGATTCCGGCCAATCAATGGTCGCAGTTCGTGGCCGTCAACGATGGCGGTAACATCAGCGTGTATATCAACGGCGTGCAGATGTTCAGCGGTGTCAACTATCCGGATGTATTCTCCGGTGTATTCAACCGCGGCTTCTGGATCGG
>Ga0210095_1000292_pt1 | contig 13915 bp, 12 predicted proteins | sample China_Galinas_PW_FD_184861 | JGI IMG/M metagenome (GOLD analysis project Ga0210095, IMG submission 184861) | Wetland microbial communities from San Francisco Bay, California, USA, that impact long-term carbon sequestration - China_Galinas_PWA_D1... | ecosystem: Environmental > Aquatic > Marine >...
ATTTGTCGGGCCATTTTGATTTATCCTGTTATAAGGACTAAACCTTTCGTGTGCATCGACAGAAAAAATGGGTATGACCATCAAAATTGAATTATCAATTAAATTCTCTTTTTCTTTTGTAACGAGAATTTCTCTTAGTAAAAGCATTGAAGCATCTTTACCTTCGATTTCACCCGAATGAATCCCGTTTTCTATAAATACGATAGGCTTCCCGGTGTTTTTCGCGGCAACCGGATTAAAAGCTTTATCTTTTGAAACTACCAGGCAATATAAATTTCTGCCCTGTGGGGAGACACCAAATGAAAACATTTTTGCGTATGGTGATGCATTTGCAAGTTCTCTGAAATATGCCATAGTTTCATCGTAGCTCTCTGTTTCCATATAACCCGTTTTTTCAAAATGAGTTATCCATTTTTCCGGAACTTTTACCTGGCTATAAATGGTAGAAGACAAAACGGTTGTTGCAAAAATCAACATTACACAAAAAAATGTAGCTTTCATTCGTTTTTACCTATAAAGAAATTAATTTTATTCGAATATTATTTATAAACGAAACACTGAGCATAAATTAAGGCATTTGGGTTTTAACAACCATATAATTTTGATAAATTCACAGTACAAAAATAAAGCAGGATAAAATATGGAAATTTCTGTTCTTGATAAAAGTAATTATTTAAAAGGACTACTCGTAATTGCCAAAAAAGATAACAAATTAACAGAACCGGAAAAAGAAATAATAAGAGATATTGCAGTAAAGCTGGGTTTCGCTACTGATTTTTACGAAGATACGTTAAAAAGCCTTTTAGCTAACAAATATATTTTAGACGATCCAATACATTTTTCAAAAAAGAAAATTGCAGAATCATTTATATGCGACGGACTCAGGCTCGCTTATTCTGACGGCCAGGCACCTGAATCGGAGATGAACTGGCTCAAAAAAATTGCCGGCGCTAATGAAATAGAAGACAACTGGTTCGAAGAAAAGACAGAACACTATAAATCTTCGAAACACATTTTCCTTAATTCAGATTTTGCCCTCTATTCAATAATCTAATTATTATCAAGCCGTGTTTTTATGCACGGCTATTTGTTTTCTTGCCATCACAAATCACTTGAATATTTCGCCGATATATAAAAGTTAAAATTATCTTTTACACACACTTAAAATATTGATTTAAACTATATGTGCGGACGCTTCGAAAATAAATCCTCATTGGAATACGTTGCAGAGCTCCTGATACAGCGGGATCTTGAAACGGAAATAATTTCCCCAAAAGGAAGAGGGCCGACTTATAATATAGCACCAACAAACAAAATACTCGGTGTGTGTAAAAACGAAAAGAAACATTCAATACGTTATTTTAACTGGGGAATTAAATTTTCTGCCGACTCCCCCCTGATTTTCAACTCACGGATAGAAACAATTAAAGAGAAAAAATTCTGGTGGGGCCTTTTCGATAAAAACCGGACAATTATTCCAATGACGGGCTTTTACGAATGGAAAAAGGAAAGCGGAAGAAAAATTCCATATAAAATATTTCTGCCCGGTAATAAAATATTTTTCGTAGCTGCAATTTATTTCAATAAAAAAGAAACCGCCGAACCATTTGCTTCCCTCATTACAACCACCCCGAATAAATTCATAAAGAAAATTCACCACCGCATGCCGGTAATTTTTGATGAACTGAACGATGCGGTAAAATTCCTGCAGGAAGACCCGAAAGAAATCCTGGAAATATGCAGGCCGTATAATGACGATAAGAAAATGGAACTTGATAGAGCTACGATTTGATTTTCGTAGAGACAGGGCATGCCCCGTCTCTACCACAATATGTTATTCTTTATTTGCCCTTTCATTCCCATATCTCTAAGTTTAAAGACACTAATTTTGAGACGTTTATAAAAGCGTTTTAATTGGTTAAAAAATAGCTATTTAACTCTTTTCCTGAAGGAAAATTAAAATGAGCAAAACAATGAAAGCGCTGGTAAAAAAATCAGCGGAACCGGGAATCTGGCTCGACGAAGTTCCGGTGCCGGAAATAGGAATAAACGACGTACTGATCAAAATTCATAAAACTTCAGTCTGCGGAACCGACATTCACATTTATAACTGGGACGAATGGGCACAAAAAACAATTCCCGTCCCGATGGTAACCGGCCACGAATATGTAGGAAAAATTGAGAAAATCGGAAGCAACGTACACGATCTTAAGGTTGGAGATCTTGTAAGCGGCGAGGGACACATTGTATGCGGCCACTGCAGAAACTGTATTTCAGGAAGATATCACCTATGCCCTAATACAAAGGGTGTTGGCGTAAACAGGCCGGGATGTTTTGCAGAATATCTTGCAATCCCTGTTTCTAATGTTTGGCACTGCGATCCAAATATTCCGGAAGAAGTTTTCTCAATTTTTGATCCCTTTGGTAACGCAACTCACACGGCCCTCTCATTTGAAGTTCTCGGAGAGGACGTTCTGATCACAGGCGCAGGCCCGATAGGAATAATGGCGGCAATGATTGTTAAACACGCAGGAGCAAGAAATGTTGTTATCACAGATATAAATCCTGACAGGCTGGAACTTGCAAAACAAATGGGCGTTCAACGACCGGTAGATACAACAAAAGAAAAACTAACCGATGTAATGAAAGAACTCGGGATGAAAGAAGGTTTTGATGTAGGGCTCGAAATGTCAGGTAGTCCAAGAGCACTGAACGATATGATAGACGTGATGTTCCATGGTGGTAATATCGCTTTGCTTGGCATACTTCCATCAAGCGCCGCAGTTGATTGGGAAAAAATAGTTTTCAACGGAATAACTCTCCGGGGAATTTACGGAAGGAAGATGTTTGAAACCTGGTACAAGATGACCGCAATGGTTCAATCGGGACTCGACATTTCAAAAATTATTACACACCGTTTCTCTTATAAAGATTATAAGGAATCATTTGAATTGATGAAATCCGGTAAGACCGGAAAAGTAATTCTTAACTGGGACGAAATTTAATATTAACCTTGCGCCTTCGTGTCTCTGCGGTAAAAACTACCGCTAAGGCGCAATGACGCAGAGAAAAGCAGTGAGGTTTTAAAATGACAGAATCAATCAGAAAATATTACAATGATATTCTGAACGGAATTGAAGCGGAAGGATTATTTAAAAGAGAAAGAGTGATAGTAAGCCCGCAAAGAGCAAACATAGAAGTAAAAGGCGGACAAAAAGTTTTAAATATGTGCGCAAATAATTACCTCGGACTTGCTGACAACCCGGAAATAATTAAGGCTGCAAAAGAAAGTTATGACAACTGGGGATACGGACTTTCATCCGTTCGTTTCATCTGCGGTACACAGGATATACACAAACAACTCGAAGCAAAGATTTCTGAATTCCTCGAAACAGAAGATACAATTCTTTACACATCCTGTTTCGATGCAAACGGTGGATTGTTCGAAACTATTCTTTCTGAGGAAGATGCTATAATAAGTGACGAGTTAAACCACGCAAGTATTATTGATGGTGTTCGACTTTGTAAAGCAAAAAGATACCGTTATAAAAATAATAATATGGAAGATCTTGAAGTTCAGTTGAAAGACGCGAAAGCGAAAGCAAAAAATATTCTGATAGCAACAGACGGCGTTTTCTCAATGGACGGATTCATTGCAAACCTGAAAGGCATCTGTGACCTTGCCGATAAATACGGTGCAATGGTAATGGTTGATGATTCACATGCCGTTGGCTTTATGGGCAAACACGGAAAAGGAACACACGAATACAACGAAGTACTTGGAAGAATTGATATTATTACAGGAACACTTGGCAAAGCTCTCGGCGGAGCGAGCGGAGGTTATACAAGCGGACGAAAAGAAATTATCGGAATGCTGAGACAGAGATCACGTCCGTATTTATTTTCAAACACGGTTGCACCTTCAATAGTTGCAGCTTCATTAAAAGTACTTGAAATGTTGAGCTCAACTACTCACCTTCGTGATAAACTTGAAGAAAACACAAAATATTTCCGTAAGGGAATTAAAAAGGCCGGGCTGGAAATAAAAGATGGTGTTCACCCTATAGTTCCTATTATGCTGGGTGACGCTGTGCTTGCACAAAAAATGGCAGCGAGATTACTTGAGAAAGGAATTTACGTAATCGGTTTCTTCTTTCCGGTTGTACCAAAAGAAACAGCAAGAATAAGAGTTCAGATTTCAGCGGCACATTCAAAAGAAGATCTTGATTTTGCGATTGAGAAATTCAAGGAAGTGTACGAGGAATTTAAAAAATAATTTTTTCAATACGTCTTTGCAGCATAAAGCTGCAAAGGTGCTAAATATCAAATCCAGTTATTTAGCTGATCTTTAGCGGGATAGTCTTACTGCATTCCCTGCAGTAAAATTTCCCTTTAATATCCACCTCTTCAATTCCCGGTGATGAATGCATCACACAATCCCAGTCACTGCAGTGTTTTAGCCCATAATTATGTCCAAGTTCATGAAGTGCTTCCTTAATCGTTCTCTCAACCAGAAGTGGTTCGTTGGACAAACCCGAATAAAATTCTTCGTGAAGACGGCATGCGGAAATAATTGAATGTTTTCCCCCTAGTTGGGCCTCGCCGAATATATATGTTAATGCGGGTACATAAAGATCGAGACTTGTTAAGATTAAAACTTTGCCATCAAGATAAGATGTTTTTTCCGCAGCGTTTGCTATAATCTGTGTAGAATAATATTGCAGCCTTCCCGTGGAATGTGCATTATCAATCAGAATCTGAGTATTATCTACCAAAATTTTGCCGGAAAATTTTAAAGACAACTCATTTACTACATGTTCCAGCAGTGATTTATTTTTTAATTCCAGAGGTACCACGTATATTTTCATGCTTCAACTGCGGTACGTAAGCCATATTTATTTATTTTATTATATAGAGTAACCCTGTCAATGTGCAATTGAACTGCGCTTCTCGAAATATTCCAGTTGTTTTCATTTAGAATCTGCAATATGTATTTCTTTTCAACTGCCGCAAGGCTTTTATCATCTGAATCGGAATTAATTTGGTTCGAAGAAACATGAAAAGGAAGATTTTCAACCGTTATTTTATCACATTTGCCGATCACTACCGCCCTTTCAATTGCGTTTTCAAGTTCACGCACATTCCCCGGCCATTCATAATTAACAATAAAATCCATCGCCTCGGTTGAAATATCCTTGATTGGTTTATTCATAGCCATCGCAAATTTATTCAGGAAAAAATGAGCGAGAATAGGTATGTCATCCTTTCTTTCCCTGAGCGGAGGAATATGAATCGTAAAAACATTCAGCCGGTAATAAAGATCCTCCCTGAATTTGCCCTCTTTTACAAGATCTTCAAGCGACTGGTTGGAGGCCGTTATTAACCTGAAATCACTTTTAATCAGTTGATTGCCTCCGACTCTGCTGAATTGCCTCGTTTCAATCACACGTAAAAGTTCAATCTGCATTTTGGTTGAGAGCGTAGCAATTTCATCAAGAAACAAAGTTCCCCCGTCAGCCATTTCAAACTTGCCTTTCCTTTTAAACTGTGCCCCAGTGAAGGCTCCTTTTTCGTGTCCGAACAATTCACTTTCCAGTATTGATTCGGCAAGGGCACCACAGTTAACCGGAATTATCGGGAAGTATTTTCTTTTGCTATTAATATGAATTGCTTTTGCCACAAGTTCCTTACCTGTTCCGCTTTCGCCTCTTATCATTACCGTTGTATCCGCCGGCGCAACTGTATTGATAAGATCATAAAGTTTTTTCATCTGGAAACTCTCACCGATCAGATTATCGGGCTTTATTATTTCTTTGATATTTTCCTTTAAAATCTCATTTTCATGTTTTAAATGTTTTTGTTCAAGTGCTTTTTTCACAAGGTGAGTAAGTTCATCCGGATCAACAGGTTTTGTAACATAATCGTAAGCTCCCTGTTTAAGAGCCGCAATTGCGGTAGGAACTGATGCAAAAGCCGTAATTAAGATCAGCAGCGCATCCTTATCTATAGCTTTTATACTCGTTAAAAGATCCAGCCCGCTCATACCGGGCATTTTCATATCAACAAGCAGGAGATCGTACTTACCCTTGCCATATTTTTTTAGTGCTGATTCCCCATCCTCCGCAATATCAACATTATAGCCTTCTTCCTCAAACCAGTGCTGAAGAGATTCGCGTACAATTTTTTCATCATCTACTATTAATATATTGTATTGAACTTTCATATTACCCCCCGATAATTACACGTTTTTAGGAAAAACGACTTTAAATGTTGTTCCTTCCGGCGAAGTTCTTTCAACCGTTATTTCCCCATTGTGATTTTTAATAATGCCGTAAACAACTGCCAGTCCAAGCCCGGTACCTTTTGTTGCTTCTTTTGTAGAATAAAAAGGTTCAAAAATATGCGGCAGATCTTTTATACTAATACCTGTGCCCTCGTCGGAAATTTTAAGTACAACTGAACCGGATTCCAGCAGAATTTCTATTTTAATTTTTCCGCCATTTGGCATTGCTTCTATCGCATTAATCAAAAGTGCAATTAATGCTTCCTGAATTTTTTCCGCGCTGCCTTTTACAATAAACGATTCATTCGAATATATTTTTTCCAGTTCTATTCCGTTCATTTCAAGATGGTGACCGATAAGAGTAATGCACCGGTCTACAATTTCAATTAATTCAGCATCTACAAATTCATTTTTGCTTTCGTGCGAAAAGATTAATAGATCCTTAACTATCTTTCCGCACCTTGATGATTCACCCGCAATCAGGTCGAGGTACTCAATCAGCTTTTTATTTTCTTCTTTATTGGACTGACTAGCTAATTTTCTTGAGATTAATTTGCTGTAGGTCAGAATGCCTTCGAGCGGATTATTAAGTTCGTGCGCCACTGTAGCAGATAATTTCCCGAGCGAGGCAAGCTTTTCTATTTGAATTACCTGGTTATAAATATTTTTTAACTCTTCCGATTTTTGCTGTACTTTATGATTTAATGTTTCACTCCAGTCTTTAATTTCTTTATAAGCCGAATCAAGTTTCTCCGACATATCATTAAATCTTCGGGCAACATTTCCAATTTCATCTTTTGAATCAATATCTATTTTATAGTTTAGGTTCCCTTTCCCCACTTCCCTTATTCCCTGGGTAAGCTCGTATAATGGTTTACTGACAATAACTTTTACAAATAAACCGCAGAATGCAGATATAGCCAGCGTAATTAAAATGGAGTTCGTAATTGTGGTCTTAGTATTTTGATTTATGGCTTCGTCAAGTTCCTTCATCGATACCATAACATCAAGCACACCAAGAATCTCCACACTCGGCTGGTGTGCATGACAATCGGATGTGTAACAGTCTTTTTCGTTTTTTATGGGATTTATTAATCCAAGCGCCCTTGTACTATCTTTTTTGTTAGTGAAATATCTTATCCTGCTTTCTTCATTTAGTTCCTCAATCTTACTCGAACCAATATGGCAGGCACTACAGGCTTCATCATTCATGGAAACTTTTTCTGAAATTTCTGTTGGATCCGTTGAATAGGCTATGGTGCCCATTTTATTATAGACTCTGATTCCAATAATTCCCGGTTCTGTTCCTATTGTATTAATTATCTGGTGAACATCATCGCGCCTATTGAGTAACATACTGTACCGCGTTGATTTCTTAATAATATCACTGGAATTATAGGCGCTCAGAAGCCGGAAATGAGTTAGGTCATTTTTGAGATTGGTTATAGAAATATAGGTATGTATCGCGAGTACTAGCGATAAAATTACAGAAATCGAAATAATAAGCTTAATACTAAGCTTATTAAAAAATCTCGCTTTCATTAGAACTCCCCCTTAACCCCTACACTAAACATAGATAAAAGTGTTTACATTTTCAATAAAAACAAAAACCCGCCTATTGTTATGCTTTATTTATTATCTTTTCAACAAAAAACCCGTGTGGCATTTCACGGGTTACAAATTTATTATTCGAATTCTCCAAAATCAGAAATATACTTCTGCCTGATTATCAGGATTAAAACAAATCTGAAATAATTTTTTCAAATTCTTCGGCACCCAAAACTTCGTAAAGATAAGTGCATTTTTTACCGCCATCAAACATCGTTACGCCTGCTTCAGGAGCCGTTTTCATAAAATTGCAAAGCCGCGCAATTAAATGATGATTTTCTTCCGTGGATTTTTCTACGGAATATTTTGCCGTTGCAAGTTCCGCCTCTGTCACGGAAATTACTCCAAACCAATTATCCTCCGGAAGGTCATCGGGATTAATTTTTAGTTTCTGAAGCAGGGTAAAATTCATCGGGGCCACTATTTCCTTATTCCCCCATTTACCACTGATTGCTAATACCGTTTCGTTTTTTTTGATGAAACCGTAACCGGGAACCAATTTTATTTCGTCAATATTTTCCAGCAGTGAGGGTACTAATTCACTTATGCCTATTGAATAGACGCCACCGAACATGTGTTTCAAAACAAGTTGATTATTCAGATAGGTCAATTCCCCATCATAACTGATTTTGGAAATATTCCGGATGATTTTATCTATCAGATTGTTATTCGCAAACCCCAGCTTAATCTCCTCAGAATCCGACCTCTCCTTCCAGGTGTTTCTCATTACAAAATCAAAGGAACATCTTTCACAGTCATAATTCTGATCACACAATTTATAAGCAATAACGTCTGCTTCCATCCAGATACACTTATTGCATCGGAAAAATTCCGAAGCGTAATTTACTTTTTCCATTTTATTTCCCAAATATTAATTCTTTTTGTCCGGGATCAGCGGTCTCCTGAACTTTTTCATCAATTTCTATTCGTTTATCAAAAACCGCAAAGTGTTCAGTTACCAGTCTGAATGCCCACATACCAAGAACTACTAATAGTAGTGTTACGCTTATTTCATAAAAAGTAGGAAGATAATTCACGCCGGAGGTTCTTACCAGCGAAGTAATACTTACATTTAGCCTGTTTAATACAAAACCTGAAATAGTAAACACTGACGCAAAGTAAAGCCACTTCCTGTCCTGCAGGTAATTTGGGACGGACAGAATCGCTATCGGGATAAGCGAACCGAGAATTATTTCAAGCCAGAATAAATATGTTTCCTCAGCGTGTAGAAAAAGAAGAAAAAATTTTCCGGACATAATTAAATCAGAAAACCTGAACACTAATTCTATTGAAAGTACCGCCAGTATTACCTTTCCCAGCCCTGATAAAACCCAAACCTGCAATCCTTGTTTTAAAGCCCTTGTGCACAGGTATGCTTCAAAGATTATCATAGATAACCCGGCGGCAATGCACGAAATAAAAAAGTGTACCGGCAGAAAAGAGGAATACCATAGTGGATATACTTTTGCCGGAGCTATCAGGTATAGAGATCCAAATGATGACTGGTGAAGAGTTGAAAATAACACACCACAAATCACAACAGGGATGGAGATTTTCTTTAGCAATTTTATCGGCGCTTTCAGATTAAATTTTTCCAGTATAACAGGAGCGAATTCAAGTGTAAGTATTGTTGAGTAGCAAATAACACACCAGGTAATTTCAAACATCACCGAATGAAGATTCCACATTACAAGCGGATGCCAGAAATTTTCAGGCTTTCCAAGATCAATCACGAGCAATAATATTACAATTATGTAGCCTATATATGCTGTTAATATTGCCGGTCTGACAATTGAGTGATATTTATTCGCGTTAAAAATATGAGCGGTTGCGGCTATTGTAAATCCCGCTGCGGCAAGCCCGACACCGATAAAATCAAATCCTATCCATAATCCCCACGGAACCATATCGGATAGGTTTGTTGTTCTGCCCAGACCAAAAACAAACCTGGAAATCAGAGAATAGAGTCCCACAAGTATTATCACTACTGAAATAATCTTCCAGAAAGTAGGTTTGAATAAATTATCTTTCTTCATTTTTTTCTCCCCGCATTTTAATACTATTCTCGCGCGCAACTTCATTTTTACGTTTCGTTAACCAGTACATACCTGTAAGAAATATTCCACCTACCGAAACTACGCTTGGAATTTTTTCCATCGCCCGTAAAGTAAAATCAGGTACCGATTGTTTGGGAACGTTTGTATTGTACCCCAGCCTATCAAACGGTACAGGAGAAATTACGAGCACGTTTCCGCCGCCCGCTTCTTTCAGGCCATAAATTTCCTGATAGTATTTGTCCGGATTCTCTTTAAGCCTTCTCTTCGCTTCTGCAATTAATTTATTCAGTTCTCCTGCCTGTGTCGCCCCCGTAGGGCACGCTTCTGCACACGCATTAACTTTACCTTCTTTTAGTCTTTCGTAACAAAGATTACATTTTCTAACGCTGGGTGAAGTGCTGCTCCATTCATAGCGTGGTACACTGTATGGGCAGGCCTGCATGCAGTACCTGCAGCCGATACATTTGCTGGCATCGTAAAGGACCGGACCAAGGTCAGTTTTTTCAAATGCTCCAACCGGGCAAACCGAGACACAGGTTGGCTCGCCGCAATGCATACACATCTTGCGTGCAAAATTATCCCCGTATTGCTCTACTACTGTGTAAGTATTATCTGATAAATGATCTTTCAGAAAATCACCGTTAGTCACGGACAGGCCATTTTCTTTTTTACACACTTCATAACAACTTCCGCATCCAACACATAGAGTAACGTCAAACAATATTCCCATTTGGTGTTTCATTTTTGTTACTCCGCCCTATATTGAAAGAAATTCTTTTTCGTACTTATCAATTGACTCGTTGTCGAGATGAGAAACTACTCCCGGGACCAAATGGCCACCGTCGTACATTGTAACACCTGCAAGTTTCGGGCTTTCAAATCTTTCGTCCAGGTATGATTTGAATCTTCTCATTTCAATTTTCATCCATTCTATTACCTCTTCGTTCATTTTCAGCTTTTCGGGCTGAGGATTAAAATTTTCAGGTTTTATTATAACGCCCCAATCTTCGCCGAAAGGATCAGTTATATTTTTTCCGGGTAAATCGTGATTCTGCGAAACAACTTTTCCGCTTACGGGTGAGCGGAAGACAATTTTTTTCCTACCAAGTTTTGCTTCAATTACCGGATCACCTTCATTGACAATAGTTCCGTTTTGTACGGTGTTAGTTATTATAAAATCACCAAGTGATTTAGTAATAAATTCATCAATACCAACTTTAATAAAACCATTTTTGTCGGGCTCTGCCCAGGTGTGACCTTTTGATATAAAAAGATCGGCAGGAACTCTAATGCTTAAATTATTGAATGCTACGCTATCTATTATTTCATAATTTTTTATAAATGCAGGGTGTAATTTTTTTTCTGCTCTTAATACGAAGTAATCAATAACTAAAAGCAATAAGAAACCAAGTAGAACTGATAATGCGACCATCGTTGGACCTCAATTTTTTTGTTTAACAACCAGAACAAGTAAGTCAATAGATGTGCCGCTTTAAAACATTGGGTTCTCAGGCAACCATAAGGCCCTTAATAATATTAAGTTAGAACGATATAATTTATTTAAAAATCGTAATGTGAAAATTTAGCCTTTGATGAAAATGTTTACACAAAATTTAGCAAATAGTTTAAATGTTTAGTTACAGAATAAAATTTCAACAATAACACTGTTTATTTTTTATACTACGGTTTGTTGAATTTACTTACAGATTATTGAGTGTAGTGATCAACTAATAACCAATAACTTTTATTTTTCTGTTTACTTATTCAACAGTTAGTGCTTTTCCCGCAAAACAAACTTTACTCGCATTTATAGGTGTAACATTAAGTGTACGTTCGAGATATAATTTCTCTTAAGTAGGAAGACTGAGTGTTGAATTTTTCAATTCAGGAAAAGCCATTCTTTGTAATTCCTTGAATTCAGCAAATAGACCTAACATCTGATAATCTTTGAAAATGGCTTGCTTTTTGTGCCTTAATAGGCGTGCTCTTTAATATTAAGTATAGAGGGGTCCTTTACTTAATAGGTATAAAATGATAATTGACTCATCAATTTTTCAACTTAATTAATTTTGATGAGCTGATTTTCAATAAATTTAATCAACTGGGCACGGGGGAAAAAATGGAAAAGCACAACCGAAGGACCTTTCTGAAAACGGCTGCTGTTGCAACCGCAACATTGACCGGCCTGCCATCAAAAAAATTAAATGCAAAACCTAAGAATATTTTATCCGAAGACCGGATGGGTGTACTGGTAGATACAACCGTCTGTGTTGGCTGCCGTAATTGTGAATGGGCATGTAAAAATGCACACGACATTCCTGCGGGCAAACTAAAAGACTACGAGGATAAATCCGTAATGAAAGAAATGCGGAGACCGGATATTGATGCTCTTACTGTGGTTAATCAATATGATAATGTAAAAAATCCGGCCTTACCAATTGATGTAAAAGTTCAATGCATGCATTGCGACCATCCTGCTTGTGTATCTGCCTGCATAGTAGGTGCATTCACAAAACAGGAAAACGGATCTGTTATCTGGGACACGGACAAATGTATTGGCTGCCGGTATTGCATGGTTGCCTGCCCGTTCCAGGTTCCTGCATTTGAATATGAAAAGGCACTTAATCCGCATATAAAGAAGTGTGATTTTTGTTTTGAAAGGACAAAGGTCGGAAAACTTCCAGCATGTGTTGAGATTTGTCCTGTTGAGGCAATCACGTACGGTTCCAGGAATGAGCTTGTAAATGTTGCCAGGGAACGGATTAAAAATTATCCTGAAAGATATAAGAACCACATTTACGGAGAAAATGAAGTTGGCGGAACTTCGTGGATGTATCTCTCGGGCGTAGACTACGCGGAAATCGGATTTCCAAAATTATCCAGCAACGCCGCACCCGGAGTTTCTGAATCAATTCAGCACGGAATCTTCGCTTACTTTGTTCCGCCGATTTCTCTATATGCATTGCTCGGCGGAATTATGTGGATAACAAAACGTAAACAATCAAAAGAATCTGAATAGGAGGAAAAATTATGGATGGCTTTCTAAAACCAGCACCAATAAAGAAAAAATTTTTCACTCCCGGAGTAATTGTCCTTCTTATAATTGTTGCAAACGGACTATTCTTCCTGGCTGGCAGATTCTTTTTCGGAATTGGTAAGGTAACAAATTTAAACAATCAATATCCCTGGGGCCTATGGATTGGAGTTGATGTAGCGGCCGGAGTTGCTCTTGCCGCGGGTGGATTTACAAGCGCTGCCCTCGGCCATGTTATGCATCGCGAACACTTTCATGCAATTTTGCGTCCCGCTTTGTTAACAGCAATGCTTGGATATACATTTGTTGCAGTAGGAGTTTTTGTTGATATAGGAAGATGGTATTACATCTGGCATCCACTGATTATGTGGAATGGGAATTCTGCATTATTTGAAGTTGGTATTTGCGTTATGATGTATGTAACAGTTCTTTATATAGAATTTTTGCCTATAGTAACAGAAAAATTTATTGGAAAAGTAAACTTGAAAGGTTTTTTATCCAGGCTTAACAAGCCCGTTGATAAATTTTTACGCTTCCTGGATAAATGGCTCGGCATTACAATGTTTGTATTTGTAATCCTAGGAGTTGTGCTGTCAACTCTGCACCAATCATCACTCGGCACTTTAATGGTTATTGCCGGACCTAAAATGCATCCTTTATGGCAGACACCCGTACTTCCCCTGCTGTTTTTGCTTTCTGCAATCGCTGTCGGATTCCCGATGATAATATTCGAATCGATTCTGGCGGCAAAATCATTCGGGTTTAAACCCGAGATGGATGTCCTTTCGGCGCTCGGTAAAACAGTTGCACCATTGTTAGGTATTTATCTGGCATTTAAAATCGGTGATATGGTAATCAGGGGAACATTTGTTTACCTACTCGAACCCACGGTTCCAAGCGTGATGTTTTTTATAGAGGTAGTATTAGGAATTG
>Ga0210095_1000296_pt1 | contig 13864 bp, 14 predicted proteins | sample China_Galinas_PW_FD_184861 | JGI IMG/M metagenome (GOLD analysis project Ga0210095, IMG submission 184861) | Wetland microbial communities from San Francisco Bay, California, USA, that impact long-term carbon sequestration - China_Galinas_PWA_D1... | ecosystem: Environmental > Aquatic > Marine >...
AACGGAGCCGGCTTCATGGTCGCGCTCTCCTCATGCTTGCGATGCCTCGCTCTCCACCCGGCCCAGACGGTGCTTCTGCACCTTGCCCAGGGCGTTGCGCGGCAAAGCGTCGACGACGTGGAACGCCGCCGGCACCTTGAAGGCCGCGATGTGACGACGGCAGTGCTCGGCGAGCAGCGTGGCGAGCTCCGCGGCGGCCGGCTCGGCAGCGTCCCACACCCCGGCCTCGGCGCCCAGCACCAGCCAGGCCACCGGCACCTCGCCCCACTCGGCGTCCGCCTGCCCTACCACCGCCGCCTCCTGCACCGCCGGATGGGCGCACAGCACCTCCTCGATCTCTCTCGGATACACATTGTAGCCGCCGCGCAGGATGAGCTCGTGGCTGCGCCCGAGCAGCGTCACGTGGCCCGTGTCCGGGTCGCGCCGCGCCAGGTCGCCGGTGCGAAACCAAGACCGTCCGGCGGCGTCGGCGACGAAGGATGCCCGGGTCTTCTCCTCGTCGCGCCAGTAGCCGGCAAAGACGTGGCTGCCGCGCACCTGCAGCTCCCCCTCCTCGCCGTCCGGTAGCGGCCGGCAGGTGGCGTCCACGTCGGCAGCGTCCTCGTCGCCGGCACCCGTGATGCGCGCCGAGACGCCGGGCAGCGGCGTGCCCACGGTGCCGGCGAGGCGGCGCCCAGCGTACGGGTTGCTGAGGTTCATGCCGGTCTCGGTCATGCCGTAGCGTTCGAGGATGGTCTGCGCGGTGAGGCGCCGGAAACCGTCGAACAGCTCGGCCGGAAGCGGCGCGCTGCCGGAGCACAGGAGGCGCAGGTGGGAGAGGTCGGCCTGCCCTGGCGGCTCTCCCTGCGCCTGCGCCGCGGCGACGGCGAGCAGGCGCTGGTACATGGTGGGGACGCCGAAGAAGAGGCTGGGGGCGGCGGCCTCCGGATCGCCGGCCGCTCCGCTCCGCAGCTCCCCCCACACACGCTCGGCGTCGAAACGGCGGTGCAGGCGCACCGTCGCCCCCGCCGCCAGGGCGCAGAACAGCCCCACCACCAGGCCGTGGGTGTGGAACAGCGGCAGGGTGAGGAGGAGCACGTCGTGGGGCTCCCAGGCCCAGGCGGCGAGCAGCCCGCTGACCGTGGCCAGCACGTTGTCGTGACTGATCATGGCGCCCTTGCTGCGGCCCGTGGTACCGGAGGTGTAGAGCAGCAGGGCGAGGTCCGAGCCGTCGACGTTGGGACGGGGCGCGGCGGCCTGCGGTGAACCGCCCCACAGCGGCTCGATCTCCAGGATCGCCTCCACGGAGCCCAGGCCGCCCCCTTCCTCCACCTCCGCCAGCACCTCGCGCCGCGCCGTTTCGGTGAGCAGAAGCCGCGGCATGGCGTCGGCCAGGATGTGGGAGATCTCGCGCCGCCGGTAGGCCAGGTTCATGGGCACCACCACGGCGCCGAGGCGCAGCACGGCGAGGACGGCGGCCACCATCTCGGGCCGGTTGCCGAGGAAGAAGGCCACCCGGTCGCCGCGTTCGAGACCACGCTCGGCCAGGGCGGCGGCGAGGCGGTCGGAGGCGGCGTGGAGCTGGCGGAACGAAAGGCGGGGCGGCGCCACGGCGAGGGCGGGGTCGTCCTCGCTCCACAGCAGCGCCGCCTTGTCCGGGTCGCGCCCGCGGCCGATGGCGAAGAGGTCGTGGAGATTCACCAGGCGGCGACTCTAACAGGCCGCGGCGCGGCGTCCCCGAACCGGGTCGGGGCACTGTGTCGCAGCACTGTGTCGCGGCACTGCGCCGGGGCGCGGCGCAGAAATAGAAAAGGGGCGCCCCGATCTCTCGGAGCGCCCCTTGAATCGGAGTCTGGGTAGACGCCGTACGGCTTACCGGCCGAGCCGGACGACGTTCTGGGCGGCCGGGCCCTTTTGGCCCTGAACCAACTCGAACTCCACCCGCTCACCCTCGGTCAGGGACTTGAAGCCCTGGCCCTGGATGGCGCTGTGATGGACGAAGCAGTCTTTCGAACCGTCGTCCAGAGTGATGAAGCCGAAGCCCTTGGTGTCGTTGAACCACTTGACAGTACCGGTGGTGCTCATGGGAACTAACCTCTCTAGAGAGGAATCGTGGATCCTGAGATCCGCACTCCGCGATTCCGGGTGCTGGTGATGTTGTCCGCCCGTGCGGCCGGGCGTCCCGAGCGGGGTGGCGGGCTTTTCGGCTCCGCGTTCTCCGCCTCGGGTGGGTGGCACCACAGGTACAAGTCAAAAGGGACCCGAGTTGGTCTCAGGTCCCCTTGCAGTGATTCCTGGACGCCTAGGCGAACCTCTGTGGCCCGCACAATCCACTGCAGATTAGCACCCTTCCGCAGCGCTGTCAATCAGTTTCTCCGACGCCGAAACTACACCGGGCCGGCGGCGCCCCGCGGCACGGCGCTGCCGGTAGAATCCGCCCCAGCGCCGGACCGCACCGGCACCTGGCCCTCGGTCACAGAACGCCGTCCCTTCGGGAGGATCGTCCATGCACGCCACCGTTTCGCGTCTCCTTCGCCGCCGTGCCGTCACCCGCGCCGCCGTCCTCGCCGCGGCCCTGCTCCTCGTCGCCGGCAGCGCCCAGGCCAAGAAGGCCAAGGCCCCCACCGAGCCCGGGGCGTACCGCGACTGGAACGGCGAGATCGACCAGCTCGAGGTGGTGCAGAGCTTCTCTTTCGCCGACTACGGCCGCCTGCTGGTGGGCAGCTTCGACACCTCCGCCACGCCGCTGCCGGAGAGCGACGACAACACCTACGAGCCGGTCAAGGAGGTGCTCGCCGACGTCGGGTCGCCCCTCGCCGAGGCGCTGCGCAACAACCTGCCGGGCAAGTCGGTGGAGACGCTCGCCGGCGAGGCGCCGTCCGAAAAAGGCGTGCTGGTGCTGCGCGGCAAGGTGCTCGAGATGGACCCGGGCTCGCGGGCGGCCCGCTACTGGGGCGGCTTCGGCGCCGGCGCGGCGCGCACCAAGCTCCAGTGCGAGCTGGTGGACGCCGCCAGCGGCCAGGTGCTACTGCGCTTCACCCAGGAACGCCGCTCCGGCGTCGGCGTCGGCGGCGGCGGTTACGTCGACCTGCTGCAACGCAACCTGCGCACCATCGGCCGCGACCTGGCCGAGGCGCTGCCGCTTTTCTGAGGCTCTTGTCCATGCGCATTTTCCGAACGCTTCCCCGCTCTCTCGCCCCTGCCGTCGCACTGACGGCCGTGCTCCTCGTCGCCGCTCCGGCTCTCCCCGCCTCCGCCGCGGACGCCGGGGCGGCCCCGTCGCCCCTCCTCGTCGTCCTCGACGCCTCCGGCTCCATGTGGGGGCAGGTCGGCGGCGAGAACAAGATCGTGATCGCCCGCCGCGTGCTGGCGGACCTCGCCGCCGGCCTGCCGGACGACGCCCGCGTCGGCCTGGTGGCCTACGGGCACCGCCGCGAGGGGGACTGCGCCGACATCGAGACGGTGTTGCCGCTGGCCCCCCTCGACCGCGCGGCGCTGCGCAGTTCCGTCGACGGCCTCAACCCGAAGGGCAAGACCCCGATCACCGCGGCGCTCCGGCACGCCTTCGACGCCCTCGGCGCGGAGGTGGGCGGCGCCACCGTGATCCTGGTGAGCGACGGTCTCGAGACCTGCGGCGGCGACCCCTGCGCCGCGGTTCGCGCCGCCCGCGAGGCGGGAGCCGAGATCCTGCTCCACGTCGTCGCCTTCGACGTCGCCGACGAGGACGTGTCGCAGCTCGAGTGCGCCGCCCAGGCCGGCGGCGGTCTCTTCTTCAGCGCCGAGGACGCGGACCAGCTCGCCGACGCCCTGGACGCCGCGGTGGCCATGCCGCCGGAGGTTCCCGCCGGCGCCCTGGTGGTGCTCTCCCGTGCCGACGGCGAGCTGCAGGACGCCGCGGTCCGCGTGCGCGACGCGGCGAGCGGCGACGAGGTCGCCGGCGCCCGCACCTACGCCCACGCCGAGACCAACCCGCGGCGCATCCCGCTGGCCGACGGCGCCTACGCGGTGGAGGTGAAGGCGGTGGGCCTCGAAGGCGACGTCACCCGCGCCTTCGAGGTCGAGATCGCCGATGGCGCCAGCGTCGAGCGGCAGGTGGACTACTCCAGCGGCGAGCTGTCGGTGGGGGTGACCCGCAACGGGGAGCTGTCCGACGCCACCGTGCAGGTGAGCGTCGCCGGCAGCGGCGAAAAGGTGGACGCCGGCCGCACCTACCGCGCCGCCTCCTCCAACCCGAAGACCTTCCGCCTCACCGCCGGCACCTACGACGTGGAGGTCGCCTCGGTGGAGGTGCAGGGGCGGCCGAAACACCGCTTCGAGGGGGTGATGGTGTCACCCGGCGAGCCGGCGCGGCTGAGCCACGACTTCTCCAGCGCCACCGTGCGTCTCGGCGCGCGGCGCGGCGGCGAGCTGCAGGACGCCGCGGTGCGGCTGGTCGATCCGGCGAGCGGCCGAGCGGTGGCCCAGGGCCGCACCTACGTCAGCGGGAACACGAACCCGCGGCAGCTGGAGGTGCCGCCGGGTACCTACCGGGCCGAGATCGACGCCCTCGGCAAACAAGACACGGCGCCGCGGACCAGGGAGATCACCGTCGGCGCCGGTGACACGGTGGAGTGGATCGAGGACTTCGGGTCCTGAGTCGCCTGCCGTCGTCAGCTCGCCAGGTAGACCACGTGGCGCGGGCCGCCGCTGCGCGGACGGCGGCGCTCGACCTGGAAACCGGACGCCGCCAGGCGTTTCTCGAAGGCGGCGTCCGGGTCCTCCGACCAGACGGCGAAGACGCCGCCAGGGGCGAGGGCGGCGCGGGTGGTGGCGAGGGCGCGGCGGCCGTAGAACGGCGCCCCCAGCTCGTCGCTCGCCTCCCGCGGACCCTCGTAGAGGTCGAGGAGGATCGCGTCCCAGGGCTCGGCTCGGGGTTTCGCGCCATCGGCCGCCGCGGCGGCGATGAGGTCGGCGACGTCGGCGATCTGCACCGTCACCCGTGGGTCGTCCACGGCGCCGCCGGTCAAGGGCGCCAGCGGGCCGCGGCACCAGTCCAACACTTTCGGCGTCAGCTCCGCCACCGTCACCCGGGCGGCGGCGGGCAGGGCGTCGAGGGCGGCGCGCAGGGTGTACCCCATGCCGAGACCGCCGATCAGCACCCGCGGCCGCGGCCGGCCGGCCAGCCGCGAGCAGGCGGCGGCGGCGAGGAAGGCCTCGGAGCGGTGCGCGGCGCTGGCCATCAACACGCGGCCGGCAACGGTGATCAGGAACTCGTCGTCACCGCGCCGCCGTAGCTCCAACGGCCCTTCCTGTGTCGTCACCCGCTCCAGAGTCGTCCACGGCCGCGCCATGGCGCGACTCTACCCGAGCCGCACCGTGCCGGCCGGGGTACGATCCTCGCCATGAAAGCCCTCAAGGTCGTCGCCGGGATCGCCGTCGCCGTCGCCTGCATCTACGCCTTCGGCCGCTTCTTCGTGGCCGAGTTGAAGGGCGGATCGGCGGCCTCCGGCCCACCCGGCGTGGTCCTCGCCGCGCCGCCGGAGTACGCCGTCGAGGAGGGCGGCGAGCTGGCACGGGCGGCGGCGGCCCGCAAGCTGGCGGCGCTGCTGGCGCGGCGCGGCACCGAGCCGCGGCTCGGCCTCCACTTCACCAGTAGCGGTTTCGAGCTCTACTGGCTCGCCGACCGCGGTGGCAGCGGCGGCACTCACGGCAGCGGCGGCGGCGGGTCGCTCACCGAACGCGCCGCCGGCCCCACCGGCGTGCGCACCGAGACCGTGTGGCGCGGCGGCCTCGAAGCTCGCCTGGCCTGGGCCGCCGAGCACGGCAGCTTCGACGCCCCGTCGCTGCCGCCCGGCGAGCGCAAGAATCTGTACCACTAGACTCGGCCGGGCCGCGCCCTACGGGGCCAATCCCTCCACGCACAGGGCCGGCGGCGGCGACGCCGTCGGGTCGCAGGTCGGCAGGGTGGGCTGCCAGGCCGACGGGTCCGGCGTCACCACGCTGCCGTTCCAGGTGCCGGCAGCGTCCCGCTCCAGCACCAGGTAGCCGAACTCCTCCACCGCCTGGCCCGACGCCGGCTGGCCGTCCACCGTCGACCGGTAGTCGCCGGTGGGCGGGCCGGTGTCCTCCTGCACGCCGCTGTTGCCGATGATCAGGCTCGGCGGCCGGGCCGCCGCGGCGGCGAAGTCGAGGGACTCGTAGCGGTGCATGTGGCCAGCGAGGACGAGGTCGAGCTTGGGCAGCAGCACGGCGGCGACGGTGGGAGACGAGCTGCCGGAGCCCGCCGGGCTGGCCAGGGCGCACTGCAGGGTGCGGTTCATGGCGTCGTAGGCCGGCGTCGGGCCGCTGCCGGCGGTGCCGTCGCAGTTGAAGGGCGGACCGCTACCGTCGCCGTCGGCGCCCCACGGCGGCCGGTGGCCGACCAGCCAGGCCGGCGACGACGACAGCTTCGCCGCCACGCCGCCGAGCTGCTGCGCGTACTGGGCACCGAAGTTGTTCAGCTCGTCGCAGGCGTTGGAGGAGTCGAGGACCGCCAGCTCCAGGTCGGTCAGGGCGATCACCCGCGGCGGCACCATCTCCAAGTGGCTCTCCACCGTCCCCCCGACGTCCTGGTCCGGACAGGACAGCTGGCCGCCGCCGGACGGCAGGTCGGAGCTGGCGTCGAGGAAGTAGAACCACCCCGGCCCGGCGTGGCTGCACAGCTCGTGGTTGCCGCGGGCGAGCACCCAGGGGGCCGCCGCCAGCAGATCCGCCGCCGGCACGAAGAAGTCGTCGCGCCAGGCCGGCCAGGCGTCGCGGTCGGTGTTGCCGGTGCTGTTCTGGCTGTAGTAGGTGTCGGCCAACCCGCACTCCTCGGAGGGGTCGGTGCCGTCGCCGGCGTCGTAGTACCAGAAGTGCTTCTGCTCGCCGTTCACGTCGCGATCGAAGCCCGACGGCGTGCCGCGGTAGTTGTAGTCGCCGACGTGCACCACCAGGTCCGGGCCGCGGCCGGCGGCGTCCTTGGCCAGCGAGTTGAAGGGCCAGTACGCATCGCTGAGGCTGCAATCCCCTTGATGATCGTCCCCCGGCTTGCAACCCGTGTCGCCGAAGACGGCGACGCGGCTCACCTGCCGCCGCGCCGCCGGCAGGGCGATGGAGGTACCGGAAACGGTGAACGACTCGGCGAAGGGCACCTCCGCCTCGCAGACGTCCACCGAGAAGCCGTGGGGGTTGTGGCGCTTGCTCATCAGCAGGTCGGCGCTGCCCGCGGCGCCCACCAGGTCGGGGCACGCAGCGCCGCCTTCGACGATCACCCGCGCGAAGGCCAGCGGCGCTCCCTGCGGCGACTCGGCCAGCAACACGTAGGCGGCGTAGGCGGTCGTCGCGGCTGGCGACGAGGCGACCTCCGTCTCCTCGGCACGCCGGCAGCCGCCGAGCAGGACGGCCGCCGAGAGGAGCGCGACGGCGAAAGACAGCGAGATCGACACGACGGCCGGACGGCCACGGCGTGGTTCGAGCACGGTGGAACCTCCCTTTGCGCTGCAGAGTGTTATTCAGCAGTCCAGTGGATGACGCGTGAGTGTAGCAGCCACGCGGCGCGACGAAGGGGGAAATCCCGTACGACCTCTGAGCAACGGACGAAAAAGCCCCCGGCCGCGAGAGCGGACCGGGGGCTCGAAGGGGCCCGGCCGCGATGGCCGGGCCCCGCGGGTGCCTTCATCTCACTCCCCCTGCACCACCTCCAGCACCTCGTCCGGCAGCAACCCGTGGGCCGCGGCGTGGGTGGCGGTGACGTCGGCGGCGGCGTTCGCTTCGGACAGGCACACTACCGTGCCCTCCGCCTCGTCCACCCAGTACTGCAAGAAGCTCACGCCGTGCTCGCCCTGCTCCGCCAAGTCCTTCTCGTGGGCCGCCGCCACGGCTTCCGCGGTGACGTTGCCGGCGCCCAGGTGGTGGACGTCGAGGAAGAGCTTACGCCCGCCCTCGGCGGCGGCCTCGCGGCCGTCGCTCACCGCGTAGACGTGGTCCGGCAGCAGACCGTGGGCCTGGCGGTGGGTGTCGACGACGGCCTCCGGGCTCGGCGCGTGGGCCAGGCAGTAGACCTTGCCCTGAGCCTCGTCCACCCAGTACTTCTCGAAGCTCACGCCGTGCTCGCCCTGCACCGCAAGGTCTTTCTCGTGGGCCGCCGCCACCGCTTCGGCGGTGACGTTGCCGGCACCCAGATCGTGGACGTCGAGGTACAGCGGAGTCTCTTCCCGGCGCGCCTGGTCGGCGGGTGCGGCGCCCTGGCTTGCACAGGCGACGGCCAGCAGGCCGACCAGGATGGAGGTGAGGAAGGGGGTGGGGATACGGTTCATCGGTTTCATCAGTTTCGTTCCTTTCCGTTTCGAGTTGTCCGTTCAGGTCGTCCGGCGCCGCCTCAGGCGGCCTTGGGGTCTTCGTTGAGGATCACCGTGTCGACGATCTCGATGACGTCGTCCGCCGGCAGGCCGGCGCGCCGGGCGTGCTCGCGGATGGCTTCCTCGTCGGTGCCCTGGTAGACGCAGACCGTGCCCACCGCCTCGCCTTCCTCGCGGGTGACGTAGCTGCGAATCCACTTCACGCGGTCGGGCATCTCTTCGCGGCCCACCCGGGCCGAAACACCGGCCGCCTTCTCCAGCTCCGCCGGGTTGGCCCATCCGTTGCGCCGCAGGATCACGTAGGTCTTCATGGCTTGTTTACCTTTCTTGGTCTTTGGGTTTGCGGGGCCGGGTCGCGCTCGACCGTTCCCCTCTCTTCGCCGCCCACACTAGGCCGTCGGAACCGGCAAGTCCTGACGCGAACCTGATCGTTTGTGGATCACGCGGCGGTAAGATGGCGATAAGAATGAGTCCGACGATGCGTTTCGCAGGCTTCGAGCTCGACGAGCCGCGTCGCTCCATGGTCCACGACGGAGCCGAGATCGAGCTGCAACCGAGGGTTTTCGACCTGCTCGTCTACCTCGTCCACCACCGCGACCGGGTGGTGTCCAAGGACGAGCTGCTGGAGGCGGTGTGGGATGGCGCCTTCGTGGCCGACGGCGCCGTGCAGCGAGCGGTGAGCCTGGCGCGGGCGGCCCTGCGCGAAGGCGGCTGCGAGGCCATCCGCACCTACCCGCGCCAGGGCTACCGCTTTTGCGCCGAGGTCGAGGCGACCGGCTCACGCGCCGGCGAGAGCGTCGCCGATCGGGGCGACGGCTCCAGCGACGAGAGCGCCGACCTGCGGGCCGCCGGCGATGCCTACGACGCCGGCGACTGGAAACGGGCGACCGACTTCTACGCGCGGGCGGACGCCGACGGCGGTCTGCGGGCGCGAGATCTCGAACGCTGGGGGCGGTCGCTGGAGCTGGCGGGCGATCTCGCCGCCGCCGCGACGCCGCTGGAACGGGCGGTGGCGGCCTACGCCACGGCCGGTAGCTGCACCGGCGCCGCCCGCGTGGCGCTGCGTCTGGCCAACGTCCAGCTCGAACGCCGGGAGATGGCGGTGGCGGAGGGATGGCACGGCCGGGCGGCGCGCTTTCTGGCCGGCCAGGCCGAGGCGCCGGAGCACGGCTGGTACGAGTGGATCGCGGCGCGCCTCGCCCTCTTCTCAGGCGACAACGCCGAGGCCCTGGCCCATGCCGAAAGGAGCTTGCAGATCGGGCGGCGGCTGGGCGACGGTGACCTCGAAGCTCTGGGCCTCGTCTACTGCGGCGTCTGCCTCACCGCTCTGGACGATCCGCGCCGCGGCACGGCCCTGGTGGACGAGGCGGGGGCTGCCGTGCTGTCCGGCGAGACCGGCTCCTGGGCTGGCGGCATCGTCTTCTGCGCCATCATCTACACCTACGTCAACCGCGGCGACTGGCGGCGCGCCGGAGAATGGACGGACCAGTTCGATCGCTGGTGCAAGAGCCAGGCGGTGTCCGGCTTCTCGGGCTTGTGCCAGCTCCACCGTGCCGAGGTGATGTCGCTGAAGGGAGCCTACGACGACGCCGAACGGGAGGTGCGGAGCGCCTTGGAGCTGATCTCCTCCAGCGCCCCCTACGCCGAGGGCGACGCACAGCGACTGGTCGGCGAGATCCGCCTGGCGCGGGGCGACCTGGAGGGCGCCGAGACGGCGTTTCGCCGCGCCCACCTGCTGGGCTGGGACCCCAACCCGGGCTATGCCCGCCTACAGGAGGCGCGGGGCCAGACGGACGCCGCCTTGAAGAGCCTGGAGGGGAGCCTGGAGCAGACCGCCTGGCCCAACCGGCAGAAGCGGGCCAGCCTGCTGGCCGAGCTGGTGCGCTTGGCGGCCCGAGCCGGAGACCTGGAGCGGGCGCGCCGCGCCCTCGCCGAGCTGGAGGCGGAGCCGGAGCTGTGGGCCACCCCCGGCGCCGCCGCCCAGGTAGCCCACGGCCACGGCGAGCTGGCCCTGGCCGAGGGGGACACGGCGCAGGCGGTGCGCCACCTGCGGGCCTCGGTGCAGGGCTGGCGCCAGGTGCCGTCGACCTGCAACATGGCGCGGGTGCGCATTCGCCTCGCCGCCGCCCTGGCCGCCGACGGCGACGCCCACGGCGCCGACCTCGAGCTGTCCGCCGCCGAGGCCATGGTGGAGTCCGCCTGCCTGCAGGGACTGGCCGACGACTGCCGCCGCCTACGCGACGCGCTGTCTCTGTGACCGGGCGTTCAGCCGCGGCGCAGACGCACCATACCGAAGGCGGCGACGGCGACGCCGACCACCGCCGCCACGATCTGCGCCCAGCCGAGGCCCGGCGAGCTGCCGAGCCCCAGGCTGTCGGCGGTCAGGGCGAAGAGGAAGACGAGGACGCCGGCGACGAGAGCGAGGACTCCGAGATTCTTGGACATTGTGACCCCGAGGTTACTCGATCTCGGCCCAGCATTCCTCGTCGTCGCAGTGCAGCACGACGACGGAAGCCTGGCACAGGTTGATGCCCGACCACACGACGGCGTTGTCGTCCACGTCGGTGACCATCATGTCCCACAGGCAGGCGGAGCGGCCGGAGAATTGGATGGCGATGCGCCCGCCGTCCTCCAGCACCTGGTCGCCCAGGACGTCTTCCTGCCAGTCGTTGCTTGCGCTCTCCGCGATGAAGAGCTGGTAGACGTCGACGCCGGAGGCGTTGACCAGAGTGAAATCCTGCGTTCCCGCTTCGACCGTGGAAGTCAGCGGCAGGACCATCGCCATCAGGGCCAGCACCAGCACGGCAAACCCGAGCCGTCGAGCCATGGGTAGTTCCCTCCCAGTAAGAAACGCCGTCGAGAGGACGGCGATCGAGCGGCCATTCTACTCTCGACGGCGTGGCGTCTCACCGCGGAAGGACAGGTGGCGGTGAGATCGGCGGTGCGGGTGCTCAGCCGACGCCGACCGTCTTCTTCAGCCAGTCGAGGTCCAGCTTGTAGGGGCTCTCGACGTAGCGTTCCGGGTTCTCCACCACCTCGTCGAGGTGGGCTTCCTTCATCTTCCACGTCAGATCCGCCTCGCCCTTGCCGTGCTCCTGGAGGGAAAAGGTGCCGCCGTCGTAGGCGACCACGAACCAGTCGTGGGGCTGGGAGGGGTCCTCGCTGTAGATGCCGACGGCCACCGTCTTGTCGTCGAAGGCCTTCTCACTGGCGTCGAGGATCTGCTTGTAGGGGAAGGTCTCGCGGTTCTGGCCGAGGGAGCGGTTGACGACGTTCAGGTACTGGGTGAAGAGGGCGTCGGTGGCGAGCTTGGTTGCAGTCGCTGGCATATCGTCTCCTTGCTGTTGTGAATCCTGGAAGTCATTCTCAGGCCGAGACTTGTGCTGCGTCCCGGCAACGAATAGGAGTTGCAAGGCGCATACCGGCCTCGCTCCCCGGCCGCCGGTTCAGCCCGCCGCCTGCGACCGCCGACGCCGCTATCGCCGCCCCTCTTCCATGCGCCGCCGCTGTTTCGTCACCGCCCGGTCGCAGAGGATCGTCGCCGTGGAGAGGGCGACCAGGAAGACGCCGACGCCCACCCATGTGAGGGGGCCGCCGTCGCCGACCAGGGCCGTCCCCACGCCACCCGCAGCCGCCACCAGGGCGCTGAGCAGCCACCACCTGGCCACCGTCGAGGTCAGCTCGTGCTTGCCCCACCGCTTCTCGGGTAGCAGCACGCCCTGCTCTCTCAGATCTTCGAGTCCCATGCGGGCTATCTCCGGAAGAAATCGATGAAGTCGAGGACGTTGCTCTGCACCACCGAGCGCCGGTACTTGACCAGCAGCAGACGGCCGGTGGCGCGACGCATCAGCCGCTCCGGCGTCGAGCCCGCCACCAGCTTGCGCAGCCAGCCCTCGCGAGTCGCACCGATGAGGGTCAGGTCGTTTTGCCGCGACAGGCGCACCAGGGCTTGCACCACGTCGCGGGCCTCCTCCACCACGATCTGCGGGCTCTCCTCCGCCAGCATCTCGGCCACCGCCTGGCGCAGCTCGTCCACCTCTTCCTCCCGTGCGTCGGCGGGTAGACCCGGCGGCACCGCGTGGTAGAGGTTCACCGGTGCGTCCTGGTCCACCGCCAGGGCGCTCGCCACGTCCACCATCAACGGCGCCTGCTGCGGATAGGCCAGGGGCACCAGGATGGAGCCGACGTCGTCCAGGTCGGCGGCGCGCAGCACCAGCACGTCGCAGTCGGCGTGGCGCAGCACGTGGTCGATGTTGGAGCCGATGACGGTGCGCGGATGACGGCGGCGGCCGCGCCAGCCCATCACCACCACGTCGACGCCCCGCTCCTCCACCTCGTCGAGGATCGCCTCCGCCGGCGTGTGAGCCAGCCGCACCGTCATGTTGAAGGGCACGTCGAAAGCGGCCAGGATCTCCTCCGCCGCGTCCAGCACCTCGTCGCGGGCCGCCTGGATCCACCGCCGGCCGACGCGTAGCGGCGTCTGCTGCGGCACTGGGATCACGTGCAGCAACGTGATCTCGCCGTCGTGGCGTCGCGCCATGGCCACCGCCAGGTCGATGAGCGCCCGCGAGCGCGCCGGGTCGGCCAGCGGCAGCAGCACCCGGTAGCGCTCCTCGCGCTCCAGCTCCTGGCGCAACACCACCGGCGTGGCGTGTTTCTCGCGCTCGCGGCGCCGCGCGTAGGTGAAATAGAGCACGAAGCCGATGCCGATCCAACCGACGACGAAGAACCAGGCGACCGGCGAAAAGCGGAACATGAAGGCCGCGATGCCGATCATGAGCACGATGGCCACCACCGGCAGCACCGGGAAGAAGGGCACCAGGAAGCCGTAGTCGAGCTTGTCGCCGTACTTGCGCCGGATGGTGATGATGGCCACGTTGACCTGTAAGAAAAGGAGCAGGAACATGACGTCCGCCGCCGCCGCCACGTCCTCGATGGGCAGCGTCAGGGCCATGGTGATGATCAGCGTGCCGGAGGCGAGGAGGGCGAGGTACGGAGTGTGGGTCTTGTCGTGGACGCGGGCGAAGAATCCCGGCAGGTTGCGGTCGCGCCCCATGGCGAAGGAGACGCGGGTGGAGCTGAAGGTGGTGGCGTTGAGCGCCGACATGGTGGACAGCAGGCCGCCGACGAGCAGCAGCGTGGTACCGAAGGGCATGAACTGGCGCGCCGCCTCCGCCAAGCCCAGCTCGCCGTGGTCGCCGAGCCACTGCCAGGAAGGGGTGGTGCCGCCGGTGTCCACGGCGCCCACGGCGACGATGGCCACCAGGATGTAGATGGGGATCACGATGGCCAGCGACCACAGCACGGCGCGCGGGATGTTGCGCTTCGGGTCCTTCACCTCCTCGCCGGCCTGGACGATGATCTCGTAGCCCTCGAAGGCGATGTAGGTGAGGCCCATGGCGGTGAGCACGCCGCCGAGACCGTTGGGCGCCAGCGGCGTGAAGCTCTGCCACGCCTCCGGGCGCCGGAACATGGCCGCCAGCCCGGTGGCGATGAAGACGCCGATGATTCCCACCTTGGCGACGGTC
>Ga0210095_1000297_pt1 | contig 13857 bp, 8 predicted proteins | sample China_Galinas_PW_FD_184861 | JGI IMG/M metagenome (GOLD analysis project Ga0210095, IMG submission 184861) | Wetland microbial communities from San Francisco Bay, California, USA, that impact long-term carbon sequestration - China_Galinas_PWA_D1... | ecosystem: Environmental > Aquatic > Marine >...
CGGGTAGGAGGAGGAGGGGGAGGAAGACCAGGAGGATGACCAGGGTGGCGAAGAAGATGGGGCTCACCACCTCGGACGTCGCCGCCGCCACCACTTCGCGGGTGCTGCGCTCCAGTCCGGCCCCGCGACGCTCCTCCTTGAGGCGCCGGAAGATGGTCTCCACGGCGATGATGGCGTCGTCCACCAGGAGGCCGATGGCGAGGGTCAGCCCGCCCAGGGTCATGGTGTTCAGGCTCTGCCCCAAGGCCGTCACGGCGACCACCCCGGCAACCAGGGAAAGGGGGATGGCGAGTGCCGAGATGAACGTGGTGCGCAGGTTGCCGAGGAAGAGGAAGAGGATCAGGACCACCAGCACCGCACCGTCCCGCAGGGCGACGGTGACGTTGTGGATGGCCACCTCGATGAAGTCCGCCTGGCGGAAGTTCTCCGTCTCCAGGACGACCCCCTCGGGAAGCGCGGCTTGCAGGGTTGCCAGCACGTCGTCCATGGCGGCGGTGAGGTCCAGGGTGTTGGCACCCGGCTGCTTCTGCACCGACAGCACCACCGCCGGTTGGGCGCGGTAGGAGGCTGTGCCGCGGGCCGGCTCGGCGCCCCAGGCGACGTCGGCGACGTCCGCCACGCGCAACGGGACTCCTTCGGCAACGCGCACTACCGCCTGGGCCACCTGGCTCGGCTCCTGGGCTCGGCCGAGGCCGCGGACCAGATACTCCTGGCCGCCTTCAACGTGGAAGCCGGCGGCGGGGCTGCGGCTCGCCCGGGCCACCGCCGCCAGCACCTCGTCCAGGCTCACCCGGTGCTGGGCCAGGGCGGCGGGGCGCACGGTGACCTGGAGCTGGCGCACCTCGCCGCCGAGGGGCACCACCTGGGAGATGCCCGGGATGGCCAGCAGGTGGCGTCGTACCACGGTCTCGGCGAGGCGCCGCAGCTCCAGGGCGGAGACGGTCTCGGACGTCATGGCGATGAACGTGATCTCCCCCATGATGGAGGAGATCGGTCCGAGCTCGGGGCGCTCCGCCTGGGCCGGTAGCTGCAGGCGCTGCAAGCGTTCGGTGACCACCTGGCGGGCGCGGTAGAGGTCCGTGTTCCAGTCGAACTCTACCCACACCACGGAGATGCCGTCGGCGGATACGGAGCGCAGCCGGCGCACGCCGGGGGAGCCGTTGATGGCCGACTCCAGGGGAAAGGTGACCAGCAGCTCGACCTCCTCCGGCGCCATTCCCGGGGCCTCGGTGAGGACGGTGACGGTGGGCGCGGTGAGGTCCGGGAAGACGTCTACGGGCCGGCCCGCGGTCCAGGCACCACCGAGAACCAGGAGCACGAGGGCGGCGATCACCACCAGCAGGCGGTGACGCAGAGAAAAGCGGACCAGGCGGTCGAGTCGTCCCATGGTCGGCTCCTCAGTGAACATGGCCGGGACTCTGGCCACTGGCCAGCAGGGAAGAGCGGCGAACGGCATCGCCGCCGCGGGTGACCAGGCGCTGGCCGGGCACCAGGCCGTCGACCAGAAGGCGGTCGCCCAGCCGCTCCAGCACCTGGATCTCCTGGCGCGCGAAGCTCTCGCCGGTGAGCTGCAGGTAGACCACCGGGACGCCGCCGTCATCGACCCGGGCGGAGGACGGAATCACCACGCCTGGACGCGCTGCGGAGAGAAGGATCTGCGCCTGCACGGTGGTGCCGAGAACGAGACGCGGATGCGGCCGCGCTTCCAGCAGCACCGCCACCGTACCCGTGGCCGCGTCCATCTGCGGTGCCACGGACACCAGACGGACTCCTTCGTCGAGACGCAGCGAGTCCCCTTGCGAGACAGACAGCACTACGGAACCGACGCCGTCGGAGAGCTTCGTCACGGCGTCCGGCGGCAGCGCCACGCGGAGCCAAATGGCGTCGGTGCGCACCACCCGAGCCAGAGGCCGTCCGGCTTCCACCACGGCGCCCGGGGATACGAGGACCGCCGCCACCTCGCCGTCGAAGGGGGCACGGATCTCCTCGGCGCCAGCCCTGCCTCCCTGGCGCGCGGCACGGGCCGTGGCCAGATCGCTGACCGCGGCGTCGCGGCGGCTCTCCAGGATGCGCACCCGGGCCCGCGCCTCCTCCACGTCGCGCAGGCTGGTGGCCTCGAGAGCCAGCAGCTCCTCGAGACGCGCGAGGCGGGCGGTGGAAGTCTCGAGGTCGGTCTCCAGAGCGCTCCGCCGGGCCTCCAGCTCGGCCAGGCTGTGCTCGGCGGCGAGGCGGGGCAGGAGGCGGAACAAGGCCTCGCCTCGCCGCACCGCCCGGCCAGGGTAGAGCCAGCGCTGGGGCGGAAGTACGGCGTCCACGGGTGCCGAAAGGGTGACGTCGCCGCCGGCCGGCGCGATGATCTGCGCCAGTCCCTCGACGCTGGTCGCCAGGCTGCCGCGTTGCACCCAGGCGGTAGCGAAGTCGCTTCGCCACTGCTCTTCCTTGAGGAAAGGGAGGGGCTCGCCGCCGTCGTCGGCGGCCGGTGGGGCGGGCGCCACCAGCAAACGCCCCGGCGAACCGGGCTCGCCGACGCGAACCCGGCCGCCACGGATCTCCTCCCGGCCCTGCTCGCCGGCGATGCGGAAAGCGAGATCGTAGTCGCCGGCGGACTCGGGACGAACCTCGACTGCGAAGATGCCGGGGCGTACAGGCGCCTCGGCTCGGTAGACTCGCTCGCCTCCCGGGCCTGTCAGGACGATCTCCACGCTCCCCGCTTGCAGCGGTTGGAAGTCGGCGAGCATGGTGACGTGGACGTGGGCGGTGGACGGGCGGCCGGCAACCAGGGCGTCGGTCTCCGGGAAAACTTCGTAGATGTCTCCCCAGGCGGTCACCGACCAGCCCATCTCCTCCTCCGCGGGTGCCCGGCCGGCCTGGCCGCCGCAGGCGGCGGTAGCCAAGGCGACCAGCAGAACGGCAGCCCACCGCCGGGAACCGGCGTCAGGGTGAACGATCATGGCATCTCTCCTCGAGTCGGGGTTTCCTGGTACAGGTTCGGGACGTCGCCGGCGAGGCGTTCCAGGTCGCGGTGGGCGGCGAGGGCGCCGGCGCGCAGCCCGAGGGCCGTCAGCTCGGCTTCAGTGGCGGCCCGCAGTGTCTCCAGCAGGTCCGTCACCGAGACCTCTCCCAGCTCGAAGGCGGCCACCGTGGCGGTCACCATGGAGCGGTTGTCGGCCTCGGTTTTAGCCGCGTCGGCGACGGCCGCCGCCAGGTGGCGATAGGTGGCTGAGGCGCCGTCGGCCTGGGCGGTGAGCTCGCGGCGCACCGCTTCGAGGGATGCCTCGGCAGCCTCCAGGCGCACCTGGGCCAGGGCGCGCTGGGCCCTCTTGCGATCGAAGGTCGGCAGCGCCCAGGAGAGGCCGAAGATGGGCCCGGTGAAGGACTCGTCGCCGCTTTCCTGGCGCTGCCAGCCGGCCACCAGCTCCGGTGTCGCGACGGTACGGTCCGCCAGTTGACGGACCAGGCGCCGTTGCGCCAGCGTTGCCTCGGCGGCCAGCATGCGCGGATGCTCGTCGTCCGCTGCGTGCGGCGGCGGCGTGAGCGGCGGCAGCTCCGGCGCGGCGCCGGCCGGCAGGTCGGGCCACCAAGCACGGGCGTCGGCGCGAGCCACCGCCAGACTGGCCAGCGCCAGAGCCACGCGGGAAGCAGCCTCGGTGGTCGCCAGAGTCAGTCGCCGTGCTTCCAGCCCGGAGCTCTCCCCCCGCTCGGCGCGGACCTTCTCACGCTTGGCCAGCTCGCCCAGGCGCTGCCGGTGAAGCGACAGCACGTTCACCCGGGCGGCGGCCAGGGCCCAGTCGGCGTAGGCTCTGCGCAAGGTCGAGCGCAGGGACAGAAGGTCGTCGGAGAAGCTCGCCTCGGCGGCCTCGACGCTGCGCTGCGCGGCGTCGAGACGGAGCCGGCGGGACGGCTCGGGAAGCTGCCACGACAGGTAGAGGTCCACCTGCCGGCCGCCCCCGGAGGGATTCTCGTAGGCCAGGCCGAGGGAAGGATTCTCCAAGGTGGCGGTGGCGATGGCGTTGGCGCGGGCGGCTCCCACCGCCTCACGCCAACGGACCACCGCGGGATGTGCGGGGTTTACGGCCGACAGGAAGTCGGTCTCGGTGACGGCGCGGGCACCGCTCGCCGACGGCTGAGCACCGGCTTGGGCGGCGACTAGCACCGACAACACGCCTGCCAAGGCGTGGAAACGCATGGAAGCTCCTTTTCCGGTTGGATGAACGGGCGGGCTCACGACGAGCCCGGCGGACAACCCGGAATCAGAGCAACAAAGAGCAGAGAGTAGTGCGGAGAGATTGCGGCGGACCGCGGTGGGGCACGCGGCAGCGGTTGAGCTGACTGCAGGCCGTGGCGCCGTGAGGACTCTCGGGGTGCGGCAGGCCCTGCGACGGCAGATCTGTGCGCGGCCGCGGGGAGGTGCGGTCCAGCTCCGCCTGGTGGTCGTGATCGGGGACCGTGGGGCTCGGGCGATGATGGCCGTGGACGAATGCGGCCATGAGGACGCCCGGGGTCGGGGCCTCTTCCCCGGCGTGACTCCCACCGTGATGCGCAGCTTCGTGCAACGGCCCGTGATGGGCTTCCAGGTGCAGGTGTGCTCCGAGGCCGGAGGCTCCCGCGGCGGGGAGCATCCAGCCGGTGAGCAGCAGCACGGCGAGGCTGCGGCAATGGGAGTTCACGGCGGCGATTCTCTCCACGGCGAACGGCGGCGTCAAGTGGGCCAGCTCCCGAGCCGAACCGGGACGTCGCGCCGATTCGGGCTTCGCTTCGGATAGGCTCGGCTCCGCGCCACGATGAAAAACCGACGATCGGATGGATGGAACGACGACGGAGGGATGGACATGAGGGCTCACATTCGTCGCGGCTCGGCCGCGGGGCCGGCGCTGCCGGCACCGGTCCTGACGCTGGCTCTGGTCCTGGTCGGCACGCTGACCTTCTTCGCCTGCGGCGGTGACTCCGGGATCGGCCGCCGCGGCGTCGGCGAAGGCGACACCGCGGCCAGCGTCGTCCCCCCCGCCTACCTGGACTCCAGCGGTCGCGACGACGCGCTGGCCGGCGGCATCCGCAGGATCGCCGTCGACACGCCGTCGGGCACCTTCCGCGTCTGGACCCGGCGCTTCGGCAACAACCCGCGCATCAAGGTGCTGCTGCTGCACGGCGGGCCGGGGGCCACCCACGAGGCCTTCGAGGCCCTGGACAGCTACCTCCCGGCGGCGGGCGTCGAGTACTACTTCTACGACCAGCTCGGCTCCTTCTACAGCGACCAGCCCGACGACCCTTCCCTGTGGCAGACGGCGCGCTTCGTGGACGAGGTGGAGCAGGTGCGCCAGGCCCTCGGCCTCGACGCCGACGACTTCTATCTCCTCGGCCACTCCTGGGGGGGGATCCTGGCCATGGAGTACGCACTCGCCCACCAGGAGCACCTCAAGGGGCTGATCATTTCCAACATGATGGCCAGCATCCCGGCCTACAACGAATACGCCGAGCGCGAGCTGATGCCGCAGCTCGACCCGGCGGTGCTGGCCGAGATCCAGGGCTACGAGGCGGCCGAGGACTACGAGAACCCGCGCTACATGGGCCTGCTCATGGAGCACCACTACACGAAGCACCTGCTGCGTATGCCTCTGGACCGGTGGCCGGACCCGGTGAACCGTACCTTCGAGCACCTCAACCCGAAGGTCTACATTCCCATGCAGGGCCCCAGTGAGCTGGGTGCCAGCGGCGTGCTGGCGGACTGGGACCGCACCGCCGACCTGCACCGCATCACCGTGCCCACCCTGGTCATCGGCGCGCGCTACGACACCATGGACCCGGCCCACATGGAGTGGATGGCCAGCGAGCTGCCGCGCGGGCGCTACCTCTACTGTCCCGAAGGCAGCCACCTCTCGCTCTACGACGATCAGCAGGTCTACGTCGAGGGCCTCATCTCCTTCCTGCGTGACGTCGACGCCGGCTACTAGGGGTCGGATGGGTCGTACCGCGCGCTGGACCCTGGGCCTGGCCGCCTTCGCCCTGGCGGTGCGCCTGGCGGTGCTCGTCCTCACCCTGGCCGCGGCGCCGGTGGGCGCGGACGAGGTGGCGGCGCTGCACGACGGCACCGAGTACCTGCAACGGGCCGCGGCCGTGGGCTCGCCCGCGGCCGCCTCCCGCGTGTGGCCCCAGGCCCGCCGCCTGAGCCCCGGCTATCCGCTGCTCATCTACGCCGCCTCCTGGCTGCTGCCGCCGCCGGCCGCCGCCCTGGCGCTCTCCATGCTGGCCGCGGCGACGGCCACCGCCCTCGTCTACAGGCTGGGGGCGAGCCCGTGGGCGGCGGCGCTGTTCGCCGTCCTCACGCCGTCCTGGGTGGCGTTCTCGTCCACCGCCATGTCCGAGGGGCCGTTCCTTGCCGTCGCCCTCCTCGGCCTCGTCGCCTGGCGTCGCGGTCGCGGCGTCGCGGCCGGTCTGCTGTTCGGTGCCGCCAGCCTGGTGCGGCCGGTGGGGCTGGTGCTGTTCTGCGCCCTCTGGCTGCACGGCCGGTGGGGCCGCAGCGGCGATGACGGCGAGGCGGTGGAGCAGGCCAGCCTGCGCTCCCTCGCCGCGTGCGCGCTGGCTCCGGCGGCGTGGACCGCATGGGGGATGGTCTTCGGCGCCGGTGCCCGGACCTCCGCGGCGATCTACCTGCGCTTCGACCTGGCGCCACCCCTGTCCAGCGTCGTGTCCGCCCTGGCGGCGCCCTGGGCGGACCCCCTGAAGCTGCTGCAGAACCTCTTCGTGCTCGCCCTCACCGGCGCCGCGGCGTGGCTGCTGTGGCGGCGCCGGTGCGATCCGGCGGCCGCGGCGGAGGAACGGCGGCGGGCGAGCGGGTGGCTTGTCTGGCTGCTCTCCCAGGCGGCGTTCTACCTGCTGCTGCCCAGCGCCTGGGTGTGGGAGTGCCTGGGCCGCTTCCTGGTCACCGGTCTGCCCGCCGTCGCCGTCGCCGCCGACCTGGCGCCGCTGCGGCGGCAGCGGGCCGTCCGCGCCTGGCTCCTCGCCGCCTTCACCGTCGTCTCCGTCGCCATCGGTGTCTACTGGAACCTGCGCGCCCTTGGGGAGCTGTAGGAGCTGGTGAAGGAATCTCGCGCCTTGGGGATCGTCGCCGCTCGCCGCTTTTGGCTCTGGCTGGCGCTGCTGGTCGCCGCCGGCGTCGCACTGCGTCTCGTCGGTCTCAGCGAGCGGGGGCTGTGGCTGGACGAGATGGTCAGCCTCGAGGTGGCGGCGCGGCCGCTGGCCGAGATCGCCCGCGGCGCCGCTTTCGACAACCACACGCCGCCCCTCTACTACCTGCTGCTGCACCTGTGGTTCCTCGTCGTGCCGGCGGACCTGGTGGGGCTGCGCCTGCCGTCGGTGCTCGCCGACGCGGCCTGCCTGCTGCTGCTGGCGGTGACCGCCCGCCGCCTCTTCGGCTCCCGCCTCGGCCTCGCCGCCGGCGCCGCCTACGCCGCCGCGCCCTTCGCCCTCCGCCTGGCCCAGGAGGGGCGCATGTACACCCTCCTCATGCTGTTGGTGGTGGCCACCTTCGCCCTCTCCCTGGAGGTCGACGGCGAGCGCCGCTGGCCGGCGCTGGCGGTGGCGGCGACGGCGACGGCGGCCCTCTACACCCACTACTACGCCGTCCTCTTCCTCGTCGTGCTGCACGCGGCGACGGCGTGGCGTCTGCGCGCGGCGCCCGCCGCGCGGCGCCGCTGGTGGCTCGCCCTGGGCGCCGCCGGTGTCGCCTTCCTGCCCTGGCTGCCGGTGATGGCGCGGCTCCTGACCGGCGGCGGCCAGGGCTTCCGGCGCTTCACCCTGAGCGTGATCCCCTACGCCGGGCTGCGCTTCGCGGTGGGCTTCTCGCTGCTGCCGACGACGGTGGACGGCAAGCAGGACCTGGCGGCGGCGCTGCTGCACCACCTGCCTTTGCTCTCCTTCATCGCCGCGGTGACGGCGGCGGTTGGCTGGCTCGGCGTCCGGCGGGCGCTGCGGGCTCGTAGCGGCGAGTCCGGCTCCGAGATCACCGGCGGCGGATCGGCGACGGGCGCCACGCTGGTGGCCCTCGCCGCGGTGCCGCCGCTGCTCGCCCTGGCGGTGGCCGCGGCGGCGCCGTCGCTGGACGAGCGCTACCTGGCCATCAGCTTCCCGTTCTTCCTGCTGCTCGCCGTGCTGGGGGTAGCGGAGGCGGCGGTGCTGCGCGGCGGCCGCTGGTTGCAAGCGGCGGCGCTGGCGCTCTTCCTCTTTGCCGCCGCCCGCCAGGTTGCCGACCCCGACGCCGGCACCACGCCCTGGCGCGCCGCCGCCGCCGAGCTGCGGCGGGTGGCGCCGCCGCCGGCCCGCATCGTCGTCGATCCCTACTACTACGCGCCGCTGGTGGCCCGTTACGTGCCGGATCCGGCGAGGGTCGAGGCGCTGCGCGAGCTGCAGGCCGACGCGGCGGGCGCCGACGGGCCGTTGTGGCTGGTCGAGGTGGCCTTCCTCTCCGACCACAGGGAGCGCTTGCGGCGCGCCGGCTGGCGGGTCGAGGAACGCCTGCTGCTGCGCGACGGCAACGGCATACGCGTCTCCCGCCTGGACCCGGCGGCGCGGTGACGGTGTGAACCCGCTTGGCGTGCAGGCCGTAGAATGACCTCACACCCCCCACCCACTCAGGAGACCTGATGCGACCCCGAACCTCTCTCGTCCCGACCCTCGTCCTCGCCCTGGCCCTCGTCCTCGTCGCCCTGCCTGCCCTCGCCCAACGCGGCGACGACAGCGACCGGGTGAGCAAGAACGGCAAGGTGGGCGGCACCATCGACGGCGTCACGGTGACCCTCGAGTACGGCCGTCCCAACGTCAAGGAGCGCCAGATCTGGGGCGGACTGGTGCCCTACGGCGAGGTGTGGCGCACCGGCGCCAACGAGGCCACCACCATCACCTTCGGCAGCGACGTCACCGTCGAAGGCCAGCCGCTGGCGGCCGGCACCTACTCCCTGTTCACCATCCCCGGCGAGGAGGAGTGGACGGTGATCTTCAACAACACCGCCCAGCAGTGGGGCGCCTTCAAGTACGACGCCGGCCAGGACGCCCTGCGGGTCACCGTCCAGCCGCGTCCCCACGACATGGTGGAGTCCATGGACTTCCAGATCGAGGGCGGCGAGGTGGTGCTGACGTGGGAGAAGCTGGCGGTGCCGTTCACCGTCGCGGCGGCGGGCTGAGTCACAGCCCGCGGCGCAGCCGTCGCGACCAGCGCCGCGCCCGCCACAGGGAGGCGGCGAGGAGCAGCAGAGCGGCGGCGCTGACGGCGGCCAGAGCGCCGGCCAGGTCGCCGTCGCCGTGCAGGCGGGCCACGTAGGCGAGGCCGCCGCAAGCGAGGGCGAAAGCAGAGCAGATCACCTGGTGGCCGAGGGCGTAGAGGAGGCTCGCGCCCTCGCGCAGACCGCCCACCTGGACCGTCGTCTCGCCGCGCTCGGCGCGGTCCAGGAAGCGCTTCACGTCGCCGGGCAGGGCGAGGCTGGTGGCCGCGAGGTCGCGCAGCAGCGTGCCGGCGAGGCGCAGCCAGTCCCCCTCTGCGCCGAGAGCCAGCCCTTCCAGATACGGGCGCACCACCCGCGCCGGCCGCAGGTGGGGATCGAGGGTAGTCGCCAGGCCGAGGAGCAGGAACAGGGTGCGCAGCAGCAGGATCCACTCCCGCGGCACCCGGAAGGCGGCGGTGAGGTCGCGTAGCAGCAGGTCCAGGCGGCGGAAGTCGGCCAGCATCTCCATCTTCAGGCGCGGGTCGAAGCGCACCGCCGAGAGGTCCCAGTCGTCGAGCTCGAGGTCGGCCAGGAAGCGGGAGAAGACGTAGTCGATTACCCGTTGCGCCACGTCGTCGCCGGCGCCGCCCGGCGCCGGGCGGGCGACGAAGCCGAGCGTGCCGAGGGTGCGCAGCACCTCCTCCCGGTCGCGCCGCAGCACCGCCTCGAGCAGGCGCGGCACGGCGGCCCGCATGGCCGGCGACAGGCGACCGACGGCGCCGAAGTCGACGAAGGAGACGCTGCCGTCGTCGTGCACCAGGAGGTTCCCCGGGTGGGGGTCGGCGTGGTAGACGCCGTGCTCGAAGATCATCGTGCAGTAGGCGCGCAGGATGCGCTCGGCGAGGGCGGCGCGGTCGACGCCGCGGCGCTCCAGCTCGTCGAGGTCGGTCACCTTGACGCCGTCGACGAAGGCGGTGACCAGCACCCGCTCGGTGGACAGCTCGCGCACCACCGGCGGCACGTGGACCTCCGCGTCGTCGGCGAAGCGCGCCGCGATCTCCTCCGCGTGATCCGCCTCGCGCCGGAAGTCCAGCTCGTCCTCGATGGTGCCGCGCACCTCGTCGAACAGCTCGCCGAGACCGCGGGCGCCGGTGAACAGACCGACCAGGCCGAGGATGCGGCGCACCGTGGTGAGGTCGAGGCGCGCCAGCTCCTCGATGCCCAGGTGCTGCACCTTCACCGCCACCCGCCGGCCGTCGTGCAGGGTGGCGGCGTGGACCTGGGCCAGGGAGGCGGCGGCGAGGGCGCGGTGGTCGACCTCTGCGAACAACGCCTCCGGCTCGGCCCCCAGCTCGGTTACAAGGCGCTGGCGGATCTCCGCCCACGGCCGCGGCGGGATGCGGTCCTGGAGGGCGGCCAGCTCACCGCGGAAGTCGGCAGGCAGGAAGCCGGCCAGCATGCTGACCAGCTGGCCGACCTTGATGAACAACCCCTGCACGGCGAGGACGGCGGCGAGGACGCGGCGGGCGTTGGCGCGGTGCACCGCCGGCGCGCGCTGCGCGGCCCAGGCGGCGCCGCGCAGCGCCGCGGCGAGGTGGAAGACGCCGTAGCTGAGCAGCACCCGGAAGGTGGTGCGGTAGACGCGCAGCAGGCGGAAGCGGCGGCCGGCGGCGAGGGAGCGCGGGGTACGGCCTTCAGGGCGGCTCACGGTGCGGCCTCCGCTCGTGGCGCGGCGTCCGCCGCCGTGGTTGGGCTCCGTGGCGCCATGCCGTCGTAGAGCAGAGCGACGATCTCTTCCGGCAGCTCGTCCCGCCTCTCGGCCAGCACCGGGTCGCCTAGGAGCTCCAGCAGCAGGCTGCCGAAGACCATGCCGGCGATCAGACGCACCACCAGGTCGCTGCGCAGCGGACGCAACGCGCCGGTCGTCACGAGCTGCTCGAAGACCGCCTCGGCGAGGCCGGTGGCGGGGGCCACCACCTCCAGGAAGTAGCGGCGCCGCAAACGCTCGTTGAACAGCAGCTCGGGGAGCAACGCCTTGAGCAGCGGCAGGGCGTCGCCGGCCAACGCCAGGCGGTGGCGGAGGAGCCCCTCGAAGGTGGCGCGCAGATCGCCGCGCGCCAGCTCGCCGAGAGCTTCGGGTCGCTCGTCGCTCTCGTTGACGCGGTCGAGGAGACCGAAGAGCAGGTCTTCCTTGGAACCGAAGTAGTTGTAGATCGTCCCCTCGGCGACGCCGGCGGTGCGGGCGATCTCCTTGATGGTGGCGCGCGGGAAGCCGCGCTCGGAGAACACCCGCGTGGCGGCGTCCAGGATCTGCCGCCGGCGGGCGGCGACGAGCTGCCGCTGGATCGGGTCGGAAGTCTCTCCGCCGGCGCTGAGTGTACGTTCATTTGAATGAGCGTTCATTCATGAAGGATAGAACGTCCGGTTTCTGACGTCAAGAGGAGGATGGGCAAGGGCCGACTACGCGGCGGCGGGATCGTCGAGCAGCAGGCCGGCGGCGGCGAGCAGCTCGATCTCTTCTTGCGTGAAGTGGGTGGCCTGGCGGTAGAGGGCCGTCAGCTCGGTGCGCTGGTCGTCGTCGCCGGTGCCGTGCCGGCGCGCTTCGTCGACGAGGGCCACGGCGCGCTGCTCGAGGGCGCTGGGGGCAAAGAGGTCGGCGTCGGCAGGCTCGCCGTCTGCCGCCTTGGCGAGGTAGCGGGCCGTGAAGCTCTGCGCCGTCGGGTAGCGCAGGTGGAGGACGGTGGGGCCGTCGAGGTGCCAGGACGGGCGGGCCGTGAGGCCGCTGCCGTCCGGCGCCGCCACCCACCAGCCGTGCACCCCCGCCGCGGCGACGCCGGCGTCCACGCGCACCGCCGACTTGCCGTTGACGTAACCGTGGAACCAGGGCCGGCGGCCGTCCGGGGCGAGATCGAGCTGGTCGCACAACGCCTGCCAGCCCCGCGGTCCGAGGCGCGCCCGGGCGACGTGGGGGTTGACCTTGAAGCGGCGGCGGCCGGGGGAGGACGGCAGCAGCAGCTCGTAGTTGGCGTAGCGCACCAGGGCGCGGCCCTGCCCGGCGGCGGCGGCCAGGTGGTCGGCGAGGTCGGCGCCGCCGCGGCCGTCGCCCCGCGGCAGCCACAGCTCGTCGTCGTCCAGGTGCAGCAGCCAGTCGACGCGGGCGCCGCCGAGGCGGCCCTCCCGTGCCGCGACGAGGGCGGCGGTGGCGTTCAAGGTCTGCCGCGCCGCCACGCTCTGCGACGAGCGCCGCCCGGACGCCGCCAGCTCGACCAGGGCGGTCGCGTCCGGCAACCTCCGCAGCGCGCTGCGCGCCTCGGCCCAGCCGTCCCGCGCCAGGCGTTCGCCGTCCCACACGCTCAAGCGCGTGGCGGGGAATTCGTGCTCCAAGAGGGCGATCGCCGCCGCCTCCACCAGCTCCCGCGCGCGGTCGAAGACCACCACCAGGTGGTCGACGCCGAGGTTCAGGTGGTGGCGGCACCAGTCGACGAGGCGGCTGCCGGCGCCGTGGGTGGTGACGACGATGGCGACCCGCGGCCGGTCGGCGGCGTCGGCCCCGAAGCGGCGGTGGACTCGGCGGTGGACGTGGAATCGCCCGCACCGCTCGCCGCCGCCGTCCGTCGCCGGCAGCTCGTGGAGCAGGAAGGTGTCCGCCGGCAGGGGCGGCGCCGGCACGGCGAGCAGCAGCTCGGCGACGCTGGGCTCCGGCAGCTCCGGCAGCTCCGGTTGCGGCAGGACTGCCGGCTGGGATACAGGCAGGGTCGCAGGAGCGCCGTCGTTGAGCCACAGCGCCAGCGTCCAGCGTGCCGCGCCGTCGCCGAGCGGTCGCACCTGGTGCGCCACGCGCCGCGAGTCGAAGAAGGCCAGGGTGCCGCCGCGGGGGGCCACCCGCACCGCCGGCGGGCCGTCGGTGCGCGCGCCGGGCGCCCACAGCACCAGCTCGCCGCCGCGCGGCGTCGCGGCCTCGGGGTTCAGGTAGAAGACCAGCGAGACGGCGCGGCCGTTGTCGTTGCCGCCGCCGGGGTTGTCCAGGTGCGGCGCGAAGCCGGCGGAAGGCGCGGGGTAACGGGCCAACATGACGCGCTGCGGTGGCCGCAGCGGTGCCGGCGCCGCGTTCGCGGGGCTGACCGCACGGCCGCCGCCGGAGTCGGGTTCGCCGCTCGATTCCATGGCCTCGGCGCAGCGCGGCGCCAGCCGCTCCAGGCACCACTGCACCAGCAGCGCCAAGCGCGGCGCCGCGGCGACGACGTCCGGCTCCAGTCCGGTGAGGTAGCGCACGGCGTCGGACCGCTTCGCCGAGCGGCGGTCCTCGGCCCCCACGGTGCCGGCTTCGAGGGAGAGCAGGTGACGCGCGTGGGCGTCCTCGAGCTCGCCGTGCAGCGCGGCGAGCAGGTTGGCGTTGACCAGGCCGGCGGCGCCGTGGCCGCGGTCCGCGACGGCGGAAAGGGTGCTGAACGGAACGCCGTCGAGGGCTTTCTCCAGGCGTTGCCAGAGGTCCTCCTCGGCGGCGGTCGGCGGCAGCGGCTGCCACCACGGCGGCGCCTCGGGGTGCCAGGCGCCGGCCTGGCGCAGCGCAGCGTCGAGGCGGGCGAGGAGACGGCGCAGAGCGACGACGACGGGCCACGGGAGCTGGCCCGCGGCGGCGGCGCCGACGAGGCGGTCTATGCCGCAA
>Ga0210095_1000298_pt1 | contig 13853 bp, 15 predicted proteins | sample China_Galinas_PW_FD_184861 | JGI IMG/M metagenome (GOLD analysis project Ga0210095, IMG submission 184861) | Wetland microbial communities from San Francisco Bay, California, USA, that impact long-term carbon sequestration - China_Galinas_PWA_D1... | ecosystem: Environmental > Aquatic > Marine >...
CCCGGCCTCCCCGCCCCCGTCCCGTCCACGGCAATCCCGCCCCATCCCATCCCACCCAACCCAATCCCCACTCACCCCATGTACAGCTCTTCCAACCTCCCCCAATGCCGCCGAAAGTACACCCCGACCAAGTGCGCCCCCACGAACAGCGCGTAGGCCGCCACCGCGTGCGCCGCCACCCATCCCACCAGAGGAATGAACTTGAGCAGGGTGGGCAGCAGCGTGTAGGTGAAGAGCAGAGCGGTGAGCAGCACCGTGGTGCCCAGCATCTGTGCCGGCGCCACCAGCATCGCCCGCACGTGGAGGTCGATGCGGAAGGCGGCGAGGAAGGTGTCGAAGAGCGCCGTGGCGCCGAAGGTCGGCACCCACAGGGCGACGGCGACGAAGAACCCCGCCGCCATCGCCGCCAGGCAGGCGCCGAGGGAGACCGTGCCGGAGAGCATCTCCAGCGGCCCGCAACCCACCAGGTACATGAAGGCGCAGAGCGGCAGCAGACAGAGCAGGCCGACGAAGACGAAGAGCAGCGCCGAGCGGATGAGCTCCCAGTAGTCGAAGTCCGGCCAGTCCGGCAGCTCGTCGTGGCCGCGGGCGGTGGAGTTGGCGATGCTGAACAGGAAGCGGGGCGTCAGCAGCAGGATGGCGAAGCGGAAAAACCAGGTGACCATGCGACCGAGACCGAGGGGGAAGGCGAGATCGATGAGGTCCATCACCGCCAGCATCACCACGAAGCTCCAGAAGGCGAAGGCGCCGAGGCCGCGGAAGGGGTAGCCGAGGGCCTGGGCCAGACCGTAGCCGGCGGCGGAGCGGGCGATGGCCTGGCGCCGGCGCTCGGTGATGGTGTTGGGCGGCGGCGGCGCCACCGCTCCGCTGCCGTCCAGCGGCAGCGCCCGCTCACCGCAGAGGACGCAGAAGTCGAGACGGTGGCCGGTGCGCACGCACTCGGCGCACAGCAGCTCGCCACAGCCGTCGCAACGGTGGGTGGCGGCGGAGCCGGGGTGGCGTGGGCAGGCGACTCGGCTCATGATAGTCGGGGTGACGGAAGACAGTGACGGAAGACAGTGACGGAAGACAGTGATGGAAGACCGTGGCGGCAGACCGTGGCGGCGGACCGCACTCCGTCTGCCTCAGGTGCTCGGCGGCTCCTCCGGCGGGATGTGGCTCGGCGGCTTGAGCAGCATCAGGAAGGCGGCGGCGGCGCCGCCGAAGAGCAAAAGCCCGGCGACGATCATGATCAGCATTCCGGAGGGCGGGAAGCCTCCGTAGCGCACCGCCACGGTCAGCGAAGCGACGGCCTCGGCGCCACGGGTACCGCCGGCACCGGGCTCAACGCCCGGCGGCCACACGGTGAGGGTCGCCGGACCGGCGTCGAGCGGCGTCCACAGCACCGTGCCCGTGGCGTCCGCCACCGGCAGCAATTCCCGGTGCTCGGTCTGGCTGTTGGGCCGGTAGACCGCCTGCACCACGTAGCCGGGGGCCGGCTCGCCGTCCTCGCTGACGTGGAGACGTACCACCTCGCCGCGCAGCGGCCGTTCGTCGTCGGCGGCCAGGCCGACGTCGGCCCGCGCCGCCGCCGCCGCCGCGACGGCGACCAGCAAGGCCAGGCCGGCGGCGGCGAGGCGCGCCGCCCTCGGGACACTCCTCCACGACAGCTCGCTACAGCGCACCTTCGGCTCCTTCCGTCGACACCGCCGCCGCGCTCTCCAGCACCGGCGTGCGGTCCTGCGCCCCGGGTCGGAGGGTGAACCAGGCCGCCACCGCCAGGCTGCTCAGCAGCCAGAACGCGAAGCAGGCGAAGGGCAGCAGCTTCTCCCACGGCGGCCGCTCGGCGCTCCAGCCGTAGATGTTGTTGGCGACCTCGCCGTAGATGGAGGTCGCCAGCACGGTGGCCAGCGCCAGCGGGATCACCACCTTGATCAACCAGTCGAAAGCCGCCGGCAGGTGGAAGCGGCTGTTGCGGTTGAGCTCCCGGCGCAGGTCGCCGATGGGCAGCATCCAGCCGATGAGCAGGCATTCCACCAGGCCGACGGTGAGCAGCCCGTAGCTGAACGCCCAGTGGTCGACGAGGTCGATGAGGGTGAGGCCGACGGTGCCGTTCCAGGACAGGTCCGGGTCCATGATGACGGGCAGGGCGAAGATCAGGCTGCCCACCAGGCCGATGGCCCCGGAGACCAGCAGCGTGTTGCGGCGCCGCCAGCCGAACTTGTCGATCATCGCCGAGTTCAAGCCTTCGACCAGCGAGATGGAGGACGACAGGCCGGCCATCATCAGCAGCAGGAAGAAGAGGATGCCGAAGGTCTTCACCGCCGCCGGCATGGCGGCGATGCCCTGCGGCACGACGAAGAAGATCATCGACAGGGTGCCCGCCGAGGGGACGATGGCGAAGGCGAAGAGCAGCGAGAAGATGGCCAGCCCGGCGACGTACTCGAAGCTGCAATTCAGACACGCCGTCACCACGCCGTTGTTGACCTGGTCGGCGTCCTTGGGCAGGTAGGAGGCGTAGGCGGTCATGACGCCGAAGCCGAGGGTGAGGCTGAAGAAGATCTGCGACACCGCGCCGCGCCACACCACCGGGTCCTTCATGATGGCGAAGTCCGGCGTGAAGAGGAGATACACGCCCTCCTCGCCGTGGGGCAGGGTGACGCCGCGCACGATGAGCACGATCATGAACATCCACATCAGCGGCACGAACACCTTCACCACCGGCTCGATGCTGGTCACGCCGCGGCGCACGATGACCAGGTTGAGCAGCCAGACGAGGAACACCAGGGCGAGGATCCACGGCGTCGAGATCATGCGGAAGAAGAAGCCGTGGGGGTTGGCCAGGGTGTCCATGGCGAAACCGGGGGTGGCCGTCTCCGCCTCCCACAACGGCCCGAAGGAGCCGACGAACATGCCGAACACCCAGGCCAGGATGGTGATGTAGTACATGGTGATGAAGCTGGCGTTGAGCAACGCCCACCAGCCGGCGAACTCGCCCCAGCGGCCGCCCACCTTGGCGAGGGAGGCGGGGAACGCCTTCTGCGTCAAGCCGCCGAGGCCGAGCTCGGCGATGAGCACCGGGATGCCGACCAGGAAGAGGGCGACGAGGTACGGCAGGTAGAAGGCGCCGAAGCCGTAGGAGTAGGCGTTGGAGCCGAAAAAGACGACGTTGCCGAGGCCGATGGCCGAGCCCGACGCCGCGAGAACGAACCCGACCTTGCTCTTCCACTGGTCGCGCTGGATGGTCACGTTGCTGACGACTCCCCCCTGGCGGATCGCCCCCCGCGGACGGCGGGAAGGCACGAAGTTCGACTGCGTTTTTCTACCGCGTATCTCAACCGCGTTTCTCTACCGTGTGTCTCAAACTCGGCGGCGGCGACCACCGCGGGCGACGACGACCCGAGACCTGCGCACGCCCGGACGAGCCACGCCCCGGCCGAACGAGCTTCGGCTGCGCCGGTGGATCTCTTGGAGCCTGCGCGGCATGATACCGGAGGGGGTCGGGTGGTGCAACGAGGTGCAGCGGTCTGCCGCGGCGCGGCGGTTGACCCCTCCTTGGGCGGCGTGTTACGGTTCGCCTGCCGCGGGCCCCGCCGCGCGCCGGTAGAAGTTCGCCCGATCCATACCAAGCGCCCCGAACGGCCGCCCGGACGTCCGCCGCGGCTGACCATCATGGCAGAGAAGCAAGACGCCACGGGGATGCGCTTCGCGGGGCTCGGCATGGAGCTGGCGGCGTCGGTCGCCGTTCTCACGCTGCTCGGCTGGTGGGTGGACCGGCACTTCGGGAGCGCCCCTTGGGGCGTCCTCACCGGGGCGCTGATCGGGATCGTCGGCGGCATGTACAACCTGGTGCGGCAAGCGCTGGAATCGATCCGGCCGCAAGGCCGGCCCAAACCTTGACACGCGGCGAAGCTCGACGGGCCTCCGAACTTTGATCGACCAAGCGGCCCGTCGCTACCTTCGCTTTCTGGCCCTGGCCGGTGCCGCCGCGGCTCTCCTCGCCGTCGTCGGCTACCTGCCGACCCGCAACCTGGCGGGGGCGCCCGGGGTGACGGCCATGCTCGTCGCCTGCGCCCTCTGCTGGCTCGCCTCCGCTGTCGCCGGTCTACCGGTGGCGCTGGGCGAACGGGACGGCCGGCCGCCGGTGGCGATGGTCCTCGGCGCGTCGCTGGTGCGCTTCGTGGCGGTACTCGGGCTCACCTTGGCGGTGGTTCTGTCGGGGCTGGTGGAGCGGACGCCACTCCTCGTCTGGACGGCCCTCGGGTACCTGGTCCTTCTGGTCGTCGACACGCTGTACGCCTCGGCGGCCCTCGGTTCGCGGGTACCGCTCCTCGGCGGCGGCGCGGCGAGCGGAGCGCACAGAGAGGTGAGAGACGAGGCAGCAACAGCGGTGAGCGAAACGCAGCAGTCGAACGAAGAGCAACGACGGGAAGAGACGGCGCAGAGACCATGAGCATCGGCTGGACAGACATCGCGACAGGCTTGCTGGGCGTGGCGGCGGACCCCCTGGCCCACGTCAGCCAGCACGGGCTGTACTCCATCAAGGCCGACCTGGGGCCGCTGACCCCGAACGGCGAGATCACCGTTGTCTCCGACCTCATCGTCATGATGCTGGTGGCCTCGGTGCTACTGGTGCTCTTCGTCCCCCTGGGCATCCGACGCCGCAAGGGGAGCGACGAGGTGACCTCGCGGGTGCCTCGCGGCCCCGCCACCGTGCTGGAGACGCTGTGCTGGGGTCTGCGGGAGATGGTGGCGCGCCCGATCCTCGGTCCGCACACGGACCGTTTCATCGCCTACATCTGGACCATCTTCTTCTTCATCCTCACCATCAACCTGCTCGGGCTGCTCCCTCTCGGCTCGCTGTCGTCGAGCTTCGGCATCCACGTCGGCGGCACGGCGACGGCCAACCTGTGGGTCACCGGCGCCCTCGCCGTGACCACCCTGGGGATGATGGTGATCAACGGTCTGCGCCTCGGCGGCATGGATTACCTGGCCCACTTCAACCCGGTGCCCCGGGACATGCATTGGGCCGTGCGCCTGCCCATGTCGGCGCTCATGGTGGTGGTGGAGATCTTCGGCACCCTGGCCAAGATCGCCGCCCTGGCGATCCGTCTGTTCGCCAACATGACCGCCGGACACATCCTGCTGGCGGTGCTCGTCGGGTTCATCCTGTCGGCCACCGCGGCCAGCCTGGTGGCAGGTTTCGGGCTGGCCTTCCTGGTGGTGCCGGCCAGCGCCGCCATCACCATGCTCGAGATCTTCGTGGCCTTCCTGCAGGCCTTCATCTTCACCTTCCTCAGCGCGCTGTTCTTGGCGCAGTCGGTGGTGCTGCACCACGACGACGACCATGCGGAGGCGCACTGACGAGAAGTCGGAGCCACGAGAAAGTCGAAACGTCCGCCGGTGCGACGCGTGCCGGCGGCTAGATTGGAAACGTAGACGCCCGCCCAGGCGGTGGGCGCTGCCCCGCTCGGAGAGGGAGAGAGAAAGGAATGTCCCCCATGACTCAGAAGAACCGCAAGCTCGCCTTGATCTGGATCGCAGTCGTCCTCGTGCTGGTGGCCCTGCCGCTGCTGGCTTCGGCCCAGGAGCCGACCAGCGCGCAGGCCGCAGGCGACATGTTCAAACGTCTCGGCGGCGCCATCGGCGCCGGCCTGGCGGTGATCGGTGGCGGCCTCGGCATCGGCAAGATCGGCGCCGCGGCCACCGAGTCCATCGCCCGGCAGCCGGAAGCCGGCGGCGCCGTCTCGACGGCCATGATCATCACCGCGGCCATGATCGAGGGCGCCACGCTGTTCGCCATCGTCGTCGGTCTGCTGGCCGTTCTCTGATTCCGGCGGCGCTCCCCCTCCCCGCCGTCCCTCCGGGGCGATCGGCGGAGGGTCGGGCGTCGGCCTTGTGGAGACTTGGACATGCGCTACCCACGACACACCCCGGCCCGCGGGGAGGTTGCGGCGCGGCTGCTGGCCGTGGCCGCCGCCTCCGTCACTCCCGTGCTCAGCTTCGCGGCGGAGCACGCCGCCGAGGCGGAGCACGGCGGCGGCGCCGCCTGGAGCCCGCTGCAGGGCGACTTCGGCAACTTCGTGTGGACCCTGGTCACCCTGGCCGTGGTCTACCTGGTGCTCAAGCGCTTCGCCTGGAAACCGCTGCTGGACGCCCTGCAGAGCCGCGAGAAGTTCATCGAGGACTCGCTGCGCCAGGCGGCCGACGCCCGCGACCAGGCGGAGGCTCAGCTACGCGAGTACGAGGCCCGGCTGGCCAGCGCCCGCGACGAGGTGGAGGCGATGCTGGACGAGGGACGCCGCGACGCCGCCGCTCTGCGCGAGCGCGAGCACGGCAAGGGGCGCGAGGAGGCGCAGCAGGAGCTGGAACGCGTCAAACGGGAGATCCACATCGCCACCGACACGGCGATCCGCAACCTCTATGAGCGCGCCGCCGAGCTGTCGACCAGCGCCGCCGCCAAGATCCTCGACCGCGAGCTGTCGGCGGCGGACCACGAACGCCTGGTGGCGGAAGCCATCGAGACCCTGGGCAAGCCCTCCGGCGACGCGCCGGCGGCGCACTGAAGGGGTGGAGGCGACAGCGTGACGCAGAGGGCGACGAGATTCGATGACCGGGAGCTGGCGGTGGCGAAGGTGTACGCCGACGCCATGCTGGAGCTGGCCCGCGAAGCCGGCGTCGCCGACGACCTGCGCGACGAGCTGGACGCTCTGGCCTCCCTGTACGGCACCGACGCCGGCTTCCGCGATTTCCTGAGCAACCCGGCCATCGACGCCGACGAGCGCAAGGCGAGCCTGGAGCGCATGCTCCGCGGCCGCGTCTCCGACCTGCTGACGGACTCCGTGCAGGTGCTCAACCGCAAGGGGCGCAGCGCCTTGCTGCCGGCCGTGGTGGCCCGGTACCGCGACGCCCACGACCACTGGAGCCGGCGCGTCGTGGTGCAGGTGACCAGCGCGCGACCGGTCAACGACGATCAGCGCGCCCGCCTCGCCGACGCGGTGCGTGCGCGCACCGGCTTCGAGCCGTCCTTCGAGGAGCGGGTCGACCCGTCTCTCATCGGCGGTCTGGTGGTGCGCATCGGCGACCAGAAGATCGATGGCAGCGTGGCCACCAAGCTCGCCCAGCTGGGCGAAGCGCTCCTGGCCAGAGCTTCCCGCGAGATCCATAGCGGCACCTACGTCGAAGGGACCTGAAATGAAGTTCAGAGTGGACGAAATCTCCTCCGTCATCGCGGAGGAGATCCAGCAGTACCGCAGCGAGGCGGAGATGGCCGAGGTGGGCACCGTGCTCGAGGTGGGCGACGGCATCGCCCGCATCTACGGCCTGGAAAACGCCATGGCCCAGGAGCGGGTGGAGTTCGAGGACGGCTCCCAGGGGCAGGTCTTCAACCTCGAAGACAGCTCCGTCGGCGTGGTCATCCTGGGCGAGTACCTGGGGATCAAGGAGGGCGACGAGGTGCGGCGCACCGGCGAGCTGCTCTCGGTGCCGGTGGGCGACAAGATGGTCGGCCGCGTGGTCGATCCTCTGGGCCGCCCGCAGGACGGTCTCGGCGTCATCGAGACGCCGGACCGGCGTCCCCTGGAGTACAAGGCGCCGGGCATCGCCGAGCGGCAGCCGGTGAACGAGCCGCTGCAGACCGGCATCAAGGCCATCGACTCGATGATCCCCATCGGCCGCGGTCAGCGCGAGCTGATCATCGGCGACCGCAAGACCGGCAAGACCGCCATCGCCATCGACGCCATCATCAACCAGCGGGGCAAGGACGTGATCTGCGTCTACGTCGCCGTCGGTCAGAAGGAGTCGACGGTGGCGGGCGTGGTGGACAAGCTGCGCGAGGCCGGCGCCATGGACTACACCATCGTGGTCAGCGCCGGCGCTTCGGACCCGGCGCCGCTGCAGTACATCGCCCCCTACGCCGGCGCCGCCATGGCCGAGTACTTCATGTACCAGAAGGGCATGGCCACCCTGTGCGTCTACGACGACCTGTCGAAGCAGGCGCAGGCCTACCGCCAGCTCTCCTTGCTGCTGCGCCGGCCGCCGGGCCGCGAGGCCTACCCGGGCGACGTCTTCTACCTCCACTCGCGTCTGCTCGAACGCTCCGTCAAGCTGCGCGACGAGTACGCCGTGGTGCCCAAGGACACGCCGGAGGATTCCACCGACCGCTCCCTCGCCCGTCGTCACCCGCAAGGGCTGGGGGCGCCGCACGACGAGCGGCCGGACGACGACCGCGGCCTCTTCCACCGCCCCGAGGGCGTGGAGCGCGCCGAGACCTGGCTCTCCAGCCTCGACGACAAGGACGCTTACCGGGTCCACAAGTTCCCCGACTCCGGCGGCTCCATGACCTCGTTGCCCATCATCGAGACCCTGGAGGGCGAGGTTTCGGCCTACATCCCGACCAACGTCATCTCCATCACCGACGGCCAGATCTACCTCGAACCGGACCTCTTCTTCGCCGGCACCCGGCCGGCGGTCAACGTCGGCATCTCGGTGTCCCGGGTGGGCGGCAACGCGCAGATCAAGGCGATGAAGCAGATCGCCGGCTCGCTGCGCCTCGACCTCGCCGCCTTCCGCGATCTCGAAGCCTTCGCCCAGCTCGGCACCGAGCTGGACGCCACGTCGCAGCGCCAGCTCGACCGCGGCCGGCGCATGACCGAGCTGCTCAAGCAGCCCCAGTACTCGCCCTACGAGGTGGTGGACCAGGTGGTCTCCATCTACGCCGGCACCAAGGGCTTCCTCGACTCCCTGCCGACCAAAAAGGTGCTGGAGTTCGAGAAGAGCCTGTTGCGCTACTTCCACGACGAGTACCCGGAGGTGCTCGAAGAGGTGTTGCAGAAGCGCAAGCTGGACGACGAGCTGGAGGCGTCGCTGCGCAAGGTGATCGGCGAGCTCAAGGAGATCTTCGTGCGCGACCTCGAAGCCGGCAAGGCGGAGCAGGCGGCGCTGGCGGCGGCCGGAGGGAAGTAACCCGTGGCCAACCGCCGAGCCATCGTCAAGCGCCGCAAGTCGGTGCGCAACATCAAGAAGATCACGCGCACCATGCAGCTCATCGCCACCGCCCGCTTCCAGGCGGCGATGATGCGGGCGACGGCGAGCCGTCCCTACGTCAACAAGCTGGCCGAGCTGGTCGGCGAGCTGGCGGGGGCGGCGGGAGACTACCGCCACCCGCTGCTCGAGACGCCGGACGTGCCGCGCTCGGCGCTGCTCGTGCTGAGCAGCAACCGGGGGCTGTGCGGCGGCTACAACGCCCACTTGCTGCGCGCCGCCATGGAGCACCTGGACGCGCAGGCCGCCGAAGGCGTCGACAGCGACGTCTACATGGTGGGCAAGAAGGGCATCTCGGCCTTCCGCTTCCGCGGCCGGCCGACCCACGAGTCCTTCACCCGCTTCGACGACCGCCCCCGTTTCGACGAAGTGGAGCCTCTGGCCCGCAAGCTGTCGGCGCGCTTCGAGGACGGCGAGGTGGGCTCGGTGTACGTCGCCTACATGCGCTTCTTCTCCGCCGGCGTGCAGAAGCCGGAGGTGGCGCGGCTGTTGCCGCTGGCCAGCGAAGCGCTGGCCGCCGAGGGCGACGAAGCCGCCGGCGCCGCCGCTGCCGCCAGCGAGTACGAGATCCGTCCCTCGGCGCCGGTGGTCCTCGACGAGCTGCTGCCGGCCACCGTCCGCATGCGCCTTTACCAGGCTTTCCTCGACGCCGCCGTCTCCGAGCAGATCTACCGCATGACCGCCATGAAGGCGGCCACCGAGGCGGCCAACGACATGATCAGCGACCTCACCCGACAGTACAACCGGGCTCGTCAGACCGCCATCACCCTCGAGCTCCTCGACATCGTGGGCGGCGCCAACGCTCTGGCTGGATGAGACGAGCAACCTAGATAGAGAGACAGCGACCATGGCAGAAGCGAACTACGGAACCATCACCCAGGTCATCGGCTCCACCCTCGACGCGCAGTTCTCCGAGGAGCGGATGCCCTCCCTCTACAGCGCCCTCAAGGTGCCGGTGACGCGCACCGTGCTGGACCAGACCTTCGAGGAGACCCTGTGGTGCGAGGTGGCCCAGCACCTGGGCGGCGGCCGCGTGCGCGCCATCGCCCTCGGCTCCACCGACGGCCTGGCCCGCGGCACCCGCATCGAGGACTCCGGCGCACCGGTGACCGTGCCGGTGGGCGAGGCCACCCTGGGCCGCGTCTTCAACCTGGTGGGTGAGCCCATCGACGACCGCGGCCCGGTGGCCGCCACCGAGTTCCGCCCCATCCACCGCGAGGCACCGAGCTTCGACGACCTGACGCCGAAGACCGAGATCTTCGAGACCGGCATCAAGGTCATCGACCTGCTCTGCCCGCTGGTGCGCGGCGGCAAGGCCGGCCTCTTCGGCGGCGCCGGCGTCGGCAAGACGGTGATCATCCAGGAGCTCATCGCCCGCCTCGCCCGCTTCCACTCCGGCTACTCCTGCTTCGCCGGCGTCGGCGAGCGCACCCGCGAGGGCAACGACCTGTGGCTGGAGATGCAGGAGGCGAAGATCGGCGACACCGGCAAGAGCGTCATCGACCAGACGGTGATGGTCTTCGGGCAGATGAACGAGCCCCCCGGCGCCCGTCTGCGGGTGGCGCTGTCGGCCCTCACCATGGCCGAGCACTTCCGCGATCAGACCGGCGCCGACACCCTGCTCTTCATCGACAACATCTTCCGCTTCACCCAGGCGGGCTCCGAGGTGTCGGCGTTGCTCGGCCGCATGCCGTCCGCCGTCGGCTACCAGCCCACCCTGGGCACCGAGATGGGCGAGCTGCAGGAGCGCATCACGTCGACCAAGCAGGGCGCCGTGACCTCCATCCAGGCCATCTACGTGCCGGCGGACGACTACACCGACCCGGCGCCGGCGGCGGCCTTCACCCACCTCGACTCGACGGTGAACCTGGAGCGCTCCATCTCCGAGAAGGGCATCTACCCGGCGGTGGACCCGCTGGCTTCGTCCAGCCGCATCATGTCGGCGGAGGCCCTCGGCGAGCGCCACTACGAGGTGGCGCGCCAGGTGCAGCAGATCCTGCAGCGCTACCGCGACCTGCAGGACATCATCGCCATCCTCGGCGTCGACGAGCTGTCCGAGGAGGACCGGCTCACCGTCGCCCGGGCGCGGCGCATCGAGCGTTTCCTGTCGCAGGCCTTCTACGTCGCCGAGCAGTTCACCGGCTTCCCCGGCGTCTACGTGTCGCGCGAGGACACGGTGCGCAGCTTCGAGGAGCTGGTGGAGGGAAAATGGGACCACCTGCCGGAGCAGGCCTTCATGTACGCCGGCACCATCGAGGACGCGGCCAAGAAGGCCGAGGAGATGGAGAAAGCCTCGTGAGCCGCGAGAGCAGCTTCCAGGTGAGCGTGGTCACCCCCGAGGGCTCGGTGCTCGACGCCGAGGCCACCGCGGCGGTGTTCCCCGCCTACGACGGCGAGTACGGCGTCCTGCCCAACCACGCGCCGCTGGTCACCCTGGTGGGGATCGGCGAGCTGCGGGTACAGAGGGTGGGCGGCGGCGCCGTGCGACTCTACGTCGACGGCGGCTTTGCCCAGTTCGGCCGCAACAAGCTGTCCCTGGTCACCGAGCAGGCCAAGCCCTTCTCGGACCTCGACCCGTCGGCCCCCGAGCACCTGCTCGAAGAGGCGCGGGCCATGAAGACCCCGGACCAAGAATCCGCCGACGCCCGCGACGCCGCCTTCCAGCGCGCCCGGGTGCAGCAGCGGTTGCTGGCGAAGAGCTGAGCCGCCGTCCATCCGGCGACGCCGCGGCTGGGGGCGGCGGGGCTACTCGTCCTTCACGTCCAGCGCCCGCTTGGCGGCGTCGAACTCCTCCCGTCGCACGTAGAGCACGTAGCCGAAGCCACCGCTGCCGTCGGTGACGCCGGAGGAAGCGTAGACGTCGACGCCGGCGTCGTAGAGGCGGCGGTGGAGGTCGGTCAGCGCCCCCAGCTCGTCGTCCCCCTGCACCAGCAGCGCGCACTGTGGCCCGGCGAGCACCGTGCCGGTGTCGGCGGCGAAGTGGAGCAGGCGATCGCCGTCCGCCGGGAAGAGCACCAGGTGGGTGTACTCGGGTCCCACCGGCACGGCGCTGAAGGCGAGCAGGTTCACCCCCTTGGCGGCCAGCTCGGCGAGCACCTCGTAAGCGGCGCCGGGCCGGTCCCGCACGGTGGCGTTGTAGTACTCGACGGCACGAACCTTGGCAGCCATGGCAGTCCTCCTCGCTGGGATGCGCCATCTACCATGGCGCAGGTGGACGGCGCCCGTCAACGCCCGCCGGGGTGGGCGACCGCGACGACCCATGCTCGTCGCCGTTTCTGGCAGCCGCCGCGGCACCCAGCGCAAGATTCGGATCGCGCGGCGTGATCAGCCCGCGTAGACTGCACGCAATGACGATCGCCGAGCCGTCCAAGGGCCAGCCGCGGCCGGCGCCCTCCACCCTCAGTCTCCTCGCCGGCTTCGCCGCGGTGTACGTGATCTGGGGCTCGACCTACCTGGCGATCCGCTTCGCCATCGTCACGATGCCGCCGTTTCTCATGGCGGCGGTGCGCTTCGTGGTCGCCGGCGGGTTGCTCTACGGTTGGGCGCGCTGGCGCGGCGCGCCGGTGCCGCGGGCCGTCGAATGGCGCTCGGCGGCGGTGGTGGGCGGACTGCTGCTGTGTTGCGGCAACGGCTCCGTGGTGTGGGCCGAGCAGCACATCGACTCCGGCCTCGCCGCCCTGCTGGTGGCCACCGTGCCGCTGTGGATCGTCGCCCTCGACGCCCTGCGCCCCGGTGGTACCTGGCCGCGGTGGACGGTGTGGGCCGGCGTCGCGGGCGGGCTGGCCGGGCTGGTGCTGCTCATCGGCCCGGCGGAGCTGGCCGGCACCGAGCGCGCCGACCCGTGGGGCATCGGCGCCGTGCTCTTCGCCTCCCTCGCCTGGGCGGTGGGCTCCCTCTACTCGCGCAACGCGCCGCTGCCCGACTCGCCGCGCCTCGGCACCGGCATGGAAATGCTGGCCGGCGGCGTGCTGCTGGCCGTGGTCAGCTTCGCCGCCGGCGAGCCCGCGGCCTTCGACCCCACCGCCGTCTCCCTCGGCTCCTGGGCCGCCCTCGCCTACCTGGTGGCCTTCGGCGCCCTGGTCGCCTTCTCCGCCTACACCTGGCTGCTGCGCGTCGCCCCGGCCGAGAAGGTCGCCACCTACGCCTACGTCAACCCGGTGGTCGCCCTCTTCCTCGGCTGGGCGCTGGCCGGCGAGGAGCTCAACGCCCGCACCCTGATCGCCGCCGCGGTCATCCTCGCCTCGGTGTTTCTCATCGTCACCGCCCGGCGGCGGTGAGGGGTGGAGTGCCGGCTTCGCGCGCCTCTTCCAGATTGCGAAGCAGGAATGTCGCAAGCTCAGTTCCGGCCATCTGCACGGCGTGGTTGAAGTGAATGCAGCGGTCGTTGAAATCGTCGTAGAGGTAGTAGAGGTTGGCGATGGCGTCGTAGTAGCCCTTGTGGAGGGTGTACATCTGCTGGCTAGTGCGTAGTGCCTCCTGGGCCCTACGGCGGATCTCACCGGCGCTGAAAACCGGGTCGGTCCGGCTGGCGAGGTGGGCTCGCGGGACCAGGTCGGGCAACCAGTCCCTGCGCAGCAACCACGCCAGGGAAAGCGTGGTCCCGAGCTGCAGCGGCGTGAAGTGGAGGCGGCCGTCGTAATCTTCGTTGCTGGCTACGAGCTCCGGGAGCTCTTCGACCGCAGTGGCCTTGTTAGCCTCTCCGCCGCACAGCACCGCGTTGTCGACCAGGACCTTGAGGCCGTTGAGCCGGTTGAGGATCGGGTAGCGCCGCACCGCCAGACCGTTGCGCAGGATGTCCCGGAACATTTGACCCCCCGGATCGGCGGGAATCG
>Ga0210095_1000299_pt1 | contig 13815 bp, 10 predicted proteins | sample China_Galinas_PW_FD_184861 | JGI IMG/M metagenome (GOLD analysis project Ga0210095, IMG submission 184861) | Wetland microbial communities from San Francisco Bay, California, USA, that impact long-term carbon sequestration - China_Galinas_PWA_D1... | ecosystem: Environmental > Aquatic > Marine >...
GGCCAGCCAGTCCAGCGCCGCCTGGCCGGCCAGCGCGCGCCGCCAACCGGCGAGCAGCGGCAGGTCCGGCTCGGGCGCCTCGCCGCCGCTGTCGTGGAACCAGCGCACCAGCGCGTCGGCGTCGGCGCGCGAGGCGACGAAGCGCGGCGCCACGTCGTCCTCGCGGCAGCGCGCGTGGATCAGGCCGAGGACCAGCGAGCCCCAGCCCTTGGCGCGGCCGGGCAGGCGCGGGTGGCGCGGCGGCGCCTCCGGGACCGGCAGCTCGCGGCGGCCCGCGGCGTCGAGGATGGCGGTGCCGTGGCGGCGCACCGTGTCGGCGGAGACGCCGCGGATGGCGCCCAGCTCGTGGGGGTTGGAGGGCCGCCGCCGCGCCACCTCGAGCAGCGAAGCGTCCTTGAGCAGCCACTGCGGCGGCCGGTTCGAGGCCAGCGCCTCGCGCTCGCGCCAGGCGGCCAGCTCGCGCACCGCGGCGCGACCGGCGTCGTCGAGCCGTTCCCAGCCGCGGACGCGCTTGTAGAGATCCTCCGGCGGCGTGCGTTCCGCCCAGTCCTCGGCGAGGCGGGCCGACTCCTCCTCCACCCAGGCGAGACGGTCGAGCTCCACCAGCCGCCGCCGCATCGTCCGCCACAGCCCGGGCAGGTAGCGCACGTCGTCGAGCGCGTAGCGCAGCTGCTCGTCGGAAAGCGGCCGCCGGCACCAGTCGGTGAACTGCGCCCCCTTGTCGAGCGCGACGCCGGTGAGCTGCTCGACCAGGTTGCCGTAGCCGACCTGGTCGCCGAGACCGAGGAAGGCGGCGGCGATCTGGGTGTCGACGATGCCCTGGCCGGCGACGCCGAAGCGGCTGCCGATCAACGCCAGGTCGGCCTGCGCCGAGTGCAGCACCGTCTCGACGCCGGCGTCCGCCACCAGCTCGAGCACCGGCTCGACCGGCGCCGCGTGGCTGTCGATCGCCGCCACCTGCGGCGCCTCGGGGTCGCCCCAGCCGACCTGCACCAGGCACAGCTCCGGCACGTAGCGCGACTCGGAGAGGAACTCGAGGTCGAGAGCGAAGGTTCCTGCGGTGCGGATCTCGGCGGCGATGGAACGCACCGTGCCGGCGTCGGTGACGGTGCCGCCGGGGCGCTGGGGGGAGGACGTCATGGCCCCGGCAGCATAGCGGACCGGGTGGCGAGGTCCAAAGACTCACTACTCGCGACACCGCTTGACAAACCATATTCGAAGTGATGAAGTTACTGCTCATTCAAATGAGGGGTTGCCGCCACCGGCTGGACCGCCGGTGCCCTGGCTACCACGACGGGCTGCGGCCGATCGATGCCGGGAGGAGGAGTCGGGTGCCACCTACCGCCGCGACAGCGACGATCAAGACGGCCGAGCTGCCGATCGTAGAGCAGCTCCGCCGCGTCGGCGTCACCTTCGTCTCCGGCGTCGCGGACTCCGGTGTCAAAGCCCTCGTCGCCGCCCTCGAGGGCGACCCGTCGTGCGGTGAGCTCTACGTCCTGGCCACGCGCGAGGACAACGCCGTGGCGCTGGCCGCCGGCAGCTACCTGGCCGGCGAGCAACCCCTCGTCTTCATGGAGAGCTCCGGCATCGGCAACGCGATCGATGCCCTGACCAGCCTCGCCGGCGCCTACCGTATGCCTATCGTCCTGTTGATCGTCTGGGCCGGCTACGACGGCCGGGACGTTCCCCACCACAACGCGATCGGGGAGCCTCTCGCCGGGCTCCTCGATGCGCTCGGCGTGCCGCGCATCCCGGTTCGCCTCGCCGAGGCGTTCGCGGCGACGGCGGCGGCGATCGCTGACGCGGTTCGCCTGGCGCGGCAGCGCGGCGGTCCGGTAGCCGTGCTCGGCATCCCCGCGAACCTCGAGAACCCCGCCGAAGAGGGGGGTGCCCGGTGATGAGCGAGCCCCTGGTACGCGACAGCGCGATCCTCGCCATCGCCGCGGCAGCGCGGCGGGCTGGCGCGGTGGTCTTTGCCGGCAACGGCTTCAACGCCCGGGCGCTCGCCGCGCTGGCCGACCACCCGGACAACTTCTACATGCTCGGCTCCATGGGCCTGGGGCCGGTCCTGGCCGCCGGGTTCTCCCGTTGCAGCGGAACGCCGACCGTCGTCATCGAGGGGGACGGCAACGCCCTGATGGGGTTGAGCGGCCATCCCGCGGCGCTTGGCGCAGCGCGGACGCCGTTCGTCCATTGCGTCCTCGACAACGGAGTCTACGAGACGACCGGCGGGCAGCGGACGCTGTCGCCGGCCGTCGACATGATGCTCCTGGCGCGCGGCTGCGGCTATCCGGAGGTCCACCGCGTTGCCACCGGAGAAGAGCTGACAGCGCGGCTCGATGCCGCCCTGGCCGGCAGGCGCCATACGTTCGTACAGGTCCAGACGCGGCGCTCTGACGGGCCGACGCACCCCCGCGTTCCCTACGACCCGCCGCAGGTGGTGACCCGCTTCGGCCGTTTCGTTCCCGGCGAGGCCGCCGCCGAGTGAGGGTCACCCGCGCATCGTTCCGCAACGAGCTGCGCGCCTTCCGGCCGATGCTCGGCATCGGCGTGCACAATCCGCTGACCGCGGCGCTCGCCTCCGCCGCCGGCGTCGACCTGCTATGGCTGAGCAGCTTCGAGGTATCCGCCTCGCGGATGCTGCCCGACGCCAACGTCATGGGCTTTGGAGACCTGGTGCCGCTGGTCCGCGACATCGCGGTCGCCAGCGATCGGCCGATCCTGGTCGACGCCGACAATGGCTACGGGAGCGATCAAGCCGCCCGCCTCGCCGCGATCCACTTCGACAGCGCTGGCGCTGCCGGCCTCTGCATCGAGGACAACGCCTTCCCGAAGCGGAACTCGTTCCTCGGCGCCGGCAGGCGGCAGCTCACCGATCGCGCCGAGGCCTGCCGGCGCATCGCGGCGGCGCGCACCGGTTCGGACCGCCTGGCGATCGTCGCCAGAACCGAGGCCCTGGTGGCCGGGCTCGGAGCCGCCGAGGCGGTGCACCGGGTGCGCGGTTTCGTCGACGCGGGGGCGGACGCGGTCTTCGTCCAGACCCGCGCCGAGAGCCTGCTCGAGTACCAGCAGGCGATCGAGGAGATCCGCGGCCTGGTGCCGGTCGTGCTGACCCCGACCGCCCTGCCGGATCGGACGCCGGATCAGTTGCACGCGATCGGCATCGATGTGGTGATCCACGCCAACGTCGTCGTCCGCACGCTGGTGCGCTCGCTGCAGCGGGTGCTCGGCCGGGTGAGCCAGGGCTGCTGCCTGCGCGAGATCGATGCCGAGGTCGAGCCGATGTCGACGATCCTCGAGATGACCCACCAGGGCTGGCCGCTCGGCGACGACCCGGCCCTCTCGGCGAACCGGGCTCGCCAGCGATGAGCGGCCGTGGCATCCCCCCTCAGCCGACGATCCTGCCGCTGATTCAAGCGTACGCAGCGGTGCTGACCCCGCCCGTCGCCATGTCGTCGGCGAACGGCGGGCCGCCGGCACCGCTGGTTGAGCTGGCGAGCCGGGTGGCGGCACGGCCGCGCGCGAAACGCCTGCTCGGCGGCGACCTCGCCGATTCCGACATGGTCGACGTCGACGTCAGCGAGCGGCTGCCGCCGCAGGTCTCCGGCCGCGGCGGTGATCCGCGCGGCGAGCGGCTGAGCGAGGGGCTGGTTCGCGCCGCCCTTGCGTTGCCGACGCTGCGCCGGCACGCGGCGATGGCCGAGGAGCTCGAGTACTCGATGCGCCGACGGGCGCCGCTGTGGACGCCAGCGATCCTCGCCATCCTCGACGAGCTCGCCCTCGACGTCACGCCAACCCTCGAGCGGCTGCTCGCCGCCTGGTTCGTTCTCGTCCACCTGTCGGCCCCCATCGACCACTGGATCGACGACGACACGGTAGCGGGCCACTGGTCCCGGCTCCACCCCGCCGAACGCTTCGAGGTCGTCTTCGCACTCAAAGACGAGGCCCTGGCGGCTCCCTACGAGACGGGGGTCACGCCGGCGATGGCGCGGGCCGTCACCGAGCTCGCATCGAGCACCTTCACCGCCGCGGTCGGCGCCTACTTCGACATCGCCGGCGCGCTCGAGGTCCGACGCCCCGGTGAGCTGGCCTCGCGCCTCTATCTCCACGAGAAGCTCGTGCACTGGAAGGCGGGTTGCATCTACCGCACGCTGGCCACCCTTCTCGCCGTCGCCGCAGAGGCGACCCCCGCCCAGCGCCAGGCCATCGAGGAGTTCGGCTTCACGGTCGGTTGCTCGATCCAGGTGCTCGACGACGCCGGCGGCATCTGGGGTGGCGGCGGCGACCTGGCCCGCGACCGAATCATCCTCACGTTCCCCTTGCTCTACGCCCTCGCCGTACCCGCCCGGGGACGCGACGAGCTGGCCGAGTTGCTGGTCTTGCCCCAGAGCTCGCGCAACGCGGACCGGCTGCTGGCACTGCTCGCCGCGGTCGACTCGATCGGCTTTCTCGAGTTCCTGATCGAGCGCGGCCGCCAGCGATGCGCCGAGAGCCTCGCCCCGCTTCACGACGAGACCGCAGAAAGGCTGCTGGCATGGACCGATCGCTACTTCCGTCGCGCGGTGTGAGCTTCGCGCCGGCGGCCGGGGCGGCGGCCCTGCGGCCGCCGACGCTTTCCGGCCGACCCGGAAGCGGCGCCATGCACCGCATGCTCACCGATCCCCTCGGCCTCTGCCTCGACGCCTCCCGACGGGGACCCGTGGTGCGCCTCGGCAGGTTTCGCGGCCACCCCGTGTACCAGATCCACGAGCCACACCTCATTCGCCAGGTGCTGCGCGATCTCGACAGCTACTCGATGACCCGCGATGCCGACGTCCTGAAAGCGGTCCTCGGTACCTCGCTGTTCGTGCTCCGGGACGACGACTGGGTGGCGCGCCGCAAGATCGTCCAGCCCGCCTTCCACGGCCGGCAGATGCCGGCTCTCGGCGACGCGCTGTTGCCCGTCCTGTCCAGGTTTCGCGAATCCTGGCTCGACCGGGCCCGGCGCGGCGAGAGCCTCGACCTCGACCGCGAGATGATGGCGCTGTCGCAGAGGTTGATCGCGCGCGCGATGCTCGACGTCGACCTCGACGGCGACCTCGACGCGCTCTGCGACGGCGTCCGGTTCGCCCTCGCCTACGGGCATCGGCGACGCTGGTCGCAGCGACCGCTGCCGATGGGGTGGCCGACGCCCGCCAACCTCAAGTTCCGTCGGTTGCTGGGCGATCTCGAGCGCAGAATGGGCTCGCTGCTCGCGGCGGCCGAGCCGGAGCCGTCACCCCGCGAGAGCTTCCTCCAGGTCCTGCGCAACGCCGCCCGCAGCGGCAACGGCAGGCTGAGCGGGCGGCAGATCGGCCGCGAGGCGCTGATGATCTTCAACGCCGGCTCGGTGACCACCTCCGCGGCGCTGACCTGGACGTTCTACCGCCTCGCCCGGCATCCGGAAGTCCAGGACCGCGCCCGCCGCGAGATCCGCGAGGTGCTCGCCGGCGAGCCGCCGGGAGCCGACGTCGTCGATCGTCTCCCCTTCCTGACCACCGCGGTCCAGGAAGTGATGCGCCTCCACCCGCCGACCTGGCTGATGACCCGCCGAGCCAGCCGCGAAACCGGGCTGGGCGGTTATCGGTTGCCGGCCGGCTCGCTACTGATGATCAGCCAATACGCCCTGCACCGGGACGAACGCTGGTGGCCCGATCCGGAGCGCTTCGATCCGGCGCGCTTTGCAGCCGCGGATCCTCACGAGCTCGCCTACCGCTACTTCCCCTTCGGCTTCGGAGCGCGCCGCTGTCTCGGTGAACGCATCGCCTGGATCGAGATCCTGATGACCGTGGCGGTGACCCTGGCGTCGCTCCGTGTATCGCTCCCCAGCGGCTACCGAGCGCGCCCTTGGACCTTGCAGGCGCTACGACCCCGCGATCCGGTGCCGCTGCGCGTCGAGGCTCTGACCCACGAGGTTGAAGCATGAACAAGAAGATCGAGATCGTCCTTTCCGGCCTGCCCGAGGTCACCTTCGGGGAGGCTCCGGATTCCCAGCCCACTCCCCCCCAACGGAGGTCCCGCAGAATGTTTCAAACCGTGTTCGGCGTCGCCATCGGGGTCCTGCTGGCCCCGACCATCAAGAGGTTCACCCGTCCGCTGCTTCGCGGTACGGTGCAGGCCGGCATGGTCGTCGGCCGCGAGATCCAGGAGATCACCGCCAGCGTCAAGGAGGATTTCGAGGACGTAAGCGCCGAGGTCAGGGCCAAGCAGCCCGCCGGTTCCCGCCGCAAGCGCAGCAACTGACGGCGCGACCGACGCCGTGACGAAGCGACGATCTCTGCCGGCGGTGCCGGTACCGACGCCGCGGTTGCGCTCGGCGATCGCTGGCCGCCAGCGTTGGGAGTGCCCCGAGCTCCACCGCCGAGCCGATCGCCTGCGCGCCGTCGTGGCGGCCCTGGAGGCCGAGGTCGGCATCCGCTCGGCGCACGGCAACCCGTTGACCGGAAGGCTCCTCGTGCTGTGCGACGAGTCCCTCGACGGCGATCGGGTCGGCGCCCTCCTGCGCCAGGCGTTGGAGGATACCTGCCTGCGCGCCGAGGAGCCCAGCGCGGATGCTGGGGCCGCCGCCGTGACGATCACCGGTCCACCTCCCTCGGCGGCGATCGGCACGCTCGTGCTCGCCGGCGGCGTGCTCTGCTTGCTGCCCCTCGCCGCCGGCGCTTCGCTGGCCTCGCTGCCGGTGCTGATCGGTTCCACCGCGGTCGCTGCCGGCATCGCCGCCGAGCCCTGGCGCCAGGCGCTCGCCGGCCGCGGTGCCGCGCAAGGCGGCCCCGAGGATGCGCCGGTGGTGAGCCTGGCACCCATCGGCCGTCTGTGGAGCTTCAGCGAGCGCTACCGGGGCCGCCTGGTCGCCGCCTGCACCTGCTCGGTGATCAACAAGCTCTTCGACCTCGCGCCTCCGTTGCTGATCGGCGCCGGGCTGAGCCTGGTGACGCGCTCGGCCGGCGGCCTGACGGCGGTGGGCGCCAGCGCCGGCGCGTTGGCCTCGATCACCTCGCTGGGGGTCGCCACCTGCGTCGTCTGGGTGCTCGAGTCGCTCTTCGAGCGCGCCGCGATCCTGCTCTGGAGCCGCCTCGCTGTCGACATCCAGCACGACCTCCGGACCGAGGGCTTCATCCAGGTCGAGAGCCTCGAGATGCGGCGCCTCGAGCAGGACCACGTCGGCCGTATCAGCTCCGCCCTCGACAGTGGCATCGGGCAGATCGGCTTCTTCTTCCGCGAGGGGGTCCACCAGCTCATCCAGCTCGGCGTCACCGTCGTCGCCCTCAGCGCCTACTTCATCGTCTTCGCTCCGACGCTGGCCGCGCCGGCGCTGCTTCCCATCCCGGTCATCCTCTGGGCCACCCTGTTCTTCCACCAGCGCGTCGGTCCGCTCTACCAACAGGCCAACCGGGAGGCGGGACGCCTCAACGCGCGGTTGGTCTCCGCGCTCGGCGGTATCCAGACGATCCGCAGCTCCAACGCCGAGGAGTCCGAGGCACACGCCTTCGAAGCGGCTAGCCTACGGACCGCGTCCTGCGATCGACAGACGGCGGCGCTGCTCGCCAACTACCGGCCGTCGATCCGGATGGCGGTGCTCGGTGGGTTTCTCGGAGCCCTGACGCTGGGCGGCCGGCAGGTGATCGCCGGCCGCCTCGACCCCGGCGTCTACGCGATGTCCCAGTTCCTGATCCAGCGTTTCCTGTGGCCGTTCGCAGCGATCGGCACGGTCATGGACGAGCTGCAGAAGACCGCCTCGGCCGTGGTCGCGCTATTCGACCTGCTCGACGCCCCCTGTGAGGCACCGGGCGGCAGCCTGAAGCTCGCGCCGCGGGCGGTCCGCGGCGAGATCCTCTTCGAGGCGGTGGGCTTCGGCTATGCGCCCGGGCGCCCCGTCCTCGACCGCTTTTCCCTGCGCCTGCCGGCCGGTGAGACGAGCGCCATCGTCGGCGGCACCGGCGTCGGCAAGACCACCGTGGCCAAGCTGCTCTTGCGCTTCTACGACTGGCAGGAGGGCCGCATCCTGCTCGACGGTCACGACCTGCGCGGGCTCGACACCCGGGCGGTGCGCGACGTCATCGGCCTGGTCGGCCAGGAACCGTTCCTCTTCGACAGCAGCATCCACGACAACATCGCCTACGGGCGGCCCGGAGTGAGCCGCGCGCAGGTGGAACACGCCGCGAGTCTCGCCGGTGCCCGGCCGTTCATCGACCAGCTGCCCGAGGGCTTCGAGACGACGGTCGGCGAGCGGGGAGCGATGCTCTCCGGTGGCCAGCGCCAGCGCATCTGCCTCGCCCGCGTTCTGGTGCGCGACCCTCCGGTGTTGGTCCTCGACGAGGCCACTTCGTCGGTCGACAACGAGACCGAGGCCGTCATCCAACGCTCGCTGGAGGTCTTCGGCGCCGGCCGCACGGTGATCGTCATCTCGCACCGCCTGTCGACGGTGCGCGGTGCCGACTGCATTTACGTCATGGGCGAAGGAGGGCGGATCATCGAGCAGGGAACCCATGACGACCTGATCGGCCGCCAAGCGACCTACCACCGTCTGTGGCAGATCCAGACCGGGTTGGCCGGCAACGTCGCCTGAAAGCTCGTGAACGGACCGCGGGCGGCTGGGGGTGGACCGCGGTGTGCGAACGCGGCGGCGTTTCGCGTCCTACCTGGACATGCGAACCCGATCCAGACTCCCTGCCCTGCTGCCCATCCTCCTTCTGCTGGCGAGCGCGCCGGTCCTGGCGTCCGGCCCGGAGCCGCGGGAGGAGGCGCCCACTGACGTCCCGGCAACCGCATCCCACCGTCCGACGGCCGATCCCGCTCCGCAGGCGGCACACGACGGGGCGGTGTTTCGCGCCGATACCGAGCACCCGGTCGTCGGCGATGGCCCTCGCCCTCGCGTCGACATCCGCCGCCGCAGCGGCCTCGCGCCCCCCGACGACGACGCAATGCGCGCCTGGCACCGGCGCTATCGGGCCGCTGCACGGCCGGTGAAGGCGGCGCTCGTCGATCTCCTCGCGGCCCGCCGCCGCTTGCCGCCGTCGCGGCTGGGCCCGCACTGCCGGAAGCTGGGAAAGGCGATGGAGGCCTTCTGGACCGACGCGCGGCGCAATCGGGTGCTACCGGTCGCCGACGCCGCCGTCGACCTTCACTTGAAGCGCCTCTACCTGCGCATCGGCGAGGTCGCCGAGTCCTGCGAAGCGGGTCGCTGGGCCGAGACCGCCGAGAACCTGCGCCAGGCCGGCCTGGCCTTCCGCCAGGCCGAGCTGGCGATGGGGCGTTGGGAGGTGGAGCCGTGAGCGCCCCTACCCCCCCGTCCGCGCCTCCTTCGCCGCCGCCTCCAGCCCGTCGAGCACCTCGGCCGCCTCACCGTTGACCGGCGGCCAGTGCACCGCGGGGAGGCGGGCGACGGCGCGGGAGAGGCGTTCCCAGAGGTCGCGGTTGGCCACCGGCTTGCCGTCGCGGGTGGTCCAGTTGCGCTTCCTCCAGCCGTGGATCCACTGGCTGGCGCCGTTGCGCAGGTAGTCGGAGCCGGTGAAGAAGGCGACGCGGGTGCCGGCCGGCTGCGCTTCGAGCAGGGTGGCGGCGGCTTCGAGGTCGAGGCGGTTGGGGGTGGTGCGGGCGCTGCGGCCGCGCTCGGTGTGTTCGCTCCACGCCTCGCCCGGCTGGCGCACCGCCGCCGCCCAGCCGCCGCGGCCGGAGGCGCAGGAGATGCGCAGGAAGATCTCGCGGTCGACCGGCGGCACGGCGGCGACCTCGCGCTCGGCGGCGGCGCCGTTCCTCTGCTGCACCTGCGCCGAGGCCAGCTCGTCGGCGCGCTCGTTCCAGCGGTGGCCGGCATGGCCGCGCACCCAGTGCCACTCGACGTCGTGGCCGTGGTCGAGCGAGGCGAGACGGCGCCACAGGTCCTCGTTCTCCACCTTGCCGCTCTTGCGCTTCCAGCCGCGGGCGATCCAGCCGGGAAGCCACTCGGTGATCCCCTTGCGCAGGTACTGGGAGTCGGTGTGGACCCGCGCCGCCTCGCCGTCGCCGAGCGCCTCCAGCGCGCGGATGGCGGCGGTCAGCTCCATGCGGTTGTTGGTGGTGGCGGGCTCGCCGCCGGACAGCTCGTGCGGCGCCTCGCCGGGGCGCAGCAGCACGGCGGCCCAGCCGCCCGGCCCGGGGTTGGGGCGGGCGCCGCCGTCGGTGTAGACGTCGGTTTTCGCCGCACCCGGCTTCGCCGCGCCGCCGCATCGCCCGGCCATGCCTACTCCTGCTCCAGGTAGGTGTAGCCGGAGAGCCCATCCTCGTACATGCGCAGCAGGTGCTTGGACTCCTGCAGGCTGATGCGGCGCGACTTGAGGGCGACCTCGGTGGCGCGCCGCATCCGCGCCACCAGGTCCTTGCGGCTGTAGCGCACGTAGCGCAGGACGTCGGTGACGGTGTCGCCCTCGACCACGATGTCGATGTGGTAGCCCTCCTCCGGGTCGAGGGAGACCATCACGATGTTGGTGTCGCCGAACAGGTTGTGCAGGTCGCCGAGGATCTCCTGGTAGGCGCCGACCAGGAAGATCCCCAGGTTGTAGGGCTCACCGGTGAACGGGTGGAGCTCGAGCACCGGCTTGACGTCGCCGGGATCGATGAAGCGGTCGATCTTGCCGTCCGAGTCGCAGGTGATGTCGGCCAGCACGGCGCGCCGCGACGGCTCCTCGTCGAGGCGGTGGATGGGCACCACCGGGAAGAGCTGGTCGATGGCCCAGGAGTCGGGCACCGACTGGAAGACGGAGAAGTTGAGGAAGTAGGTGTCGGCGAGGTCGTGGCCGAGCCCGGCCAGCTCCTCCGGCACCACCGGCAGCTCGTGGGCCAGGCGCCAGATCTTGTCGCAGGCCGCCCAGTAGAGGTCCTCGGCCATCGCCCGATGCGCCAACGACAGGTGGCCGAGGTGGAAGAGCGACAGGCAGTCGTCGCGGTAGGAGGAGGCGTCGTGGAACGACTCCAGGAGGTTGCCCGCGCCCACCTCCTCGTAGGTGCCGAAGAGCTGCTTGAGCGGTAGCTCGGCGTCCTTCGGAGGCTTCGCCGGCAGGCTGCCGACGGTGAACTCGGCGACGTCGAGGGTGTCGACGATCAGCGCCGCGTGGTGGGCCACCAGGGCGCGGCCGGACTCGGAGACGAGGATCGGGTGCGGCACCCCCTCCGGGTCGCAGATCTCCTTGACGCCGTAGACGATGTCGTTGGCGTACTCCTGCAGGGTGTAGTTGAGCGACGACGGGAACTCGGACTGCGAGCCGTCGTAGTCGACGCCGAGGCCGCCGCCGACGTCCAGGTAGCCCAACGGCGCGCCGAGCTTGACCAGGTCGACGTAGACCCGCGCCGCCTCGCGCAGGGCGTCCTTGACCGAACGGATGGAGGTCACCTGGCTGCCGATGTGGAAGTGCAGCAGCTCGAAGCAGCCGAGCAGGCCCTGGCCGTCGAGGAAGCGCACCGCCTCGATCAGGTCGCGCGCCGACAGCCCGAACTTGGAGCGGTCGCCGCCGGACTCCTGCCAGTGGCCGGCACCGCGGGTGGTGAGCCGCGCCCGCGCCCCGATGTAGGGCCGCACGCCGGTCCTCTCCGCCATGCGGGCGATCAGGCGCAGCTCGGACGGCTTCTCCGCCACCAGGATCACCTTGCGCCCCAGCTTGCAGGCGAGCAGCGCCATCTCGACGTACTCCTCGTCCTTGTAGCCGTTGCAGACGATGACCGCCTCGGGGTCCTCGAGCAGAGCCATCACCGCCAGCAGCTCCGGCTTCGACCCCGCTTCCAGGCCGAGGTGATAGGGACGGCCGTACTCCACCAGGCGCTCGACCAGGAAGCGATCCTGGTTGACCTTGATCGGATAGACGCCGCGGTAGGCGCCGCCGTAGCCGAACTCGTCGATGGCGTGGTGGAAGGCCTCGTTGAGCTCGCGGACGCGGGCGCCGAGGACGTCCGAGAAACGCAGCAGCAGCGGCAGGCCGATGCCGCGCTCCTGCAGCTCGTCCACCAGCTCCTTGAGATCGACGGCCGGGGTGCCGGGCCCGCCGGGATGGACCTGCATGCAGCCGGCGGCGTTGACCGAGAAGTAGCCCTTGCCCCAGCCGCGGATGTTGTAGAGGTCGAGGTTGCGCTCGATCCAGGGTGCGACGTCTTCGGCAACGGCTCGGCTCATCGAGGGGTCGGCTCCTCCTCCCCGCCCCCGGCCGCTCGGCGTCGACAGGGGACGAGCGACGGTGCGCAGGGGAGGGTCAAGGGTGCATCCGGATACGACGGGAAGGCGACGCCGCGGCGCCGCGGGGGAGACTCTACCATCGGCCCTCGGCGAGCGGCGCCTCAGCGCTCCGGTGCGCCGTCGCCGACCAGCCGCACCCACGCCGGAGCCTGCTCCAGGGTCACCGCCTGCGGCGGATGGCGCCCCTCGATCCACAGGATGCGCTGGCGCGCCAGGTCGTCGCGCAGGGCGCGATGGACGCGCAGCCAGTCCTCGACGTTGGCGACGTCCTCCACCTCGCCCCAGCGCTGCCGCGCTGCGGCCAGCCGGCGCCCGCGCCGTGCCGCCTCGTCCTCCTCGGGAGGGGTGGCCGCGCCGGCCGCAGCGGCGGCGGTACTGGCAGTGGCGCTGGCAGTGGCGCTGGCAGTGGCGCTGGCAGCCCCGTCGAGGTCGTAGCGTTGCGCCGCGCCGACGTCGACGTACCACACCTCCAACCCCACCCGCAGGCGCTGGAAGTAGCGCCGCACCTGACCTGGGTCGAGGACGCTGCGGTCCTCGGCATCGGGGCCGAGGATCAGCACGACGCTGCGCGGACGGCTGGAGGCGGAGGCCCACATGCCGGCGGTGGCGGCGGCGTCGGCCAGCCGCTGGGGCAGCTCGGGATCGTGTGACAGGCGCAGGTAGGTGAGCTGCCAGGCACTGCCCCCCTTGCGGTCGTCCACCGGCTCGGAGATACCGAAGAGCTGCACGCCGGCGGGCGCATCGACGACCTGCGGGCGCACCAGGAACAGGTGGTCGCCGGCGCGCATGCCGGTGGCGCGGAGCGGCGAGGGCCGCGTCGGCCCACCCTCCAGGCGGTAGCGATCGAGGCGGCTTCCGGTGCCCGGGCTCTCGACGATGCGCATCTGGCGGCTGCCCAGCCGCCGCCCCATCTCGATGGCCAGCAGCTTGAGGTCGAGGTCGGCGCCGGCGTCGAGGACGGCGTAGAGGTCGGCCGGACCCTCGTCGAGGGCCAGCGGGCGGTAGAGCCGGCCGTCGACCCGCAGCCAGGCGCCGGCGTCGTCGAGGTGGCGCAGACGCCGCGGACCGTCGACCTCGACGGCGACGCCGGTGAGCTCCGTCGCCACCCGGTCGCCGAACGGGCCGCCGAAGGCGGTGTCGGCGCGCGCGCTGCTGCCGTCCGGGAAGACCACCTCGGCGGAGACGACGTGGAGCGAGCCCGGATCGTGCTCCGGCAGGGCGATCGAGGTCGGATCGTCCACCGCCACCGGCGCGCCGTCGAAGGTCACGTCGAGAGAGCGGATGCGGGTGTGCTCGACCGAGCGCCACGAGACCCGCGCCGTCGCCACCGGGCCACGCGGGTCGACCAGCAGGTTGACCTCGGCGCGCGCCCGCGGCAGGTTGAGCCATTGCTCGGCGCGACCGAGCTCGCGGCCCCGGGCGTCGCTGGCCACCGCCTCCAGCAGGCGCGGCGCCAGCTCGTCGCCGAGGTCGATCGGCGCCCGCCACGGCGGACCGCCGGTGATCACCGCCTGGCGCTCGCCGTCGAGCCGAACTTCGACCCGCGCTACCGGGTCGACGGCGGCCAGCTCGACCACCTGGTGCCCCTGGACGAGGCC
>Ga0210095_1000301_pt1 | contig 13658 bp, 10 predicted proteins | sample China_Galinas_PW_FD_184861 | JGI IMG/M metagenome (GOLD analysis project Ga0210095, IMG submission 184861) | Wetland microbial communities from San Francisco Bay, California, USA, that impact long-term carbon sequestration - China_Galinas_PWA_D1... | ecosystem: Environmental > Aquatic > Marine >...
CGGCGGAGCCCGTCCGAGCCGCTACCGATAAGTCGTCCGCGTACTCGGAACCCAATCCCACTGACCAAATCATGCTGACCGCCCCGGATCCGATCAGCCCAGACGCCCCATCCGCCCAGACCCTCCTTGATGCAAGCGGCGACGCACATCCCGGGATGGACCCTGACGGTTAGGCGTTGCCGCGGATCGGCAGGACCGGCTCCGGCGAGTCCGGACCCGGTCCTTCGCAGGTCGTGTTTCGCCTGGAGACGACGAACTTCCTTGCTCAATGACTTGTTATCCTAGCCGCGCTGTCCACATCTCGGGCTCGGCATGCACTACGGGAAGTGAAGGTTCGGTCTCTGGAGACGAAACCTGTGCATTTGACCCTAGATCAATATCTTCTTGCTCTTCGCGGGCTTCTGCCATGGCAGCTGTTACTCCAACAGGCGCACCGCCATCTCGTCGATCGTTGCGATGTCTGCCGGAAGGAATGGGACGGCACGCCCCAGTTCGCAGCCCTTTCCCTGGGGGGGCGCCCGTCGTCATCGCCCCCGCAAGAGGCCGGCGCTCAAACGCTTCCCACGGAGCGTCACTTCAGCCTGCGAGCGTATGACGAGGCTTTACAGAGGCAGAGCCGGATGCGTGCCATCGCTCGTCACGCGCGGCGCGACCTTGCACGGCTGCACCAAATCGCGACCGCCGAATGGCCCGATACGATTCGCAGGTCGAGAACCGATTCCGGTCTCGCGCCTTCATCCTCCTTCTGATCGAGGAGGCGCGGACCCTCGTTCGATCCAAGCCCGAGCAAGCGGCCTCGCTGGCCGCGCTGGTGCCGATCGCCCTCGATCAAGTACCGGGACGTGAAAACGCGGTCTGGGCCCAGGAGCTACTCATCCGTGGCGAGGCCCACCACGCCAATGCTCTCCGTGTCGCGGGTGACCTGCCTGGCGCCGAACGCCGGTTCGACGCTCTCCGCCGCAAGCTGAAAACTGGAGCGCTGACCTCAATCTCTCTCCGGGCTGAGATCACCAGCCTCGACGCATCGCTACGAGTCGACCAACGACGCATTGCCGAGGCTGAGCTGCTCCTCGACGACGCGGCGTCTGCCTTTCGCCGAGCTGGCGACGTTGTGGGCCTCGCTCGCACCCGGATCAAACAAGCAGGCGTGATTTGGACTGAAGGCCGGCCGGCCGACGTGCTGCGGATTCTCAGCGAAGCCGCCGACCACCTGGCTGCGGCCTCGCAGCCTGTCGATCAGTACCTCCAGCTCTGTACGATCACTTGGCGGGTCCTCGCGCTGTGCGAGCTCGAACGGTTCCCCGCTGCAAACGACCTGCTCCAGGACCGGCGAAGGGACTACGAAACCTCTGGCGACCCCTATTCCATGGCCGTTCTACGAGGCCTTGAAGGAAGAATCGCACTCGGAATGGGCGATCTCGTCGGTGCGAAAACGGCCTACGTGGCCTGCCGCGATGGTTACCTCGCCCTCGGCCGCTACCACGACGCCGCGCTTGCGTGCCTCGACATCGCCGACACCCTGCTCGCGGAACGAAACTCGGGTGAGCTGCGCGAGCTCGCGGCGAGCCTCCTTCCCCTCTTCCAGTCTCGCGGCGCCGAGCGTGAGACCCTCGCTTCTTTGCGCCTCCTCGCTGAGGCGGTCCAGGCCGAGAGCCTGACCACGGCCCTCCTCGCCGAGCTGCGCCGCAAGCTCGACACCGGCCTGCCCTCCGCCGGCGGGGCGTCGGAGCACCGGTAGCGAACGGAGGTCGCCGGCCCCGCGTTCGCGGCGGCCATGAGGGTCTCCTCGCTCAGGGCACGGGCGGGCCGAGACGATCCCGTCTTCCGTACCGGCCTGGCGAGATGCGCGGGCGCGTGCCGTCGCGTGCCGTATACTCCGCGCCTTCGAGACAAACCGCCGTTCCGACCCCTGGGAGGCTCGATCATGAGAAGGCTCTCTACCCGGTTGTTGTCGACGATCGTCATGCTGGGTCTGGCGTTGGTGCCGCTGAGCGCCGCCCGCGCCCAGCCGCCTGAGGGCAACGCCTGCGACGACTTCGCCGAGCTGGCCGACGCCTGGGACGAGATGGCCGGCACGGTGGACGAGCAGGGGGGCGCCGACGAGCAGATGCAGGCGGCCCTCGGCCAGCTCTTCGACGGGACCCTCGAGATGGCGAAGGTGCTGGTGGAGACGGGCACGCCCGAGCAGGTGGCAGCGGGCAACGACCTGGCGGTCGCCATCGCCGCGGCCCGCCGCACGACGTCGGTCGACGGACTGGTGAACGGTATGGATGCCGTGGTCGCCAACCTCGACGACCTGGTGGACCTGTGCGACCGGGACATGGCGGCCGCCAACGCCGAGCCGGCCGCCGGCGGACCGGCCGCCTCGGCTCCGGCCGGCGGCGCCATCCGGGTCCACTACGAGCAGCCCCAGGATCCGTCCCAGCAGCCCTTCGCCGCGCTGGCCGCGCGGTCCGGCGTGTTCGAGGGAATCTCCGGGATGGTGGACTCGACCCTCGTCCTGCCGGCCGACCTCGACACCGTGTTCACCAGCTGCGGCGAGCCCAACGCCTTCTTCGACCCCGAGAACGGCCGGGTGGTGATGTGCTACGAGTTCATGGCCCTCTTCGCCCAGCTCTTCGCAGACACCGCCGCCAGCAGCGAGGAGCTGGAGGACGCAGTGCTCGACGTCGCCGCCTTCTTCTACCTCCACGAGATCGGCCATGCCCTGGTGAGCTACCTGGACCTGCCGGTGACCGGGCGGGAGGAGGACTCGGTGGACGGCCTGGCGACGCTGGTGCTGCTGCAGGCCGGCGTCGACGGCGCGGTGCTCACCGCGATCGACAACTTCGCCGCCATGTCGAGCCTGATGCCGAGCGACGAGGAGCTGCCCTTCTGGGACGAGCACTCGCTGGACGCCCAGCGGCTGTACGACGTCGCCTGCCTGGTCTACGGCAGCGATCCGGACGGCTACGCCGACATGGTGGGGCCGGACCTGCTGCCGGAGGAGCGCGCCGAGCGCTGCCCGGAGGAGTACGAGCAGAAGGACCGCGCGTGGGACACCCTGCTGGGGCCCTACTACGCCGCGGGCGCCGACTGACCTCCGGCCGCGGCTGGTCTCGGGCCAGCGACGCCCGGCGCGCTACGGCGCGACCCGCAGCTTTACCCAGCGCCCCGCGGCGAGCGGCAGGTCCGCCGCGCCGGCGTCGAGGTCGTTGAGCAGGGCCAAGCGCTCGAGCTCGGCCGCCGTGGCTCCCGGCGCCAGGTCGCGCAGGCGCGCCGGCCGGTCCAGACGGACCACGCGCAGGCGTTCCGGCCGGGCCGCCGCGGCCTCCCGGGCGCCGAGCTTGCGGAGGCTGCGGATGGTGCCGTAGAGCGGGTTCTGCAGCGACGGAAAGCGGGCCGTCTCGCTCAGCGCGATCACCTTGAGCACGCTCCCCCCCAGCGGGACGAACGCCACGTAGCCGCGCACCTCGGTCCCGTCGAGGGAGGTGTCGAAGCCGATCAGTCGCGTCGGCAGACCGCCCAGGCTCTCGTTCCAGGGCCGGCCCGTCGTCACCCCTTCCTCGCCGACCAGCGCCGCCTCGGCCTCCTGGACGCTGGCTTCCGGACCGTGCTGCAGGAGCACCGCCGCGTCGTCGCCGGGGCTCGCCGCCACCACCGACCGGCCGTCGCGCTCGATCGTCCAGCCCGGCGGGAAGGCGATCTGGAAGCCGTCCCGGACCTGGGTGTAGACCTGGCCCTCGACGACGCCGTTGCGCGGGTCCTCCCCGACCACCAGGCCGTCGAGGCGCGAGACGTAGCGCTGGCGGTCGGCGACCAGGGCCGCGGCGTCGGTCACGGGTGCCAGGCCGTTCTCCTCCGCCAGGCGATGCCAGCGGCGATCCGGGTCCGGATGGGTGGAGAGCCAGGTGGGAAAGCCCCCCTCGCCCTCGGCGGCGCTCACCTGGGCGAGGATGCGCAGGGCGTCCACCGTGCCGTAGGGGTCGAGACCCACGCGCGGCGCGTAGCGGACCGCCAGGCCGTCGGCCTGCCGCTCCTGGTTGCGGCTGAACTTGAGGAACAGGAGCTCCAGGCCGAGCGCGGCGACCGGCTCCGCGTCCTCCTCGTCGAGCAGCACCAGCCCCGCTTCGAGGGCCACCGACAGCGCCAGGTCCCGGCTCAGGCCGTGGATCGAGTGGCGCGCCGTGACGTGGCCGATCTCGTGTCCGAGAACGCCGGCGAGCTCGCTCTCCCGCCCGAGGTAGGCGAGCAGGCCGCGGGTGACGTAGATCTGGCCACCGGGGAGGGCGAGGGCGTTGATCGCCTCGTCGTCGAGGATGCGGAACGCCCACGGTAGGTCCGGCCGTTCCGACTGCGCCGCCATCGCCAGGCCGAGCTGGGAGACGTAGGCGGAGAGCTGCGGGTCCTCCGTGTACTCGCCGTAGTTCTGCAGCATCTCGCGGTTGGCCTGCAGACCGAGCTCGATCTCCTCCGCCTCGGTGTACAGCGTGAACTGCGACTGTCCGGTGACCGGATTGGTGGCACAGCCACCGAGGACAAGCACGATGAGCCCGAGGGCACCGGCGCTCCAGGCCCGGCGGGCGGCGCCGCGACGGCGTCGACAAAGGTCCATCCGTCCGTCCTCTCTCGGCCCGATCCCGGGATCCCCCGGCTGAGCCACCACGATTGGCCGACGCTTTCTCGAGTTGATGTCGGTGATGGAATGAGTATAGCGGCGATCGTGGCCCGCCAACCCACCGCCGATCAATCCTCAGGCCACTCCACCTCCACCTCCAGGTGAGCCAGCCTGACCTCCCGGGCCAGGAGAACCCGGAGGTCCGCAGGCTCGGTCTCCTGCAGACATCGCTCCAGGGCTTCACCCAGAGCCCGGAGCGCCGCCTCCGCATCCTCCCCTTCCGCGGTCACGTCGAGCTCTGGACACAGGGCCTCAAAGCCCGTCTCCCCCCTTCGCAAGACGGCGGTCACTCGACGGTTCGATTTCATGACACCTCCCTGGGTACACGTTGCGATGACATCGGGTTGACGCATTCACGATGTTGCGTGTACCCTACATGCGTTGCCTGTTCAATAGCAGTCCCCTCGTTCATGAGCTCCTGGACTATCCGGGATCGGCTCTCCGGGGTCTCATTGATGTTGCCCGCGGAGTGGAGGCCAGAATGCTTGCTATGTCTCCCGAGTGGACCCGCCTTTCGATCGTACCTGTCAGCGACCAACAGGCCCTGGTCATCGACCGCGGCAACGGCAAGTGGATCTACACCCCCGCCGACAACGTCCCCTTCGTCCAGCTCCTCAACGCCCCTGCTGAGGACCTTCAGCAGCCTGTCCTCCAACGTCGCGACGAGATCGCCGACCAGCTCTTCCAGCTCGGGCTCGGCGGCAGGGACTACGCCACCCCAGGGGACCTCAACACCGTCATCCTGAAGCTGACCAAGGCCTGCAACTTCGGCTGCACCTACTGCTACGACCTGGAGCCGGACGACGAGATCCGGCACCTTCCCTTGGACACCGCCGTTGGCGTCTTGCGAGAAGCCCTCGAGCTGACGCCCCGCCACCTCGGAGTCATCCTCCACGGAGGTGAGCCGACCCTTCTCTTCGAGCTGCTCCGAGACATCGTCCTCGCCGGCGAGCGGCTCGCCGAAGAGATGGTCAAGGAGATCAAGTTCATCGGCCAGACCAACCTGAGCTGTCTGACCGACGAGATGGTCGACTTCTTCCACGATCACAACGTCCACTGGGGCATCTCCCTCGACGGCCCCCCGGAGCTCCACGACAAGTTCCGGGTCATGCGCAATGGCAAGGGCACGTATCGATACTTCGACAAGGCCCTCGCCAGGTATCCCGAGTTCGTCCGCAGCTGCGGAGTGATGTCGGTCATCACCAGCCACAACGACGCCCACCTGCTGACCATCGCCCGCCACTTCCGGGACCTTGGAATGCCCGCATGGGACTGGTCCCTCTTCTATCCCATCGGGCAGGGACGGCTCCAGGCACAGCTCTTCCAGTTCGACATCGATCGCCTCCTGGAATCCTGGGATGAGCTCTTCGATGCCGTCGAAGCCGGTGAGTTCGACGGCATGAGGATCGCCCCCGTGGCGTCGTATCTTCAGAACTTCCTGCTCGGCCCCGGACGCAACATGTGCATGAAACGCGAGTGCGGCGCCGGCCGAGACCTCCTCTCGATCTCCGCGAATGGAACCATCGAGGCCTGCGACTGCATCGACACCAAGGGTCCCTACTCCAACCTGGGGCTGGTGCAGATCGGCTCCTCCGACTCGCTTCAGAAGGCCCGGAGCAGTCAGACCGCCGAGCTGATCCGCTCTCGCGACGTCTCCCTCGGCCAGTGCAAGGACTGTGCGTGGTACTCGGTTTGCGGCGGTACCTGTATGGCCCATGCCACCGATCTCCACGGACGCTGGGAGCCGCAGTGCAGCCTGTCGATGCTGGCTTTCTCTCGCATCGCCACGTCGCTGGCGGCCTCCGACGGCCTGAAACGCTACTGGAAGAGCATCCACCGCGCCGATACCGCCGTGGCCGCCGGAGGGACCGAGGCATGACGTCGCAAACGGTCATCCTCGGCCCGACGATCGATCTCCACCCGGGATTCCATGGTTCCCTCAGCCAGGACGCTCCGCAGCAGGTCGCCTACCATCAGCGAGGAGGTCGACACCATTTCCTGCTCGGACCGCAGAACCTGGAACCGACGGCACGATCCCTCTTCGAGAACCCTCACTTCGCTGAGCTCGTCGACTTCGGACCCGGTCCCCAGGTGGTCCACTCGGCACGCTGGCCGGTGGTTGGACGCCGTGCCTGGATCGCCGACATGGATGACTTCGGCTACCCGTTCCTGCTGGGCCGCTATGCCATCCGCGCCTGCCTCGATTCCGAGCACGGCGAGCCCTGGAGCAAGGGCCTGGCCGCCGCGGCACGTCGCCGTCTCGCCATCATGCTCGGGGCGTTCACGCACCCGAGCTGCAAGGCGGTCCTCTTCTGGACCCGCCACGCTCTCGACGGCGCGGAACGCTGGCTGCGTCGCCTCGATCTTGCGGAACCCGGCCAGGCCTTTCTCGACAAGTGTCGCGTCCTGTACCCGGCCCAGCGCCCCACGTTGCTGCCGGCCGGCGTCGAGGCGAAATGGTCAGGCGACACCCCGCTCGAGGTGCTCTTCGTCGGCAACGACTTCGACGCCAAGAACGGCCGCCTGGCTCTACGGATCTTCCAACGCCTTCGCACCAGACACCCGGGCGCCCGCTTCACATACGTGGGCCACGTGCCGCAAGCCGAGTTGGGTCGAACCGAGGGCGTAACGCACCATGCGGACCTTCCTCGTTCCGAGGTGATGGCACTCTTCCGCGCCTCCCACATCTTCTTCCATCCGGCGCGGGCGGAGAGCTTCGGCATGGCGCTGCTCGAAGCGGCTGCCAGTGGCCTCGCCATCCTCGCCGCCCGAGGTGCGGGCCTCCCTCACATGGACGAGCTGTTCAACCCTCGGCAGGCCTTGCTGGTCGACCGGGATTCGATGGCTCCCGATGCCGAGGAAATCGCGTTCGAGACTCACCTCGACGCCCTGCTCCGCTCGCGGCCTACCGCCCATGCGTTTGCCCTCGCCAGCTACGAGGTGGCGACGGTCGGCGAGCTCAGCCTCGCCGCTCGGAACAGCGCTCTCGGCGACCTCTACCGCCGAGCGCAGAGCGAGCCCGCGAGCAGCCCTTTCTCGATCTCCGATCTCGATCTTCGCGGTCTTCGCCACGTTCGATTCGCCAGTGAGGCCTTGAGCACGGCCCAGCACGAGCTCCGCACCGAACGTGGGATCGACCAGGTCAACTTCTACATTCCGGCGGGGGAGCTCCCGGGCGGATCCTGGGCGATGCCGGAGTGACCCGAATCTCGACATTCCTCTTGCGGGCCGCAGTGGCCCGTGGGGTCAGTCGGCGCCCATGTGGCGACTGGATTCCTTTTCAACCTGTACCAAGGAGACCTATGCAATGAAGGGCAAGAAGAAGATCCTGCCGGCGATTCTGATGGCCGGCGCCATGGCGGTGCCCAACGCCGCGATGGCCAGTCAGCTCGCCAAGACGATGACCATCGCCGCACCGGACGGCCCGGCTTCCCGGCTCGTCACGGACAGCCAGGCGGCCTACCACGACGGCTCCGTCCGCAAGGCCGTGCAGCCGGACTGGGCCGAGGTCACCTGGGCCGAGGTCGTATGGGCGAGAGTCAGTGAGGAGAACCGAGGCTGAGCACACGGGCGTGCCAGGCACGTCCGAGCCCCGGGAGCGCCGGCCGGTTGCACACCGGCCGGCGCGTAGTGATTCAGGCCTTCATGATGGACGCGGGATCGAGCTGTGAAGCTCGCCGGGTCGGCACATAGCTTCCCAGCACGGCGATGATGCCGACCACGGTGCTCGTTCCCCAGAGGATCAGGGGATCCGAGCTTTCGACCCCGTAGAGCAGCGAGCCGAAGTAGCCTCCGAGGCCGAACGCTCCAACGACTCCTACCGCCAAGCCGACGAGCAACCAGGGCGCGATTCGAGAATAGACGAGCCGCAGGATGTCGCGCGGCTCGGCACCCACGGCATAGCGGATTCCGATCTCGGCCCGGCGTTCCACCACCGCGTTCCAGGTCGCTCCGTAGACTCCCATCGCTGCGAGCACCAAGGTGATGACGCCGAGGAGGGTCATCAGCCAGGCGCTCAGCTCGGAACGGCCCAGCGTCCGGTCGACTCGCGCGCTGAGGGTCTCGACGTCGTGCACCGGTTGCCGCGCGAAGACCGTCGCCACTCGCTGCCGCAAAGGCTTGGACAACGTCTCGGGGCGGGTCGGTCCCGAGCGCACCACCAACGTCATCTCGCCCGCGGACACCGAGGGCAGGTAGAGCGTCGGCTCGCTGCCCCGGGTCAAGGAGCTTTGCAGCACGTCGCCGACGACGCCCCGCACCTCCGCCCAGGGGTTCCTCGAGTCGGCGCCGCCCACCTTGATCCTCTGGCCGACCGGGTCACGGTCTCCCCACAACATCCGGCTCGCGCTCTCGCTGACGATCACGTACGGCCGATCGACGTCCCCCGACTCGAAGTAGCGTCCCCGGGTGAGCGGAATGCGCATCGACTCCAGGTACCCCGGGCTGACGCTGCTGAACGAAATCTGCACCGTCTCGCCCGCCAGCTTGGGAACCGGGTCCTCCACGGCGATCCGCGTCGCCGCGCTGGCTCCCGAGAACGGCAGGTAGCTCACCAATCCCGCGGACACCACGCCCGGCAGGCTCTTCACCTGCGGCAGGAGCTCCTGGTAGAAGGCGCGCCGTCCGGCAGGGTCCGGGAAGTAGGCGTCGGAGAGCGACAGGCGGGCGGTCAGCACCCCGTCCCGGCCGAACCCGGGATCGATGCGCTGCAGGCGAAGCAAGCTGACCATCAGCAGGCCCGCGGCCACGGTGAGCATCAAGGCGAGGCTCACCTGCACACCGACCAGAGCGAATCGCACCGCACCCGAGCGCCGCCGTCCGGAAGCCGTGCGTCCCTGCAGTGCTCCGACCAGTCGCTTGCCGCGCAGGGTCGCCGCCGGGATCAAGGCCAGCAAGGCGATGGTGATCAGCGTCACGACGAGCACCAGCCCGACGGAGGCGAGGTCGATGCCGACGTCGAAGCGCTTCGGCAGCACTCGCGCATTGAACCGCTCGAAGAACCGAAGCATCGACCACGCCAGGCCCAGGCCCAGGCCGCCGCTGAGCAAGGCCGGCACGACGCTCTCGCCGGCGAGCTGCCGGACGAGCCGACTGCGGCAAGCTCCGAGTGCGCTCCGGGTAGCGATCTCGGAGTACCGGGTGCCGGCGCGCGCGACCAGGAGATTGGTCGTGTTCGCCACGGCCACGGCAAACACCAGCAGGCTGCCGAGTAGCAGCAGATCCAGCGACCGCTCGACCGACCCCACCAGGAACGTCCGCAGCGGAACGACCCTTGCTCGCCACGGAGACTCCGGATTGCCGGCGAGTGCTTGAACCCGTCGATAGGTCGCCTCGAGCCGGGACTGCGCGGCGGCGAGCTCCACGCCTGGAGCGAGACGGCCGAACACCATGGCGTGGCTGGCTGAGGAGGCTCGCGACGCGTCGAGCGAGTCGGCGATCCACAGGTCGGGATCGTAGTTGCCGAACGGAGCCTTGAATCCCGGTGGCAGCACCCCGACGACCGTCGCCGTGCTCGCCTCGCCGGCGACCCCGCCCACCACGGTGTCGCCGGCGACGCGGAGGGTTTTCCCGAGAACCGCGGGGTCACCGCCGAACGCCTCGCGCCAGAGCCGGTCGCTCAGCATGGCCACCCGCGGGCCGCCACGGTGTCCTTCGTCGGGCTGGAAGAGGCGGCCGAGCTGGGGCTCGCCACCCAGCATGGCCAACAGGCTGGGGGTACCGAGGAGGATCTTGACATGGCGCGGGCCCTCTTCGCTGACCACCTGGGCGCTCGCCATCTCGACCCCGGCGATCTCGTCGAGCGCTGAGTGATCCTGGCGCAGGCCCTCGAGCTCCTCAATCGGGAACACAATGTTGTTGCCGAGGTCCAGGTGGGTGCTCTGGACCGATACCAGCCGGTCGGCATGCGGGTACGGGAGCGGAGCCATCAAGACGCCGTGGACGACGCTGAACACCGCCGTGAGCGTCCCGATGCCGAGCGCCATGGTACCGATGACGAACGCCGAGAAGGTGGGATTCCGCGCCACGGTTCTGCCGCCGAAACGAATGTTGCGCCACAGATCCCGCATCGTGGTTGACCTCGCAATGAATACGAGATGGATTCTAATCTACGGATTCATCAAAATCCAGCGAGGGACTAGCCGGCCCTCAGCACCAGGAACGCCATCGCCACCAGGAAGGCGGCCGGGAAGCCCCAGCGCAGCAGACGGTTGAGCGTGCCCGCCCGCGCCGCGCCCCGGTCTCCGCGCAGATACAGCCAGTCGATGATCACGGTGGCCGCGATCATCACGGTCAGGAAGACGTAGCTCAGCGTCACGATGCGGTCGAGCACCGTCGCATACCACAGCTTCGGCAGGCTGCTCGAGGTCACGAAGTCGAAGGCGACGACGGTGAGGAGACTGGTGAAGGCCAGGGCCAGGCGGTCGCCCAGGTGGGTGCGTTCCAGGTCCATCCAGAAGAGCGCGCTGGAGATCAGCACGATCAGCGCCAGCGGCAGGATGATGTTCCCGGTGTAGGAGCTCGAGACGCGCGAGATGTGCATCGACACCGTGAGCCGCGGAAAGCCCACGGACTCCTCGCACTCGGTGCCCGGCGGGCAACCGGCACCGCCCGCGCAGCCGCCGGCGAGCGACTCGGCGTCGGCGTTGTCCGCCTCGTCCCCGATGCAGAGATGGGAGATGCCGTCGTCGACGTCGAAGTGCGGCTCTCCCACCAACCACTCCGTCGGCTCCCAGCTCGCGGTGGCCCCACCACCCTCCGCCGTGACGAAGCGGATCGCCGAGCTGCGATAGGTGAACGGCTCGAGGGCGAAGCTGATCGAGTGCTGGTCGTACGGAAAGTCACCGAGGTAGAAGTCCTGCTTGATGCGCACGTTGAAGCGCTCCCGGTACCAGATCTCGCCGTCCGAGTCGAGGGTGAGGTTCACCGACATGCGGTCCCGCGAGTCGACCGCGTCGACGAACTCGAGGTCCGGCCACCAGACGTCCTTCTCGATCTTGTCGATCGCCGATTGCCCCTGGTACTCCAACCGCCAGGTGCCGACCGTGTCCGCGTCGTAGGCCTGGCGCGGGTCGATCCACCGCAGGTCGAGCCGGCCGCCGACGGTGAACACCTCCTCCTGCTCCTGGATGCTGAACACCTGGAGGTCGTAGACGTCGATGTGGACGACGGTCGGCGCCTCCGGGTTCGGCGGCGTGAGGAGTCTGAGGGGCTCCGCCTCCTGGGCGCCCGCCACCCGGCCGGCGCCGAGCGCCGCGAGGACGAGCAGCCCGCTCGCCAGTCCCTTCCACGTGGTGCGTTTCATCCGCTGATCTCCTGGTCTTCCTGTGTTGCCGACCCGCGCTGGACCGGCGGGTGCTGCACCCCGACCTTCGCCGCCACCGGCGCCGGCCCGGCCGCAGCTCGTCCCGCGAACTCCCTCGTTGCGGAGGAAAGGCCGATTTTAGCCGACCGCGGTCCGTTCCGCAAACCGGCCCCCACCTCCTGGGGTGTGGGCACGACCCTCGCCACCTCAGACACTGGGCCTCAACGAGCTCACCGATTCGAAGGGAGGTCCCGATGGACAGACGAGTCCAGCGTAGGGCGATGGTCACGGCGACCCTGGTTGTGGCGGTATGCCTTCCGGCGGCGGCCTTCGCCGGCGGCTTCAGCGTGTTCGAGCAAGGCGCCAAGGCGATGGGCATGGCGGGGGCGTTCACCGCCCAGGCGGACGACCCGTCGGCCCTGTTCCACAACGTCGGCGGCCTCGCCTTCTTCGACCATCGCCAGGTCGCGGTCGGCCTGACCCTGGTCACCAGCACCGACGAGTCGTTCGTCGGGCTGGCGCCGAGCCCGGGTGCGGACGCCCGCGGCAGCCTCGAGAGCCTGCGCGAACCTCTGCCCCACCTCTACTGGGTGCAACCGATCAACCGGACGTGGAGCTTCGGCCTGGCGATCAATGCCCCGTTCGGCCTCAAGACGGAATGGGAGAACCCGGACACCTTCCCCGGCCGCTTCATCAACACCAAGGCCTCGCTGCTGGTGGTCGACGTCAGCCCCAACGTCGGGGTGCGGGTGAACGAGACCCTGGGGCTCGGCTTCGGGCTCGTGGTGCGCTCCTCCGAGGTCGAGCTCAACCGCCGCCAGCAGGTCGTCCACCCGCTCCTCGGCGGCGTCGAGGTGGCCGCCGTCGGCCTGGAGAGCGACATGGAGCAGGGCTACGGGTGGCAGGCGGGCCTTCTCCACCACGCCTCCGACCGGGTCTCCTGGGGGTTCTCCTACCGCAGCCCGGTGAGCGTGGACTACCGGGGCACCGCTCGCTTCCGCCAGATCCCCACCGGCCAGCCCCAGTTCGACGCCCTGGTCGCCGCCATGCTCCCCTTCGGCCGCGACCTGGCGGTGGAGACCGCGATCGAGTTCCCCGCCACCGCCAGCCTCGGCCTCGCCGTCGACCTGACGCCGGCGACGCTGCTCGAGCTCGACGTCAACTGGGCCGGCTGGAGCAGCTTCGACACCCTGCCGATCCGCTTCCCCGACGTTCCGGCGCTGAGCCAGGACCGGCCCGAGAACTGGGACGACGTCTTCAACTACCGCCTCGGCCTGCGCCTGGCCACCGGAGCGAGCAGCGAGTGGCGTTTCGGTTTCGTGTACGACGAGAGCCCGCAGCCGACGCAGGCGGTGAGCCCCCTGCTGCCGGACGCCGACCGCAACGGCTACACGGTCGGCTGGGGCCACCGCGGGGCCGCCGTCGACCTCGACCTGGCGCTGATGTACCTCGACTTCGACAGCCGCACCAACGACCGCAGCCAGGACGGCTTCAACGGCACCTACGCGCAGACCGGCTGGCTGTTCGCCGCCACCCTCGGCTTCTGAACGGCTCTACGCGGTGCGTTAGAGTCGCCAGAACCATGAAGCGCAAGGTCTATCTGCTCGAGGGGGAGGCACAGCTCCACGAGCTGATCGAGCAGGCGTTCGACTCCGAGGACCGGCTGCAGAGCCTGCTCGCGCAGCACCCCGATCTCCT
>Ga0210095_1000303_pt1 | contig 13617 bp, 13 predicted proteins | sample China_Galinas_PW_FD_184861 | JGI IMG/M metagenome (GOLD analysis project Ga0210095, IMG submission 184861) | Wetland microbial communities from San Francisco Bay, California, USA, that impact long-term carbon sequestration - China_Galinas_PWA_D1... | ecosystem: Environmental > Aquatic > Marine >...
CCTTCCCAGGTGGGTCGCACCGTCTTGCGCTTCCGCGGACGCCGTCGCGTCGCTCGCCGTCGCGTCGCTCGGCATCGACTCCGCGTCGCCTGCCGCGGCGGCCCCGCCCTGCGCGGCCGCTGCCGGAGCCGCGGCGGCCGTCGCCGGCATTGCGGCGCTGCTGGCCGCCGCGCCATGGGCGCAACCGACGAGCGCCAGAGCGGCACCCAGCAGGCAAATGCTCGCCGGCCGCGACCAGGCCGGGCCCTTCTCCACAGTTGTCTCGACTCCACACGTCATCGCGGAAGACTCCTCAGAATTGAGTGATGCGACGGGGCGTTGCCTTGCTTCCCCCGCTAGATGAAGCAAGGGACATGCCACGGACTTGAGCGCCGGCCGCGGTTTCAGTCCGCTTCAGATCTCGTCCACGAAGGTCGGCTTCAGGCGCCGGTAGACCGTTCGCCCGACGAGGAGGGAAAGGGCCGCGCAGGCGGCGAGCAACAGGGTGCCGGACGGCAACCACGGCCCGCCGCCGAGCAGCGCGCTGCGGTACATCTCCACCAGCGGCGTCAGGGGATTCAGGTCGAGCAGCGGGCGGTACGCCTCGGGAACCAGGTTGCGCGGGTAGACGATGGGGGTGAAGTAGAACCAGCCGTTGAGGAACATGCCCAGTATCTGCCCGACGTCGCGGAAGAAGACGTGGATCGCCGCCATCAGCAAGCCGAGGCCGAGGGTGAGGGCAAGTTGCAGCACCAGGGCCAGCAGGAGCAGCGGCAGGTGGGTGACGGACAGCTCGCCGAGGGCAGCGAGGACGAGCAGGAACACCCCCAGACCGATGAGCTCGTGGAGCACGGCGGCGAGCACCACCGCCAGCACCAGGATCTCGGAGGGGAAGGTCAGCTTCTTGACCAGCTCGGCGTTGTCGGTGATGGCGCTGGAGCTGCGCATCAGGCCTTCCTGGATGGCCATCCAGGGGAGCAGGGCGGCGAACAGGAAGAGGCCGAAGTTCTCCGTCCCCTCGCCCTGCAGCCGGATCTTCATCACGGCGGCGAAGACGAAGGAGAAAAGGAGCAGGAGCCACAGGGGCTGGACGAAGGACCAGACGAAACCGAGCAGGGAGCCGGCGTAGCGACCCTGGAAGTCCCGCTTGACGAGCTCCCGCAGGAGAAAGAGGTGGCGTCGCATGACCAGCGCCCGATTATAGGCGCCGCCTCGGCAACGATGGGGCTCCGGCTCGCACCGCGGCGCCGTGGCACCCGAGACGTCGGCGCGGGCAGGCGAAGCTGCCGCCAGATTCCATTGACAGACAGGCGGCGTCGGACGTATCATCGGCCGTGTTCCGCCCGCCCCTTTATGCCATTCCGGCATATTCGGCGCGAGCGGCGGTACAAGATGGCATCCACCGCGAAGATCCGCCAGGTGCAGCTCGTCGGCCGCAAGATCCGTCAGCTGCGCAAACAGCACAAGCTGACGCAGACCGAGCTGTCGGCGCGCATCGGCATTCAGCAGTCGGATCTGTCGCGGATGGAAAAGGGCGAGTACCGCGTCCGCCTCGACACCCTGTTCCGGATCCTCGCCGAGTTCGAGATGAGCATGGGCGAGTTCTTCGACGAGGTGAACCGCGAGGCGGTGACGCCGAAAGACGCCAAGCTGATCCGCGACCTCAAGTCGCTGGACGAACGGGCGCAGCAGGAGGTCGAGGACTTCATCGCCTTCAAGCGCACCCAGACCCATGTCTATGAAGATTGACCTGCCTGTGAAGATTGACCCCAGGTGACCCGCAAGACGGATCATCACGTGGAGAATCAGCCGATGAAGCCGAGCGCTCTACAGCGGTACGAAGCCCTGCGCGATCAGGGCGTCGCCCTCATGCGGGCGGGGGACCTCCCAGCGGCCTGCGAGCTGCTGCAGCAGGCCCTTGCCGCGGCGCGCTCGCTCGCCGACCGCAACGTCGAGGACCGCGCCTTCTGCAACTGGGTGGGCGTCACGCTTTCTCTCCAACCCTGCGATGCCCAGCTACCCAAGCTGCGCGAGATCCTGGTTCGCAACTCGGATGCGGAGAACTGCCGGCTGGCGGCCTACAACCTGGCGCGCGCCTACGAGGACAAGAGAGAACACAAGAAAGGCCTCTTCTACGCGCGGATCGCGCTGGAACGGACAAAGAGCCTGGACAAGGCCAATCCGGAGTGGCTGGCGACCAGCCACAATCAGCTCGCCAACCTATTGGTCGCCGAGAGTTTCTTCGCCGAGGGCCTGGAGCACTACGCGATGGCCCTGGAGGCGCATCGTCAACCACCTGCGGTGCTGAAGGCCATGATCGATGGCAACATCGGCTATTGCCAGCTCATGCTAGGTAAGCCCCGAGAGGCTCTCGAGCTTCTTTATCGCAGCCTCCGGAAATTGCGGGCCTACAGAATCGCCACGGTCCGTGCGCACCTCGACTTGGCCTTGGCACTGCTCGAGGTGGAGAAGTACCACCACGCCATCCGCCATGCCGGCAGGGCTCTCGCGACGGCCGAAGCCGACGGTCGAGCCGACGACGTCAAGAATGCCCTGTACCTCCTTGGCGAAGCGGCGAACCTCCTTGGCGACGAAGATGCCGCACGGCTCCACTTTTCGAAACTGCAGAAGTATTTCCCGGAAACGCCCTTCCTGACCGACTTCCTGCTGGCAACGGACATCCGCCAGATGGTGAACCTGAGGGCCTAGACATGACCGCAAAGAGATTCCTGGTAGCCCTCGTGACGTTGACCGTCTGCGCACTGCTTGGAGCCTCGGCCTCGGCCGAAGCTCCCTACCCTTCGGTTCTAGGTACAGACAGCACCGTCTACATGCTGCACCCTGGCAGGATGGGAGAGCTCTTTCCGAACCAGTCGGCCACTCCGGAGCACCGCGTCCTGGCTCTGGACGTCATCGGCACCGACGGCGCGCTGGATCGCCTCCTCGTGCCGGGAACGGACGGAGCCGAGGTGGAGAGCAATACGGCGCTCGTGTTCGACAGTGCGAGCGAGACCGTGTACATCCTCTGGGAGAGTTCGTACGAGGCCTTCTCGCCTTTGTCCAGCATTAATCTGACGGGCTTCGGTCCGGAGGGCTGGATCGAGCCGATCGCCGTCTCGGGCTCGCCGTCCGTCGAGAAATCGTCGCCGCACCTGGCGGTGACGCGAGACTTCGTCACCGTGGATGGCGAGAACGGCGAGACGAATCGCCTGCGCCGAACCCTGCTGCATCTCGTCTGGTTCGAGAGCGGGCCCGACGGAGTGAAGCAAGCCGTGTACTCGTCGATCCTGCTGTTGGACGGGAGTTTCTTCGGCAGCAACGGGGCCGTCAAGCTCACCGACGTCGACGCGGATCATGAAGCGACGGTGGAGGGAGCACTCCTGACCGACGGCGTTCTCACCATCCGACAGGGTGAGGATCCTCAGTCCGTCGTCGTGCTCTTCGGCTCGGAGGGAGACGGTCACCTGAGATCCCTGAGGCTCCGCGTACTTCCTGGCGAGCTGAGCCTCCTGGCTGACAGCGTGCACGACTTCATCCTCGCCTCACAGGGCGAGGCTCATGCTCCGGTGACTGCGGCCAGTCTCCAGCACCTGGCGCGCTCGGTGGACACCTATCTGCAGGAGATCGGAAACCATGTTTCCGCAGCCTTCCTTGCCCACGCCACGGCGGAGCTCACCTCGTTCCTCAAGAGCTCGGCTCCTGGCGTGAGCCTCGCGACACTCGCCGAGTCGGTTCGAGACTTGCTGATCGGGTTGGGCGAGACTGCCGACGAAGCAGGAGTCCAGCGGATCACGGGACCCTCTCGCCACCAATGGATTGACGTCGGCGTGCGGGGAGCGGGTCCGCCCACCCGCGAGATCCGAAGCTACCAGGTCACCTCCCAGGTCGTTGCGACTCGCCCAGTCCCCGAGATCATGGTGGAGCACCCGGTCTCCGTGCTCAATTCTCCCAACGGCGACAACATCCTCGTCTACTGGCAGAATGAGGACGCCGTCTCCTACCGGGAGACGACCGTGGTCGGAACCTGGAGCGACATCAAGAAGATCATCCTCGGCGGTGAAGTCGGTCTCGATGTCGCCGTCCGGCTACTCGAGGAGCGCGTCGATACGCGCTAGTCGCCCTTCAGGGATGGGCAATCACCAGCAGGGTTGGCGCCCGACGTAGCGCGCAGTTCAAGCACTGCCGCAGAGAGGCCGGGTCTAGGGCTGCGAAGCTCTCGTCAACGATTACCAGATCGGCCCGTTGCAGCAACGCCCGGGCCAGATACACCCGGCTGCGCTCACCGTGGGAAAGTTGCCAGCCCGTCTCGCCTACGAGTTGCTGGAGGCCCGCGGGCATGCGCTCCAAGACATCACCGAGTCCCAGCTCGCGACAGATCTCGGTCGTCGCCCGCCTCGACCTGCTGCCCCACCTCCACCGCGACCCGCTGGACCTGACCGGCCGGGACAGGTGAGTAGGCTGGGATCAGCCGACGTCGATCCAATGCGGGCGGGCACCGGCCTTGACCTTGGTGTTCACCTTCATCCGTCATCACCTCCTTCCCTTATTAGAAGATGCTCGATCCTGAACTGAAACCGAGAATCCGTCAATGCGTTGACTATAGATACGTCGATGGCCTGAAAAGAGTCCAGGCCGTGGCAGAAAGAAGGCGCCCTGCTGGGCCTACAACGCGCCTTTCGGCAGATCCCGCCGCGGGTCCGGCTGGTTGAGGCGTTGCAGCAGCTCGCGCAGCGCGGCGTCGGCGTTCTCCGGGACGGCGATGGTGACGCGGCAGTAGTGGTCGCCGGGCTCGCCGCCGCTGGGGGTGATGCCGCGGCCACGCAGGCGGATGCGGCGCCCACCCTGGGTACCCGGCGGGATCTTCACCCGTACCGGACCGTCCACCGTCGGGATGTCGACGTCGGCGCCGAGGATGGCTTCCGCCAGGGTCAGGGGGAGGTCGGCGTGGACGTCGTTACCGTCGCGCCGGAAGTAGGGGTGGGGGTGCACGCGGACCGCCATCAGCAGGTCTCCCTGGCGGTCCGGCCCCAGCGGCGCCCCCTTCCCCACCAGCCGCAGACGGGAGCCGTCCTCGACGCCGCGGGGGATGCGCACCCGTACCCGCTCCAGCTCCACCACCGCGCCGCGGCCGGCGCAGCGCGGGCACAGGCTGCCGCCGCGCCGGCCGGAGCCCTCACACTCGGCGCAGCGGGTCTCCCGTTGCAGCGGGAAAGAACGGGTGGCGCCGCGCACCATCTCGGCGAAGTCCAGCTCCACCTCGACGCGGGTGAGACCCGGCGTCGCCGACCCAGGGACCTCGCCCCCGCCGCCACCCGGGAACACGCCGCTGCGAATCTCAACCTGCCGCGCCGTGCGCACCCAGGTGCCAGCACCGCCGGCCAGCACCTCTTCACTCTCGCTCCAGCGCGCCATCCAGGCCGCCGCCTGCCGACCCTCCTGCTGGCGAAGAGCGTCGTAGCGGCGCCGCAGGTCGGGATCGGATAGCACCTCGAAGGCGCGCGACACTTCATCGAAGCGGCGCTCCGCCTCTTCGTCCCCGGGGCGGATGTCGGGATGGAAGCGGCGCGCCATCTTCTGGTAGGCGCGGCGCACCTCGGCGTCGTCGGAGTCGGGAGCGATCTCCAGCACGTCGTAGAGGTCGCGGGGGGCTTGTGGGAGAGTCATGGCGGTAGCGGGGTCATTCTAGCCGCTCGACGACCAACGGTCCGGCGACCGGCGCCGCGGCCAGCACCCGGCCGCCGAGGTCGGCGAGGCGGTCGGCGATGGCGCTGCGGCGCTGCGGCGGCGCCAGCACGGCGATGCAGCCGCCGCCGCCGGCGCCGCAGGCCTTGCCGCCCCAGGCACCGGCCTCGCGGGCGGCGTCGAGGAGATCCTCCACCGCGGGCACCGAGATACCCGGCGCCAGCCGCCGCCGCAGCTCCCATTCCATCCCCACCAGGCGGCCGAGACGCGGCAAGTCGCCGGCGACCAGCGCCTCCACCGCCTGCGCCGAGACGCCGGCGATGCCGGCGAACAGCTCGCCGATCTCGGCCTCGCCGTCGAGACGGCGGCGGATGACCTGCCAGTTCTGGCCGGCGGAGAAGTGGCTCACCCCGGTGTAGACCACCAGCAGGCTCTCCCCCACCGCCTGCAGGTCCACCGCCAGGGACTCGACGCGGCTGCCGCCCGGCCGGTGATGCAACGCCAGGGCGCCGCCGAGCAGCGCCGGCCAGTGGTCCTGGGTGCCGGTGGGAAGTCCCATCAACCGGGCTTCGAGGTCGCGCGCCAGGGCGGCCCGCTGCTCGGCCGAGGAGGCGCCGCCGGCCAGCTCCTCGGCGGCGGCGATGAGGGCCACCGCCATGGCCGAGCTGGCCCCCAGGCCGCCGCCGCGGGGCGACTCGCTGCGCAGCTCGACGGCGACCGGCGGCGTACCCAGCTCGCCCAGCACGGTGCCCACCAGGGCGCTCTCCGGATGCGCCGCCAGCTCCTCGGCGCTGGCCGCCTCGACGGAAGCTTCCCCCTGCTCCACCCGGTAGGTCTCGGCCGGGCGCAGGGTGACCGTCACCGCCAGGTCGACGGCCAGGTTGACCGTCGCTGCCCCGGGGTGGAGGACGCCCAGGGGCCAGATGTCCAGGGTGCCGCCGGCGAGGTCGACCCGGCACCAGGCGCGGGCGCGCACCACCGGGTTTGGCGAGTCCGGGCCTCGGGAAGGCTCCATGGCGGCCGGCGAGAATCCAGGCTAGCGACCGGCGGTGGAGAGATCCGCCGACGCGGGCTCCGCGGCGCCGTCGTCGAGACCGGCCATCACGACGCCCGGGTCGGACTCACCGGCGGCGGGGGCGGCGTCCGGCTCGGGTCGCACGTCGGGCAGCGGCCGGCCACTGGCCAGGCTCTCCCGGCAGGCGTCGCGCCAGGACAGGAAGTCGGCCAGGCGCGCCTGCGGAATCGGTTCGGCGGGGACGTTGTCGAGGGCCAGGGGATTGACCCAGCGGCCGTTCTTCTGCACCCGGTAGTCGAGGTGAGGAGCGGTGGCCAGACCGGTGCTGCCCGAGTAGGCCACCACCTCGCCCTGGCTCACCCGCCGCCCCGGCCGCACGCCGGAGGCGAAACGGGACAGGTGCAGGTAGGCGGTCACGTAGCCGTTGGGGTGGCGCACCTTCACCATCTTGCCGGAGCCCTTGCCCCAACCGGCGAAGGTCACCACGCCGCCCGCCGTCACCCGCACCGGAGTGCCCACCTTGGCGCGGTAGTCCACCCCCCAGTGGGGGCGGTAGGTGTGCAGCACCGGGTGGAAGCGGCTGTTGCTGAAACGGGAGGTGACGAAGGAGTAGCGCAGCGGCGAGCGCAGGAACATCTTCTTCAGCGGCCTGCCCTCGGCATCGTAGTAGGCGTCCTCGAAGCGGTAAGCCTCGAGACGGCGGCCGGCGTTGTCGAAGGAGAGAGCCCAGATCTCCCCCAGGCCGGCGCTACGTCCGTCCAGCTCCACCTCGTCGTAAACCACCTCGAAGCGGTCGCCGCGGCGTAGGTCGCGGGAGAAGTCGAGGTCCCAGGCCAGCACGTCGGCCATGCGGTAGGCGAGGATCGGCGCCGCCCCCGACGCCACCACGGCGGCGATCAGGGAGTCTTCCACCTGGCCCTGGACCCGCCGCTCCAGCACCCGCCTCTCGAAGGGCTGCCAGGCGCTCTCCCAATCGTCGCCGCGGCGGGCCAGCACCACGCGGCCCTGACCCGGCACGGGAAACTCGAGGCTGGCGAGCCGGTGGTCGCCGACGCGATAGTAGGCGGCCCACGGGTCGCCGGCGCGCATGTGGGTGACGTCCAGGTGCTCGGCCAGGGCCCGCGTCGCACCGAAGGCTTCCGCCGGCTCGAAACCCAGACCGCGCAGGATGGCGCCCAGCGTCTCGCCGCGGCGCAGCGTGTGCTCCTCCGGCACCGGCGCCGGCGTCACGGCGTCGAGGCCGAGATCCGGAGTCCCGATGCGGGCCAGGGCGAGGCTATAGGGCGGCGTCGGCGCCAGGGGAAAGGGGGAGGAGGCGTCTGCGGCGATGCGCTCGGCGGCGAAGGGGAGGGAGAAGGCGACGATGAGGAGACAGGCGGGCACGGCCAGTCGCGCGGTGGTCAGCGCCACTCCCCTCCGGATGGATGGCATCGAGCGAGACGTCCTTTCGGCGCTACGCCGGCCGCTGTGCTCAGCGACCGGCAGACCCTGGGATCACGACCCTGGCGGGCCGCTGCATTCAGACAATCGGCTCGCCGAGGTTATCCGGAAAACCGTATTGGATTCAAGGGGATGGAGGGGACGGCTCAGCGCAGGATCTCGGCCAGCACCGAGTCGGGGTCGTCGGGCAGCTTGCCGCGGAAGGCGGTACGGCCGTCCTTGACCACCAGCAGGCCGGGCAGGTTGGTCACCGCGTTCTTCTTGGCGAAGCGGCCGTCCGGGTCGAGGAACACCGGTGCGCGCAGGTTCTTGCCGGCGAGGAAGCTCTCCACCGTCTGCCGGTCTTCCTGGAAGTTGACGGTGATCACCCGCGCGCTGCCGCCCCAGCGGGAGGACAGGGCGTTGACCCGGCCGGCGATGTCGCGGCCGCGAGGCGACCACGAGGCCCAGACGACGACCACCACGGCGCCGCGGTCGAGATCCGCCTCGTGCAGGGTCTCGCCGCCGAGACCGGAGAGGGTCAGGTCCTGGGCCGCCGCCGGCGGCGCGGAGAAGAGGGCGGCGCCGACGAGGGTGGCGAGGAGGACGGCGGTCGCCGCGCGCAGGGTGACGTGGATGCGCTGGCGCAGGTGCAGCGGCGCCGCGTGGCGGGCGCAACGCTGACGCACCAGGAGGAGAAGCTTGCGGGTGTAGGCGACGCGGCAGGCGCAGTGGCCGCATTCGGCGAGGTGGCTCTGGAACGGGGCCTTGGCATCCTCGTCGAGCTCGTCGTCGAGGAAGAGGAACATGATCTCGCTCGCCCGTTGACAGTCCATGGAAGGCGGCCCCCTACCAGAAGTCGTGCCAGTAGTCGTACCTGGTCTCACCCAGGTCTGCGGTCGCTCCCGGCGTCGGGCGCGCTTGCCGCAGCGGGTGGGCTCACCCTGCTCTAACTGGACGCTTCGGTGGAGTATTCCTCGGACTCGCCGTCGCCCTGGCGACCTCCGGACTTGCGCCGCTTGGGGCGGCTGCGCATCTTCGTCGGCTCTTCGCCGGCGGGAATGTAGCCGTGGTCGCGGGCGTAGCGCAGCATCTCCTGCTCGAGCAGGCGGCGGCCGCGGTAGAGACGGCTCATCACCGTGCCCACCGGCACCTCCAGGATCTCGGCGATCTCCTTGTAGGAGAAGCCTTCGAGGTCCGCCAGCAGCACCACCATGCGGTAGTCCGGCGGCAGCTCGTCGAGGGAGCGCTGCACGTCCTCGTCGAGGACGTTCTCCAGCAGCTCCTCCTCCGGATCCATGATCTTGCGCTTGTGCTGGTCCGACACCTGGCTCTCGAAGGACTCCTCGATGTCGGCGAAGTCGCTTTGCGGCGGCACCTGCTGCTTCTTGCGGTAGTTGTTGATGAACGTGTTCTTCATGATCTTGAAGAGCCACGCCTTGAAGTTGGTGCCCTCGGCGAACTTGTCGTAGTACTTGTAGGCCTTGAGGTAGGTCTCCTGGACCAAGTCCTCCGCGTCCTCGGAGTTGCGGGTCATGCGGTAGGCCGTGTTGTACAGGGCATCCACGAACGGCATCGCTGCCGCCTCGAAGTTCCAGCCTTGATCGTGGATCGAATCCTGTTTCGCCATGTCGCCTCCCCCCTGCAGAATCGACGTCGTAGCCGTTCCGTACCCAGGGATACGCACAACCGGTGCCAACGGACCTGGCGCGGCGCCGATCGTCCCGCGCGTGGCGGAAGGCCCGCCGCCAGGGGGTTGCCCGCGGCCCGGCCACCGCGACGGGTCGGCACTCCGTCTACGGCTGAGGACGGGAAGGCGTCCTCGCCGTGCCGCATCGGCACGTCGGCGTAGACGGCGGCGACACGGCGCGGCTCCCTTCCACCTTAGACATTGTAGCATGTGCTTTTGTTCAGTCCGATCCCGAAGGACGGTCTCTTCTCCCCGCCCTCTTCTCCCCGCCACGAGCTGATATTCTGCCCTCCGCCTGATGCCTGCTCCCGTCCCGTCGTCCCAACCGCCCCGCCCCGGCCGCGAGCGCCTGCTCGCCCTGGTCGACGGCATGGCCGGCCAACCGGTTCTCATGCTGGTGGACCTGGTGGCGGACCGCTTCATCAGCGGCACGCCGAAGCGCATCAGCCGCGAGGCACCGGTGCTCATCCTGAGCTACGAGGGGGAGCGCCTGGCCCCCGGCGGCGGCGCCAACGCGGTGGCCAACGTCGCCTCCCTGGGCGGCCGTCCGCTGCCCCTCGGCGTGGTCGGCGACGACGCCGGCGGCCGCGGTCTGCTCGACGAGCTGGCGGCGCGCGGCGTCGACGTGTCCGGCATCCGCACCCGCGCCGGCTACCACACCCCGACCAAGGTCCGCATCCTGGCCGGCGCGCGCCACGCGCTCAAGCAGCAGGTGGTGCGCTACGACGTCGAGGAGGCGCTGACCCTTGGCGACGACGACCGCGCCGCCTTCGCCGACCGCCTGACGGCCTGGCGCCGCGACCTGCCGTTGCCGCCGCGGGCGGCGATCCTCTCCGACTACGGCTACGGCTGCGTCGAGCCGACCCTGGTGGAGACGCTGCGCGGCGGTCTTGCCGACGGCGCCGCCGTGGTGTGCGACAGCCGCTACCGCCTGGGCGACTTCCGCTGCGACGGCGCCACCCCCAACGAGGAGGAGGCGGAAGTCCTCCTGGCGGGACCTCTGGAGCAGGGCGGGAGCGGGCTGGCCGCCGCCGGCCAGGCGCTGCGCCGACGCCTCGGCGCCCGTTTCCTGCTCATCACCCGCGGCAGCCGCGGCATGAGCCTGTTCGAGGACGGCGGCGCCACCCACGTGCCGGTCCACGGCGGCGACCAGGTGGCCGACGTCACCGGCGCCGGCGACACCGTGATCGGCACCTTCACCCTCGCCCTGGCCGCCGGCGCCACGCCGGTGGAGGCCACGCTGCTGGCCAACTACGCCGGCGGCGTGGTGGTGATGAAGATGGGCACCGCCACCTTGACCGGCGGCGAGCTGACGGCGGCGGTGGAGTCCGACCCCGCTCCCGTGGAGGGCCTGACGTGGGAGAGGTGCTGAGCCTCGACGAGCTCGAACGCCGCCTCGACGCCCTGCGCGCCGCGGGCCGCCGTATCGCCTTCGCCAACGGCCACTTCGACCTCCTTCACGTCGGCCACCTGCGCTACCTGCGGGCCGCCCGGGCCGCCGGCGACGCCCTGGTGGTGGCGATCAACGACGACAACTCGGTGGCCCGCCTCAAGGGTCGCGGCCGTCCCCTGGTCCCCGCCGCCGAGCGCGCCGAGATGCTGGCCGCCCTGGAACCGGTGGACTTCGTGACCGTGTTCTCCGGCGACAGCCCGGCGCCGCTGCTCGCCCGCCTGCGCCCCGACGTGCATTGCAAGGGCACCGACTACGGCACGCCGCAGCGCGTGCCGGAGTACGACACGGTGCGCGCCTACGGCGGCGAGACGCGGCTGGTGGGGGACCCCAAGGACCACGCCACCAGCGATCTCATCACCCGCGCCCGCGATCTCCCCGCCGGGGAGGACTGAGGGACGGTGGACCAGGCGCCGCGCCGCATCCTGCTGGTGCGCACCAGCGCCCTGGGCGACGTCGTCCATTGCCTGCCCGTGCTCGCCGCGCTGCGCCGCCACCTGCCGGAGGCGCGCATCGCCTGGGTGGTGGAGGAGGCCATGGCACCGCTGCTGGCCGGACATCCGGACCTCGACCGCGTCCTGCCGGTGCGCCTGCGCCCCTGGCGCCACGCCCCCCTGGCGCGGCGCACGCGGCAGCAGGTGCGGCAAGCCGTCGGTGCGCTGAAGGACTTCGCCGCCGACGTCGCCCTCGACCTGATGGGCAACCACAAGGGGGCTCTCCTCGCCGCCCTCTCCGGCGCGCCGCGGGTGATCGGCCTGGATCGGCACAGCCGCCGCGAGCCGTCCAGCGCCCTGTGGATCAACCGACCGGTGGTGCCCGGCGAGCCGCCGCCGTCCCACGCCGTCGACCGCGGCCTCGCCCTCCTCGCCGCCCTCGGTTTGCCCGCCGAGCCGGCGGACTTCGCCGGCCACCGCCTGTTGCCCGCCGCCGCGCCGCCGCCGGACGCCGCCGAACGCCCCTACGCGGCCCTGCACCCGGGGGCCGGCTGGGGCAACAAGGTCTATCCGCCGCGGCGCTGGGGCGAGGTGGCGCGGCGCCTGGCCGACGCGACCGGCGTCGAGACCCGGGTCACCCTGGCTCCCGGCGAGGAGCACCTGGCGGCGGCCGTGGCAGCGGCCTCCGGCGGCGCCGCCCGGCCGGTGCCGGCGGCGGACCTGGCGGCCCTCACCGGGTTGCTGCGCGGCGCCCGCCTGGTGCTCGGCGGCGACACCGGACCGCTCCACCTGGCCCATGCCCTGGGCACGCCGGTGCTCCTTCTCCACGGCCCGACGGACCCGCGCCGCCACGGTCCCTACGGCGCCCCGGAGCACGCCTTGTGGGAGGCACTGCCGTGTAGTTTCTGCTATAAGCGCTTCGAAGAGACGAAGGCCTGCCTGCTGACCGTGCCGGCGGAACGGGTGGCGCACCGCGCCCTCGATCTGCTGGCCGGCGCCGGGCTCACGACATGATAGTTTCTGCTTTCCAACTCGACCTGTATCCTTAGGCTATCGACATGGCACGTCCGACCAAAGCGACCCAGTCCCGTTTGGGAGAGCTTCTCGTCAAGTCCGGCAAGGTCTCCGAGGAGCAGCTGCGCGAGGCCCTCGCCCTGCAGAAGGAGGAAGGCAGCCGCCTCGGCACCTGCCTCGTGCGGCTGAGCTACATCTCCGAGCCGGAGCTCATGGAGATTCTGTCGCAGCACTTCGGGGTGCCCTCCGTCGACCTCAGCCAGATGGAGGTCGACCCGACGGTGCTCAAGATCATCCCGGCGGACATCGCCCGCAAGTACACCATCCTGCCGGTGTCGAAGGCGGGGGCCACCGTCACCCTGGCGATGATCGACCCCACCAACGTCTTCGCCATGGACGACGTGAAGTTCATGACCGGCTACCGGGTGGAGCCGGTGGTGGCCTCGGAGAGCGCCCTCAAGACGGCCATCGAGGAACATTACGGCTCGACCCACGCCATCGAGCTGAAGAAGGTCATGGAGGACCTCACCGAGGAGGTGGACGCCGACCTCGAGGTCCTCGACGACGAAGAGGACCTCGACCTCGAAAGCCTGGAGGAGGAGTCGGAGACGGCTCCGGTGGTCAAGCTGGTGAACATCATGCTCACCGACGCCATCAAGAAGGGCGCCTCGGACATCCACATCGAGCCCTACGAGAAGGACTACCGGGTGCGCTACCGCATCGACGGCGTGCTCTACGAGGTGATGCACCCGCCGCTCAAGCTCAAGGAGGCGATCACCAGCCGGGTGAAGATCCTCGCCAAGCTGGACATCGCCGAGAAGCGCCTGCCGCAGGACGGCCGCATCAAGATCAAGACCCGCATCGCCGGCCGGGTGAAGGACCTGGACTTCCGCGTCTCCGTGCTGCCGACCATCTTCGGCGAGAAGATCGTCAT
>Ga0210095_1000304_pt1 | contig 13608 bp, 11 predicted proteins | sample China_Galinas_PW_FD_184861 | JGI IMG/M metagenome (GOLD analysis project Ga0210095, IMG submission 184861) | Wetland microbial communities from San Francisco Bay, California, USA, that impact long-term carbon sequestration - China_Galinas_PWA_D1... | ecosystem: Environmental > Aquatic > Marine >...
AGTGGCCACGGTTAAAATCGGTCGAGGGCGGCAGTATCGGTCGTCATCACTGGCCAGTCACTGCGAAATTCTGCCGTAACCGCGCGTCGTTTCCGGGAATGCCGCCCTCGTCACTACCCCGCTGCGCTCGCCAGTGACGAGGGCGGCTTCGCTCAGGCACGCCCGGCGCCAGGCGTTCGCCTGTCATCGGGCTTGCGATCTATGGTCTGATGCCGTCCTTCGGGCCGTTAATACCTGCCCACTGGGGTCCCCAGTCGCCGCGGGACGCGGCCCCGCCCTTGGCACGCGAGTTGGCGGCTCGCGTCGCCGTGGCGGACAGGGCCTGGGGACTGCAGTGGACAGCTGTGGTTATCCGGGCGCAGCAACGGGTCGATGCCGATCACCAAGGCGCCAGATCCGGTTGCCATCACAGCGTGGACAAACGCGCGAGAATGATCCAACGCTGGACCAGCGAGTGCATTCCCGATCAGGCGGGCTGAATACAGCGCTCATCATCGTGTTTGGGGGAATTCACCCACGGACTGATGGGATACGTCACCAGCTGGCTGGAGGGCGCCGAGTTGAGATAGCCCATGAGTTCGGCCTTGTCGGTGATTCTTGCATCCAGCCACAGGTCATAATGGGCCGGGGCGATGAGGGCCGGCATGCGCTCATGCAGTGACTTCATCACCTCATTGGCGGGCATGACGATGACACTGCAGCTCTCCAGGCTCTCTCCTTCTCCTTCCCAGCGATCCCAGAGGCCGGCAAGGGCAAACACCTCACCGTCCCGCATACGGATGTGGTGCGGTATCTTGTGGCCGTTGACGAGCTTCCACTCATAGTAACCATCCGCGGGAATCAGGCACCGCCGGCGTTTGAAGGGGGTGCGATAGGCCGGTTTCTCGGCCACGGACTCGATGCGCGCATTGATCGTGGAATACTTGGACTTTGGCTCTTTAGACCAGTGCGGTACCAGGCCCCACTTGGCCAGCACCATTTCCCGATCGGTTTCTGTCGCCCGGATGATCGGGATCTGTTGCGAGGGTGCGATGTTATAGCGGGGTTTCAGTCCAAGGGGTTCCGTTTGTTCCACGTGAAAAACCTCCCGGATCCGGGACTCCGGCGTGTGTAGGGTGAAACGTCCGCACATGCTGAAACATGTTACCGCAGTTTCAGCTATTCCTGCAGATGCCTACCCAGGCGTTTACTCCACTGCGGCCATAAAAATGGCGGTCCGAAGGCCGCCGTGCGAGTTCTGCACAGAGTGCGTTCATGATGCAAGTCCAGCCCGCAGCCCAGGTTATTCCTGGTTGTTAACCTAGGTATTTCCTACAGCCATCCCGACTGTTTGCCGATGTGGTAATACGCACCTTCGAGCGACCGAGACAAACATGCATAATTTAGAACTCGACCCCGTCATCACTGAAGATGAGGTTTCAGAGATTGAGCGTATTAGCCAGGAATATGTCAGTCAGATCTCGTTGAACAGACGCATTGCCCTGACCATCCTGGCTTATAACAAGGAAAGGCTTTATAAAAGCGTTGCTGACGACCCGGCGACCTACTATCACTTGGTAAAATCGCTGGAAGATTGCATGGATAACCTCAACGTTCAGATAAAGATATTGAAGACTGCGGAGACACGGCTGATGGCGCCGTTGGTTGAACACATAAGTGTCAAAGGCACGATGCACTGACAATGGCCAGAACCCATAAAGGGTTAATTTGGGTCACCTCTACGCCAATTAACTGAACTAATAGAAGAGCTGACTAAATTTCCGGGAACGAGCCAGTACTTGCCATTCCCAGAAGCACAAAACCCCGCTGATGCGGGGTTCCTTGTAGGCAGCAATCGGCCACAAACGGTCATTCCCGGATGAATTGCGTAGGGCAGGAATGCCGCAACTTCGGACATTCCCTGCCTGGCTGCGTTTGTCTGTCTCGGTGATCAGGCGCTAGTAGGATGTGGCACAATTCCGCCATTCGGCAATGAACCTAGCCGACTCAAAGGGGCCACACGAAGGCGGGTAGCATGGTCAACAACGATAATTGTCAGACGGACGCAAGATTGTACTGCCGATCTTTTATCTTTGCGCTGGTCGGGCTTTTCTCTGTGCTCATGGTCCCGGCCTGCGACACCGATCCCGGGTACAGCTCCGGTAAGGAGCTGCACGGGGTGATCGTCAATGCCGATACGGGTGAACCGATTCCGGATGCCATTGTGGTGGCGGACTGGATTACATCCTCAGGCACCGCCGGCGGCAGTGAGCTGGTGTGTTTTCACGTGGGCACCGCAACCACCAATGCGGCTGGTGAATATTACATGCCGGCCTGGAGGCACAAAAGCCCCTTCAGTGCGAAGTATGAACGGAGCATTGTCATCCTTGCCTACAAGCCGGGCTATCGATGGCCTAATCTTGACCCAACTAAAGACTATCCCACTGACACACTTGTGCTTTCACGAGGCTCGGTGAGTGAGCGCTTGGACTATCTGGAGGAAGTTGATCGTCAGACAGATTGCTTTAGCGCGTACGAAAGTATGAGGGCGTTGTTGCCTCTTCGGCAGGCAATATACGAAGAGGTGCGCACTTTGTCCGCTTCCGATAAGCAGAGGTCACTGGCCAAAAGCTTGTGTGAGCGCATCGCCGAAGCCGCGATAATAAGCGAGCGGGGTTATGCTGATCCTGAGTTGGAGCTGAAGATCACCAGATACCTGAGCGATCATTATCCAGAGTGCCTGGGGCCGTAATTGTCAAAACACGGTTCGCAATTTTGTCTTTTGTTGCCCGTAGTCGGCGTATAGCCCCGAGTGAACGAAATCCTGCCGGGTCCGGGGACATCCGTTTACAGTTCAGACGCGAGGTGCCGCGATGGGCGAAATGCGCCCGGGTAGGGTCCGGAAACAGTACCTTCTTGTCATACAAGCAGAATTTCTGAATGTCCGGCATGTGAGCAACACCAGTCATCCGAATATATTACTCAGGAATTTCCATCGAAGGGCAGGAAACCGCCCGAAACTCTCCGTTCCCCTGGCTCCCGTGTAGGACGGAAAGCCGCATAACTTGCCGTTCCCGGCAGGCAACCTGTAGTTCCAAGAGCGGCCATCGGACCTTTCTGGAAGGTGCCTGAAAGCGGTCGTTCAGGACAGATAACCGTCATCGCAAGGCCGAAGTTGAATAAGCGGCCAAACGGGCTTTGGCCATCGCCGGAAACCTTCGGGGCCGACGTCAGTATGCATCTTGGCCACATCCGCGTTGCATGATACTCCAAGCCGAGATCGTTGATGCGCAGCTTTGATAGAGGTGCGAGCTGGGCCGAAGCCTTTCGTTCCGATCTTCTATGAAGCCTGGTCGAAGACCAAGCAAGTAGTGCTCGCGTGGGCGTAGAGATTGCCGTCCGGTCCGACAAGCCGGCCTTCCGCGGTCGCCACCTGGCGCACGCCGTGGACCAGCCGGCCTTCCGCGCGTACCGTTGGCGCTTAGCGCCGCTCGGTCGGAATATGTGTCATCCGTTCATGGCACGCGACAAAAAGGCCTGGTGCAGCCAGCGTGGCGTCGCCCACGTGAGGATCACGAGAGCCTTGTTCGCCCAGCCCGGCACGACGCTGATGCGTCCGGCCTGCAAGGCGTGGATACCGGCGCGCACCACGGGGGCCGGCTGCATCATCAACTGCTTCAATGCGGGTGTGATCTTCATCTGCGCCGCAGTGGCGAAGCCGGTTTCCGACACGCCCGGGCACAGCACCGTCACCGTGACGCCATCGCGCTTGAATTCGCGATGAAGCGCCTCACCCAGACGCAACACGTAGGCCTTGGCAGCTGCATAGACGGCGAAGTTCTGTACGCCCTGGTAGGCCAGCAGGCTGGCTACCAACAAGATTTTCCCGCGTCCTCGCGTCCGCATGTCTTGCGCAAAGACATGGGTGACCGCGGTCAGGCTCGTCACATCCAGCTGCACCATTGCCATCACCGCGTCCAGCTGGCTCTCCACGAACGGGCCTTGCAGTCCATGGCCGGCATTGTTGATCAGGATGTCGATCGCCATGCCTCGCTCACGGAGGCGCTGATGCAGTTGGACGACTGCCGCAATGTCCGAGAGATCGACCTGCTCCGCCACGACTTCGATGTCGTACTGTTGGCGTAGTGCCTCGGCAAGCGCTTGAAGCCGGTCCAGCCGGCGCGCCACCAGGACCAGCGAGTGGCCCTGCTCGGCATATTGGCGGGCGAATTCCTCGCCGAAGCCGCTCGATGCGCCCGTGACGAGCACCCATGAATTGTCTGCTGTGGTCATTTTGCTTACCTGCGGTCGGTAGTGGAAAGGTCGCTGCTTGCATGCCGTGCATCCCATCCGCCCCCCAAAGCCCGGAAGGAGGCAATGGCGGCGCGCGCAGCTTCGGTTTGCGCCTGCGCCTTCGCGTCGCGCACCTGCAGCAGGTTACCGTCGGCATCGAGCACCTCGATCAGGCTGACAACGCCGCCCTTGTAGGCGGCAAGCGAGTTCTCGCGCGCACGGGCGAGCGAGGATTCACCGCGCGTCAGGATGCCGACCTGGGCCTCGCGTTTGACGAGCGCGGAAAAGGCGTTCTCGACATCCTCGGTCGCCCGCAACACGGCCAGCCGGTAGGCCGCCAGGGCTTCGGCCTCCTGGCCATGCGCGGCGGCGATCTGCGCGTCGACGCGGCCGAAGTCGAACAGGCACCAGCGCAGTCCGAGGACGCCCTGGGCCTGGCTGGCACCGCTGGTGAAGAGGTTGCTGCTCGATATTGCGGTGGCGCTGCCCAGCAGGGCGGCAAGCGAGAACTTGGGGTAGTACTCCGAGACCGCCACGCCGATGCGCGCATTGGCCGCAGCCAGGCGCCGCTCGGCGACGATGAGATCCGGCCTGCGCCGGATCATCTCGGCCGGGGTGCCGGTCTCGGCCAGACCCGGCGCGACCGGGATTGGTGCCACCGGGGCCAGTTCCGTGCGGTAGGTTCCCGGCTGCACCCCGAGCAGCACGTCCAGCGCGTTCATCGCCGCATCGAGGCCGGCTTCCAGGACGGGGATCTGCGCCTCGGCCTGGGTGAGCGAACCCTCGGCCTGGTTCATCTGGAGCTCGGCAGCGATCCCCTTCTCGTACTGGAGCCTGACCATGGCGAGCAACTGGCGGCGGGTCTCCGCTTGTTGCCTGGCGATCGCGATGCGCGCCTGCAAGCCCCGGATCATCACGTACACATCAGCCGTCTGCGCGGCCACGGCTAGCCGCGTCGCCACCGCGCCGGCTTCGGACGCATTATACTCCGCGCGTGCGGCTTCCCGACCTCGCCGCAGACCGCCGAACACGTCGATTTCCCAGCTCGCACCGAGGTTGGCCTCGTAGGCGCTGCCGCTGCGATCGAAGCCGGGCGTGGCGTCGAGCACCTGCCCCAGCAGGGTCTCGACCGACTGGTAGCCTCTCGCAGCGTTTACACTCACGTTGGCCGCCGGAAGCAGCGCCGCATCGGCGTAGCGCAATGACGCGCGCGACTGAGCGACACGTGCCGCCGCTTGCGCGATGTCCAGGTTCTGTTCGAGGGCCAGGGAGATGAAGTGTGTCAGCAGAGGATCATTGAAAGCGACCCACCAGACCTGGAGATCCGCTCTGCTCTGAACCTCCCGCTGCTCGACGCCCTCCTGGCCGAGGAAGCGGGACGACATGGCAATGTCGGGCGACTGGTAATCCGGGCCGACCGCGCAACCCGCCAAGAGGCTGATACTCAGCAGGAGGACGATGGGGTGGAGGCGGGTGAGCATGGGAGGGTCCCTTGAGGAGTTAAGCTGTGATGTGACTATAAACCATTATGGTCACTAGTTGTCAAGTCGGCGAATCTGAGGTATCGTTTTGCTCATGAATGAAATCACGTCTTCTACCCCCCAATCGCGCGGCCCCGCCGACCACAGCGTTCGAGAGCAGATCGTGGAGGCGGCCGGCGAGCACTTCAGCCACTACGGTTACGAGAAAACCACGGTCTCCGACCTGGCCAAAGCGATCGGCTTTTCCAAGGCTTATATCTACAAGTTCTTCGATTCCAAGCAGGCTATCGGCGAGGCCATCTGCTCCAGGACCTTGCGCGACATCGTCGCGGCGGTCGAAGTGGCGGTGGCTGGCGCGAGTACACCCACGGAAAAATTTCGCCAAATGTTCAAGGTCTTGGTTGCGACCAGCGTGAGCTTGTTCTTCAACGACCGCAAGCTGTACGACATCGCCGCGCACTCCGCCGGCGAGGGGTGGCCCTCCGCCTGCGCCCACGCGGAGCGCATCCGGCAGATCCTGCTGGAGATCGTCCGCGAAGGGCGGGAGACCGGCGAGTTCGAACGCAAGACACCGCTGGACGAAACGGTGCATGCGATCTTTCTGGTCATCCTGCCCTTTGCCAATCCGCTCCTGCTCCAGCACAACCTGGACCTCGTCGAGGACGCGCCAACACGGCTTTCGAGCCTGGTGCTGCGCAGCCTGGCGCCTTAGGACGTCAATACTAGCTTATGTGACCATTGACAAATATAGTCACTCGTTATAGTGTGGGGCCTCGCGTTCCAGGAGATCGCCACTATGCGTCAACGTCGCACTATTCCCTTCCGCGCCATCGTCGTCGGCATATTGCCCTTAGCCCTGGCAGCGTGCAGCGACGCCACGTCTTCAAGTGATCCGCGGACCCAGATTCCCCTCGTGCGTGCCGGTGCGGTGGAGGCCGCCGCCCAGGCCGAACGTTCCTTCACCGGCATCGTCGCGGCGCGGGTGCAAAGCGACCTGGGCTTCCGCGTTCCCGGCAAGATCCTGGAGCGCCTGGTCGATACCGGTCAGACCGTCGAGCGCGGCCAAGCGTTGATGCGCATCGATTCCACGGATCTGAGGCTCGCCACGCGCGCCCACGACGAGGCCGTTGCCGCCGCCAAGGCGCGCGCGCACCAGACCGCGGAGGACGAGGCGCGCTATCGCGACCTCGTCTCCACGGGCGCGGTGTCGGCCTCCGCCTACGACAAGGTCAAGGCGGCCGCCGATTCGGCACGAGCGGAGCTCAAGGCGGCCAAGGCCCAGGCCGACGTTGCCCACAACGAAACGGGCTACGCCGTGCTGCTCGCCGATTCGGATGGCGTGGTGGTGGACACCCTGGCCGAGCCGGGCCAGGTCGTCGGTGCCGGCCAGGTCGTCGTCCGCGTGGCGCATGCCGGGCGCCGCGAGGCGGTCATCGAACTTCCCGAAACCCTGCGCCCGGCCATCGGCTCCGCCGGGCGCGCGAGCTTGTATGGCAGCGGGCTGACGGGCGCGGCGAAACTGCGCCAGTTGTCGGATGCCGCCAACCCTCAGACACGCACCTTCGAGGCGCGCTACGTTCTGGAAGTCCGCCTGGCGGACGCGCCGCTGGGATCGACCGTCACCATCGAGATTCCGAACGACCGATCCGCCCCGACGCTGCAGGTGCCGATTGGCGCGATCTTCGATCCTGGCAAGGGGCCCGGCGTATGGCTGGTCGAAGGAGAATCGCCCCATGTCACCTGGCACGCCGTGCAGGTGGCCGGCCTCAGTGAGGAAGCCGCCGCCATCGTCGGTGGCCTCGCGGCGGGCGATCGTGTCGTCGTACTCGGCGCACATCTGCTGCACGAAGGCGAGCAGGTACGACTGGCTGACGGCGAAGCCGCGCAAAGCGTGGCGCCGGCTGGCGGGGAAGGGCAGCGAGCCGACGTTGCGAGCGTGGGGGGCGTCCAATGAGCGGCTTCAACCTCTCCGCCCTCGCGGTACGCGAGCGCTCGGTCACCCTGTTTCTGATGCTGGCGATCTTCATCGCCGGCGTCGTGGCCTTCCTGACCCTGGGCCGGGCGGAGGACCCCGCCTTTACCATCAAGCAGATGACCGTGATCACCGCCTGGCCCGGGGCGACCGCCAAGGAGATGGAAGAGCTGGTCGCCGAGCCACTGGAAAAGCGCATGCAGGAACTGCGCTGGTACGACCGGACCGAGACCTTTACGCGACCGGGGCTGGCCTTTACCACCGTCTACCTAGTCGATAGCACGCCGCCGGCCGATGTCCCCGAGCAGTTCTATCAGGCGCGCAAGAAACTCGGCGACGAGGCGCTCAAACTGCCGCCTGGCGTCATCGGCCCGGTGGTGAATGACGAATATGCCGACGTGACCTTTGCCCTGTATGCCGTGAAAGCCAAGGGCGAGCCGCATAGGAACCTGGTGCGCGACGCGGAGACCCTGCGTCAGCGTCTGCTTCACGTACCGGGCGTCAAGAAGGTGAACATCATCGGCGAGCAGGCCGAGCGGATTTTCGTCGAGTTCTCCCATGACCGCCTCGCCACGCTGGGCGTCACCCCGCGCGACCTCTTCGCTGTACTGAACGGGCGCAATGTCATGACACCCGCCGGTTCGATCGAAGCCAAGGGCCCGCAGGTCTTCATCCGGCTGGATGGCGCCATCGACGACCTGGAGGCGATCCGCAATACGCCGGTCGCGGCGCAGGGCCGTACGCTGAAGCTCGGCGACATCGCCGAGGTGAAGCGGGGCTACGAGGATCCGGCCACCTTCCTGATCCGCAACAACGGCGAACCGGCATTGTTGCTCGGCGTGGTCATGCGCGAGGGTTGGAACGGCCTCGATCTGGGCAAGGCGCTGGAGTCGGAAGCAGCGGCGATCAACGCCGGGATGCCGCTCGGTATGAGCCTGTCCAAAGTCACGGACCAGTCGGTCAATATCCACTCGGCCGTCGACGAGTTCATGGTCAAGTTCTTCGTCGCGCTCGGCGTGGTGATGCTGGTGGGCTTCCTCAGCATGGGATGGCGCGCCGGCATCGTGGTTTCGGCAGCCGTTCCCCTGACCCTGGCCGCAGTCTTCGTCATCATGGCGGCCACCGGCAAGAACTTCGACCGGATCACGCTGGGCTCGTTGATCCTGGCCCTGGGCCTGCTGGTCGACGACGCGATCATCGCCATCGAGATGATGGTCGTGAAGATGGAGGAGGGCTACGAGCGGGTACACGCAGCGGCCTATGCGTGGAGCCATACCGCCGCGCCCATGCTCGCCGGGACTCTGGTGACCGCGATCGGCTTCATGCCCAACGGCTTCGCCAGGTCGACCGCCGGCGAATACACCAGCAACATGTTCTGGATCGTCGGCATTGCGTTGATCACATCGTGGATCGTTGCCGTCGTGTTCACGCCCTACCTGGGGGTGAAGCTGCTGCCGAACTATGAGAAGCACGAGGGCGGGCACGGGGCCATCTACGCCACGCCGAACTACGAGCGCTTCCGCCGGCTGCTGGGATGGGTGATCCGGCGCAAATGGCTGGTCGCGGCGAGCGTGATCGGCGCCTTCGTCGTCGCGATCCTGGGCATGGGCGTGGTCAACAAGCAGTTCTTCCCGACCTCCGACCGGCCGGAAGTGCTTGTTGAGGTGCAGATGCCGTATGGCACCTCAATCGAGCAAACCAGTGCCGCCACGGCGAAGGTCGAAGCCTGGCTTGCAAAGCAGAAGGAGGCCAGGATCGTGACGTCCTACATCGGCCAGGGTGCTCCACGCTTCTTTTTGGCGATGTCACCTGAATTGCCCGATCCGTCGTTCGCCAAAATCGTGGTGCTCGCGGGCGATGACAAGGATCGGGAAGCCCTCAAGTTCAGACTGCGCCAGGCGGTGGCCAACGGGTTGGCGCCCGAGGCGCGGGTGCGCGTGACCCAGATCGTGTTCGGCCCCCCTTCGCCATTTCCCGTCGCCTTCCGCGTCATGGGGCCGGACCCGGACAAGCTGCGTGACATCGCGGGAGAGGTGCGTGCCGTGATGCAGGCCTCTTCCCAGATGCGGACGGTCAATGCCGACTGGGGCGAGCGGGTGCCCACGCTGCACTTCTCGCTCGACCAGGATCGCCTGCAGAGCCTCGGCCTGAGCTCCGGTGACGTGGCCCAGCAGCTTCAGTTCCTGCTGAGCGGCACCCCGATAACCGCGGTGCGCGAAGACATCCGTTCGGTGCAGGTCACGGCCCGATCGGCCGGAAATACGCGGCTCGATCCAGGCCGGATCACTGACTTCACCCTGGTCGGCGCGACCGGCCAGCGGATTCCATTGTCCCAGATCGGAAAAGTGGACGTTCGCATGGAAGACCCGATCCTGCGTCGTCGCGATCGCACGCCGACGATCACCGTGCGTGGTGATATCGCCGAGGGCCTGCAGCCGCCGGACGTGTCCACCGCTGTGTGGAAGGATCTTCAGCCCATCATCGCCAGGCTGCCGGCCGGCTACCGGATCGAAATGGGTGGCTCCATAGAGGAATCCGGCAAGGCCAATCGTGCCTTGGTGCCGCTGTTTCCCATCATGATCGCCCTGACGTTGATCACGATCATCTTCCAGGTCCGCTCGATCTCCGCGATGACGATGGTGTTCGCCACCGCGCCGCTGGGCCTCATCGGTGTCGTGCCTGCCCTGCTGTTGTTCCAGCAGCCGTTCGGCATCAACGCGCTGGTCGGTCTGATCGCGCTTTCCGGCATCCTGATGCGCAACACGCTTATCCTGATCGGTCAGATCCGCAGCAACGAGAAGGATGGATTGGCGCCCTTCAACGCCGTAGTCGAGGCCACCGTGCAGCGCTCCCGTCCGGTCATCCTGACCGCGCTCGCCGCTATGCTGGCGTTCATCCCGCTCACCCACTCGGTTTTCTGGGGAACGCTGGCCTATACCCTAATCGGTGGCACCTTCGCCGGGACGGTTCTGACCCTGGTGTTCTTGCCGGCCTTGTACTCGATCTGGTTCAAGATCAGACCGGCAGCGGTGGACGGGAAGACCGTTCTTACGATGCGGCCGGAACCTGTCGCAGGCTAGCAGAAGAAATCGGCGCGCCGACGCAGCAGCGTATTACCGGCGTGCCGTCACTCACTATTATTACGCTGCAGGGTGCTCGGCCCCATACGCTAGCTCAGCCTATGGTCTGGCCTATCAGAGCTTTGCCTGGCGGAGCTTCGACATTCGACGTCTGCTTTGAACTGGGCCGAATGGCCCCTTAGGGTCGATAGTCCCTGTCAAGTGTCTACCACGGGAACGACCGGTTCCAGTACAAAGTTGCCGTCCCTAGGAATTCGGGGAATGTCGCATTCGGGTCGACTCCCGCCTTTTAACGAAATCTTATATAAGCGTCTCGTGTAGGACCGGAATGGGAGATTCAGGACGTTCCCCCCAGCCGCAATTCGCGCGACCAGGGGGAGTATCTCTACCTATCCCGACAATGATTAATCTTCATCGGGTAACAAGATGCTGATCACCGGTTCTCCGGAATCACCCGGACCAACGATCAGTTTCAACGTAACCAGCACCGCGTCTATCGAATGCCCGTCACGCGGCACCCGATAGAGCTGAAACAACAGCCGGTCACCGGACTCCTTGCTGGTTCGAATGGCGTGAGAGGCCATAAACAGTAAATCCCACAACCTCCCGGATTGGTCCTGAGGGACCTGATGTTTACTGTCGTCCTCGGACCAAGCCACGCAATCGGCCCAAGCGGCGGTGGTCAAAGCGACCGGCCATTTGAAACCGGCCTCCCGGGCCATGGCACCTGCGTCGATCAGGACACCGTCCTCGATGGCCTGAGCACGGGTGTAGGTGGAAATGACGTTACCGAAAAAGGATTCGGCAGAATGTTGATTTGAAGGGTTGGACATGATGGTTCTCCTATGCTGGATGGACACCGGGTCACACCTCCTTCCCTGTCGGGGAAGAAGTGTCTTCCCCGGCAGGGTTGGTAAAATGACATCAACGACGGTCAGATAAGTCCACGCTCGGCGAACGAAACTGACTCGCCGCCCGAGACCACGAAGTGATCGAGCACCCGCACGTCGACCAGTGCGAGGGCATCGCACAGCCGACGGGTGAGCATCTCGTCCGCACGGCTCGGCTCCGCCACCCCGGAGGGGTGGTTATGGAAGAACACCAGAGCCGCGGCATTCACCTCCAGGGCCTGTTGCACCACGACCCGCGGATGGACCGAGGCGCCGTCGATGGTGCCCTGGAACAGTTCGCGCATGACGATGATACGGTGCCGGTTGTCGAGAAACAGACTGCCGAACACCTCGTTGCGGTAGCCTGCCAGCTTCAACCTCAGGAAGGTTCGCGTCTCCTCCGGATTGCTGAAAATACATCCGGCACGAAACTTAAACGCCAGCACCTTGGTCGCCAGGGTCACGATGGAACGCTTCTCCTGTTCGTTCAGCTCTGAGGGCTTCAGACCGGAGAACCGGTCCTCCGCCACCGTTACGTTGACTGCATCCTCTTGTTTCATGACTGATCTCCTCGAAGTGTCGGGAAGATCAGTCCCGCGGGGGATGATCCCCCGTTGGGTTGGAAGGTGGCCGGGTAACTGGGTTACCCGGCTGGTGGTGGAGTTACGCCGCGTCGTCTTGTGCGGTGTAGAACGACTGCCCGTCGACCTTGGCCCAGGCAATACGCAGGAGCCGGGCCTTCAGGCTGACACCGGTCTCGCCGGCCTTGTCACCGCTCTTGAAGGTGAAGGCTTCGGCATAGAGATCACTCAGCGTGAACCCGAGCAGCACCTTCGCTTTGCCCTCGACGGCCGGCTTCAGCTGACGCACGAGATCCTGCGCCTGCTTGCCGGACACGCGACACTCGAACGGCGTGTACTGGGCGTTGTCGACGCTGCCCCGCAGGGCCGCGAGGGTGACACTCAGAAACGGTTTCCCGTCCCTGGGTGTCACCTGCCGGATACGGTTGAGATAACCGAGTCCGGTGGTGTGAAGATCGAAATACCTGGTGGTTTCGTTCGTTGACATAGCACGTGCTCCTTCAGGTTGAGTACAACCGGAGCAAGCGCTTCCCTGGCGGGAAGGCTTCCCCGGCAGGGTGATCGGAAGGGAAACGGGTTCCCGTCCGGTGAAGATGGACCGACGGCAAGTGATTGAACACTTGCCGCTGTGCACCGGTTGCACGGTCCGACGGTGCCTCGTTTGCCACTGAACCGCAGTGACCACGGATAAAACCGGTAGGACTGATGCATTCAGGCCGCATCGGAGGCCTCGCAGACATAGCGCAGGTATTTGAGCATGCCGCGGGCATTGGCGAAGGCCGGGTGGGCGGCAATGGCCTGATGCGGGAACCAGTTGGCGATATGCTCGGCCAGGGCGACGGTGCCGCCGCCCACGAACAGCACGCGATCCAGTTCCACACCGAGTCCCAACTGCCGGCGGGTTTCCGCGTGGATGCGTTCCACCACCTCGCGCTTGGCGGTCTCGACCAGGGCGGCGATGTCATGGTCCTTGCCGCGCAGCCTCACCACCCTGCACTCAACGGCCTGGGCGACAAGCTGTTCGCTCACGCTCTCCAGATCGAAGCGTTCCTGGATGCCGTTGGTAACGAGCTGTTTCACGTCCAGCATGCCGCACTGCAGGGAACCGGACGAGCCATGCAGGATGCCCTGGTTCTTCACCACCACGTAATCCGTGGTGCGTCCGCCGATATCGACGATCGCAATTGGCACGGCGACGCGGTCTGCCTCCAGGGTGACCCCATCGTCTTGTTCGACGATCACATCGTCGTACCAGGCGGCCAGCGCCTCGGGGATGACCTCATGGAAGGCGATGCCCGTCGGCAGCGCACCCGACAGGGGTCGAACCGCCTC
>Ga0210095_1000308_pt1 | contig 13453 bp, 15 predicted proteins | sample China_Galinas_PW_FD_184861 | JGI IMG/M metagenome (GOLD analysis project Ga0210095, IMG submission 184861) | Wetland microbial communities from San Francisco Bay, California, USA, that impact long-term carbon sequestration - China_Galinas_PWA_D1... | ecosystem: Environmental > Aquatic > Marine >...
GGGATCGACACCACAGAGTTCGTTGCGACGAACTGCATCATCCAGGACATGACGGACGGCGGCGCGCGGTTACAGAAAGACGACGGGTTCGCCGTTCTCAAATACGATTACAATGCGTATTACAACGTCAATGCGAATTGGGTAGTCCCCGGCGACGCCACGAACACCTTTGCTGAATGGCAGGGTCTGGACGGCGATTATGACCCCAACAGTACGCACGGGACTGACCCGAAGCTAGTTGATCCGGATAATGCTACGGTGTTGTCACGCAACTTCGCACTGCAAGCGGACAGCCCATGCAAGAACGCTGGCTCATGGGCGGAAATGCGGCGCCTCGATGACATCAACGCGCATGTTGGCATGAACTACTGCCCGACAACTGAACCGTCGAAGGGTGCTTATGAGTACATTGCCGGCACGACGGGAGACAGAACAGATCCGATACTCGCGCAAACGTGGACTGGAGACTGGACCATCGTAAGGTTGTCGGCCACGAAAGCATCTGAAGCCGAACTTAATACCTGGACGGGAGGTTGACCCTAATGGGGGGCGAGTATTGGTTGCAACAGGATTGTGTCGGATGTACTAATGGCTGATCAGAGATTTCCAATTGGAAGCCGCAAAACTGATGGGGACATGCCGCTGACCGCCATGGAGTATTTTGACAGGATCGAACGAGACCTCAAGGAGAAGATCGACAGCGTTCAGAGCCTGTTCCTGTGGCTGTTTGGTGGAACGGCCATTGTGGCGCTTGCTGTTCTTATTGGGATTTGGAACGCATGGGGGGACTACCGAGACTGGCAGGGCGCGTCAGAGATTGGCGCTCAGGGGATACTCGACAGGGTGGAGGACAATCGCCGAGACATCAGATCTCTCGAAGAACTCATGCTGTACCATCAACGCAACCACCCTCCAGGCATGAAACTTGGACTTCGAGACAGGGGAGATAATCCTATTCAATGAGAGAGATCGACGTTTACATTTTTCTTGGGACGGTCGCGGCTTTGGCCGTTGTGGCTCTCTGTGGTATCATCTGGTTGTTTTCTTAGGACGGGAGAAGAGACATGAATTGGCGCAATTTAATTGATAGGCTCAAAGAGCCGTCCACCTATGCTGGACTCTCAGGGATCGCACTCCTAATTGGCGTGTCTTCTGAGGAATTCCAAATGTACGCGGGCGCAGCCGCCGGCTTATTTGCGTTTGCCGCAATTATCTTGAAGGAGACGGGCAATGCGAACAAGAACGATAGCTGAGGTGGTGGTTAGGTTTCTGAACACGTTCGCCGCGTTGCTTTCTGTCACGTTCCTGATTGCCGTTCTTTCGTCGTGCGCGTCCCGCGTCCAGGGACCGTTGACCGATGGCATGGCCGAACGCCAAAAATGGTCTGCTATTCTCGACCAGCTTGGCGATGAACAGATCGACATCTGGATCACGCGGGCGCGACGGCAGCAGCTTGGCCCGTACTCGAAACTACCTCCGCCAGCGCGCGCAGCGATATGGGGTCTGGTTACGGGCGATTTCGAAACGACCGCCAACGGCAAACTGACCGTCGATGATGTTGAACGATTGCAAAGGGCTTTGAAATGACCGACGCGAAACTGAAAGAAATGGTGTTGAGGCAGCATAACCTGGAGCTTGAGAGGCTTGTCCGTGAACGCCAGTGTTAGGGCGTCTGTAGCGGCGCTCCTGTTCGTATCAGCAGCTTGTGCGGTTACAGAGTCCCAGGATGACCAGCTCTCGCGTGAGGCGGGCGTAAAACTTGACCGGCTTGAGAGCATGGGGTGCCCGGACAACGACCTATTTCTGAAGTGGACATTCATGCGTCGGCGGGATGCGACGACAGCGGCCCTTTTGTACCTCAACGAACAGCTTGACGAGGCTATTGAGCAGTGCCCTGGTTAGGACTCGCGGTCCTCGCGGCCTACGCTTACCTGCTGTTTTCCGGATGGGGCCGCGGCGGCTCCGATATGACCTTGGACTGGATTGTCGACGCCGACCCGCGACCAGGCATCTAGGCCACCACACTCAACCATAATTGGAGATTAAGCCATGAGCGGCCAGTTCAATCGCTCCATGAGAGCGAAGCATTCTGCTGTTGTGACCAAAGCAACAACCGTCACCCTCGATAATTTTCCAGAAGAAGCAAGGCACTGTCACGCCGGCATCGAGCTGATGGATGTGAACGGCGTCGCGAAAACGGCTACCGGTGGAACGGTGACGGTCACCATCAAGACGGTCGTCAACCCGAATGTCGCCGAGGACGTCACCGGCGGCGCCATCGACTGCACGAGTCCGACCACCGTGACGTGGGCCGCGAACACCAGAGAGGTGATCTTCACTCCGGACAGTATTACCGGGGACGCAACCCATTACGTCGCCAGGGTCACCGCGAACAAGTCGTAGCATTTATTTGATAATTTCCGTTACCCGGAGTCGCCAGCCTAAAGGGCGTTTACGTTTGGTAGTTCATCGACAAAACTGCACGGGTCGCCGCTGAACGGGCGTTTTCGTTGCCACCATCGAATAGGTGAGAAAGACATGACTGCAAAGACCAAAGCCAAGCAAGCAGAAGACGAGACGATCACTACCCCTCCCCCGGAAGAAACCGACGACGAGACAACCTCCGTCGACGCGGACGACCAGGAGCTTGAAGCCGCAATGGCGGCGCTCAAGGATGAGGAATCCGACGAGGACAAGGCCGAGCCGGATAAAGACGACAAGGCCGATAAGGATGAGAAGGAGGAACCGGACGAAGGCGACGAGCCAGAAGCCGCGACTCCCATGATCCCAAAGCCGCAGTTCGACAAGAAGATTGCCGCGATCGCCGATCTTGAGGCGAAGAACACCTTCCTAGAGGCGAGGGTGAAGGCATTCGAGAAGATCGTCCAGAGCTCCACCGCAACGACAGAGCAGAAGGAAGGCGCCGCTGCGGCGGTTGTCGACGCTGCCGAGGACAAGCGGGAAGCGATCGCCCAAAAGGTGATCGATGCTGCCGAGAGATATGACGAGAACGAAATCTCAATGAGGGAATTCAAAACGATCGAGATGCAGGCAGAGCGCGAGCTCTCACAACTCGAGCGGAGTGGATTGCTCCAGGAGATAGCTCGCCAGACACCGAAGCAGGAAGACGGGCTCGACCTCTATTCGTCTCAGCTTATCGAGATGCTGGAAACACAACACCCATATGCCGCGCTCATCGAGAACTACGAGACGGATCCGCGGGGACAGATGCTCATCCATGAGGCTGTTTCACAGCTTCGCGGAGAAGGTGTCGCGTTGAGACAGAATCGGCATTCAGACATGCTTGTGCGGACGCGGGTGGCAGAACTGACGGACACATTCGGCCCCATTTGGTTCCCGGATGCGAACGTCAAGACGCCAGAAAAGGGCAGTCAGTCAGAAAACCCCGCAACCACGGGTGATGCGGCGCGCCATGCTGCGATGAAGGATCGGGAGAAGAAGCTGGATCTTGCTTCGAAGTTCCCGCCCGACACCAAAGGCATGGGCAACGCCGGGACATCCGACAGTATGCCGTCCGACGTCAAACTTGAGTCGATGACGGACGACGAGATCGCTGAACTCCCGCCAGCGGTGCGAAGAAAACTACTGAACCAAGCATAGAAACGTCGGCATTCTGCCGGCGTATTTTACTGGAGAAAATACAATGGCGAATACCGACTTCGGTGCGCTCACCGAGGCGCGCAAACGTGTTTGGGCTGTTGAGATCAGCAGCCAGGGACGCGATCAGTCCTACTGGATGGCGAATGGATTTGTCGGCAAGAACACGGCCGACATGTCCACTCCTGTCCAGAGGATTACGGAACTCACGGAAACCGGCCGAGGCCTTGAGTGCATCATGCAGCTCGTGGCCGACCTCACCGGCGACGGCGTTGTTGGTGACAACAAGCTCGAGGACAACGAGGAAAGCCTCGTCAACGACGAGCAGAAGATCGAGATCGACATGCTCCGGCATGGCGTAAAATCCAAAGGTAGAATGGCCGAGCAGGCGACCGTCATTCGGTTCCGCAGCCAGGGCAGGGACAAGCTGTCCTTCTGGTTGTCCGAAAAGGTCGATGAACTGCTTCACCTGACTGCCGCCGGCCGCGCCTACACCTTACGGACGGACGGCTCGACTCGTGGCGCGTCAGAGCTCCCGCAACTGAATTTCTCAGCTCAGGTGACTGCCGCGACAACCGGCCGCATCCTGTACGGTGGGGATGCAACCGGTGAAGACGACTTGGTTGTTGCCGATACCATGACCTGGAACCTCTTGGTCGGGGCCTGCGCCTATGCCAAGCGGAAACAGATCAAGCCCATTCGCTCCGGCGGGCGTGAGCATTACGTCGCTCTGCTCACCAGTGAGCAAATGCGCGACCTGAAGCTGGACACGACCTACCAGACGATCGTCCGCACCGCCGGCCCGCGCGGCGACAGCAACCCGCTGTTCAAAAACGCGGTGGCCGTCGTGGACGGATTAGTGATCCATGAGCACAACAAGACGTTCAACACTCTTGGAGCCACAAGCGGCGACGCGAAGTGGGGCACAGGTAGCGACGTCGACGGAGGCCAGGCGCTTATGATGGGAGCCCAAGCGATGGGCTTCGCCACCATCGGCAATGCGTTCTTCGAGGAAAGCGACAACACGGACTACAAGAACCGTCCGGGCATCGCTTACGGCCGGATGTTCGGCATGCTGAAGCCGCAGTACATCTCGCGTCCCGACGGGAACGTGAAACAGGACTTCGGCATTGTTTCGCTGAAGACCGCCGCGCGGCCGACGTATCAGCCCGCAGCCTAACCAATGACCAGGCGCCTTTGGGCGCCTGATCGTTTCCAATAGTCCCCTTCACATAGGAGAAAATTATGGGACAGAAACTCGTTGAATTCTCGCTCGTTGACAAAGACGGCGCGCGAATCCAAACCGCGGGCGGCGCCGTTATCGTTTGCGCAGCCGGCACACCCAATCAGCTCGCCGTAGTTACGACCAGCGGCGGCACGCTGGCCACCTCAAACAACCCGGTTGCTTTGACGAACGGGAACGCAAAGTTCTATGTCGCAGACACCGTTGCAAGCCTTGATCTGTATGGCTTCGCACCGGGCGGCCAGCCGATTGTCATCAATGGGCTCGTTCCTTCGGGACCGAATGAGATCGTCATCGACACCGGGCAAACCGCCCATGTGGCGAAGATCCCGTGGTCGGTCACCGATCAGGCCGGCGACGCGACCGAGACGGATACCGGGCTTGATATCCCGGCCAATTCCATCTTGCCTGGCACGGGCACCGCCGTTGTCATCGTTGACATCGACGCGGCCATCACGGTCGACATCGGCACCGCCGGGACATCAAACGATCCCAACGGCTTCATCGCCGCCGCGAGCACCGCCACCGCCACCGCAATCCCGGCCACCGGTGCTCTTTCGGTTAGCACCGGTTCGCCCGTAGTCAAGGTCATCGGTGGTGACTCCATCACCTACACGATCCTGACTGCCGCCGACACGGCGACGGGCTTCCTTATCCTGCCGTATTACCTGTACGCATAAGGCAGGACATAACTGAGACGATCGGGCTCCCTTCGCGGGGGCCCGATTTGGCTTTTCCACCAACGTCATCGATAAGGATGGACACATGAGCGACCTCTACGGAGTTTTGGACAAGAACGTTCGCCCCGGATCGGAGCGGACCCACACAATGCCTTTGGCGGACGGCCAATCGGCCATCTACACATTCAAGCACAACACGCAAACGCAAGTGCCCTATCACCATGCCGTCAAGTTTCAATCGATCAAGTCGTTTCAGGTTTACAACCCGCGCGGCGAGCTTCTCCCGACGACCATCAGAAAGCACCCCTTGCAGGCCCAGGCCGGCGACGTCAAGCTGAAGGACGGGCAGACGGTGGCGCTTCTGGAGGAACTGACGCGCGATGCGCTTTTCGCACGGGTCCAATTCTTTCCCGGCGGCGAGAAGTTCAAACCGATTTCCAAGCGGGACGACCTGATCAATTTCCTGAAGGGCTTGGCCCCTGTGTCCGACAGGCTCGGGCGCGCGGCCGACGCGGGGGAATCCGACCCCGATACCGTTCTCAACAACGAGGAACTGGACAAGATGCTGCCATCCGCCCCTTCCGGGGACAGCGCGATGTTCGGTGGAGACGATTAAACTGTGCCAAGTACTCCGGGATATTCGTTCTCGGCGTATCGGATAGCGGAAATGGCGCTGCGCAAGATCGGCGCCTTTCCCATCATCGATTCCGCCGCAGATCCGCTTGAAATGAGGGAGGCCTTGGACTGGCTGACCGTCATCCTTTCCGAGCTTGCCGGCGGCGACCGGATATTCTGGCTCGTTCCTGAAACCCTGACCATTCCCCTCACCGCCGGCACCGCTTCCTATGACGTGCAAGCGGTCATGGGATCCGACTACCCGGAGCTTGGGGTGCAATTCCCCATAGAGGCCTGGATCGAGGACGATGAATCGAACAGGTATGCCGTTGAGATTGTCACGAGATCCGTCTATGAGAGCTTCGAAGACAGGGACACGACCGGCCCCGTCGACGTGATCTACATCGACCGGCTTTATCCTCCGACGCTCAAAACCTACCCGACGCTCGCAGACACCACGAAATCCTGGTACATCAAACTGACGGTGCAGACGTTCTCCCCTGACTTCCAGGGGAACACGGACAAGTCGACCGGGCTCCGCAGCGCTTGGCAAATGTGGTGCATCTACAAGCTGGCCGCCGTGCTTGGAGACGGCTCCATCCGGCGAGTGCCGAGCGACGAGATCGCCGGTTTCCAACGAGAGGCCATGGCGAGCTTTCTGAAGCTCCAAGCATTCGAGAATCGCGAACACGAGAGCACGCCGTCGGTGTGCGAGTATAGGGGTTAATCCAACATGCCTGTTCGGTATTCGATCGAGGACGTCGTATTCAGCAACCCGATCTACGCTCTCGCCACGATGACAGCGTGGACGCTCGATGACACTGGCGCCAAGACCGCGACGAAGGCGACATTGTATTCGGCGCCGACCGGGGTAGCCACGGCGACCAATCCGCAGATACTTGACTCGGAAGGTAAGCTGGCGAGCCCGGTTTACATCGAGGAGCCCGTCATTCTGACAATGAGCGGCGTTGCGGGCGTGGACGACCATGACAGCGGGGTAATCTCTGTAATTGGCACAGATCGCGGGCAATGGCAGACGGGGACCATCTACTATCCTGGCGACTATCTACAGGCTGGCGTGGACGCCGATTCCAGTGGCGACCTCATCCTTGTCAATCAGTTCCACACATCCGGCGATTATGCGACCGACCTTGCTGCAAGCAAGATCGCCGTGTTTATCGATCTGACCACGATCGCTGAGAAATTTGGTTTGCTCGATCCTTCCGGAGAGGCAAACAACTTCGCTGTTGTCGACGCTGTGGGCGACAGTTGGGTCACCATCACGCCAGCCGGTGTTTTGGCGGCGATCGGCGCCGCGGGCACATCGCATTCGCACGGGTATCTCGACCCGGACGTAACCGACAACTTGACCGTCGGCTACACCTCAGACGTTGAGGCGACCGGAAACACGGGGTCCGGAAGCTGGACCCCGGATTTGCAACTCGAGTCCCTGAAAACGGCAACGGTAGATGGCGACTTCACGCTTGAACTCCCCGCCAGCGGCAATGGATCGTGCGTGATCGAGTTCACCAACGACGCGACCGGGCCTCACAGCCCGACGATCGATGCCGGCTACAAGATCACATCAGGGACGTGGGACGATACCGACTCTGCGGTGAACCTGGTGCAGATCACAAAGATTGGGTCGAACTCCTACATGACCATTTCTCAGGTTGCATGATGTTTTGGCCCGCGCTTCTCATCGGTAGCGAGACTCCCACGGAGTTCGCCAACTCGATCGGCTGGAACGCCAGCAACGCATCGCTCGATTGGACAGCGGGAGCCACCGGCGACCAGAAGACTTGGACGGTATCGATCTGGTTCCGCCTCTTGGACACGGGATCCGTGGCGAGAACAATATGGGGAGTCCGTGATCCCGACGAAGTAAACCATGTCGGTCTTTTCCTCACTACGGGGAATAGCATCGCAAGTCGTGCGATGATTTCCGGATCCAGCAAAACCCTCAATACGTCCGCCGAATACAAGGATTTGAATGCGTGGACGCACGTAGTCGTTGCGATGGACACAACGCAGGTCACGGACACGGATCGGCACAAGCTATGGGTGAACGGAGAGCTCATAACTCAGTTTTCTACCGAGGTTTATCCCGCGCAAAATTCTAACACAACCGCGACCGCATACATCCACAAGATCGGGCGTTGGGGGAACGATGCCAACATGGAGGGGGAATTTGCCATATTCCACTACCTTGATGGCGTTGTCGCGGATGCGGATGATTTCGGTGAATTGGTAAACGGCGTTTGGGTGCCGAAGGCCTATAGCGGCTCATACGGCGCGCAAGGGCACCGGCTGGACTTCTCTGACCCGGCCGACCTTGGCGCCGACACCAGCGGCAACGGGAACGACTGGACGCTGACGAACCTCTCGTCCGCGAACTCCCGGAAGGATGGCCCGAGCGAAGCCTACGCATTCCCCAACAAGTATTTCGCCGGCAACCACACGTCATGGACCGAAGGGCTCACGCGCGTTGCAGTGTCGAGTGGAGCATTCGAGACAATCCGCTCCGACATCCTCCTGCCCCCAAGCGGCAAGTGGTATTGGGAATGCACAGCGATCGGGACACCGGACGGCACCAATGTTCCGCGAGTTGGGATCGTTGGTGAGGCTGAGTGGGACGAGGAACAGGGGATCCAGGCGAGCGCTTACGGCTACTGCTACCGGCGGGATGGCGTTGCGGAGAACAACAGCGTATCGAAGGGCTACGGAGACGGATACACGATCAACGACGTCATCGGGGTAGCTTACGACGCGGCGGCCGGAAAGCTCGAGTTTTTCCTGAACGGCGTCTCGCAAGGAGAGGCCTACACCGATCTGGAAGGATGGTTCTATCCGGCGGTGAGCTGCGGCACGGCCTTCATCTGGGAAATGAATTTCGGTCAACTCGCCTTCTCTCACTCCGCTCCACAGGGATACCGCTCCGTGTCGGCTCGTAACATGCCCCACAGCGACGCGCCGGCGCCCGCCCAGACGTGCGTGAGCGCTACTGACACAGGTGCGGCCATCGAAGCCACTCTTGCCGCTCTCCGGCCATCCTGGGGGGCCTACATCGACATCTACAAGAACAGATCGAGCGCAGAGGATTGGGAAGTGAGGTTCTCCGACGACGGCGATAATAGCGTTGCGTTCAACACGGACGCGGCCAAAGCGGCCAAGGCCACTCTTGTAGGAGGCGATAACTACGTTGGTGTCAGCATCGCGGTGTCATCAAATACCGGCGTCTATTCGGCTGAGGTGATCCACCAAGTGGGTGTGGAAACGACCGTCGATCATGGCATCGCGTGCGACAGCGGGGAAGTCGCGGCCATCGTCAAGCGCGTGGACTCGACTGGAGACTGGTTCGTCTCGCACCCCGGGGTAACGCCGGACAGGGTGTTGAAGCTCAACAGCGATGCGATCCAGACGTTCGATCCGGATAAAGTGATCGTCTCCGGGAAAACGGTGAAGATCGGAAGGTTGCTCCCGAGTGGCACGTACCGCGTTCTCGTGTTCGCAGAGAAGTTTGGAGCGGTCAGGATTACCAAGCACACGGGGAACGGGGTGAATTCACCTGGGCCGTATATTTGGAGCGGGTTTGAGACGGAACTGTTCATCGTCAAGGAGTTGAACGTCGTGCGCGACTGGATGATGTACACCTCGTCCGTGACCGGCTTCAATCCGCGCGCCGGCGCCGACCGCATGAATAGCGACGCCGTGTTTGTTGCGGCGAACCCAATTTCGTTTACGTCTGGGGCCGTAGTCATCGAGACGACAGACGCTCGCCTGAACACGAACAATCAAGATTACGTAACCATCATGTTTGCCGCCGTGCCGTATGGAGCGATCAACGGACACGCCGCCAACGGAGTTTTGTAATGGGCTTTAGGATTGGCTTTTTCGACCTTTGGCGGCCTGGGTACGGCGCGGCCACCGTTAATGTGTACCTCGCCGGGACGACGACACCGGCCGATATTTTCACAGATGAGGATCTGGCAACGGCGGCCCCCAACCCGCAGACGCTTGACGAAAAAACAATAAATTCAATCTCTTACGGTAAGTGGCAACAGCCTCTCTACACCGAGCCTACGATCGAGCTGGTTGTCAGCACGGGCGACAGGACCGGGATCGTTCGCCCGCCGCTATTCAGCCTCGATGGAGCTGACGGCGGTGACGTAGAGGTGACAAGCTCAGGAGGATCATCCGGGAGGCCGCTTGACGAGCGGTTCTCCGACGTCATCCACGTTGATGATTTCGGGACGCTCGGAGCAGTCGCGGCGACCAACAACACCATCATCGAGGCAGCGATCGGCGTTGCATCCGGGAGGGTGGGATCAGCCGTGTGGTTTCCTTCTGGGACGTTCCCTTTCACTGATCTGAACCTGCCGGCCGGGGTGGTTCTCCGCGGCAACGGACGCGGCGCGACAATCCTTGAATGCCAGACCGCCGACGACTGCATCACCATCGGCGGCGACGGCGCAGGCCTTTCCAGGATCACAATCGATGGCGTGAACCTGGTGGCCGACAGCCGCGGAGTGTTTGCCAAGGCAAAGAACGAAATTGTCATAGATGATGTTGAGATAAAGCGTTTCGATTTCGGGATTTACTGCAAGGGCGGCCGGCGGAACAACTGGCGTGAGCTCTACATCGACAACTGCAACTACGGAGCCAAGCTGCACGGCGACGAAGACGCTGGCGGTGGTGCCGACGGCGACGAATTCCGCAACAACGCATGGCGCGGTGGGCGCGTGTCGAACTGCTTGGAGATCGGCGTCGACCTCTCTTTCGAGGATCTGAAGTGCTGGCACAATCGGATTATCGGTGTTGGGTTTGATGACAACGCGGCGACGGCACTACAGGTCAACGGTGCTCGCCACACAGACCTGCCCGGGTGTTGGTTCTCCGGGAATACCGTCAACATGGACGTGAACGACGACGACGACACGGACAACGAAGACATCAACACGGTGGTTGGCCTTCACATCGACGGCGCGTCATTCGATACTGGCGAGATCATATTCGCCGGGTTGTGCCAGGACATTGAGTTTTCAAGGTGTGAGTTCACAGGCACGGCGGTCACACTGAATCAGCCTACAAACAACGTTCTCGCTCGCGACTGTATCGAAGATGCCGATGTGATCATCTCGGAAACCGGACTCAGGTGGACCCGATACCGTTCCATCGACCATAGCGCGTCTTCCGGGGTAACGACGGACGATACCGCGTATGTCGCATGGTCCTACGAGTTGGATCCAGGCCAGGTTGTAATCATGACGGCGCGGGTAATCGGGAATGCGCGGAACAGCGAGAAATCAGCAGAATATTACCGCACGCAAAGCGCTCGGCGACCTGGATCTGAGTTGGATTATGATACCCAAACGGTTGATTTCACGCTCGGAGAGATCATCACCGGTGGCACATCAGAGGCGACAGCGCGCATTGTGGCGGACACCGACGCCGGAGGATCAGGCACGCTCACGCTGCGCGACATCGATGGGGAGTTCATCAACAATGAGCCATTGACGGGGGACCTTGGCGGCGAGGCCCTGTCCGCTGGCGAGCTTTCGACGCAAGATGCAGAGCTCGTTGGCAGCCTCGTAACCCATTTCGCACGGGAGGACGATGCCGGGTGGCAAATGCTCTTTGCTGTGCTCGGAGGTGAGGTTCAAGTCACGGTGGAAGGCGACGCGGACGACGAAGTTGAATGGCTCGTCCATGCTGACGTGATTGCTACATAGATGGCGCGCAACGACTGGAAAAAGCTGGACATCGACAACGAGTGGTATGCAAACGTCGATGAGGTGGCCCTTGAAATGGGTCACGCCGCGATGGAGAACTGCTTTCTGACCGACAAGAAATCGGTCGCGCGGTTCCCCGGGCTGGTCGAATACGTAAACCTCCCAGACAATGGGCGCGTCTACCTGTCCGAGTGGCGCGGCGATATGATCGCGGCGACGAGCAACGGACGCTTTTACAGGATCGACCGATACGGCAACGTTGAGGATCGCACCAAGGTTCCGATCACCGGCGGCCGGCGCGTCATCTTCGCGGACACAACGGATTTCTCCGTGATGGCGGCCGGCGGAGACATTATCTATTTCGACGGGAACGAAACCGAGATCCTTTCAGAAGACGCCCCGAGAGCATCATACGTTGTATCCCTGGACAACTTCGTTATCGCCGACGAGATCGGCAGTGGCCGGTGGCGGCATTCCAACGCTGGTGCCGTGCGCGAGTGGGATCCGCTGGACGTCTTCGCCGCCGAGTCCATCCCCGACAACATCATGGGGATCATGAGAACAGATTTCAGGGAGCTGCTGTTTCTAGGCCAGAAAAGCATCGAGCAATTTGAGCGCCTCGCGTCGGGTGACCCGCCGTTCTATCGGAGGTGGGCGCTTGGAGAAGGGCTGTATCGTCCGTACCTCCTGCTTTTCGCCGACAACGGAACATGGACCGTGAACAAGGAGCGCGAGTTCGTGCGCTTCTCCGGCCAGACGTCGGAGCCGCGTGGCGGCCCGATCGGCCGCCAACTGGAGTCCAATACGATAGACGAAGCCGGATGGGGCGATGCGTGGATCGGTGGATACCCGAACCGGCCGCTTCACATCCTTGGGCACAAGTTCATCCTCATGCAGCTCCCGAACGCTGTGACCCCATACGGCACCAAGGGGCTGACGCTCGTCTACGACTACCAACACAAGCGGTGGTTCACTCTCTACGATTGGGATGCGGAGAACGCCACGCCGTCACGCTGGCCGGGATGGTCCCACTACACCATCGATGGCAAGGTGTACGTCGGCGGCGAGGGTAAGATTTACGTGCTCTCCGAGGACCAATACGCCAACGACGGGCGCTCGCAGCGCATGTATTTCAGGACAGGGAACCACTACGCAAACGGACACATGCGGATAGACGGGTGGAGGGCCCGGGTAAAGCGCGGGATCGGGACGAACGTGGACGAGCCGAAGATCAGAATGCGGGCGACCCGGGACAGAACCAAGATTTCGCGATGGATTGAGAAAGGCCTTGGCCGCGCAGGGCACCGCGAGACGATCATCGAGACTGGCGGGCTTGGGATGGCCTATGATTGGCAATTCGAGTTCATGGCTACTGACAACTGCGCGGTGGAATTGTCCGACATGACCTACCTACGAACAAGGCTGAGAAATTAACATGGCCGACGAAGACGAAGAGGTAGCCGCCCCAGAAGATGAAACGGTAACCGAGGATTTATCGGAGCCGCCGGCCAAGACCGGGCTGACAAGGCTCCCGACGCAGCCGCCGCGATCATCCGGCGACCCGA
>Ga0210095_1000309_pt1 | contig 13435 bp, 7 predicted proteins | sample China_Galinas_PW_FD_184861 | JGI IMG/M metagenome (GOLD analysis project Ga0210095, IMG submission 184861) | Wetland microbial communities from San Francisco Bay, California, USA, that impact long-term carbon sequestration - China_Galinas_PWA_D1... | ecosystem: Environmental > Aquatic > Marine >...
TCCCGCCCCGCCTCCACGCCGCCCTCCTCCTCCTGACCGCCCTCGCCGTGACCCTCACCTCCTGCACCACCCCCGGTTCCGACCCCCGAACCCACGCCGACCTGCCGGTCCTCGAGGTCCCCCACCTGGACGAGCGCGCCCTCCTGCTGCTCATGGTGGACCAGCAGCGTTTCGATCCCTTCACCGTCGAGACCAGCCTCAGCGGTCCGCCGGCCCTGCGCGAGCAGCTCGCCGCCACCCTCGGCCGGGTGGACGACCCGCGCTGCATCAGCTACCTGGCCCAGCTCCTCGCCGACGAGACGCCGGCCGTGCGCCGCGCCGCCGCCTTCTCCCTCGGCGAGCTCGGCCTGCAGCGCCGCGACGCCGAGATCGCCGCCCGCGCCCTGCTCACCGCGGCGGCGGACGGCGACCGTGCGACCGGCCGCCTGGCCGTCGAGGCGCTGGGCAAGCTGGGGGTGGCGGTGACCGAGGTGGTGGCGGCCCTGACCGCGTCCGAGCTGAGCGAGGCGGAGCGCTGGCATCGCCTGCTGCCTCCTCTCTTCCGCTTCGACGAGGCCGACGCGGTGCCGCTGGCGCTGGGCGGTCTGGAGCTGGCGGCGGGCTCTGAGGACGCCGGCGAGCTGCGCCGCGGCGCCGCCTTCGCCCTCAGCCGCAACCCGCGCCCCGAGGCGCTGCCGAAGCTGCGCCAACTGCTCGCCGACGACGACCCCCGCATCCGCGCCTGGGCGGCGCGGGCGGTGGGCATGGTCGGCGACGGCAGCGACCTGGCCCGCCTCGCCCCCCTGCTCGCCGACCCGGAGCCGGCGCCGGTGATCCAGGCGTTGCGCGCCGCCGCCGTCCTGGCCGCCGCGCCGGACGCAGCCGCCGCCGCGGTGTCGAAAGCCGTGCCGGAAGACTGGTACCCGGCCCTGCTCCGCCTCGCCGACCACCCCCTGGCCCACGTCCGTCTCGAGTTGCTCGACCGCGCCGCCCCCTGGCTGCCGCCGCGCGCCGCGGCGGACGACGCCGGGCCGTACGCTGCCGCGTCCTCTCCCGGCGCCCTGCTGCGCGACCTCCTGGTGCTCCGCGTCGCCGATCCCGACGCCGACGCGCCGACCGCCGAGCGGGCCGCCGCCCTCGTCGCCCTGGCCACCGGCCCGCGCGGCGACGGCGCCGCCGACCCCGCGCCGCCGGCCCCCGGCGTCGGCGAGCTGATCCGCCTCGCCGCCGCCTCGGACCTGTCGCAGATGCGCGCCGCCGCGGCCACCGCCGCCGGCCGCCTCGCCGCCGCCGCCTTTCTCCCCGCCGCTCACCCGGCGTCGGCGCCGCCCGCTTCCGGCTCCGCTCCCCCCGCCGCGGTCGTTTCCGCGGCCACGCCCCGCGCCTTCCTGACCGCCCTTCTCGGCGACCCCGCGCCGGCGGTGCGTAGCGCCGCGGCGGCGGCTCTCCTCGCCCGTCTCGCCGCCTCCGGCGCCACCGCCGAGGGCGAGGGTGCCCTCACCGTCGGCGAGCTGCTGCGGGTGGTGGACGCGGGGGTGGCGGTGGAGGCCTTCGGCTGGCTCGGCGAGCACCCGGTGCTGCCCTACACCGATCTCGCCCCCGCCCTGCAGGCCAGCGTGCAGGAGTCGTCCATCGAGGCGGTACAGGCCGGCATCGGCGCCCTCGCCGCCCGTGCCGCCGCCGCGCCGGCGGAGCGCTCCGGCATCGTCACGCTTCTCGACCGCGTCGCCAGGCGCCCCGACTGGATGATGCGCCGCGCCGCCGCCGCGGCGCTGCAGGAGCTCGGCGAGCCGGAGCCGGAGGTCGGCCATCCGAACCTGCAGCGCACGCCGGACCTCTACCAGGACGTGGTGCAACGCACGGCGCGGCGCCGCCACGTCGTCCTCACCACCGACGTCGGCGAGCTGCTGATCGAGCTCGACTGCCCGGCGGCGCCGCTGACCTGCCTCAACTTCTTGCAGCTCGCCAGCCAGGGCTTCTTCGACGGCGTCTCCTTCCACCGCGTGGTGCCGGACTTCGTGCTGCAGGCGGGCGATCCGCGCGGCGACGGCTACGGCGGCCCCGGCTACGAGATCCGCGACGAGCTCAGCCCCACGCCCTACGAGCGCGGCGTCGTGGGCATGGCCCTGGCCGGTCCCCACACCGGCGGCAGCCAGTTCTTCATCGCCCTGTCGCCGCAGCCCCACCTGGACGGCGGCTACACCGCCTTCGGCCGCGTCGTGGGAGGCCTCGATCTGCTCGACGAAGTCAGCCGCGGCACCACCATCTGGCGGGCGCAGGAAGTGACGGTGCGGTAGGGGGCTTTCCAGGCGCTGGCGCAGCAAGGACGGGGCCGTCGGTTAGACTGCCTGCATGTTCACGTCTCTGCGCGTTGGTCGAAACGCCCCCGCCCGCGGCTGCCGTTCCTGCGCCGCACCCGCCGCCCTCCTGCTCGCGTTCCTGCTGCTCGCTCCGGCCACCGCGCCGGCGGCGGCGGCCGAGGAGGAAAAGCCGCCGCCGTCCCTGGTCGGCGTGGTCAGCCGCGGGGACGTCGAGGCCGCCGAGCCGGCCTGGGTGGCGGCGGAGATCGAGGCGTCGCCGGACGTCGAGGCCGCCCGCGCCCTGGCCGACGTCGAGCCCAGCGCCGCCGTCACCGTCTACTTCGGAACCTGGTGCAGCGACTCGCGGCGCGAGCTGTCCCGCCTGTGGCGCGCCTTCGACGACGCCGGCATCGGCTACGATCTGGAGTTGCCCTTCGACCTCGAGTACGTCGCCGTCGACCGCGCCAAGGCGGAGCCCGGAGGACGCACCACCGGCGCCGACCTGCGCTTCGTGCCCACCTTCGTGGTGCGCCGCGGCGGCGAGGAGGTGGGGCGCATGGTGGAGGTCTCCCCCCACGGCATCGAGAACGACCTGCTGGCGCTGCTCACCGGCGAGGCCCGCGGCGTGGTGTCGGCGCGCGACGACCTGGGCGACGAGGCGCCGGCAGCGGACGCCTCCGAGCCGCCCTCCCGGGCCGTGCAACCTTGATCGGCGCCTTGCGTAGCTAGGATTGCGAGGTATGGAACCACGGCCCGACGAAGAGCTGGTGCGTGCCGTCCTCGAGGGAGATCAGGACGCCTTCGGCGATCTGGTCGAGCGCTACCAGGGGCGTCTCGTCAACTACCTCTACAGGTTGTTGCGCAACACCGACGAGGCCCACGACGTGGCGCAAGAGGTCTTTATCAAGGTGTACCAGGCGCTGGACCGCTTCGATCCGCGCTACCGCTTCTCGACCTGGTTGTTCCGCGTCGGACAAAACGCGGCCATCGATCAGATCCGCAAGCGGCGGCTGAAGCTGGTCTCCCTCCACCGTCAGGACGACGGCGAAGAGGGGCGCGACTGGGAGCTGCCCAGCGGCGAGCGCGGTCCCTACGGGGAAGTGCGCAACCTGGAGCGGGGAGCGGCGATTCGCCAGGCCATCGCCGGCCTGCCGGACGAGTATCGAGAGCTGATCTCGTTGCGGCACTTCGGCGAGCTGTCCTACGACGAGATCGCCGAGCTCAAGGAGATGCCGCTGGGGACGGTGAAGAACAAGCTCTTTCGGGGGCGGCAGATGCTGAAAGCACAGCTCTCCGGGTTCCTCACCGATTGAACGGGCGGTCGCGGATCGAGGAGATCCGACGCGCCGCGACGATGGACTGAGATGGAGCTGGCAAGACGAGGTTGGGGGCAATGGGCGAACACACGACATATCTCGAATGGCTCGACCAGGAAGCGGACGGCACGCTGCCGGCGGACGACGCGGCGCGGCTCGCCGACCACCTGGGGGAGTGCGCGGCCTGCCGTGAAGAACGGCAGCATCTGGTGCGTCTGCACGAGGTGCTGGACGAAGCCGTGATGCCGCCGCGCGCAGGGTTCCGCGCCGACGTCATGGCCGCCCTGCCGGTGCCGCCGTGGCAAAAGACGGCGCGACGCTGGGGCTCCTACCGCCTGGCGGCGGGCCTGCTGGTGGCCCTGGCGGGTCTCTCCGCCCTCCTGCTGGCCTTGGCCGGCGCCGAGGCGGTTCCGGGAGCGCCGCTGGCCTCCGCCGCCTCCGCCCTCGTCGACCTGGTGGCCGTCTCCCTGGTCGCCGGGGCCGGGCTGCTCGCCGCCTCGTGGTCCGGCGTCGGTCTGGCGGTGGGGGAGATCTTCTCCGCCTCGCCGGGCATCCTGGTGGGTTGCGCCCTGCTCCTCACCTTCCTCGTCCTGCTCCTCGCCACCATGGTACGCCGGCCGCGCACCGCGGCGGTACGCGGTCGCCGGGACGGCTAACCCCGACAGGGGGGGCGCGAACCCACCCGGCGGGTGGGCTGAGGGGCGTCCGCGGTTGATACTCTTGCCGCGATGGCCACCAGCACAGTCGAGGACTACCTGAAGCGAATCCTCCTGGAAGAACAGGCGGCGGCGGCCGGAGATCTCATCTCCACCGGCCGCATCGCCACCGCCTTGGGCGTCGCGCCGGGGACGGTGACGGCCATGGTCAAGGCCCTTTCCGACGGCGGCCTGGTGGCCTACGAACCCTACAGCGGCGTGCGCCTCACCGACGCCGGCCGCCAGCTCGCCGCCCACGTGCTGCGCCGCCACCGTCTGGTGGAGCTGTTCCTGGTGCAGATCCTGAAGATGGACTGGAGCGAGGTGCACCGCGAGGCGGAGAGCCTCGAGCACGCCATCTCCGACAGTGTCCTCGAACGCATGGACGAGATGCTCGGCCACCCGGAGGTGGACCCCCACGGAGACCCCATCCCGGACCCCCACGGTGCCATCCACACGCCGCCCCACGACTCGCTCCTCGAGTGCCCCCTGGAGCGTCTTCTCCAGGTCGCCCGGGTGGCGGACCAGAGCCCCGAGTTCCTGCAGCTCGTGGAACGCCGGGGGCTCAAACCCGGCAGCGGCGTGCGGGTGACGCGGCGCGACTCGACGGCGGCGGTGGTGGAGCTGGTGCTCGCCTCCGGTGAGCAGCTCTCCCTCGGCGAACGCGCCGCCTCGAAGATCCTGGTCGAGGCGATGGTGGCGATCTGAAGGGCCTTCAGGCGAGGACGCGGATGAGCTCTTTCTGCGGCTCGCCGCCGGTGACCTCGGCACCCTCCGGGGTGAGCGCGACGTTGATCTCGCTGCGTACGCCGAAGTCGCCGGGCAGGTAGATGCCGGGCTCGATGGAGAAGCCGGTTCCCGGCATCAGGGTGCGCGTGTCGTGGGTCTCCAGGTTGTCCATGTTGGCGCCCGGGCCGTGGTCGCTGACGTGGATCGAGTGGCCGGTGCGGTGGATGAAGTAGTCGCCGTAGCCGGCCTCGCGGATGACGCCGCGGGCGGCGTCGTCGACCTCGAAGCCGTGCACCGGTTGCGCCGGGTAGCGGGAGGTGACGGTCTCCAGGGCGGCGTCGCGGGCGGCGGCGACGATGCGGAAGATCTCGGCGTGGCGCTCGGCCGGCGCCGCGTCGCAGACGCCGCACCAGGTGATGTCGGCGTACACGCCGCCGGGCGCGGCGTCCTTGGCCCACAGGTCGATGAGCAGGAAGTCGCCGCGCCGGATCGGCGACGTGCGCTCGGCGGTGGGCTGGTAGTGGGGGTCGGCGGCGTGGGCGTTGACGCCGACGATGGGCGGCGACTCGGTGATCAGGCCGGCGGCGTCGAAGCGCTCCAGGATCCATTGCTGCACGGCGTGCTCGTCGATGCCGGCGCCGCCGCGCAGGGCGTCGCCGACGCGGCGGAAGGCGTCGCCCACGACGTCGTGCAGCAGAACGCAGGAGCGCCGGTGGCCGGCCAGTTGCTCGTCGCTCCAGGTGGCGGCGAAACGCTGCACCAGGTCGGCGGAGGAGAGCAGCTCGGCGCCGGCGCCGCGCAGCACCTCGGCGGTGCCGAGGTCGAGGCGAGAGACGGTGGGGATGGCCGCCGACGGGCTGTACTGGGCCGCCAGCCGGGTGTCGTCGCCGACCAGGGCGGCGAGGGCGTCGGCGTGCTCGCGCCAGGTCAGGTAGCGCTCGGTGGTCCCCGGCAGGTGGTCCAGCATGGCCGGTTCCAGCCGGTGCGCCAGCTTGCGCGGCGCGCCGCTGCGCGGCACCAGGTAGTAGCAGCGCCGGGTCACCAGGGCGTGGCCGCCGAGGCCCAGCAGGTCCAGGCTGATCGGGTCGTTGCCCTGGAAGACGCAGAAAATCCAACCGTCCAGGCCGGCGTCGGCGAGAGCTTGCTGTACTTCGGGGATGCGGTCGGCGAGCATGTGGGAGTCTCCGGGAGAAGGGGTGAGGGAATGTCGCCTAGGAGGCTATCAGCTCGCCGCGGCCGTGTTGCCGACGCGGCTCCCGCAGGGCGCTGGACGCGGCGCCGTCGGGTCGCGGTACAATACGTAAGAACAGCGCCGCAACGGAGCACCCGATGGCATCCTCCGCGGCGTGACCCCGACATCTGCCGGGACGGACCGTACCCGGACTCAAGCGAGAGAGGAGACTCACCAACCATGTACCGACTGCGCACCGCGCTCCTCGCCACCTTGCTCCTGCTCCTGCTGCCGGCCACAGCGCTGGCGGTGGGCCAGGGGCGGCTGCAGGCCGAGATCGTGGACGAGAACGGCGAGCCCCTGGCCGACGTCCAGATCCACATCAGCAACGATGAGATCGGCTACGAGAAAGACATTGCGAGCAACAAGAAGGGCCGCTTCAACCTGGCCATCATCGACGCCACCCGCGTCTATACGTTCGAGTTCACCACGGCGGACGGCAAGAGGACCTGGACTGAAGACGTCAAGATCACCCCGGGCGGCGTCGACCGGCAGACCTTCTCGCCGCCGTCGGCGGCGGGCCCGTCGGCGGACGAGGTGGCCCGCATCGAGGGCCGCAACAAGGCGGTGGACGCCTTCAACCAGGGCGTGGCCCTGGTGCAGCAGGGCGACGTCGCGATGGCCAAGGAGCGCTTCGAGGAGGCCAGCCGCATCGACTCGGAGATGCCGCAGCCCTACTCGGCGCTGGCCGGCATCTACATGCAGGAAGACGACTACCCGCGGGCCATCGCGGCGGCGCAGAAGCTACTCGAGATCGAGCCCGACAACCCGCGGGCGCTGCAGATCCTCTACGACGCCTACGAGGCCAGCGGTGACGCGGCCAACGCCAAGGTCATGCTGGACAGGCTGGCGTCCATGGAGGGCGGTGGCACCGACGCCGCCATCCGGGTCTTCAACCAGGGCGCCGAGGCGGCCCGGGTGGGCGACCTGGACGGTGCACTGGCGGCTTTCGAGAAGGCGCGCGACCTCGACCCGGAGCTGGCTCCGGTGCACGCCGCCCTGGCCCGCGTCCACTTCGACCGCGAGGAGTACCAGCAGGTGATCGAGTCCGCCGAGACGGCCCTCAACCTGGACCCGGACCTCTTCGACCTGCAGAAGCTGCGCTACGAGGCGTATCGCCGTCTCGGCCAGGAAGAGAAGGCCAAGGAGGTGTTCGCCGAGATGGCCGAGACGGACCCCGCCGGCCTGGCGCAGACCCTCTACGAGCGCGGTCAGGAGATGTTCAGCGCCGGCAAGACGGCGCAGGCCAAGACCGCCTTCGAGCAGGCTCTGCAGGCGGACCCGAGCCATGCCCGGGCGCACTACTACCTGGGCCTTTGCTTCGTCAACACCGGCGACACGGCGCAGGCTAAAGAGCACCTGCAGAAGTTCCTCGAGCTGGCGCCGGACGATCCCGAGGCAGCCACCGCCCGGGAGATGATCCAGTACATGGGCTGAGCACGGCCGCCCCGGGCGGCCGCCGTCAGGGGGCGCTGCCGCATCCGGGGGCGCCCCGTTGGAGTGCATCGAAGAGCGCAGGGACGGGAGTGCGCAGAGTCGATTCAACGAGTTGGATCATGGTTCGGTCGATTGAATCGCACTTCCGGATTCCACGGCCCGTATAATCAAGCAGCTCTGAAAACTGCCTGTTTTGAAAGGGTTTTCCCGCCACTAGCGGGGTGGGCTCTCGTGGCATGCTCTGTGCTACTTGATTAGGACGAACAACTACGAGAGACTTGCTAGCAGCATCCCATTCACCAAATCCGCTTCGACATCGGCCACAGGCCGTAGAAGACGATACTCCGCCGGAGCGTGTCCGGCGGACCCGAAATCGGTGGATTTCGTCAGGAGGAATCAATGAAATCAAGTTGGATCAAAAGCGCGGCGTTCATCGCCGTAGCGCTACTTCTGGTGCCGGCTGCTTTTGCTCAGACCACGGGCCGCATCGAAGGCCGCGTGGTCAGTGAGCAAGGGGAGGCGCTTCCGGGCGTCACCGTCACCATCACCAGCCCCGCCCTGCAGGGCGAGCGCATCTCCGTCACCGATGCCGACGGCCGCTTCCGCTTCGTGGCTGTTCCCGTGGGCACCTACAACCTTCGCGCCCAGCTGGAAGGCTTCGGCATTCTCGAGCAGCAGGACATCCGGGTCGCCCTGGACCGCACCGTGACCCTGCAGCTCACCATGAGCTCCGCCTTCGGCGAAGAGGTGACCGTGTCCGGCGTTGCGCCGATCATCGACACCACCTCGACCACCACCGGCGCGAACTTCGACGAGCAGCTCTTCCGTGACCTGCCGACCAGCCGTACCTTCACCGGTCTCGCCTTCGCGGCGCCCGGCGTGGTGACCGGCGGCCTCGGCGCCAACCCCTCCATCGGCGGCGCTTCGGCGGCCGAGAACCGCTACGTCATCGACGGTCTGGACACCACCGACCCGGCGTTCGGCACCATCGGCACGACCGTGCCGGAGGAGTTCGTGCGTGAGGTCCAGGTGAAGACCGGCGGCTTCGAGGCCGAGTACGGTGGCGCCCTGGGTGGCGTGCTGAACGTCATCACCAAGTCCGGCGGTAACGAGCTGGAAGGCGACATCTTCGGCTACTACAGCGACGACTCGCTGCAGGAGAGCTCGCCCCCGGTGCCCGCAGTCGGGCAGGTCAACGGCTACGAGGAGTACGACTTCGGCGCCGCCATCGGCGGCAAGCTGATCCAGGACAAGCTGTGGTACTTCGTGGCTGCCAACCCGAGCTACACGGACAACTTCGTGACCACCCGTGGTGGCATCGACGACACCGAGTCCCAGGACCAGCTCTTCTACTCGGGCAAGCTCACCTGGCAGCTCAACCCCAACCACCAGCTCGTGGCGTCGGCCTTCGGTGATCCCACCGACCAGAACGACACCATCCTCAACAGCTACGGCCTGCTGGGCACCAACGACGAGTTCGGCGCCGACTCCTACGGCCTGAGCTACAACGGTACCGTCGGCTCCAGCGTCTTCCTCGAGGCGAGCGCCGGCTTCTACTCCGAAGACGTTTCGTCGAAGCCGTACAACGACGTGCCGCGCTACGACATCAACAGAAACACCTCCTACCTCCAGGACTGGCTGGGGAGCATCAACTGCTCGTCGCTGGATCCGTACTTCGACACCTTCAGCCCGTTCACGGCGACGCTGGACCCGAGCTGCACGGGCGCGACCTTCGCCACCGAGGTGGACGAGCGCTCGCGCGACGAGTACCGCGGCTCGGTGACCTGGTTCGGTCAGACGGGTTCCATCGACCACGAGATCAAGTTCGGTGGTCTGTCGCGCGACGTTTCCTACGCCGACAACTCCCGTTACCCGGGGCCGTCGCCGGCTCCGCTCATCGCCGACTCCATTGCCAACGGGCCCTTGGAGCGCAACGTGGTCATCGACCCGACCGGCCTGCGCGGTCAGCGCTTTGCGCTGTACAACGGCTTCTACCTGCTCATCGAGTATCAGCAGGACTCCACCGGTGACACTTCGGAGGAGGCGCTGTTCGTGCAGGACTCGATCCGCTTCAACGACTACTTCACCCTCAACCTCGGCCTGCGCGCCGACGCCTACAACTCCACGGGTGACATCTCCGGGCAGGCCAGCGGTCTGGCCCGCGAGCTGGACTTCGGCTTCAGCGACCAGCTGGCGCCTCGCATCGGCTTCACCTGGGACGTGGCGAAGAACGGCCGCTCGAAGCTCTACGGTCACTTCGGCCGCTTCTACGAGTCCGTGCCGCTGGACATCAACGTCCGCGCCTTCGGCAACGAGCGGTTCAACTTCTTCTACTTCTACTACCCGGAGGACAGCAGCGGGAACTACCTGCTGCCGACCGCGCAGAACCCGGGCACCCATTGGTTCACCTACATCCTGGGTGGCGGTACGGGCGTCGACCCGAACCTCGATCCGATGTACACGGAAGAGACGCTCCTCGGCTTCGAGTACGAGGTCGCCCCGAACCTGTCCGTCGGCATCAAGGGCACCCAGCGTGACCTCAACAACGTCATCGAGGACATCTCGGTCGACAATGGTCAGACCTACTACATCACCAACCCCGGTGGCACGGTGAGCGTCAACCCGGTGACCGGTGCGCCGCTGGCCGAGTCGGCCAACTTCCCCGAGCCGACCCGCGAGTATCAGGCCTTGGAGCTGACGCTCAACAAGCGGTTCTCGAACAACTGGCAACTCTTCGCCAGCGCGGTGTACTCGGAGAACAAGGGCAACTACGGCGGGCTGTTCCGGCAGGACAACGGTCAGCTCGACCCCAACATCACCTCGCTGTACGACCTGCCGGACCTGTTGAAGGGTGCGGACGGTCTGCTGCCCAACGACCGTGAGTACCAGTTCAAGGCCTACGGCTCGTATGTGTGGCCGATCAAGCTGACCACCGGTTTCTACTTCCAGTGGCTCAACGGCACGCCGATCAGCAAGCTCGGCGGGCACCCGCTCTACGGTGCCAACGAGCGTTTCGTCACCGATCGTGGTAGTGCCGGCCGCACGCCGGACGTGTGGAACCTCGATGTCCACCTGCAGTACCCCATCAGCTTCGGTACCGGTTTGGAGCTGCAGCTCATCGCGGACATCTTCAACATCACCGACCAGGCCGAGGCCACGACGGTCAACCAGACCTGGACCAACGAGCGCAAGACCGAGACGACGGACCCCAACGAGTGTGGTGGTCCTGGCACTGGTACTGGCACCGCCTGCCCCAACGGCAACCCGCTGTGGGGCACGCCGACCAATTACCAGACGCCGCGCACCATTCGTCTGGGCGCGCGCCTCAGTTTCTGAGTCTCGCGAAGCTGAGCTAGGTGCGTCGTCCCGACGCACCAGGAACGGGGGGTCGAAAGGCCCCCCGTTTTTTTTTGCCGAACCCGCACCCGAGCAGCAATTTCGCCGCTCTGCGTCGCGTTTCCCCGGGTGGTGTCGGCTGCCCGGCGTGCGATCGGGGTTGGCATCCAGTAACCTGGGGAAACGATGGCTGATACCTCTCGAATCCGTGTTGTCGTCATCGCCACCGCCGTGCTCGCGGTGGCGGTTCTCTCTCTCGCCTGGCTCGGCCTCACCCAGGTGCCGGAGGGCCAGGTCATGGCTCTGCCCGATGGCTCCGGGGGCGTGGCCGGCGTCTGGCAGCCGGGCTGGCACTGGCGTGCCCCGTGGTCCGCCGAGCCTCTGCCGCTGCCCAGCGAAGCCCTCGCCGCCGACCGCGACGTCGAGCTGACCACCACCGAGGGGGCCCGCATCACCGTGGAAGTGGCGGGGCGCTTCGCGATTGCGGACGGCGGTGAGAAGGCCTGGGTGGACGCCGCTGGCTGGCGGCCGTTCCTGGACGGCCTGGGGACGGTGCTGACGGAGACCCTGTCACCGGAGGCGCGCAGCGCCGACCCGGCGGCGGTCTTCGAGGAGCCGCGCCTGGCAGCCTTGGCGACGCTGGCACGGCGCGCCCTGGAGGACGCTGGCGTTGCCGTGGAGGAGATCACCCTGGCGGCGCCGATGGACAAGAACCCGGTGGCGGTGGCGGCGGCGCGCAACAAGGTGGCGGCCCTCGCCCGGCCGACGAATCTCAAGGTGCTGCTGGTGGGTTGGGACGGCGCCGACTGGCTGATGATCAAGCCGCTGCTGGCGCAGGGCAAGCTCCCCAACGTCGCCAAGCTCGTCCGCGACGGCGTCTCCGGTGAGCTGCGCTCTCAGGAGCCGATGCTGTCGCCGCTCATCTGGACCAGCATCGCCACCGGCAAGACGGTGGCGGAGCACGGCATCGCCGACTTCCTGGTCACCGATCCGGAGAGCGGAGAGATGGTGCCCATCAGCTCCGCTGCGCGCCGCGTCCACGCCCTGTGGACCCTGCTGCCGGCCTTCGGCAAGAGCAGCGACACGGTGGCCTGGTGGGCCACCTGGCCCGCCGAGCCGGTGGACGGCACCATGGTCACCGACCGCGTCGCCTACCAGCTCATCGACATCGGCGCCGCGGCCCAGGACCCGAGCGGCAAGGTGTACCCCGAGTCGGCATGGCCGAACGTCGAGGACAAGCTGGTGGCGGCGGAGGACGTCGGTTGGGACATGATGCACCGCTTCGTCGACCTGACGCCGCAGGAGCTCGAAGAGCACTGGTCCAGCCTGCCGCCGGAGCGCCGCCAGGAGGACAAGGTCAACCACCTGCGCAAGATCCTCGCCGCCACCGAGAGCTACCAGGCCATTGCGCTGTCGCTGCTCGAGCACCAGGCGGACCTGACGATGGTCTACTTCGAGGGCACCGACACGGTGGGCCACCGCTTCGCCCGCTACCTGCCGCCACGTCTGCCGGCGGTGACCCAGGAGGAGGTGGACAAGTACGGCGGCGCCCTGCCGGCCTACTACGAGCTGGCCGACGAGCTGCTCGGCCAGCTGATGGACGCGGCGGGGGACGACACCCTGGTGCTGCTGGTCTCGGACCATGGCTTCTTCACCGGCGAGGCGCGGCCGGAGAGCGACCCGGCGGACTTCACCGGCGGCGCCCCCGACTGGCACCGCCTGTACGGGGTGATCGCCGGCGAGGGTCCGGGGGTGGAGCACGGCGAGGTGACCGGCGCCTCCATCTTCGACGTCGCGCCGACCATCCTCGCCGCCCTCGGTCTGCCTGTGCCCGAGGACATGCAGGGCAGGGTGTTGAGCGAGCTCCTGCCGCCCCAGGCGCGCAGCGTGCTGCCGCAGCTCACCGGCACCCTGGCGAGCTACGAGGTGCTGCCGCGGCAACGGGTCGACGCGGTCCGGGTGGCGAGCGAGGACGACGAGCAGCGGCTGCGCGAGCTGGTGGCTCTGGGCTACATCTCACAGGCGGCCCTGGAGCAGAACCAGGGGGCCGGGAAGAAACCCGCCGGCGGGGACGCTGGCGGCGGCTCCCGCACCGTCCCCTCCCAGACCGCTGCTTCGATCACCGACGCAAGCGGCTCCGGCACCGGCGGCCCGGGAGATCTGCACGGTCTGGCCACCGAGTCCTACAACCTGGGGCGCATCGCGCAGCGCGAGGGACGCCTCGACGACGCCGAGCGTTACTACCGGCAAGCGGTGGAGCGCATGCCGAGCTTCGCTCCCGGCTACACCATGCAGGCCCAGGTGGCGTCGGTTCGGGGCGAGCACAGCCGCTCCTTCGACCTGTTGGTGGAAGGTTTTACCAAGAGCGGCGAGATGCCCCAGGGGACGATCACCGGGATGGTGGAAGAGGGG
>Ga0210095_1000310_pt1 | contig 13424 bp, 9 predicted proteins | sample China_Galinas_PW_FD_184861 | JGI IMG/M metagenome (GOLD analysis project Ga0210095, IMG submission 184861) | Wetland microbial communities from San Francisco Bay, California, USA, that impact long-term carbon sequestration - China_Galinas_PWA_D1... | ecosystem: Environmental > Aquatic > Marine >...
GCTCGGCGTCGGCGTAGGCCGGGTCGTAGGGCCAGCCGCCGGCGACCAGCAGGGCGACGCGGCGCCCCGGTGCGTCGGCGAAGGTGCGCAGCGCCGCGGCCACCGCCGAGTAGGTGCGCTCGACCTGGTCGACGATCACGCGGGCCAGGCGCTCCGGGTTGTCCCGCGCGCTCACCTGCTCGCGGTAGGCGGCCCAGCCGCCGCGCTCCATGGCGGCGTCGAGGGCGACGTCCATCTCGGCCAGGGAGTCGGTCCAGTCGCAGAGCACGGTGAGGCGGCGGCCGTCGTAGGCGATGGCGGCGAAACGGTCCTGGGGCGCCAGCAGGTGGAGCTCTTCACGCAGCTTGCGCAGCACCTGGTTGCGTTGTGCCGGGCGGGTGAAGTAGTCGTCGAGGATCAACAGGTAGCGGGTCTGCGGGGCGCGGACGGCGGCGGTCTCGCCGGTCTCGCCGCTCGCTGCCGCGGCTGCCTGCGCACCCGCCGCGCCCTGCGCCACCGCCGGTTCCCTGTAACGCCCCTCCCACACCTCGTCGAAGAAGGCGACCGGGGTCTCGCGGCCGTTCACCAGAAGGCGGAAGTCGTCGCGCCCGAGGCCGGTCACGCGCCGCCCTTCGTCGTCGGTGACCACCACCTCGACGTCGATCACCCGCACGTCGACGGTCTCGCCGAAGGTGCCGCGGGGGGTGCCGTCGCGTGCGCCGTCGGTGGCGTGAACCGGGGCGTCCGCCGGGGCGTCCGCCGGCTCCTGGGCCGCCGCCGGCGCAACGGCCAAGAGGACGGCGAGGAGGACGGTGAGAAGCGAGGCGGCGGCGCGGGCCGCGCCGCGCCGCGGGCGACGCGGCAAGGTCGAAACGAGGGCAGGCTGCATGGCGATCTCCGGGCTGTTGGCGGGCAGGGTCCACTTTAGCAGTCCATGACGGACCCCTTGGTCGCTACGGACCCAAAACGAGCCGGCGAGGGTGAGACGCCGCGGTTTTAGGGCGCCGGTTGCAGGTCGCCGGCGAAGCGCGGCAGCACCTCGTACTGGCCGAGGAACTGGCCGCTCTGCCCCGTCGCCCGGATGCGCCGCCCCGGCTGCATGTAGCCGAGCTGGAAAGGGTCGACGCCGGTGGTCAGCGGGATGAAGACCTGGGTCTCGCCGGAGCCGTCGTCCACGAAGACGCTGTAGCCGAAGGGCGTGTCGTCGCCCAGGGGACGGGTGATGACGCCCTCCACCTGCACCAGGCTGCCTTCCGTCGCCTCTCCCACGTCGCCGCTGGCGACCGGCGCCGCCGCCACCGGCACGGCGCCGCTCAGCAGGGTGACGTCGGACGTGGCCGCCGGCCGCAGCACCAGGATGCCGAAGCCGTCGTCGTCCAGCACGCCGCTCACCCGCACGCGGCGTGGCACGGTGAGGCCGAGGTCGGTCGCCAGGCTGACGTAGAGGCCGGCGGTGGCATCCTGGACGCCGAAGCCCTGGTCGAAGGTGGAGGAGGCGAAGGCGCCGGAGGGCACGATCACCGAGCCCTCCACGGTGACGCCGGTGCCGAGGGGGAGCTGGCGCGCGGCGGCGATGGAAAGGGCGCCGGCGTTGCTGCCCGGCTTCGGCGGCTCCGTTTTTTGCAGGAAGGCGGCGACGTCGGCGGCGGTGCGCCCCGGCTGCTCCCAGTGCAGGCCGTGACCGGTGTCGGCGTAGATCACCAGCTCGGAGCGCGGGATGCCGAGGTCGAGGTCGAGCTGGTCGGGGCTGAAGGGGAAGATCTCGTCCTTGTCCCCCCACAGGATGAGGGTCGGCGCCGCGAGCTGGGCCAGCTCCGGCAGAGTGTTCTCGGCGAGCAGACCGGCCAAGGCGTCCTTCCACACCCGGGCCGGCACCTTCAGGCTCTCGGCGACCACCGTGTCCAGGAAGTCCTGGGGGATGGGCTGGAACACCGTCGAGGCCTGGAAGTCGTGGACGAAGGCGGGGTCGATGGGGTCGCTCAGGGTGTCGACGAAGGTCTCCAGGTCGAGCAGCACCGGGTTGATGGTGACGTCGGCGGCGGAGCCGATCAGCACCAGCTTGCCCACCCGCTGCCAGTAGTCCAGCGCCACCCGCTGCGCGATGACGCTGCCCATGGAGTGGCCCACCAGGTCGGCCTTGCGTAGCCCCAAGGCGTCCATGAAGGCGATGACGTCCGCCGCGAAGTCGGAGCTGGCGTAGCCGCTCAGCGGGCGGTCCGAGTCGCCGTGGCCGCGCTGGCTGAGAGCGAAGCAGTGGTAACGCGCCGGCATGGCCGCCATGACGCGGCTGAAGGAGAACCAGGAGTCGGTGTAGCCGTGCAGGAAGATCACCGCCTGGCCGCGGCCGTGGCCGCTCTCGGCGTACTGCAGGGTGACGCCGTTGGCCAGGGTGACGGTGCCCAGGGTGACGCCGGGGGGCGTAGGCGCCGCAGCCGCGGCGGCCGGCAGCGCCAGGACAGACAGCGCCAGGATGGTCAACGCGACGACGAAGGTGAGAAGGAAGCGGCAGCGACGAGACTCTGCGCGAGGATTCATCACAACCTCCGTTGTGTAATGTGGAAAACACAATAATACACCAAGCAGTGACCGGCGGTTGCGCTGGCCGGTGTGCGCTGCCGGTGTGAGCTGCCGGCGCGGTGCGCCCGACGGCGGGCTAGCCCGCCGCCAGCTCTGTGGCGCCGCGGCGCAGGCGGTGCACCAGCTCGGGCAGGTCGGCGGCGTCGACCGAGCAGTGGGCGATGCGCAGGTAGCGCGGGCGCACCGACACCAGACCCACGTCGTGATGCGCCAGCAGGTGGCGGCGCAGCGTCTCGGGATCGAGACCGGCGCCGCCGTCCTCGACCGCCGGCAGCTCGACGAGGGCGAAACAGCCGGAGTTGAAGGGCAGCGGCCGCAGCAGGGCCGGGTCGCAAGCGGCGAGGGCGTCGGCGAGGGTCGCCACTCGCCCCGCCAGCAGACGCCGCACGGCCTCGAATTCGTCCTCCAGGGTGGGCGAGCCGAGGGCCTGGGCGACCAGCGCCTGGGTCACCGACACCGGCGAGCCGACGGTGGCGCGGAGCAGGAACTTGACCTTGCTTTCGAGCGCCGCCGCCGCCGCCGAGTCGGGTGCGTAGGGAAAGGTGAGAAAGCCCACCCGGCCGCCGAAGAAGGCCAGCTCCTTGGTGACGCCGTCGATCTTCACCGCGGTGAGCCGCGGGTGGCGGCCGGCGAGCTGCCAGTAGAGGGAGGCGCGGGGCACGGCGTCGTCGTAGACGAGACCGGCGTAGGCGTCGTCGCAGAGCACCATCAGGGGGCGCTGGTCGGCGGCGGCGAGGAGCGAGGCCACCAGCTCCTCACGCTCCGCGGCGGTGGGCGAGTAGCCGCCCGGGTTGGAGGGGAAGTTGACCACCGCCAGCGCGGGCTCCGCCGCCGGCAGCTCGGCCAGGGCCGCCGCCAGGGAGGCGGGCTGGAAACGGCCGTCGCGGTACATCGGCGCCGGCAGCAGGCGGGCGCCGGTGCGCCCTTCGAAGGTGCCGCGGTAGTTGCCCCAGAAGGGCTCCGGCACCACCACCGGCCGCCCTTCGCCGGCGAACAGGTCGGCGCACAGGGAGAGGGCGTGGGTGAGGCCGTCGACCACCAGGGGGAGCGACGACGGTACCCCCGGCGGTGCGTCGCGGCGCTGCCGGCGGCGCCACAGCTCACGCACCTCGCTCATGCCCTGCACCGGCGAGTAGAGCAGCGCCCGGTTGCGCGCCGCGGCGCCGAGGGGGCCGTCCGGGCGCAGCCCGGCGAGACCGGCGGCCAGGCTGGGCAGCGGCACGGCGCCGCCGTGGCCGTCGGTGATCTGGCCGATGGTGCCGTTGAAGGCCTTGTCCCGCGCTTCGGCGGCCTGGAAGGGAATGCCTTGCGGGAAGACGGCGCGGCGGCCAAGGGGGGAGAGGGTGCGGTGGAGAGCCGGAGCTTCGGCTTCCAGGGCTGCGTTGACGGCTTCGAAGTCGCTCATCGAGGGTCCGGCTCCGGGGCGGCGGCGGGCCGCGGTTGCAGGGTCAGACGGGAGACGGTCGCCGCCTCGATGGCCGCGTCGCTCCACGGCAGGGGGCGCAGCTCGCCGGCCAAATAGAGGGGGGTCTGGTCGTCGTAGCAGGGGTCCCGCGGGTGGCCGGCCTGCCCCGACGGCAACACCACCAGGGTGTCGTCCGGGTGAGCGAGGTCGGTAACCCAGCGCAGCGACGGACCGTTGCTCACCCGCTGCACCGGTGGGCCGCCGGTGCCGTCGTTGGACCAGCGGGCGCCGAAGGCGGCCACCGTGGTGGCGGAGCCCGGCACCGGAAAGGGGCCGCGGTTGAACAGGCGGCCGACGACCGGCACGACGCCGGCGGGGTGGTGCAGGGTGAGGGTGTGGAGGTCGCCGTAGCTCCAGGCGTCGGGGTCGCTCCCCCAGCGCTGCACCGCTGACCCCCAGGCTGCCGCCAGGGCGGGGACGACGACGGCGGCGCGGTCCTCGACCCGGGGCGTCGACACGTCGTCGAACCAGGCCGCGCTCATGTCGCCAGCGAGCGCGCGATCGAGGCGGTCGCGGCTGTCGAACGGGCGCAGGCCGGCGGCGGCGGCCTCGTCGCCGAAGATGCCGCGGCGCAGCGCGCGCTCGAAGAAAGCGAACAGCGGAGCCGCGGGGTTGGGGCCGCCGCCGGCGGCGCGGTCCGCCATGCGACCGTCCCAGGCGGCCAGGAGGTCGCGGGCCCGCCCGGCGTCGCCGCCGAAGTCGTCCAGGCCGTCGAGGGCGGTCGCCACCACCCGCAGGGCGTAGAGGTCCACGACGTCGGTCTGCACGGACGAGGTGGCGCCGGGCGAGCGACCGGCGCCGGAGGCGAGGAGTTGGCGGATGCGCTCGGCGCGGAAGGGACCGTCGTAGTCGGCGGTCATGGGCAGTGGATAGTCCGCCGGCAGCACCCGGTTGTTGGCGGTGACCAACAGGTCGGCCCGCGTTTCGGCGCCGGGCGGCACGATCACCGTCGGGTTGTCGATGCGCGGCCTGAGGCCGTCCCAGCCGTAGCGCGGGTCCCAGGCCGGCGATGGCAGCCAGCCGTCGCCGAGACGCCGCTGCGGCACGCGGCCGAGGACGGTCCAGGCGATCTCGCCGTCGCGGTACGCCAGCACCAGGTTCTGGGCCGGGCCGAGAAAGCCTTCGAGCGCGGCGAGGAGCGGCGCCAGGGCGCTGGGCGCGGGCATGGGCTGGTCGGCCGTGGAAGAGGCTAAATCGGGCTCGGCGGGCTCGGAGCCGGCGGCGGCGGGCGCCGCCTGGACCGTCACCGTCTCCCCGCCGGCGAAGCGAGCGAGGGTGAGGAAGGCGGCCAGGGGGTCACCGGGATAGGCCAGCGTCCAGGCCAGACTGCGCTCCGGCAGGCCGCCGCCGTGTGGACCGCTGGCCGGCTCTGCCGGCAGCAGCAGGCCGCGGTCGGTGAAGTAGAGGTCCAGGGACACCGACTCGCCACCCTTCACGGCGATGCTCTCGTGCTCTACCCGCACCGGCACCCAGGCCTCGCCGCGGCGCACCTCGGGGGGACCGCCGTCGGCGCCGGGGCGCAGGTCCTCGAAGAAGAGGTCGTGGTCGTCGAGCATGACGTTGGTCAGCGCCCAGGCGAGGTCGCGGCCACGGCCGATGACCACTCCGGGCAGCCCGGGCAAGGTGGCGCCGGCGACGTCGTAGCCGGGGGCGTGGAGACGGGCCAGGTACCAGGTGCCGGGGAGACGGAAGGGGAGGTGGGGATCGTTGGCGACGAGGGGCGCGCCGTCGTCCGTCAGGTCCGGGCCGAGAGCCCAGTTGTTGGAGCCCAGGGCGGCCTCCGGCGCCGCCTCGCCCGTGCCCGCCAGCGCACCGCCCGTCGCTCCCTCCGCGGCGCCGGCCGCCGCCAGCGCCGCGATCTCCGGCGCCAGGTAGGGCGAGCCGCCGATCAGCTCGGCGGTGCGCTCGGCACCGAAGGCGCGCAGCCAGCGGAAGCGCGCCTCCTCCGGGCGGCCGTTCCAGAACGACAGGTCCTGGGCCATGAGGAGGGCGAAGCAAAGACTGTCCCGCGGTTGCCAGGGCTCGGGGCGGAAGCCGGTGCCGGCGAGCAGTCGCAGGTCCGGCGGCAGGTCGCCGCCGCGCTCGGTGAGCCAGGCGTTGACGCCCGCGGCATAGGCCTCGAGCCAGGCTCGCGATTCGGCGCCGGAGCTTTCCCACTGCGCCTCGGCGAAGCGCGCCAGGCGCAGCGTGCGGTTCTCCCGGTCCACCGCCAGGGCCGCCTCCCCCACCAGCTCGGACAGGCGGCCGGCGGCGAAGCGGCGGCCGAGCTCCATCTGGGTGAAACGGTCGTTGGCGTGCAGCCAGCCCAGGGTGGCGGCGAGGTCGTGGACGTTGGCGGCGTCGACGTAGGGCACGGCCCGCTCGTCCCAGCGCACGGTGACCGGCGCACTGAGAATGGGTAGGGAGGCCGTGCCGTCGCGCTGTGCGCGGCCGGCGCCGAGCCAGGCGACGATGGAAAGGGCGATGATCGCAGCCAGGAGAACCCCGAGCACGGCGGCGGCGATCCACAGACGGCGGCGTTTGGAGGCAGTCACGGGTGGGGAGTGTAACGCGGCACGGACGGCGGCGGGAGAGTTGGGTCGGGGGCGCCGGGTCTTGTAGGGTGGAGGGCCTGATGAGACGGGTCCTGACGATTCTGACGGTACTCCTGGCGGCGACGGCGGGAGCGGAGGAAACGGCGATGTCGGAGGCGGCGAAAGCGGAGGCGATCGCGTACACGGTGCGCTTCCCGGACGCGGCGCAGCACCGTGTGGAGGTGGAGGCCCGGGTGCCGGCCGCGGGCACGGACACCGGGGTAGCGGACCACCTCACCCTGATGATGGCGGTGTGGACGCCCGGCTCCTACCTGGTGCGCGAGTTCTCGCGCCAGGTGGAGACGCTCGCCGCCGCCGATCCCGAGGGCCGTCCCCTGGACGTGGAGAAGAGCGCCAAGAACCGCTGGCGCGTCGCCACCGGCGGCGCCGCGGCGGTGGTGGTGCGCTACCGGCTCTACTGCCGCGAGCTGTCGGTGCGCACCAACTTCGTGGACGCCGGCTTCGCGCTGCTCAACGGCGCCCCCACCTTCGTCACCCGCCTCGACGGAGCGCCCGGCGCCGAGGCGCCAGCCCGCGTGCCGCACCGCGTCCGCGTCGAGCTGCCGCCGGGGTGGAGCCAGACGGTGTCCGCCCTGCCGCGGGACGGCGACGCCTTCGTGGCCGCCGACTACGACGCCCTGGTGGACTCGCCGATCTACGCCGGCAACCCCCGCGTCGACCGCGTGCCGGTGGGCGACGGCGAGCTGGTGCTGGTCCACGAGGGCGGCGGCGAGGTGTGGGACTACGAGCGCGCCGCCCGCGACGCCGCCGCCGTCGCCGCCACCGAGAGCGCGCTGTGGGGCGGCTTCCCGCCCCGCCGCTACGTCGTCTTCAACCTGATCACCGAGAGCGGCGGCGGCCTCGAGCACAAGCACTCCACGGTGCTGATGACCAGCCGCTTCAAGGCGCGCACGGAGGAAGGCTGGCGCGACTGGCTGGCGCTGCTGGCGCACGAGATGTTCCACGTCTGGAACGGCAAGCGCCTGCGCCCGCGCGCCCTCGGCCCCTTCGACTACGAGAGCGAGAACTACACCCGCTCGCTTTGGTTCGTCGAGGGCGTGACCTCCTACTACGACGACCTGCTGGTGGCCCGCGCCGGCCTCGGCGAAGGCGACGACTACCTGCGCCGCGTCAGCAAGGTCATCGACGACGTGCAGACCACCCCGGGGCGCCTGTTGCAGGCGCTGGACGACGCCTCCTTCGACGCCTGGATCAAGCTCTACCGCCGCGACGAGAACACCCCCAACCAGGCCGTCTCCTACTACCGCAAGGGGCAGCTCGTGGCCTGGTTGCTGGACGTTCGCCTGCGCCGCGCCAGCGGCGGCCGGCGCAGCCTGGACGACCTGCTGCGCGCCGCCTACGGCCGCTGGTCCGGCGACCACGGCTACACGCCGCAGGATCTGCTGGCCCTGGTGGCGGAGATCGGCGACGCCGACGTCGCCGCCTGGCTCGACCGCGCCCTCACCCACGGCGGCGAGCTGGACTTCGCCCCGGCCCTCGAATGGCTCGGTCTGCGCTTCACCGAGATGGAAGACAAGGACGGCGGCGGCAAGGGTGCGGCGGGCGGCGGCGAGGCGGCCGAGGAAGAGCCCGCCGGCTGGCTCGGTGCCGACAGCGAGGTGCGCAAGGGGCGGTTGCTGGTCACCGGCGTGCGGCGCGGCACGCCGGCCTTCGACGCCGGTCTCAACGTCGACGACGAGATCCTCGCCCTGGACGACTTCCGGGTGCCGCCGGACGGTCTCGAAGAGCGCCTGAAGCAGTACCGTCCGGGCGCCGCCGCCGAGCTTCTGGTGGCCCGCCGCGGCCGTCTGCTGCGTCTCCCCGTCACCCTCGGCGAGGAGCCGTCGCGGCCGTGGAAGCTGGAGGTCGACCCCGAGGCCGGCGACGAGGCCGCCGCCCGCCGCGCCGCCTGGCTCGGCGCCGCCGGGGTCCGCAAACCCTAGCGACCCTGGAAGATCTCCCAGCGCCCCACCACCTGCTCGCCGCGCACCACCCGGTAGGCGGCGTGCAGCGGCACCGCCAGGCAGGAATGGTTGGGCAGCACGCGAAGCCGCGCGCCCAAGGGTAGCGGCCGCGAGGTCTTGCCGTGCTCCTGGGACAGGGAGGTGAGGTGGAGGTCGGGGTCCGGGCGGCCGGCGCGGTAGGCGTCGTGGTCGCGGAAGACGGCGCCCATGCCCCAGCGCCAGCGCTCCCCCAGGTGGCTCGGTCCGGAGTCCTTGGAGAGGGTCAGGGCGCCGGCGTCGACCACCGCGTGGCCCGCTCCGGGCTGGCAGGAGACGACGCTGGTCAACACGGTGACGGCGCACTCCGCCGGCGTGCAGGAGCCGAGGGCGGCCTGGGTGCCGTCGTAGAAGCAGTAGTTGCCGGGGCGCACCTCGTCGACGCCGGTCAGGTCTTCCACCACCGCCATGGCCGGCGTCGAGCCGGCGCTGACCACAGGCACCTCGATCCCCCGGGCTCCATCCCCACCGTCGCGCAGCCGCCGCGCCAGCTGCGCCAAGGCCCGCCGCTCGCCCTCCGCCGCCCGCCGCGCCTCGTCCGGCGTGGCAGCGGCGTAGGCGTCGCCGGAGTGGGAGAGCAGGCCGGCGAAGCGCAGCCGGGGGTGCGCGGCCAGGCGCCGCGCCAGCTCGACGGCGCGGGGAGAGTCGGCCGCCACCCCGGCGCGGCCGTAACCGCAGTCCACCTTGAGGAAGACGGAGAAGGGGAAGTCCTCCGCCGCCAGCGCCGCCACCGCCTCCTCCGAGTCGACCGTCAGGTGCAGCGTCAGGTGCGGCGTCAGGTGCGGCGTGGTGCGCTCGGCCAGCCGCCGCGCCTCGGCGATGCGGCTGAAGACGACGGGGAAGGCCCAGGTCAGGTCGTCGAAGCCGGCGGCGGCGAAGAAGCGCGCCTCGGCCAGCGTCGAGACGGTGAGGCCGCGGGCGCCGAGGTCGCGCTGCCGCCGCGCCACCTCGATGCACTTGTGGGTCTTGGCGTGGGGCCGCAGCGCCACCCCCAGGCGGTCCGCCCGCGCCTGCATGCGGGCCAGGTTGGCGTCGAGCACGTCGAGGTCGAGGAGCAGCGCCGGGGTGGGCAGGTCGGCGAGGGTCGGCGCAGTGCTCACGGAAACTGTGCTCACGGGGGCCACCAGCCGCGGGTCAGGGCGCGCCGCGGTCGAGGCCGCGGGCGGTGACCAGGTAGACGGCGAAGCTGCCCAGCCAGTGGCCGCCCTCGTAGTGCTCGCCGGTGACCGCCGCCAGACCGGCCTCGCGGTGGCGGCGGGCGGCGGCGGCGAGGGCGGCGCGGCGCGGGTCCGCCGCCGGCAGGCCGGACTCCATTCCCTCCAGCATCCAGGCGCGGGACAGGTTGAGGCCGTCGAGGTGGGCGAGCTTGGGGTCGCTGGGGTCCGAGACCAGCGCCACCGGCAGCCAGTCCGGCGTCTCGGGCGAGACGTCGAGGGGGATGCCCGGCAGGAAGGCGCCGAGCCAGGCGGCGTAGCGCGGCGGTGCCAGCACGCGGCGCATCAGGTCCGCCTCCGCCAGACACGGCGAAAGGAAGTCCTGGCCGCCGGGCTCGTAGGCCAGCGGGCAGTCGCGGTCGCCCAGGTAATAGAGCTCGATGCGACGGTCCAGCAAGGCCAGCACGTCGCCGTCGCCGGCGCTCTCCGCCCAGTCGCGAACGAGACCGAAGGCGAAGGCGGTCTGGGCGTGCTCGCCGATGCGGATGGGGTAGTCCAGCTTCGGCAGCCAGTCGGCGATGCGTTGCGCCGCGGCGTGCTCCAGGGGGGCGAGGGCGGCGGCCCAGCGCGCCGCGTCGGCGTCGCCGCCGGCGGCCCAGCCGCGCAGCTCGGCGGCGAGCTGGAGCAGCCAGGCGAGACCGTAGGGACGCTCGAAGGTGACCCGCCCCGGGCCTTCCAGGTAGGCCACCTCGCCGGCGACGTTGTCCGCCGTCAGGCTCTGCTCCAGGGCGGCGCGGGCGCGGCGGGCGAAGGGGGCGTCGGGGAAGGTGCGGGCGAGACGGGCGAGGAGCCAGTGGCCGTGCACCGAGGAGTGCCAGTCGTAGCAGCCGTAGAAGGCCGGGGTGAGCTCGCGGGGCGGCAGGGCGTCGGCGTCCGACTGCAGGACGTGGGAGACCTTGTTCGGGTACTCCTGGTGCGCGCAGGTCAAGGCCAGCTCGGCGAAACGGGCGGCGGCGTCGGCGCCGAAGGCGGCGGGCGAAGGAGCGGCGGGCGAAGGAGCGGCGGGCGAGCTAGCGGCGGGCGAAGGAGCGGCAGTCGCGGCAGCGGTGGGCGGTGCGGCGACCACGGGCGGTGCGGCCAGGGACGCGGCGAGGAGAGCGGTCGGCAGGGCGGCGCGCCAGGCGGCTGCCACGTCAGCCTTCCGCCGGCGGGTAGCCGATCTCGTCCAGCAAGGCGGCGATGGACGGCCAGGCGACGCCGGCCTCGCTCCAGGTCACGGTCACCGTCTTCGCCGCCTCCTCCGCCTTCACCGCCGTCACCCCTTCGAGGTCCGCCAGCTCGCGCTCGATGGTCGCCACGCAGTGGCCACAACTGATCCCCGGTACGGACACGGTCTTGGTCGCCATGGTTCTCCTCCTCTGCGGGTAAGAAGCCGGTTCCGCCAGGTCGCCGGCCAGCGTCCCGAGCACCCTGCCACAGGTCCCCCGGCGGCGGCAAGGGGACGGCGAGGGATGGCGGCGCGGCGGCGCCGGCCGGGGTCGGGTATGCTGCCGCCAGCCATGGCGACGAACCTCCTTCCCCCCTGCCCCGACCGACCCAACTGCGTCTCCACCGAGGCGGAGGACGCCGCGCACCGGATGGACCCGATCCCCTACCAGGGGGCCCCGGAGCTCGCCGTCCGCCGTCTCGTCACCATCATCGAGGGCATGCCGGGCGGCCGCGTGGTGCACCGGGACGGCCACTCGCTGCACGCCGAGCTCACCTCCCGCGTCTTCCGCTTCGTCGACGACGTGGACCTCCTGGTGGACGCCGACGCGGGCCTCATCCGCTTCCGCTCCGCCTCCCGCGTCGGCTACTCGGACCTCGGCGCCAACCGGCGGCGCATGCAGCGGATCCGCCGCGCCTTCCTCGCCGCGTCCTGAAGCAGCGGTCGAAAACCTCTCCGCCTCCACGGCGTTGAAAGAGTCGACGCCCTCTACCGCTGGAGATCCGACGATGCGCCGAGCCATGCGCCGATCCCCATCCGTTTTCTTCTACGGTGCTCTCGCCGCGGCCGTTCTCACGGCCGTCGTTCTCGCCTTGGTGCGCACCGTAACCGCCCCATCTCCGCTGCCACCCGTCGCCAGCGAAGAGCCGGCGGACGAGCTGCCGCCCCCTGCGGCGCCGGACTCCGCCGCGGTGATCGCCGACCTGGTGACGCGCATCGAGGCGACGTACGTCTTCCCCGAGAAGGTCGCCGGCATCGCGGTGTGCCTGCGGCAGCGGCGCGCGGCGGGGGAGTACGACGGCGTCGACGTGCGACAGCTCGCGGAGCGTCTCACCGAGGATCTGCGCGGCGCCAGCGGCGACTTCCACTTCACCGTCCTGTGGGAAGAGGACGCGCCGCCGCCGCCGGACCCCGGCGAGGCGGCGGAGGAGCGACGGCTGCAGGCCTGGCGGCGCAACGGCTACGGCTTCGCCCGCGTCGAGGTGCTGGACGGCAACGTGGGGCTCATCGAGCTTTCGGCCTTCGTGCCGCCGCGGGCCGCCGCCGATGCCGCGGACGCCGCCTTCGCCCTGGTGGCGGGCACCGACGCCCTCATCTTCGACGTTCGCAGCAGCGGCGGCGGCAGCGCCGAGATGGTGGCCTACCTGGTGGCCCGTCTCTTCGCCGGCGAGCCGTTCCTGCTCACCCGCTTCTACTGGCGGCCGACCGACGCCACGCACGAGGTGTTCACGCCCGAGGTGACCGGGCAGCGCTACCTCGACCGCCCGGTCTACGTGCTGACCAGCGGCAAGACGCCGTCCGCCGCCGAGGGTTTCAGCTACCACCTCAAACACCTCGGCCGCGCCACCCTGGTCGGCGAGCCCACCATCGGCGCCGCCCACCCGGTGGTGATCCAGCACCTGGACGCCGCCCCGCTCCAGGTCTACCTGCCCGCCGGCCGCGCCGTCAGCCCCGTCACCGGTACTAACTGGGAGGGCGTCGGCGTCATCCCCAACGTCCAGGTCGCCGCCGCCGAGGCCCTGACCAACGCCCACGCCCTCGCCCTCGACCGCCTGCTGGAGACCGAAACCGACCCCCGCTGGCTGCGCGAGCTGCGGCGGGTGCGGGAAGGTTTGGGGGCGCCGACGGGCGACGAGGGCGGAGAATCGGTAGCGCCGGACGGATCGGACGGTCGCTGAGCGAGGCGGCGCCTACTCTGGAAGCACCAGGCGGCCGGTGCGGCGGTCGAATTCCTGCGGGATGTCGTCTTCACGCAAACCGAACGCCTGGTAGACGCGGCGCAAGAGACGGAAGCCGCAGCGGTCCGGTTCGTCGAGGAGCTCCTGGGCGGTGAAGACGAGGGGACGTTCGGAGACGGCATCCTCGCCTTCGCTGAGATGTCGGGCTCGTTGCGGCGGGAACATGAAGTCACTGGGCGAGCCAGGCTTCAGCGTTCGATCACTGACGGCAAAGAGGGCAAGATCTGCGACGACCTTGCCGTCACGTGACAACCTGCCTTCGTAGACTGTCCGGGCGAGCCGCAGCCCGGAGATCGGATACTCCACGAGAACGAGCGGCGAGATGTCCAGATCGTTGCGCCGCAGAGCATCGAGGGTAACCTCGAACACCGCACCACCGTCGTTCATGAGCTTGGTGCGCGCATGCACTTCGGGTTCCCGGGCCGGATAGACCAGCTCCTCAGCCGCCCAG
>Ga0210095_1000311_pt1 | contig 13407 bp, 12 predicted proteins | sample China_Galinas_PW_FD_184861 | JGI IMG/M metagenome (GOLD analysis project Ga0210095, IMG submission 184861) | Wetland microbial communities from San Francisco Bay, California, USA, that impact long-term carbon sequestration - China_Galinas_PWA_D1... | ecosystem: Environmental > Aquatic > Marine >...
CCGCCCCGTCCCGTCCCCCACACCCCCGCTCATACGCGACTCTCGATACGATAGCCCCGTGACCCCGCCCTCCCCGTCGCCCCACCGCGAGCGCCTCTACACGGCCGCCATCGACCAGGCGATCGACCTCGGCCCCCCCGACGGCTCGCGCTGGCTGATCGGCCACGGCCTGCTCGCCGTCACCGACCACCCCGCCCTCCCCGCCTCCCTGCGCCCACCCCTCACCGTCGCCCTGCACCGCAACACCGCCGCCAACCTGCTCCGCGTCGCCCGCTTCCAGGCCGTCGCCGACGCCCTCGGCGACCTCCCGTTCTGCCCGCTCAAGGGCATCCACCTGCTGGCCACCGCCTACCGCGGCGACCCCGAGCACCGGGTGCTCACCGACCTCGACCTGCTGGTGCGCGAGGCGGACGCCGACGAGGCCGTGCGGCGCCTCGGCGGCCTCGGGTTCCACGAGCGCGCCGCCTCGGTGCGGAACGCCGCCGACCGCCACGACCGCGAGCTGTCCGACGGCCGCCTGCTGGTCGAGGTGCACACCCGCCTCGGCATCAAGCACGGCCGCCACAGCGCCTGGGACGACCTCTCCCCCCTCCCCGGCCGGCTCCACGACCGCGCCTGTCACCTGCTCGACGAGGAAACCACCCTCGTCCACCTGGTCACCCACTTCGTCAAGCACGGTCCGTTCACCCGCCTCGGCTGGGTGGAGGACGTGCTGCGCTGGGTCGAGGGCGGGGTGGACGGGCAGGCCGCCTACGCCATCGCAGTCCGCCTCGGCGCGGCGCGCAGCTTCGTCGCCGGCGTGCGGGCGCTCCGTGTCCTGGTCGGCGACGAGCTCCTCGCAGCGGTGGTCCAGGCCCGCGCCGGCGACCGGTTGGTCGAGCTCCACGAGCGCTGGGTGTGGCGCCACCTGCGACCCGAGCCGCTCCACGCCGGCTTCGCCAGCAACGCACTGCGCCGCAACCTGTCGGCCCTGATGCTCGCCGACCGAGGGTCCGACGGGCGGACGTTCTTGTTTGCCAAACTAAGGGAAATGCTGGCGCGCTGGCGACCGGGTCGAGGATGACCTCGGGCCGCCGTGAGCTAGACTGGGGTGGTCACCGCTACGGGACTTCGCTGGACGCCACCGTGGCGAATGGGGGTTTCGATTGCCGGGTCGTCGTTGGCAGGTCCGATGGCAGGTCTGATGGCAGGTCTGGCGGCAGGTCTGGCGGCCTAGCGCTTTGGCGTGGTCGAGGAGTCGGATGAGATGAGGAAGGGACAGGTCACCGCCGCGAACCGCCCCGCGGCTCGCCCCCTGTGGGCGTGGTCGCTCCACCGCCGCACGCAGTTCCTCCTCGACCTGCTCACCCTGGCGGTCGCGTTCGTCCTCGCCTACCTGCTGCGCTTCGACTTCAGCATCCCCGAGCGCACCCGCGAGTCCGTGCTGATCCAGCTCCCCTTCGTGGTGCTGATCCAGTTCTCGGCGCTGCTCCTGGTGCGCATCTACAACTTCGTCTGGCGCTACGTCGGCATCCGCGAGGTGGAGGCCTTCCTGCGCGCCGCCCTCTTCTCCATGCTGCCGCTGCTGGCGCTGCGCGTCGGTCTGCCGGACAGCTACCAGTCGTGGCGCGTACCGCTGTCGGTGATCCTGATGGACACCGTGCTGGCCTTCGGCGGCCTGCTCTCGATGCGGGTCCTGCGGCGGGTGCTCTACGAGCGCTACGAGCGCGACAACCGGGCGCAGCTCGGCGGCGACGGGCGCAGCAAGCCGGTGCTGCTGGTCGGCGCCGGCCGCGCCGGCATCCTGGCGGTGCGCGAGATCCACAACCGCGGCGACATGGACCTGGTGCCGGTGGGATTCGTCGACGACGACCCGCTGAAGCAGGGCATGGTGATCCACGGCGTGCGCGTGCTCGGCACCAGCCACGACATCCCGCGGCTGGTCCGCGAGCTGCCCATCGACCACGTCATCCTCACCATGGTCGACGCCTCCACCGAGTCGATCCGCCGCATCGCCGGCATCTGCGAGCGCGAGCGGCTGAAGGTGCGCACCGTGCCGGGGCTCTACGAGGTGCTCGCCGGCAAGGTGTCGATCTCCCGCTTCCGCGACGTCGAGATCGAGGACCTGCTGGGGCGCGATCCGGTGCAGCTCGACGTCGCGCTGCTGGAGCGCTTCCTCACCGGCAAGAGCATCCTGGTGAGCGGCGCCGGCGGCTCGATCGGCTCCGAGCTGGCGCGCCAGATCGCCCGCTTCAAGCCCGCCCGCCTGGTGCTCCTCGAGCGCGCCGAGTTCGCCCTCTTCGAGATCGACCGCGAGCTTCGCGCCCTGTGGCCGGGCCTCGAGGTGGCGGCGCGGGTGGGCGACGTGTGCGACCGCCAGCGGGTGCGGGAGGTGCTGGCCGAGACGCGGCCCGACGCGGTGTTCCACGCCGCCGCCCACAAGCACGTGCCGATGATGGAGACCAACCCCGCGGAGGCGGTGAAGAACAACGTCCTCGGCACCCACTGCCTGGGTTCGATGGCCGGCGAGGCCGGCGTCGAGGCGTTCATCCTCGTCTCCACCGACAAGGCGGTGCGCCCGACCTCGGTGATGGGCGCCTCCAAGCGCCTCGCCGAGCTGGTGGTGCAGAAGCTCGACGGCGACCACGCCGCCACCCGCTTCCTGGCGGTGCGTTTCGGCAACGTGCTCGACTCGGCGGGCTCGGTGATCCGCATCTTCCGCGAGCAGATCGAGCACGGTGGCCCGGTCACCGTCACCCACCCGGAGATGAAGCGCTACTTCATGACCATCCCCGAGGCCTCGCAGCTCGTCCTGCAGGCCGGGGCGATGGGCGAGGGCGGCGAGATCTTCGTCCTCGACATGGGGGAGCCGGTGAAGATCGTCGACCTGGCGGAGAAGATGATCCGCCTCTCCGGCTTCGAGCCGGACCTCGACGTCGACATCATCTTCTCCGGGATGCGCCCCGGCGAGAAGCTGTTCGAGGAGATCGAGCTCGCTGGCGAGGAGATGGCCAAGACGCGCCACCCGAAGATCTTCGTCGGCCGCCTCAGGCCGCATCCGGCGCAGCAGGTGGCGGCGGCGCTGGATCGCCTGCGCGAGGTGGTGGCCGGCGGCCACGATGCCGATGCGGTGCGCCGGCTGCTCGGCAAGCTGGTGCCCGAGGCGGCGCTCGGCAGGCCGGACGGTGCCGCCTCCGAGCCCGTGGCGGCCCATGCGGCGGAGCCGGTCAGCCGCTCCACATCTCCTGCCAGCCCTCCGGTCCCGTCCGCCGATCCAGCCTAGCCACGCCGGTGGTCACCCAGGCGTGCCCCTCCAGCGGGCTCTCCCCCGGCCGCCGCACGCCGAGGTGCAGGCGCGGCTCGAGCCCGCAGCGCGACCACAGGTCGAGCAGCAGCAAAGAGCGCTTCAGGCACCGCCCGTAGCCGTACGGCGGCAGCAGGGGCAGCAGGCGCACCGCCACCCCGTCCCACCACCCCGCCCGCTCCACCGCCCGGCCGCCCCCCACCGCCCGCAGCCGCGCCGGCAGCTCCCGCAACGGCACCCGGCGCGCCAACCGCGCCACCCGGAGCGCCGAAGCCACCACCCGCGGCCCGGCCAAGATCGCAAACCCCGCCTTGCGCATCCACTCCCCCATACCTCCCATTCTGCCACCGGGCTCCCCCAAACCCCGCGCCTCCTGGGCGTGCACCTGCCGGGCGGTGAGCTGGCGCACCAGATCCTGGAGCTCGCCCAGGTCGGTTCTCGCCGCCGTCGAGACGCTGGTCGCGGAGCGGAACTCAGGACTCCTCCACTCGCGTGTCCTCACCACTCGGGCTCACCGCGCGAGCTCCTCGCCGTCGGCCGACCCCGTCTCCAGACGCACCGCCATCTCGGGTTGCTCGCGCCGGAACGGCTCGCGGACCACGGTGCCGGCGGTCTTCACGCCCCGCCTTCATCCCGGCGCTGCCGTCCCACACCGAGTTTCGATTCTGCCCCTCATCGACTCTCCCGGCTGGCGACCGCCTCGGCCACCGGCGCCCAGCGCTGGCGCACCGCGCCGAGCTTCGCGAGATGACCGAGCAACCTCCGGCCGGCACCGCGCGCCACCTCGCCGGCCGAATCTCCCAGCTCGGTGAGCGCCCGGCCGGTGTCGATCGCGTCGTGCGCCAGGGCCGCGGCGAGCTGCTCGCGCGGTACCGACCTCCACCTCTCCTCGGTGAGATCCTCGACCTCGGTTCGCATCGCATCCTGGGCTCCGCTCTCCAGGCACTGCAGCCAGCCCTCGCGCACCCCACGCACGGCGGTCCGCGGCGCCGGCCAGCCGAGGCTCGCCACCAGCGGCCACAGATCCTCGATCAGCTCGATCGCGCCGGAGGCGATCCAGATGTCATCCGCTCCCGTGTGCTCCATACCGAGGGCGAGCTGGTGGGCGTAGAGGAGGGTCGGCAGCAACTCGTCGAGCAGCCCCTCGCGCACCGGCTCGGTCTCGCCGGCGACAGCCTTTCGCATCCGCCCCTCGAACCGGCGCGCCAGCCGCGAGCCGAGTTGCAGCACGAACCAGCGGTGGACGAATCGGTACTCCTCAGGACGGCGCATGGTCTTCCTCCCTTCTTGCCCTCTCTTCGCATGCATGCTCGAGCAGCCGCTGGCCGGCCACCATCTCGGCCACGCCCAGGAACGCCTCGACGCACATCTCCGAGTCGTAGGGTGGCTCGAGCAGGCTCACCACGGCGTCGATCGCCAGCAACGCGTTGCGCGCTTCGATCCGGCGGACTCGCTCGATCAATCCGGTTCGAATCGTCGCGGCCGACGGCCCCTTCTCGCCGCCGCCGGGCGGTTGCTTGCCCTTCGCAACCATGCCGGGCCTCCTTCCGGGTTGAAATGAAAAAGAGGGCACGGCCGCGAGCCCGAGCGGAACGCGCGGCCGTGCCCTGCGGGAGGGGCCGAGGGCGCGCCTCGGCTCCGTGCCTCATGCGCCGGTGATCGCGCGGCCTCATCGCTCGTCACCGAGTACCAGCTCGAGCCCCTCGCGGATGATGTCGGCCTCAGTGCGTCGCTCGTCGAAGGCTCGTTGACGCAAAACCTCCGCGATCTCCGCCGGGACCCAGAGGTTCTTCTTCACCATGCCGCTTTCGGTGATGGTGGTGGTGCCGCCGCGAGGTCCGGTCTTCGCGGGCTTGCGGGCTTGGCGGCCGCGCGCCTTGGTGGGTCGTTCGCGCTTCGTCCGCCGAGGGCCCGGGGCGGCGCTAGTCGCATCTGCCGCGCCGCTCGTCCCTTGCGGCAGGCTTCCTCTCCGCACGTCCTCCGGCGCTCCCTTACGCTCCTGCATGCGGTTGAGGCTACGCGAGCTAAAGCATCTGCTGAGGTGATGTACAAGATCACGCCTCGGTTTCGCACCTTTGGGCGTGGTTAGCCGAAAATCGGTACAAAGTTGGTGGGCTCGCCCAGGTGTGCGACAATTTCAGCATTCCGCGAGGAGGTCCGTGCTATGACGAACGACCACCTGGAAGTCGAGGACTACGCTGCGCTCGAGCACGACGCTTCGGGCGCCGGCTGGCTCGCACTTCGTATCCACCGCCACCTCCTCGCGACCTGTGCCGAAACCCGCGCCGCCTGGGCCGAGCTCGGCCCTCTCCTCACCAAGACCCTGGACTCCGAGCTCGCTCGGCTCACTCCACCGACGCCCGCCGACCCTTGCGACCAGAACCTGGTCGTGACCGAAGCGGCGATCGACGCCCAGGCCGAGCGCGTCGAGAAAGTCCGCTACCTGCGCCGCCGGCTCTTTCGCCAGCTCTGGGAGCTACGCAAGCTGACTCCGGAACAGCGCATCGAAAAGATCCAACGCGCCACCAGCCGTTTTCGCGATCCGGCTCTGGCCGAGCTGCTGATCGAGGAGTCGCGCTCCACCGTCCGCAACCAGCCGGCCGAGGCCCAGCGGTGGGCGGAGCTGGTTCCGGTCGTGCTCCACTGGGCCCACCACGACGCGCCCCCCGCGGTCCATACCTTGCTGCTTCGCGCCCAGGCCCACCGTGCCAACGCCCTGCGCGTGCTCGGCGACCTCGCCGCGGCCGATCGCGCCTTCCGCCGACTGCGCACGACGCTGGCGGCCCTCCACTCGGTCGAGCCCGCCCTGACTGCCGAGGTCGCCAGCCTCGAGGCAAGCCTGCGGCTCGCCCAGCACGAGCTGTCGCGCGCTGCCCAGCTCCTCGAGGAGGCCGCCGCCGGCTACGGGTCCGCTGGCGACCCGCTCGGTCTCGCCCGCGTGCGAATTCAGCAGGGAAATCTCGCCTGGTCGGGCGGCTCCGCCGCGGAGGCGCTCCACCGCTTCGACGCCGCCGCCGCGGCCCTCGACTCGGCGACGGAAAGCACCGATATCGACCTCGTCCTCTGCACCGCCACGGGCCGGGTGCTCGCTCTCTGCGGACTGGCCCGACTCGACGAGGCGCAAGCCCTCCTCGACCGTCACCAGGAGGACTTCGAGGCGAGCGAGGAGCCGTTCGCCGCCGTCAACCTCCGCGGTCTCGAAGCTCGAGTGGCTCTCGGCCGGGGCCGATTCGACGAAGCCGAGGCTCACTTCACCTCCTGCCGCGACGCGTTGCTCGCGCTCGGCCGCTACCACGACGCTGCTCTCGCCTGCCTCGATCTGGCCGAGGTGCTCTGCGCCGCCGGGCGCACCGACGATCTGCTCGCTCTCGCCGCCGAGCTCGTCCCCCTGTTCCGCAATCGCCAGCTCCCGGTCGAAACCGCACGCGCCCTCGACCATCTCGGCCGCGCGATCACCGCCAGGCGGTTCTCGGAGACCCTCCTTGCGGAGCTTCGGCGCCGTCTCCGCGGCCCGGTAGGCATGACCTCCCCCGCCTCCTAGCCCCAACCTCGTCTCTCCGCCCGAAGCGGCGCGTTCGCCCGTCGGCCGGTCCACTGCCTGTAGCCGCAATTCGGTTCAATCCGTGTCGTTCGACGGCGGTCCTTTGTACCGATTCCTGGCTATGGCGTGTCCCGATGCTAGCCTCGGAACCTACTCTCCAGTGTGGAGGCGGTCTGCCGGCGACATCATGCCGCCGTTCCAGCCGCCCTGGGAGAAAGGAGACTCGATGCCTCGCTTCGAACGCCGTCCGTTCACCGCCGCCGTCCTCGTTCTCGCCCTGGTGCTGCTCCCCACGGCGCCGGTCCTCGCGGCTCCCGCGGACGCCGGCCCAGCCTCGTGGCTCGCCCGGCTGGTCGACTGGCTTCCCTGGCCGAACCTCGACGCGCCGTCGAAGGCCTCGAGCGCCAGCGAGATCGACCTCCCGAATAGCCCGCCAGTGCAGGTGCGGGTAGGCGACGAACCGAACGCCACCACCACCGCGTCCCCGCCGGACTCGGGCGGCGAAATCTGGCCTACCATGGATCCGAACGGCTAGCTCTCCTGCGGGACCGGCGTGTGCCGCGCCGGTCCCACGGCCTTCCTCGGGGGCCTCCAGGCGCCGCGCCTCGAGCAGGTCTTCCATTCCATGTCTACATTTCGCCGCCGGCACGCACTGACGATATAGGGAGACCCGGAAGCGGAGATCGACGCTCGTGCATTTAACGCTCGAACAGTACCTCCTTGCCCTTCGCGGCGAGACGAGGTGGCACTCGCTTGTCGAGCAGGCGCATGCTCGCCTGGTCGAGGTCTGCCCGGCCTGCCGCGAGCGGTGGGACGGCGAGCCTCTATTCGCGGCCCCCGCCGAGGCACCGGAGGCTATGTCTCCCCCACCCTCCCACGGAGCCCTTCCGGCCTCCCGCACCTTCTTCCTCGCCACCTACGACCGCGAGCTTGATCGGCTCCAGCGCATGCGGGCCATCGCGCGTTGCGCCCGCCAGGACCTCTCCCGGCTCCTGCGCCTGCCGGAGGAAGAGTGGAGCTCCATCGTCACCAAGGCGACGACCCGCTTTTGCTCTCTCGCCTTCGTCCACCTCCTCATCGAGAAGGCGCGCACCCTCGTCCGAGCCGCTCCCGAGCGGTCTGCGGCCCTCGCGGCGCTCGTGCCCCTCGCGCTCGACCGGGTACCCGGACGGGACGCGATGGCTTGGGCTCGCGAGCTACGCTTGCGAGGTGCCGCCCACCACGCCAACGCCTTCCGCGTCACCGGAGACCTTCCCGCTGCCCAGCGGATCTTCGCCGAGCTGCGCCGCACGATGGCCGGGTGGCCTCCTTGCAGGTCTGCGCTCATCGCCGAGATCGCCAGCCTCGAGGCCACCCTACGCACGGCGCAGCGCCGGTTCGTCGAGGCCGACCATCTCCTGGCGGAAGCCGCCGAGGCCTACCGGCAGGCTTCCGATTCTCTCGGCCTCGCCCGCACTGCCATCCAGCAAGCGAACCTCTCCTGGACCCGCGGCGACGCCGAACAGACCCTCCTGTACATGGAAGCGGCGGCCGCCACCCTGAGCGAGCGCTCCGAGAGCGACGTCGACCTCCTCCTCTGCACTGTCACCGGGCGAGTCCTCGCGCTCTGCGAGCTCGGGCGCTTCACCCAGGCCCGCAAGCTGCTCGCCCGACACCGCCGCGACTACCAGGCGCCAGGAGCGGGGCACGCCCTCGCAACTGCGCTCGGCCTCGAAGGCCGCATCGCCCTCGGCCTCGGCGACTACCAAGCCGCGGAGCGGTCGTATACGGCGGGACGCGACGCCGTCCTCGCACTCGGCCGCTTTCACGACGCGGCCCTCGCGTCCCTGGACCTCGCTGGCGTGCTCCTTGCGGCCGGCAAGACGGCCGAGCTCCGCCAACTCGCCATAGACCTCGTACCGCTATTCGCGTCGCATGGGGTCGAGCGCGAGATGCTCGCCTCGCTGCGGCTGCTGGCCGAGGCGGCGCGGGCCGAAACCGTGACCACAGGGCTCCTGGCGAAGCTGAGGCGTGGCCTCGAGACCGGTTCCTCCGTGACCGAAGCCGCCTTCGTCGAGCGCTGAGGTAACAGCCGCTCTCGACGGTCTTCCCGATTCACGGCTTACATCCCTAACCGCCGGATCGCTGCGAAGCCCGCCAGGGCCAGGACGGCTGCAAGCAGGATCATGGCCCACCCGGAGAGCGTGGGGATTTCGTCGACTGGGGCCGCGAAGACGTAGGCCTCGGTTCCGGGGCAGCCGTTTCCGTCGGTCGCAGTGATCGTGAAGCTGAAGTCGCCGATGGCCGTGGGCGTGCCCGACAGGACGGCCGTCGGGGTCGACGTCGGCGGGCTGATCCCGAGGCCGGGCGGCAGCGAGCCGGCCGACACGGTGAAGATGTACGACCCGGTGCCGCCGGAGGCGGAAATCCCCTCGGAATAGAGCATGCCCAGACCCGGACTGGGGAGCGTGGCGGGAAGAACCGTGATCGTCGGGCAGGGGATCGGATTGACCAGGATCGCGTAGGCCTGGCTCGCCTGGCAGCCCATCCCGTCGGTGGCCGTAATCGTAAAGCTGTAGGGGCCGGCGGTGCTCGGAATGCCCGTCACGTTGACTGTCTTGATCGCGGTCAGCGGGACCAGCCCGAGGCCGGGAGGGAGTATGCCGGCTGTCACCGAATAGACGTAGGTGTCGGGGACGCTGCCGCTCGCGGTGATCGGCTGGGTGTAGGTGGAGCCCGCGACCGCGTTGGGAAGCGTTCCGGGCAGGATCGACAGGATCGGACAGCCGAGCGGGTTGATCGTGATCGTGTAGACCCTGAATCCCGTGCAACTGTTGGCGTCGGTGGCGGTGATTGTGAAAACCGACGTACCCGACGTGGTCGGCGTCCCGGAAAGGAGACCGGCGGAGGAGAGCATGAGGGCAGGAGGCAGCGCGCCGGCCGTCACCGCGAAGGTGTACGGCGCGGTGCCGCCGGTCGCGGTGATCGACACGCTGTAGGGGGTGCCGGGCTGCACCCCGGCAGGCAGCGTCTGCGGGTCCACCGTAATGAGAGGGCACACGGCGACGCAGGAGGTGACGGTACTGGTGTCCAACGTCACGGCACCGTTCCGCGCCAGGATTCGCCCGGAAACACTGGCGCTGGTATTCAGGGTGATGCTTGTCAGCGCGAGGATGCTCCCCGCGAACGCCGTGCCCGTACCGAGAGTCGCCGAGCTGCCGACCTGCCAGAACACGTTGCAGTCCGCACCGCCATTGATGACGCTCACGACCGCGTTGCTCGCGGTCGTGAGCGTGCTCCCGATCTGGAACACGAAGACCGCGTTCGGGTCGCCCTGGGCGTCGAGGGTGAGCGTCCCCGTGAGCTGCGCCGACGTCGAGAAGCAATAGGCGCCTGGCGTGAGCGTCAAGCCACCGAGATCCTGGCCTGTCAAGTCGGTGTTGCACGCCTGGCCCGCGAGGTCGTTGTAGGCGGTGGTGAGATCGCTCTGCGCCTGCAAGGCGACCCCGTCACCGGCGTGCGTCGTCCCGTTCACGATGCCGGGAGGAAAACCGACGATCGCCAGGCCCGGCCAGACTCCCAGATCGCCGGTGAGGACGCTGGAGCCGGTATTCGTCACCGTCGAGCCGCCCAGGACGACGAAGCTCTCCGCCGCACCGAGGGTCGGTGCGGTCGCCGCCCACGCTACCGAGCCGCCGCAGACGCAGACCACAAAGAACAATCCCACACATGCCGCCAACCTTCCGTAACTGAGGCTCATATCAGCTCTCCTCTTTCGTCATCGCCACTCTTCCGTCATCGCCCTTGCGCGTAGCCGACCAGACGGTCCATGAGTGCGCGCTTCAGCGAGATCCCGTTCCCGATCCCGCCTCATCTTCAAAGGTATTTCAGCCAACCATCACAGCACAACCGTATTTACTACCTAGAAGTGTACACTGAATTAACCGGGGCGGGACTGCTGGCGGAGGCCACCGCCCCAAAGCAAAACGGCCGGCCCGGGTTCCCCCGGACCGGCCGCGGATCCAGCGATCATGGATCGCCAGGCGTGACTCAGCGTCAGTACATGCCGCCCATGCCACCCATGCCGCCCATGTCGCCACCGCCACCGCCGCCGCCGTTGTCCTTCTCGTCCTTGACCTCGTAGACCATCGCCTCCGTGGTCAGCATCAGGCCGGCGATCGACGCCGCGTTGAGCAGTGCCGTCTTGGTGACCTTCGCCGGGTCGATGACGCCGGCCGCCACCAGGTCTTCCATCTTGTCGGTGGCCGCGTTGTAGCCGTTCGACCCCTTCTGGCCGAGCAGCTCCTTGACGATCACCGAGCCCTCGACGCCGGCGTTGTTGGCGATCTGGCGCGACGGCTCCTCCAGGGCGCGGCGCACGATGCGCACGCCGACCGAGAAGTCGCCCTCGCCCTTGAGGCCCTCGACCGCGGCGATGGCGCGCAGCAGGGCCACGCCGCCGCCGGGCACGATGCCCTCCTCGACGGCCGCCTTGGTGGCGTGCATGGCGTCCTCGACGCGCGCCTTCTTCTCCTTCATCTCGGTCTCGGTGGCCGCACCGACCTTGATCACCGCCACGCCGCCGACCAGCTTGGCCAGGCGCTCCTGGAGCTTCTCGCGGTCGTAGTCCGAGGTGGTCTCCTCGATCTGGTTGCGGATCTGCCGCACGCGGCCGGAGATCGCCTCGCGGTGACCGGCGTCGTCGGAGTCGGTGACGATGGTGGTGTCGTCCTTGGTGATGACGACCTTCTTCGCCTCACCGAGGTCGGACCACTGCACGTTCTCCAGCTTGATGCCGAGGTCCTCGGTGATCACCTTGCCGCCGGTGAGGGTGGCGATGTCCTGCAGCATCGCCTTGCGGCGATCGCCGAAGCCCGGCGCCTTGACCGCGGCCACGTTGAGGGTGCCGCGCAGCTTGTTGACCACCAGGGTGGCCAGCGCCTCGCCCTCGATGTCCTCGGCGACGATGAGGAACGGCCGGCCCTGCTTGGCCACCTGCTCGAGGATCGGCAGCAGGTCCTTCATCGACGAGATCTTCTTCTCGTGCAGCAGGATGGCGGCGTTCTCCAGCACCGTCTCCATGCGCTCGGAGTCGGTGACGAAGTACGGGGAGAGGTAGCCGCGGTCGAACTGCATGCCCTCGACCACCTCGAGGGTGGTCTCCAGGCCCTTGGCCTCCTCGACGGTGATGACGCCGTCCTTGCCGACCTTGTCCATCGCCTCGGCGATGATCTGGCCGATCTCCGGGTCGTTGTTGGCCGAGATCGAGCCGACGTGGGCGATGTCCTTGCCCTCGACCGGCTTGGCCATCTTGTCGATCGCGCCCACCGCGGCCTTGGCCGCCGCCTCGATGCCGCGCTTGATCTCCATCGGGTTGGCGCCGGCGGTGACGTTCTTCGAGCCCTCGCGGAAGATGGCCTGGGCGAGGACGGTGGCGGTGGTGGTGCCGTCACCGGCGATGTCGGAGGTCTTCGAGGCGACCTCGCGGACCATCTGGGCGCCCATGTTCTCCACCGGATCCTTGAGCTCGATCTCCTTGGCGACGGTGACGCCGTCCTTGGTGATCGACGGCGAGCCGAACTTCTTCTCGATGACGACGTTGCGGCCCTTGGGGCCGAGGGTGACCTTCACCGCGTCGGCCAGCTTGTTGACACCCCGCAGGATGGCGGCGCGCGCGTCCTCGGAGTAGATGATTTGCTTGCTCATGCTGGTTGTCTCCTATCTCTGCTGCTGGGGCTTACTGAATGACGGCGAGGATCTCGTCCTCGCGCACGATCACGTAGTCCTCGTCGGCGAGCTTGATCTCGCTGCCGGAGTACTTGCCGATGAGGACGCGGTCGTCGACCTTGACGTCCATCGGGGCGCGCTGCCCTTCGTCGTTCAGCTTGCCGGGGCCGACGGCGATCACTTTGGCTTCCTGCGGCTTCTCTTTGGCGGTATCGGGAATGATGATGCCGCCGCGCACCTGCTCCTCGGTGTCGATGCGCTGGACCACCACTCGATCGTGTAGCGGACGGATGTTCACGTTCGTTTCCTCCTCTGGTGTCGACTGGTCTCTGCGGGCGGTTCCGCCCGGGAAATTGGATCTCGAGTTGTCGGTTTCGGGGTCCCAAACGGACCGCACCGGCCGTGAGTTTTGGCACTCACCGCCGGCGAGTGCTGACAGCGTAGCGGGGTCGGCGCCCCGTGTCAAGGGGTGAAGCTGGAATCTTAGTCGATTGCGCTAAGATTTACGCCTCTGTCGCTTGTCCGGCGTCACCATGGTCCGGCTACATCTGGACCAGGAAGCGGTGGACGCGCTCGAGACTCTCCGCGCGGTGGGGGTAGTCGACCACGAAGACTGGAAGTCTCTGGGCGAGCTGGACGCAGCCGTCGAGGTGACGATGGAGGAGCGGCCGGTGAAAGAGCCGCGCCGCCACCGTGTGGCGGACCAGCAGGCCGATCGCATCGGCACCTGCGATCTGCCGGCAGCCGAACGCGTCGGCGGCCGGATTGAGGACGCATATCGCCGCCACCGGCTGGCGAGGCTCGACAGCCGCTCCGGGTTGGTCCTTCTGGGGCAGCTTGAGCTGTGGAAAGGCCACCAGGGCCTCGACACCCCGCT
>Ga0210095_1000315_pt1 | contig 13181 bp, 8 predicted proteins | sample China_Galinas_PW_FD_184861 | JGI IMG/M metagenome (GOLD analysis project Ga0210095, IMG submission 184861) | Wetland microbial communities from San Francisco Bay, California, USA, that impact long-term carbon sequestration - China_Galinas_PWA_D1... | ecosystem: Environmental > Aquatic > Marine >...
ACCCGCCTCAAGCTGTTCAAGATCTTCGGCTTCCAGATCAACGCCGACCTCTCCTGGTTCATCGTCGTCGTGTTGGTGACCTGGCACCTGGCGAGCCAGTACTTCCCCTCGCCGCAGTCGGCTCCGGGCCTCGCCGTCCCCACCTACTGGTTGATGGGGATCGTCGGCGCCCTGCTCCTCTTCGCCTCCATCGTCTTCCACGAGCTCGGCCACGCCCTGATGGCGCGGCGCTACGACCTGTCGATCCGCGGCATCACGCTGTTCATCTTCGGCGGCGTCGCGGAGATGAGCGACGAGCCGCCCACCGCCCGCACCGAGTTCCTGGTCGCCGTCGCCGGACCGCTGGTGAGCATCGCCCTGGGGATCGTCTTCCTCGCCGCCACCGCCGTCGGCGGCGTCCTCGGCTGGCCCCTCGCGGTCACCGCCGTCACCCAGGTGCTGGGGTTCCTCAACGTGTTCCTGGTGGCCGTCAACATGATCCCCGCCTTCCCTCTCGACGGCGGCCGGGTGCTGCGCTCCGCCCTTTGGCAGTGGAAGGGGAGCCTGCGCTGGGCCACCCGGGTAGCCTCCGCCATCGGCGGCGCCTTCGGTTTCGCGCTCATCGCCCTGGGCGTGCTGATCGCCATCACTACCGGCAGGCTCTTCGACGGCATGTGGCTCGCCTTGATCGGTCTCTTCGTGCGCAGCGCGGCCAAGATGTCTTACCAGCAACTCCTGCTGCGCCGCGCCCTCGAGGGGGAGCCGGTGGCCCGTTTCATGGAGACCTCGCCGGTCGCCGTGCAGCGGTCGATCTCGGTGCGCGAGCTGGTGGACGCCTACGTCTACCGCTATCACTTCAAGATGTTCCCGGTGGTCGACGACGACCGGCTGCTCGGCTGCGTCAGCACCCGCGCCGTGCGCGCGCTGCCGCGGGAGGAGTGGGAGCGCCAGACGGTGGGCACGGTGGCCGAGCCGTGTAGCGAGGACAACACCGTGCCGCCGGAGCTCGACGCCATGCAGGCCCTGTCCCTGATGAGCCGCACCGGCACCTCGCGCCTGCTGGTGGCCAAGGACGGCCGACTGCTCGGCATCCTGGCTCTCAAGGACCTGTTGAAGTTCTTCTCGCTGAAGATGGAGCTGGGGGACGACGCCTTCGACGAGGCGGCGTGAGACCGGCGCGGCCGTGGGGTAGGTGCGGCCTGAGGTAGGCACACCGCGGCGCCGGTTGCTCAGCGTCGCGAGCGGTCGGAGCGCGACTTGTGGCCGAGGGCGGCCAGGGAGATCTCCGAGTTCACCTCGCCGCCGACCAGGATGGCCAGGGCGGTGAGGTAAAACCACATGAGCAGCACGATCACCGCCCCCAGGGAGCCGTAGGTGCGGCTGGTCACCCCGAACTCGGCGAGGTAGAGGCGCAGCCCGTAGGAGACGGCGAGCCACAGGGTGACGCCGACGCAGGCGCCGGGGGTGAGCCAGACGCGGTGGCGGCGCGCCAGGTTGGGGGCGAAGTTGTAGACCAGGTCAAAGGCGAGGATCACGAAGCCGACGCCCAGGCACCACTGGGCGACGTGCCACAGGGCGGCCACCTCGACGCCGAAACCGAGCAGCCGGGCCAGGTGGTCGCTGATCCAGCGGCCGAAGAAGACCAGCGCCAGGGCGACGATGCTGAAGGCCGCGAAGACCACCACCAGGGCGATGGCGAGGAGGCGGCGCAGCCACCAGGGCCGGCTCTCGGTGAGACCGCAGGCGACGTTCAGGGCGCGGCCGACGGCGTCCATGCCGTTGGAGGCCAGCAGCAGGGCGGCGATGAGACCGAAGGACAGCTTGGCGCTGCCGCGGAAGTCGGTGATCTCGCGCAGGGTGTCGCGCAGCAGGGCGGTGACGTCGGCGCTGGGGGAGACCGTCCCCACCCACTGGAACAGCTCGCGCCGCAACCCCCAGTTCTCCTGCGCCAGGTAGCCGAGGAGGGTGGTGAGGAAGAGGAGCAGCGGGAAGATCGAGAAGAGGAAGAAATAGGCCAGCTCGGCGGCGCGACCGAGCAGCTCGTCGCGCCCCGCCTGCCGGTAGACGCGCTCCAGCAGGCGCCACCAGGACAGTCCGCCGAAGCGCCACAGGGAAGCCATGGTGCGAAGAGTAGCAGGCCGGGGCGGTGGCGACGACGACGGCCGGGAGCCGTGACAGAAGAGGGCGAATCGCCTATCCTTCCGTCACTTCGCGTCTATTTTTCGCCACTCCCAGGAGGTCGTCGCGGCGATGGCAGCTGGAGCTCAAGAACCGACCCAGGAACGCTGGAACAGCCGCCTCGGCCTGGTGCTCGCCGTCGCCGGCAGCGCCGTGGGGCTGGGCAACTTCCTGCGCTTCCCCGCCGAGGCGGCGCAAAACGGCGGCGGGGCGTTCCTCGTCCCTTACCTCATCTCCTTCCTGGTCATGGGCATCCCGCTGCTGTGGGTGGAGTGGGCCATCGGGCGCCACGGCGGCATCCACGGGCGCCACTCGACCCCCGGCGTCCTCGACGCTTTGGCGCCGCGGCGGCCGTGGCTCAAGTACCTGGGCGTCTTCGGCCTCGTCATCCAGCTCGCCGTGGCGGCCTTCTACTGCTACATCGAGTCGTGGGCGCTGGCCTACACCTGGCACTCCGCCATCGGCACCTTCCAGCACACCCCGGCCACCGACTTCTTCCCCGCCTACCTGGGCATCCAGGGGGCGACGACGATGGCGTCGCCGGGCGAGTCCCTGATCTTCTTCGCCATCACTCTGGGGCTCAACGTGTGGATCCTGTCGCGCGGCGTCGCCGGCGGCATCGAGCGGGCGGCGAAGATCGGCATGCCGCTGTTGCTCTTCTTCGGCGTCGTGCTGGCGGTGCGCGGGCTCACCCTCGGGGTGGGCGACCCCGGCGTGGTGGCGAGCCCGCTGACCGGTCTCGGCTTCGTCTGGCAACCGGACCTCTCCGGGCTCGGCAACCCCACCACCTGGCTGGCGGCGGCAGGGCAGGTGTTCTTCACCCTTTCGGTGGGGGTGGGCTCCATCGCCTGCTACGCCTCCTACGTCGGGCGCGACGAGGACATCGCCTTGAACGCCGCCTCCGCCGGCTGGATGAACGAGGTGGTGGAGATCGTCCTCGGCAGCGCCATCATGATCCCCATCGGCGTCGCCTACCTGGGGTTGGGGGCGGTGCAGCAGGCGACCACCGGCGGCGACGGTTTCGCCCTCGGCTTTCTCACCCTGCCGACCTTGTTCGCCAACTGGGGGTGGTTCGCGCCGCTGGCCGGGGTGCTGTGGTTCGGGCTGCTCTTCCTCGCCGGCATCACCTCGTCGCTGTCCATGGGGCAACCGTTGCTCGCTTTCCTCGAGGACGAGTTCCGTCTGCGCCGCAACGCCTCGGCGCTGGTCTTCGGCGGCGCCACGGCGGTGCTCGGTCTGGTCTGCGTCTACTTCTTCCCCGGCGGCGCCTTCGACGAGTTCAACTTCTGGGCCGGCACCTTCTGCCTCGTGCTCTTCGGGCTGGTGGAGGTCTTCGCCTTCGCCTGGGTGTTCGGCGTCGACCGTGGCTGGGAGGAGCTGACCCGGGGGGCCGACATCCGGGTGCCGCGGATCTTCCGTTTCGTCATCCGTTGGATCACGCCGCCCTTCATCCTGCTCATCTTCGTGGCGGCGCTGGTCAAACCCGAGGGAGGCGACTGGGCGGCGGCGGCGGGTAGTCTGGGCGGCGGCGGCGGCTGGCCGCTGGCCGGCGACAGCGTCATCGGCAAGGTGCTGCACGTCGGCGTCGAGGGCGGCTGGTTCGCGGACGGCGCGGCGACGCCCCGCATGGTGCAGGACGTGACGCGGCTCACCCTGAGCGGCCTGTTCGTGCTGCTCACCGTGCTGGTGGGCTGGTCGTGGCAGCGGCGCGGCCAGGGGGTGGGGCGCAGCGGAGGGGTTGGAAAGGGGGCAGCGCGATGACCGCCGGTGCGTGGGCGATGTTGTTGGGAACGTGGTCCGTGGTGATCGGCGTCTCCAGCTACCTGCTGTGGAAGGTGCTGACCCGACCGCGAGGACCGTCGGGAGAGTAAGAGCCACCGGCCGAAGACCCACGACCGCCCGTGCCCCAAAAAGTGCCTGGCACCCCGCCGCGGCTCCCCGAGAAGTGCCGAAAAAGTGCCTGGCACCGGACAACCGGGCACGGGACAACCGACCGCCACCGAGACGACGCCCGAAAAGTGCCTGGCACCTTCCGGCAGGCCCGTGACCATTGACGGATCGCGGTGCCGCCGTCGGGTGCCAGGCGCTTTTCCGGCCCCTTCCGAGGAGGCGGTGCGCATATCATTCGCCGCATGGAGCGCAAACCGGCAGCTGAGCGAATCGAGGAGCTACGGCAGGAGATCCGGCACCACGACCGGCTGTACTACGTGGAGGACGCACCGCGGATCTCCGACGCCGAGTACGACAAGCTGTTCCGCGAGCTGCAGACCCTGGAGAGCGAGCACCCGGATCTGGTGAGCGAGGACTCGCCGACGCAGCGCGTCGGCGGCGAGCCGCTGGATTCCTTCCCCACCGTCGAGCACGCCGCCCCCATGCTGTCCCTGGACTCCAGCGAGGACCCCGACGCCCTGCGTCGCTTCGACGAGCGGGTGCGCAAGGGGCTGGGTGCCGAGGAAGAGGCCGCAGGTGACGGCGAGCAGGGCGGTGAGGTCGCCTACGTGGTGGAGCCGAAGCTCGACGGCGCCTCGGTGGAGCTGGTCTACGAGGACGGCGTTCTCACCCGCGCCGCCACCCGCGGCGACGGCAACCGCGGCGAGGGCGTCACCGAGAACGTACGTACCATTTCGGCCGTCCCGCTGCGCCTGCGAACGCCTCCCGACGACGAGGCGCCCCCGCCCCCTCCCTTCATCGCCCTGCGTGGCGAGGTCTACATGCGCAGCGCCGATTTCGAGCGTCTCAACGAAGGGCTGGTCGAGGAGGGCAAGGACCCGTTCGCCAATCCGCGCAACGTTGCCGCCGGGGCGCTGCGCCAGCTCGATCCCAAGATGACCGCCGCGCGCCGCCTCGACGTCGCCGTCTACGACGTCCTGGCCGCCGACTGGGGCGACGCCGCCGACCGCGCTCCGCGCACCCAGAGCGACGTGCTGGCTCTCTTCCGCCGTTGGGACCTGCGGGTGAGCAACCTGCCCCGCCGGGTGACGTCCGTCGACGGAATCCTCGCCTTCCACGCCGAGCTCGAGACGGGCCGCGACGACCTCGGTTTCGAAATCGACGGCATCGTCGTCAAGCTGGACGACCTCGCCGCCCGCGACCGCCTGGGCACCACCGCCCGCCATCCGCGCTGGGCCTTCGCCTTCAAGTTTCCGCCGCGCAAGGAGATCACCCAGGTGCGCGCCATCGTGCCCAGCGTCGGGCGCACCGGCGTGGTGACCCCGGTGGCGTTGCTGCTACCGGTGGAGATCGGCGGCGTCACCGTCTCCCGCGCCACCCTGCACAACCGCGAGGAGGTGGGGCGCAAGGACGTCCGGGAGGGCGACTGGGTGCGCGTGCAGCGCGCCGGCGACGTCATCCCCCAGGTGGTGGAACGTCTGGAGGAGGACCGTCACGGCAACCCCTACGAGCGCCGCGAGCCGTGGTCCATGCCCACCGAGTGCCCGTCCTGCGGCACGCCGGTGATCGAGCGCGGCCCTTTCACCGTCTGCCCCAACAGCTTCGAATGCCCGGCCCAGCTCGCCGGCCGCCTGGTCCACTTCGGCTCCCGCGACGCCCTCGACGTCGAAGGGCTGGGCGGCGAGACGGCGAAGCTCCTCGTCTCCGAGGGCCTGGTGAGGACGCTGCCCGATCTCTTCGACCTCACCGCCGAGCAGATCGAGCCGCTCCCCGGCTTCGCCGAAAAATCGGCGCAGAACCTCGTTGCGGGGATCGAGAAGGCTTCGAAGGTGGCGCTCGAACGCTTCCTCTACGGCCTCGGCATCCCGGAGGTGGGCACCGCCGTGGCGCGCTCCCTGGCGCGCTGGTACGGCGGCCTCGACCACCTGCGCAACGCCGACGAGGAGGCGCTGCAGGAGGTCGACGGCGTCGGGCCGCGCATGGCGGAGCAGATCGTCGGTTTCTTCGCCGAGCCTCACAACGCCGCCGTCCTCGACGCGCTGCTCGACGGCCGCGTCGAGCTGGTGGAAAGCGAGCCCGCGCCGCGTCCGGAGAAGGGCGCCGACGACCCCGAGCTCCCCCTGGCCGGCAAGACCTTCGTCTTCACCGGCTCCCTCTCCCGCTTCACCCGCCGCGGCGCCGAGCACCTGGTGGAGGGGCTGGGCGCCAAGGCGACCTCCTCGGTGTCGAAGAAGACCGACTGGGTGGTGGTCGGCGAGGAGGCCGGCTCGAAGCTGGAGAAGGCCGAGAAGCTGGGCGTCGCCGTGCTCGACGAGGACGCCTTTCTGGCCCTCATGGCGGAGCACGAGGCGGAGCCGCCAACTGGCGACGGGGAGTAAGCGGAAGGTAACCTCGGCCCGGGAGCGGAGCTTCGGCCCGGTGCCGGCCGACGGCCGCAGTGGAGAGGTGAGGCCGCGCCGGGATAGCATGCAGGACCGTCCGTGACCGATTCCACGCCCCCTACCTCGCCCCGCCCGGCCCCCCTGGCCGCGCGCCTCACCGCCTTCGTGGCGGAGCGACACCCCTTCGCCGTCGGCGTGGTGCGGGAAGCTCTTGCGGCGGCGCAGCGCGATGGAGCGCCCCCCGTGGCCGGTCCCGCATCCGCCGCCGGCGCCGCGGCCCTGCGCCCGCGGCTGCGCGACGAGCTGGCTGCCCGCCTCGCCGGCGACGCGCCCCAAGACCTGCCCGACCCCGTTCCCGGCGCCACCGCCGCCGCGCGCCTCGACCGCGCCGCGGCCGAGCTCATCGAGGCCTGCGATGGTTTCCTGCACCGCGAGGCTCTCGCCGCCTCCCTGACCCGCGACGAGCGCCGCGAGCTTCTCCGCGGCATGGTCCTCACCCGCGCCGTGGACAATCGTTTGAAGGCTTTTTTCCTCGGCGGCGAGGTGCGCTGGGGGGATCGCGCCTTCCAGGGCAAGGGGTTTCGCTCCCTGGGCCAGGAGGCCATCTACGCCGCGCCGCTGCGCCTGCGCCGCGGACCGCGCTGGCGCGGCGACGACGGCACCTGGCGCGGCGACGTCGTCGCGCCGGTCATCCGCGACGCCGGCGCGGCGCTGGCCATGCACCCCGAGGCGGAGACCGTGCGCCGGTTGCTCAACGCCCAGATGGGCAAGGCCGGTCCGCCCATGGACGGCCGCGACCTCCACATCGGCGACTTCGAGCGCGGCGTGCTGCCGCCTAGCGCGCCGCTGGCCGTCGCCACCGCTACCGTCGCCGGCCTCGCTCTGGCCTTCCAGCAGCAGGACGAGCCCGGCGACGGCCGGGTAGCGGTGTCCTTCATCGGCGAGGGGGGCACCTCCCTCGGCGAGTGGCACGAGGCGGTCAACCTGTGCGCCGCCCGCCGCCTGCCCGCCGTCTTCTGCGTGCAAAACAACCAGACCGCCCTGTCGACGCCGGTCGCCGAGCAGAGCGCGGTGCGCAGCTTCGCCGACAAGGCGGTGGGTTATGGCATCCCCGGCATCACCGTCGACGGCACCGATCCGGAAGCCATCGCCGCCGCTTTCGCCTGGGCCGCCGAGCGCGCCCGGGCCGGTCTCGGTCCGGCCCTGATCGAGCTCGTCGCCCTGCGCATGTGCGGCCACGCCCACCACGACGACATGCTCTACCTGGGCCGCGACCCGCAGCCCGGATGGCGCTACCCGCCGCTCCACGACGGCGGCTACGCCGACCCGGACCTCTACCGTTTCTGGGCCGAGCGCGATCCCATCGTCACCTACGCCGCGCGCCTCGAAACCGAAGGCGTGATCGAGCCGGGAGAGCTGGAGCGCCTGCAGGGCGACGCCGAGGCCCTGGTGGACGGGGAGGCGCGGGCGGTGATCGCTGCGCCGTGGCCGCGGGGCGCCACGGCGGGCGACGGTGTCTTTGCCGCCGGCGCGCCGGCACGTCACGTCGAGGTGCTGGAGGACCGGCCGCCGCCGCGCCTTCATCGTTCCCCGCCGCTGCCAGCGCTGGAACCGGGTCTGCCCTTCGTACGCGACGGCCGCACCTTCCTGGAGGCCGTCATGCTCGGCGTCGGCGACGCCCTCGCCGCCGACCCGCGGGTTTTCGTCTACGGCGAGGACGTGGGCGGCGACTACGGCAACGCCTTCCTGCTGCTGCGTCCGCTCCTCCAGCGCTTCGGCGACCGCATCCTCAACGCCCCCATCGCCGAGGCGGGGATCCTCGGCGTGTGCGTCGGCGCGGCGCTGGCCGGCCAGCGGCCCATCGGCGAGATCCAGTTCAACGACTTCGTCGCCACCGGCTTCAACCAGCTGGTCAACAACGCCGCCAAGATCCATTACCGCTGGGGGCATCCGGTGCCCATGGTGGTGCGCATGCCGTGGGGCGGGCTGAGGAGCGCCGGGCCGTTCCACAGCCAGAACACCGAGGCGTGGTTCTACCGTACTCCGGGGCTGAAGATCGTCGCACCGTCGACGCCGCAGGACGCCCGGGCGCTCTTCGCCGCCGCCGTCGCCGATCCGGACCCGGTGCTCTTCTACGAGCACATCGCGCTGTACCGAGAGCCGGCCGTCAAGCAGGCGTTGCCGGAGGCGGCCCCGGCGCCGCTGCCCCTCGGCAGGGCGGCGCTACGCCGCGCCGGAAAACGCCTGGCACTCGTTTCCTACGGCGCTTACGTTCACGTCGCGTGGCGGGTGGCGGAGCGGCTGGCGGCGGACGGCATCGAGGCCGCGGTGCTCGATCTGCGCAGCCTGGTGCCGCTGGACCGCGACGCCGTGCTCGCCGTCGCCCGCCACTGCGGCAAGGTGCTCGTCTGCCACGAGGACATACGCACCGGCGGCCTCGGCGAGAGTCTGGCGGCGGTGATCCAGGAGGAGGCCTTCGAATACCTGGATGCACCGGTGCGCGTCGTCGCTGCCCTGGACGCGCCGGTCCCCTACTCGCCTCCCCTGGAAAAGGCGTTTCTGCCCGGCGAGGCGCGGGTGGAGCGGGCGGCGCGACTGCTGGCTGCGTACTGAGGGGCCGGGAACCGGCGGGGCGCGCGGCCGGCTGGCTAGAATCGGGCCATGAACGAGGTCAGGGCATGAGTGAGATCGGGGCATGAGTGAGATCTGGCCATGAAGGAGTCTCGCTCCAAGAGGGCGGTGGCGTCGGACTCCGAGCTGCCTGCCCGCGAGTATCGACCCCTCGTCTCTTGCGAACATGGGGGCAACCAGGTTCCCGCGGAGTGGGCGGCGTCGTTCCTCGGCCACGAGGATCTCTTGCGGAGCCATCGCGGCTGGGACCCGGGGGCTCTGGAGCTGGCGCACTACATCGCTCGCCGTCTGCGGGCTCCCCTCTTCGCCGCCGAGACCACGCGGCTGCTCGTCGACCTCAACCGCTCCGCCGACCAGCCGGAAGTCTTCTCCGAGCTCACCCGGGAACTGCCGGAGGTGGAACGGGAGGCTCTGTTGGCGCGCCACTACTTCCCATACCGCCACGGCGTAGAGACGGCCGTGGCGGCAGCCGTGGCCGACGGTGCAACGGTCGTCCACCTTTCGGTGCACACCTTCACGCCGGTGTGGGAGGGACGGGTGCGAAAAGTCGACGTCGGCCTGCTGTTCGATCCCGCGCGCGATCCGGAGGAGGTCTTCTGCCACTGTCTGCGGACCGGGATCGAGGTCCGCCGGCCCACGCTGCGGGTGCGCCACAACGAGCCGTACCTGGGTGTGGCGGACGGCTTTACTAGCTACCTGCGGCGGCGTTTCCCTGCGGTGAGCTACCTCGGCGTCGAAATCGAGATGAACAGCGGACTGACCGCCGGGGCGCGACACCGGGACGAGTTGCGCGGTGAGATCGCCGACGCCGCGGCCGATACTTTGGCTCTTCTCTGTCCGGAAAGACAGCGGTCGCCATGACGTCCCCCGGACTCCCCTTCCCCGGTGCCAGGCATTTTTCGAAGCCCCGGCCGCCCACCGCCCACTTCTGGACCTTCAACCTGGATTCCCCTTCCTTCCGACACCGACTGACGCCCGTTGCTGACGAGCTCGAGGCGCGCGGCTGGCGGTGCGAGCGCACGCAACTGTCAGGCGGCGGCTATTTCCGGCGCCTACAGGACCGGGCCGCCGAGCTGGCGGACTCCGACCTCTTGGTTTTCGCCAAGATCAACCTCGGGTTCGGCGAGGAGCGGCTCTTGCGTCGTCTTGCACGTCGCCTCGCGTTCGACTTCGACGACGCCGTCTACCTGCGGCAACGAAAGAGGCTGGGAGCGCCGCCGGAGGTGTCCTGCATCCGCCTTGCCCGCTTCGGACGGACCGTCGGAGTGTGCGACTTGGTAACGGCGGGAAACGAACGCCTGGCAGCCATGGCGAGACGCTTCGCCCCTCGGGTCGAGATCGTGCCGACCAGCGTCGAGGTTGCCGAGGCACCACCCGAGCCGGCCCGCAACGGACGCACCCTGGTTTGGATCGGCCTCGACCGCAACCTGGTCTATCTCGAGCTCATCCGACCGGCCCTAAAGCGCCTGGCACTCGGCCACCCCGACTTCAAGCTGCGCATCGTCTGCGACACCTGGCCCGACTGGCCGGAGATCCCCATCGAGCGCGTCCCTTGGTCGGAGGCCGGCGAGCTTGAGGCCCTCGCCACCGCGGACGTCGGCTTGATGCCCCTGACCGACGACGCCTGGACGCGAGGCAAGTGCTCTTTCAAGCTGCTTCAATACATGGCCGCGGGACTGCCGACCATCGCTTCCCCGGTGGGCACCAACACCGACGTCGTACTCGACGGCGAAACCGGCTTTCTGGCCGTCACACCAGAAGACTGGTATCTGGCTCTCGATCGTCTCTTGGCCACACCGGCCCTTCGCCACCGCATGGGCGTTGCGGGTTTCCAGCAAGCCAGTGCCGGTTACGAGCGCCAACTCACCGTGAGCAGGCACGCGGACCTATACGAAAGGCTCATCCAGTAACCGAATCAGTGCACACTGCCGGTGCACGAGAAACTGGTGCCAGCCACTTCCTCGGCGGCGAGGCGAATCTGCTGTCGGGGAGACTTGATTTGGCGCAATCAGCACGGGTCGACCTGCCAGCCGTGGCTGCTGTCCGCTCCGAAGCCCATCTCCCCAGCCTCACCAGGGGCTTCTTCCCGTAGCGGCACACAGCTCCACCGTTCACCCTCCGACGTAAGGGTGCCAGGGCCTTGCAAAGACAGGAGTTCGGACCTGCCGCCTTCCCTCAGGGTGCGCGAATCGCAACCGGCGCCTCGAACGGCAACGGTGGCGGGAAGCTCCCTTCCGGGAAGCGAGCTGTCTGGTCTCCATTGCGCAGCCTCTCGGACGCCACCCTGTAAGCCGCGAGGAAACGAGACAGCCCCTCTTCAAAACGCCTCCTCACCTCTCGGCTCGCCGCGTGGCATACCGGCCGCGGCTTTCGCTCGGCGGGGCTCCGAGGCTCGGCTCGGGGGTCCTGACGCAGCACTCGCTTGGCACAGACGGCCGCACTGGGCAACTCCTTCTTGTCGCTCCTTCGCCGCCGGAGGATCTCCTCCTGGAGTCCCGCCAGGAGCTCCCCCACTCTCCGGCGATACTCCCCATCGCTGAGGTGTCGCCAACACGGTAGCTTTGCCAACGGCACCACCTCCGCCCGTCCGTGACGGTAGCGATGAAACGTCTCACCGCGCTGGCGAGCCTTCGAAGCGGCCGTGTCGTCAAACCAGAACCCGCGCAGAGGCTCTCCCGTCAGCAGCTCCCGCGCACAGTGGACCCCAGGCCAGTCCGCAGGGCTTGGAACCAGATCTTCCTTGGCTCCATGGGCCAGGACGTAGCGGAGCCGAGCGATCTGAGCCTGCTCCTCCTCACTGACCGGAATGACGTCGTATCGCCGACCGAAGACCTTTTCTCGCCAGCCCCGAAGTCTACCCACCTTCTTGGACACGTTGGTCTTCAGGTAGCCCATGAAGGTCGCCAGCGCACGAGCGTCGGGCACCCACAACAGGAGGTGAAAATGATTGGAGAGAAAGGCGGCGGCCACGACCTCCACTCCGGGGCTGTCCTCACGGGCTCTGGCGAGGGTGCCCACGATGATCTCGTTGACCACGCGGTCCGGCCGCAGCAACAGACGCCTATGGAGCGTCCGGCTGACGACCTCGACCAGCGAGCCTCCAGCGGGTACGTATCGCGGTAGTCGTCCCATTTGACTTGGAAGACGCAAAAAGACGCTCCAATCTCCCAAGAACCTCACCTCGGTTGGGGATCGCATCCGACAATCCGGAGATTCGGCGGATTACTTGCTCTCGATCCAGGGTCTTCGAAAAGTGCCTGGCACCGATGGGTGTGCGCCTGGGGGGTGTCGAAAAGTGCCTGGCACCTGGGTGGGGACGGGGTGGGTTAGCATCCTCTCCATGGACAACGCCGACATCGCCCGTGTCCTCGACGAGGTCGCCGACCTGCTGGAGATCGACGGCGCCAACCCCTTCCGCATCCGCGCCTACCGCAACGCCGTCCGCACCCTCGAAACCCAGACCGCCTCCCTCTGCCACGCCGTCGACGAAGGCCTGGACCTGACCGAGCTCCAGGGCATCGGCAAGGAGATGGCGAGCCACGTCGCCGAGCTCTGCCGCAAGGGCCACCTCGACCTCCACCAGGAGCTCCTCGAACGCGTGCCCGGCGGTCTCACCGACGTCATGCGCCTCTCCGGCGTCGGTCCCAAGAAAGCCCGCAAGCTCTGGCAGGAGCTCGACGTCGCCTCCGTCGACGAGCTCGAGAAAGCCGCCCAGGCCGGCAAGGTCCGCGAAATCGAGGGCTTCGGCGAACGATCGGAGCAGAAGATCCTCTCCGGCATCCAGGAGTTCCGCCAACACGTCGCCCGCGTCCGCCTCGACGAGGCCGACCGCCACGTCGCCCCCCTGCTCGCCTACCTGCGCGACGCCGACGGCACCGACCGTGTCGAGGTCGCCGGCTCCTACCGCCGCCGCAAGGAAACGGTGGGCGACCTGGACGTCCTCGCCATCACCGGCGACGACGCCACCGCCGCCGCCTTCATGCAGCGCTTCCGCGACTACGACCAGGTCTCGGACGTCGTCATGTCCGGCGACACCCGCTCCTCGGTGCTGCTGCGCTCCGGCCTGCAGGTCGACCTGCGCGTCCTCCCCCCCGAGAGCTACGGCGCCGCCATGGTCTACTC
>Ga0210095_1000316_pt1 | contig 13159 bp, 10 predicted proteins | sample China_Galinas_PW_FD_184861 | JGI IMG/M metagenome (GOLD analysis project Ga0210095, IMG submission 184861) | Wetland microbial communities from San Francisco Bay, California, USA, that impact long-term carbon sequestration - China_Galinas_PWA_D1... | ecosystem: Environmental > Aquatic > Marine >...
CCTGAAAGAAAATCTTCGAGCCACTCTATTGATTTTGTATCAAGATGGTTGGTCGGCTCATCAAGTATTAATAAATCTGGTTTGGAAATTAAAGCACGGCAAAGTGCGACACGCCTTTTTTCTCCGCCTGAAAGCGTTGCAATATCTCTTTTACCATCAGGTGCACTTAAAGAATTAATAATAACATTGATTCGTTTTTCAAGATGCCAGGAATCTTTTCTTAAAATTACCTCTTCCAGGTTATGCTTATTGGGTGCATCAAAAGCTGTGTTTTCATACTGCTGAATTAAATCCAGTTCATCAGAAGCACCTGACAAAACATTTTCATATACATTTTTTGTTTCATCAAGAGTAAATTCCTGTGATAAAAATCCGGTAATAAGATTTTTTTTCTTTGCAACCTCTCCCGAATCAGGCGGCATTATTCCTGAAATAATTTTTAAGAAAGTGGATTTGCCTGCACCGTTTCGGCCGACTAACCCGATTCTGTCTCCTTCGTGCACACTTAAAGAAGCTTTATCGAGAATTATCTGCTCGCCAAAGTGAATTTCTAATTCCAGCGCAGTTAAAATAACAGGGGCCACATTATCGGACATTCTAAAAAATTTCCATTCAATTAGTAGAAAAGCAAATATACATCTGCTGGAGTTAATTATTTAATTAGTCGCTACAAAAATAATCAGATTCGACAGCTATAATCTTAAATTACTCGTTTATTTCGGTCCTAAACTACAAAACGAGTCAAAATCTAACAATATAATAGCATGAACTCAGTTTTTTATTGTGTATATTTCTCCGCGTGATTTTTATGGGAATCCTCCGAAAGGAGCCCTTTGGACAGACAACTACACAAGTATGCTACCACACATTCCCCTTCTGATTACAAAAATTTAATAAATTATTTAAACAAACGGTTGTATTAAAGCAAAACTGTGCGGTTATTACTGAACATTTTTTAATACGGCAAAATACTAATTATAGAGAACGATATATGTCATTCGAAAATCTAAAACTCACTAAACCAATTTTAAATGCTCTGACAAACGAAGGTTATACAGCACCGACACCAATTCAGCAAAAGGCAATTCCTGTAATTCTTGAAGGAAAAGATATACTGGGAAGCGCACAGACTGGCACCGGTAAAACCGCTGCATTTGCGATTCCAATTTTACAAATTCTCAGCGGTGCGATAAATACCGGTAAGTCATATAGTAATCCTTCCCGTTCAGGAAACAGGAAATCAATAAAAGCCCTGGTAGTAACTCCAACAAGGGAACTTGCTGTTCAGGTAAGCGAAAGCTTTACAACATACGGTAAACATACCGGGCTCAGAAACACAGTTGTGTACGGCGGAGTCTCGCAAAAAGCACAAACTGATAAATTAAGACAGGGCGTAGATATTCTTGTTGCCACACCGGGCAGACTTCTTGATCTTATAAATCAAAATTACATTAATCTTTCCCAGGTAAAATTTCTCGTGCTTGATGAAGCGGACAGAATGCTTGATATGGGATTTATTAATGATATAAAGAAAATTATAGCAAAAGTTCCTGAAAAAAGACAGACTCTCCTTTTCTCAGCTACTATGCCACCGGAAATTATGAAGCTGGTAAAAACAATTTTAAATGACCCGGTAAAAATTGAAATCGCACCAGAGACAAAAACAGTTGAAGTAATTAAGCAGGCGGTTTATTTTGTTTCTAAGCCGAATAAAAAGAACCTGTTGATTCATATTTTGAAAGATGAAAATATTGAATCTGCGCTTGTATTCACCAGAACAAAACGCGGTGCGGATTCTGTTACAAAATTTTTAAATTCCCAAAAAATAAATTCTGCGGCAATTCACGGGAATAAATCCCAGGGCGCAAGACAACTGGCCTTAAATAATTTCAAACTTCAACGCACAAGAGTACTGGTTGCTACCGATATTGCTGCAAGAGGAATTGATATAGATAAACTATCTCACGTATTTAATTTTGATATTCCTGATATGTCTGAAACATATATTCACAGAATTGGAAGAACCGGAAGAGCCGGCCTTGGCGGTACCGCACTTTCTTTCTGTGATTCTGAAGAAAGAAGTTATTTGAGGGATATAAACAGGCTGATAAAAAATACTATCCCGGTTATTGAGGATCATCCCTTTAATTCAGGTCAGGCTGATAGTAATAGTTTTGATGTACCTGTTAAGAAATACAGATCTTCAAGGAAATCGGGATCATCCGGCTTTTCAAGGGACAACAAAAAAAGATGGACCAGGAAGCCCCGTAAAAGAAAGGGACAGGTATAGTTAAAACTATAAATTCCTATTGATAACATAATATTATGTTTTGATTAATTGTCCGGATTAACGAAATTTAGTTTTACCTGTACATTAAATTTTTAGTTATTCCCAGATGAAAATTTTAGTAATTGATAATTACGATTCATTCACTTATAACCTCGTCCAGCTTCTGGGAGGTTATAAAAATGAAGTTATTACCAGGCGAAATGATGATATTACAATTAGCGAAGTAATATCATTAAATCCTGCTAAAATATTGATCTCACCCGGGCCGGGGCGACCTGAAAACTCCAAAATCTCCATACCTATAATTAAAAAACTGGCTGGGAAAATTCCGATACTCGGCGTTTGTTTGGGACACCAGGCAATTGGTTATGTGTACGGCGGAAAGATTATCAATGCTCCTGAATTAATGCACGGGAAAGTATCCAAAATTAGCCACGATGATAAAACTATATTTAATAAAATTCCTCAGAATTTTATTGCCACAAGATACCATTCACTAATAATCGAAAAGAATTCTTTGCCGGCTGAACTTGAAATATCTGCCGTGACAGAAAACGGTACAATTATGGGAGTTAGACATAAAAAGTTTCAGATCGAGGGGATTCAGTTTCATCCTGAATCTATTCTTACTGAAGAAGGCAAAAATATAATTAAGAACTGGCTCTTACTTTGACTATAAAGATCATTTAGAAGCTAAATATTTTTCCCATACTTTATCAGCATATAAGATTACGCCGTCGGCATATTCTTCGCTCGCATTATACCTTAACATCGCTCTTTTTCTACTTTTTTCATCTACTTTATAACCGCCATATTTTTTCAGAAAGTTAGCCGCACTCATAATTGCATCCGGCCAGGAAAAAAGATCTTTCTCCCCGTTACTATCCGCATCAATAATATATCGGAAATTGTAGGGCATAAACTGAACAAAACCAATTGCTCCCCCCCAGCTTCCCTTCTGATTAAGCGGGTCCATTCCATATTTTTTAGAATATCTTAACAACGCAATAAGTGAATTTGCAGCATCCTTTTTTCTGTAATCGAGTCTTCTTTTTTCTGAAGCTGCAAAAGCAGGATCATCCAGAGGATTCTCTTTCCCTTCTTTTTCCAGATTATCTACCGCGTATTTTTGAGCATTATCAAGAAAAAGAATTTGTCCGAGCAGTATATTAAAAACACGGTACTTTCCTGTAAATTCTCCCAGACCTGATTCCCACATCAGGATAGAAACAAGATCTTTTATTTGAACTCCGTACTTTTCTTCAGCTTCTGATAATAATTTTTTATGTTCTTTTATAAATTCAACACCGGCTTCCAGGCGCTTCTCATTCAGGAATATTTTAGTAAAATCCTGGTGCTCTTTCTTTTGAATATCACGGCTGAGCGGGGTTGCATATTTGATTAACTGATTTACATAAACTGTGTCTGATTCAGGGCGGTCAAAATAACTAAGAAATACTTCTTCGCTTACTCTTTCTCCCCTTCCGGATTTCGATTTCAATTTATCAATTATATACTTAATTAATTCATTTTCAGGCTTACCCTCTGAATTAACTATCCTGCTTTTTTCAATTACCCATGTTGAATCCGGCACTCCGTAATTTCTGAGTTCCGATCCAAAAGTTAAATTCCAGGAGGCGGACAGGATAATTGCCGCCAGGACGAGACTTAAATTAATTCGATATTTAAGAAAAGATATTTTCATATTAGAAGTTAGTTGTTGAAAATTTTTTACAATTTACAATAATAAAGGACAAAATGTAATGCAAAGGAATTTGTGAATGGTTCCGGCTTTTCAAAATAGGAAGACTATTCATATTTTTTAACTAATACAGAACGAACTGCTTAAGTTTTATTAAATTCCAATACCTCGGGGATTGACGGACAAGAATATTGTTATGCGAGCGACCTTCCTGGTATCTAAATAAACTGGCGTAATTACTGACCCAGAAAGTATCTATAGAAAATTTTCTGGATATTACTAATTATTGTGTACTATATAAGCCTACCTTTATTGCGAAGCGAATGAAAGGAATTTAAATGTTTAGTGTTGGTGACAATGCATTTTAAAAAGCTGCGAAGGGAAACCATGCCAAAGGCAGGCAGGCGCAGCCACGCCAGAGGCGGGTAAACAGCGGGAACTTACGAGCGATCCGGCAGTCACCGGATTAGCTACATTTGATGGTGAAAATGTGTTGTTTTACGCCAGAGGCGCACAAGTATGAGAGCCTTATTGTAGTGAAAGAAGGCGGAATTATTGTCTCAATAATTGTGCACTGATTGAGCGTAAATAGGGCGGGGGTTAGCAACAATGAATAATTGTTAGTGTACTTTACTTATTAATTTAAAAAAGCTGCAAAATGAAATGGAACCTGCCATCCCGGAAGTGTTCGATCTATACAAATACCTTGTAAACCTGGGCTTCAGAATTATTTTACTTACAGGAAGAAAAGATTATCAATACAACGCAACTATGGAGAACCTGATCAAAGTTGGATATGATAAATTCGATACGTAATTGTAAAAGATAAAAATTATTACGACACCCTTGCTGTAAAGTATAAATCAGAAAAGCACACCGAACTAACTGCCCAAGGCTTTGATATTGTCAGAAAGTTGGTGACCAATGGAGTGACCTTAAGGGACCTTATCATGGTATACAGGTAAAGATACCGGATTACCAGTATTATATAGAATAATTATTCCTTAAAACGCTTCAGGCAAATTTAATTTTTTGTTACCGATACAATCCAGTCGCCTATCGTTTTCAATGCAATTGGTGCAATTGTTTGCTGTATCTTTCTGTATTCAGCAGGCAAGCCTGTTTTTGCTGTTTGAAATAAATGATTCAATCCTTTGAATTCAACTAATTTGAAATCTTTGTTTCCACCTTTTGTCAGTGCTTTTTTAATAGCCGCTAAATCTTCTTTAGGGGGAACCTGCAAATCTTTACTTCCGTCAATTGCAAGGACAGGACATTTTACTTGTTCCAGTACAGGTGCAGGATCAAACTTAATAAAATATTTAAACCACGGCTTCTCTATAAGACTCAGCTGTTTAAATACGGCAGTGGAATCACCGAATATTTTTCTTTCTTGCTGGCTTAACGAATTATAATACTTTCGATATTCATTTAATATCTCGCTATGTGCTTTAATACTATCTGGCTGGTTTTTAATAATATCATATATCTTTCTGTTTAACTTTGTTACATTTCTGATATTATTTTCGGGCAATCCCGAGGCTCTGTCGATAAGTTCACCTTGTTTTAGAAGTATTTGTTCTCCCGTCAGCCCAGGACCAGCCATTAAAACAATGAAAGCAACGTCCCTGGATTTAGCTGCAACCATAGGAGCAATTAATCCACCCTCGCTATGGCCGATCAATCCTATTTCATTTTTATTTACTTCCTTCCTCGTTTTAAGATACTCTACTCCTGCAAGGGCATCACCCGAAAAATCTTTTGACGTGGCGGATGCAAAGTTTCCTGTTGATTTCCCCACACCTCTGTCATCAACGCGAAGTACTGCTATTCCACGCCTCGTTAAATAATCAGACAATACTAAAAATGGTTTATGACCCAATATCTCTTCATCCCTGTTCTGCGCGCCTGAACCTGTGATTAATAGAACTGCAGGGAATGGTCCACCTTTTTCAGGATAAGTAAAAGTTCCGGCCAACGTAATTCCCGCCTCTTTATTCTCGTAGCTTACATCTACTGAATTGTAAGGATAAGGTTTCTTTGGTTCCTTAGGCCTGTTAATGATCGTTTCGTTACGAGCTTTTTCGAGATTTAAAGGGACTTCTCTTCCACTTTGTTGCCAAACACCCTCAACCACTGTCCCTTCAGTATTTATTTTACCAGTGTATCTTACACGTGCTCTGGGCAACACAAGGATAAGGCTGTCGTTCGTAAATATAACCTTACCGACTGGAATATTTTTCACTTTCTGGTCAGGGCTATCCATTGTAGCAGTTAATTGCCCTTTTGTTATTTTTATTTTGAAGACAATTCTTAATTGCCTCGTCGGAACTTTCAAAGTACCCTGCCAAATACCTTCCGCCTCTGACTTTTTATTTTGCGGCAGTATTGAAGTGAAAAGTAATACCGTAAGCATAGAAATGAATAAGCTTGTTTTTAAAAAATATGTTTTCATTTTTTATATTCCTTTTTTGAATAATTAGAATAAAGTTTTTGAGAAGACACCACACAGCATTTGTTCTTTTTTTTAACCGGATTTAATGTTTTAGAACAAAATGTATAATTGTTATTGCAGCTAAAATTCCAATAAACATGACAACGGCAGCAATATGGCCGAAATTTATGGTCCATCCTACTCCGTATCTTTTCTCTACAAGAAATGAAGGATCGTCGGGATTGTAATAAATCATTCCAAACTTCCAGTAGCGATCATCATCTGCATTGTCTGCATCCTGTGAGGAGACTGTCTGCTGAAATTTTAACCTGCTACCTGACTGCCCGGTTACTATTGCCAGCGCTATAGTGCTAAGCAAAATCATAAAGGGAATCCCTATATTCATAACCCTAAATAGATCACCAGGGATAATGAGGATGTTGTTAATATGAAGTGAAATGAAGAAAAACCATGTTATAAGTACAGTGCACATTATAATAAGATAAACAGACCAAATTAATCTGAACCGCCTGTTTTTTTGTACTGATATTTCAGGATTGTGCGAATCAATTTCCTGCCTGGATCTTTTTATTAAAAAATAAACACCGACAAAAACCAATAACATTAAACTAGAAGAAAGCGGTATCATCAATACATGAAGGTAGGACTTAACTGTAAATTCTGTAGCGTTACCCAGCATATCAAAATGCAAAGGAATTTGGGCAGGTGTCTTATCATAGGACAAAACCAGTATTAAAAAATTCAGAATAATTACAAACACAGCCGGAAGAAACCACCATACCGGAACAAGATATTTTCCCTCCCTGAATTTTGTATCAACTGTAAGGACCTGCTTGTGCGGTGCAGCTTCACTATAAATCAACAAAGTCTTTTTTACTTCCCTTGCTTTACGGTTAAATAATATATGAATAAGAAACATCAGAACGAGCTGCAAAATCATTCCTGCTGAAAAGAGCCTTTCATCAGGGAAATTATACAACAAAAATCCAAGAGCAATTAAGAACGGGATATTTACTGATAAATAAAGATGTTTATAATTCTGCTTAAGATTATTAACCTCTGAACGATTAACTATTTGTGCCGGAAAGCGGGAGCCAAAAATTATTGTTTCCTTCAGCAGAAAAGGAATAATAAAACCGGCAAAGGAAATAAGTAAAATTATTAGATAAGGGAACCAGAATATGTTTTCATCAATAGCCATAGTTGTCTCACGTTTTAAATGTAGAGTAAATTTTACTGCACTCGTTAAGGAATTCTTTTTCAGTTATACCCTTACAAAATGCTTCCGCTATCACCGGCTTTATAATTTCGGGTATTTCTTTTATAAAACTGCTATTATACATATTGGAAAATTCATTTACAACGACACCTTTTCTTCTGTGTATCGTTACAAACCCGTCCCTTCTTAAAATAGAATATGCTTTATTTACCGTATGCATATTTATTCCAATATCTTCAGCAAGCTGCCGTACAGAAGGCAATGACTCTCCTTCGACCAAAGTTTTTGAAGCTATTCCTTCGATAATCTGATTAACAACCTGTGTGTAAATCGGTGTTTCAGATTGGAGGTCTATTTTTATTATCATTTACTAAGAACTCCATATTGTGCTATGCAATATAGAACAGTTATAGCAGATTGTCAAGATGACGCAAAATGTTATTTTTTAAATGAGAGCTTTACTCCAAAAGCGCATAAGTATTGAGTGAGTGAAGGCGGAATTATTGTTTCAAGAATTGTGTTCAGAACGAACGTAAATAGGGCGGGGGTTCGATAGAATGATTAATGGTCAGTGTACTCTGCTAATTAATTTCAAAAAGCTGCAAAGGGAAACCTTCCTACGTTTAGGAAACTTCGGCAGGCAAGCGGAGCCACGCCAGAGGCGGGTAAACAGCGGAAACTTACGAGCGATCCAACAGTCACCGGATTAGCTACATTTGATGGTGAAAATGTGTTGTTTTACACCAGAGGCGCACAAGTATGAGAGCATTATTGAAGTGAACGAATGAAGTTGCAGGCGGAATTTTTGTGGCAAAACATTGTGCCTGAGACGTAAGGAGTAAGCGAATTATTGCGTGGGTATCGAAAGGGATGCAAATGTTTGGTGTTAATAATATTAGCTGAAATCCGAATTTGGCAGAATGGCCAGGTTACCTTTTCTCAAGGGGTTTATGATATGATTAGCCAAGGTCAATAGGTACTAATAAATCTAAATAACAAGAAGAATTATTTTAATTTATTGGCAGGTAAAAGGTAAACTTGCTACCCTCATTTTCATAACTTTCTACTTTAATTGCTCCACCTTGCGCCTGAACAAATTCCCGTGAGATAGCAAGGCCAAGACCCCAGCCCCTTTTAGATCTTTCACCGACTTGTGTGAATCGGCTGAATAATTTTTTCTGATCTTCAGGGGCAATACCAGGTCCAAAATCTTTTACAGAGAAATAAACCCTTCTTTTCTCTTTGCCTACCGAGATAATAACTTTTCCGCCCTTTGGTGAATATCTAATTGCGTTGCTGATAAGATTGACCAGAACCCAGACGGATTTTTCAATATCGATACTTAATGTCGGAAGCTCCTTTTCAATTTCTGTTTCAATCTGTATGTTTTTTTCAGAAAGAATTATCATTAATGCTGTGGTAGAATAATCGATTATATCTTCCGGATGTACAACAGTAAAATTCAACCGTATATTTCCTGTTTCAATTTGTGAATAATTTAAGATTTCATTTACAACTTTTGATAATCGGTTACTCTGTTGTCTTATTGCCTGGATAAGTTCTTTTTGCTCACTATTTAAGTCTCCTATTCTCGAATCTTCTAATAATTTTACTGTAAGATTTATAGAAGAGATCGGTGTCTTCATTTCGTGGCTGACCGTAGAAATAAGATTTGTCTTTGCAACGTCTCTTTCTTCATAGCGGGTAATATTTTTAAGGATAATCATATTACCCATATTTTGAGAAATGTCCGGGTTATCAGAATTTGTAAGTATCTGGATTATTTCCGGTTCATAATAATATTCTTTATTATCCCTGATATGGCGAATTGTTTTCTTATCAGCGGATGGCTCCTTCTCCGTTTCGAACAGACCGGCAACAAGCGATTTTAGGAGATCATTTTTTACAGACGCTTCAGATATGTTTTTATTCAGTAATTCTCTGGTACTAATACCCGAGAGATCGGCAAGTATCTGGTTAGCAAGAACTATTTGATTCTTTGTATCGAGTACAAGAATGCCGTCCTGCATATTCTGGACAAGAGCTTCGAGGCGTTGTTTGCCGGTAAGTATTACACCGATGTGCTGGCTTTCAAATTCTTTAAGTCTTACCGCCATTGAATTAAAAGCATTTGCAAGCTGGCCAAGTTCATCATTTGAGTGAATATTGAGTTGTTGATTGTAATCTTTATGGCTTATTGCCTTGATTTTTGAAGTCAATTCTTTAATTGGTTTTACTATACGTGCCGGGAATGTTAGAATGAAGAACAAAGTTAGGACTATACTGAAACCTCCAATTATTAATGTATAAATAGTAACCTTTTGTGCTTTATTTTCGGCAGCATTATTTTTATTAATAATAGCGGACATATTAAGCTGATAAATTGCTGTGACACTTGATCTTAAATCCTTATAGCTTTGATTGAGCACTGCCGGTGTCGGGTGGTGGTTCTTATTGGCTAAATTTATAAAGCCGGTATAAACTGACTGCAGTTGACTGACAAGTTCTCTCTCGCCAGGTTCAGTGATATTTGAGGCTTCATATCCAAGGTTCTCTTCAAATTTTCTTCTTGCATTAATAAAACTGTTTGTTGAAGAAGAGTCTGTCTTTGATTGTGAGAGATACATGTCATCAAGAGCTGATAGCATTACAGTAGTATAATTTATAGTCCTGTAATTATCTACAATTGTGCCCCTTGAGCTCTGTGCAAGTTGGTTAACAAATACTATGGCTATTACACTCAGGACAGTTATTATAATAAAAAGGAAAAGCACACCTAGAAATATTTTGCTTCTTATTGTCTTCATTCTCAATAGCTAAAAACGTATAATTTGTATGCCGCTGTAATCTATTTATAGTTAAATTAAAATGCCATTATTTAATTATACTTTTCTCTTCAATTTCCAGCTTAAGTACCTCAAAAAATGGCTCCGGACTATTGTAAGTATAAAATACACCTTCATACCAGATACCTTCTCTTTCAACGTATTCTCCACCTATATCAAAATAATAATTAGAAGTAACGATTCTTCTTAGACTGGACTTGCGATGGTTAATAAATCTAATCGAAAAGTGAGTAGAGAACAACCCGTTAAAAAATCTAAACCTTAGAATTTTTATATCATCTTTTTCACAATTCAGGTAATCTGCCATTTTGCTAATAAGTGATTCAATTTGATTCCGGGCTATTTTTTCTTTGAACTCATATTTATTTCCCATTTTATCCTCTCCAATTAATTTTCACGAGAGCCCCCCTGATAAATGCAGGTTATTATATATTAAATTTTTCGATATCATTTCTTTTCCCCATAATTATCATTAAACAATCCGGGACAATCTTGAAATCCGCATTGGGCATTAAATGAAATTTATCCTTCATTATATCTTTAACTGCTATTACAAGTAGGTTATATTTTGAACGCAGTTTAGTTTCACGCAAAGTTTTTCCTATGAAATTTTCAGGAACAGCGGCTTCAACAATACTGAATTCAGAAGTAAGGGGAAGGTACTCCAGCATATTATTGGAAGATAGTTTTTGCGCTAAAGATATCGCCATATCTTTCTCAGGCAGAATTACATCGTCAGCGCCCATAAGTTCAAGTATCTTTGCGTGGTTTTCGTTGATCGCTTTTACTATTATACGTTTAATTTTTCTGTCCTTCAGGTAATGGGTTGTAAGAATGCTTGATTCCATATTCTGCCCGATGCTGATAATAACAGAATCAACGGATTCGTGAATAAACTCGTTGAGCACCTTTGTGTTTTTTGCGTCTGCGATTATGGCTTCGGATACATATTCCTTAATTTCATCTATCCTTTCTTCGCTGATATCTATAGCCAGTACCTGGTGCCCCTTTATTGAAAGGGATTTAGCCACGTTGAACCCGAAATTGCCAAGACCTATTACAACAAATTGTTTCACTTTATTTCTCCTTTTTTAACCGATCAGCACTTCCTCTTCAGGATAGCTGTACCCATTTTTATTGTCACTGTTTAATAATGAAAACCCAAGCGCAAGAGGCCCGACCCTGCCCATAAACATTGTAAAGGTAAGAATTATCTTCCCCGTAACAGTTAAGCCCGCTGTTATTCCCGTGGAAAGCCCGACAGTTCCGTAAGCTGAAACCGTTTCAAAAAGCACTCTTAGAAAATCAGCGTGTTCCGTGTGGCTGAGAATAATAGTAGTCAGTGTAACCCAGATAAACGCAAATCCCGCAAGTGCTATTACCTTTGTGATAGTATCAGCTTTGATCCTTCTCTTAAATAGATCGGTGTCTTTACTGCCGCGTAATATTGAATAAATATTTTTAATTAAAATTCCGAATGAAGTAGTTTTGATACCGCCGCCGGTACTGCCCGGTGATGCTCCGATAAACATTAGCAGAATAATTACAAACAGGCTTGAACTTGTCATAGCGCCAATATCAATTGTATTGAAACCGGTAGTTGTGGAAGCAGAGATCACCTGGAATGTGGAATCAAGAAATTTATTGCCAAATGAATTTGAAAAATTTGAGCCCTCAAAGAAGAAAACAGCTACTACTCCGAAGATGATCAAAAGTGCTGTCAGGCTCAAAACAATTTTGCTATGGAGAGATAAATTAACGGGAATTTCACCCCTTGATTTCTTTTTAAAGAATTCATAAACATCATAGAGGACAAAAAAGCCTACAGCTCCTGCTATACATACCAGGTCTATTAAAACATTTAAGTAATAACTGTGACCATAGGTGGTAATACTATCGCTGAATAATCCGAAACCCGCAGTACAGAATCCTGAGATAGAATGAAAAATACTTACATAGGCAGCGGTGCCGAATGAAAAGTACTTTGACCAGTATAAAAACATCCCGATGGCTCCCAGAAATTCTATCACAAAAGTGAAGATAAAAACGACGCGGGTAAACTTGAACATATCAACTTTTGTAGGTCTTCCCAGGGATTCACGAAGTACTTTTCTTCCCTGCAGGGTCATTTTATTTTTTTTACCGAGGAATACCAGTACGATAAATACCATATAGCCAAGTCCACCGATTTGAACCAGGGTAAGTAATACAACCTGTCCGAAGAATGTGTAATAATTCCCGGTATCAACCACAATTAAACCAGTTGTAGATACCCCCGAAGTTGCAGTGAACAAGGCATCAACAAAAGACTGAGATGTGCCGTTGACGCTGGATTCAGGCAACATTAACAGCAGGGTTCCTGTTAAAGTAAGGACAGCAAATCCGAGTACAAGTATTCTGATGGGGGAAAGTTTTTTAAAAATATTTTGAAAGATGCTCATATAATAGCCACATTTCCATTAAAATTCTTTTCGCCTATATATTCAGGTAGTTCTGGGAAATTGTTACTCCAGCTAAAATAGTTCAAACCTTATACCAGTTATATAACACGCTTAAATCCATTCTAATCAAATAATTTAGATATAATATTCAGAACCACCCTGCCAAAATGAAAGGGTGGATTTTCAAAATGAAAGGGTTAATAGTG
>Ga0210095_1000317_pt1 | contig 13140 bp, 10 predicted proteins | sample China_Galinas_PW_FD_184861 | JGI IMG/M metagenome (GOLD analysis project Ga0210095, IMG submission 184861) | Wetland microbial communities from San Francisco Bay, California, USA, that impact long-term carbon sequestration - China_Galinas_PWA_D1... | ecosystem: Environmental > Aquatic > Marine >...
GATATGTGACATAATTTATATTATGCGTGTCAACATTGTAAGTAAAGAGATTATATTTATGTTCATATTCACCGGCTGTACGATCCGATGAGAAAATAATTTGTTTATCATTTATACCAAATGAAGGATCGCGATCATCATAATAATCATTAGTTAATCTTGTTAATGAATTATCCAATAAATTTAAGAGATAAATATCGCTGTAACCTTTATCACCAACCGCCTGAAAAACTACTTTATTACCATCAGAAGAAAATTTGGGAGATCTGATAGTAATTAAGTGTTCATTTGTAAATGTATTTGTAACCTCATCATTTTTTATAGAATAAAAATGTATACCATCCCTGGCTCCGATTTTAGTTACAAAAGCTACTTGCCCACTTTCAGTTACATCAATAGCAGACTGGAAAAGGTGAAATGCTTCAAATTCTTCACTTTTTTCGCCTCGTATTACCAGCTCAGGTCCCTTTTTATTTTCTTCTTTCTGACTTACCTTAACTTTATAAAGTGAAGAATAACCGTTTCGGTTGGCAACAAAGAAAAGATATTCATTATCACCGTCTTTGTATGGAACAGGGGAAAAATTAAATCCAAAATCCGTAATATTCTTAGCCAGAATATTTATTGGAACGAAATTTTTGAATAAGGGATAATACTTCTGCTTAAGGTAATACTTCCATTCCCTGTCAATTTGCTCAAGTGGTTTTCCCAGGGTATAAGCGACAACTTTATAAAATTTTGAATACATCCAGATGTTGTCCAACATCTGCATCACTTTTCCCGGGCCGTAAGCTTCCCGTACATATTCAAGAAAAGCCTGCCCTTCTTTGTACATCAGGAAAGTGCCGTAAATTTTGCTGAAATCCTCAAGCCCGACAAAATAATCGTTAAACAAAGCATCCCTTATCACCATTTCTGCCTGAGCATCAACTGAAGTTGACATATATTCTGCAAAGCCTTCGGTGTACCATAAATATGGATACGTTCCAGAAGAAGATCTGTGATCAGAAAGAACGTGCGATGCTTTCGTTGTCATAAAAACGTGTGCCAGTTCGTGCCGGATTACGTGCCTGAAATCATGTAAGGAACCAGTTGATGGGATGACAACACGGCCTTTTGCAAATTCAAAGAAACCGCCAACTGCATCCGGAATAAACCCGGGTGTTGTGTTTGTCTGTTGAAACTGAATTGAAGTGTTATAAAATATTAGGGGAATGCGCCTGGTGATGAGAGTATTAAATTTTACTTTATATTCATCATAAGTCTTTTCGGCAATTGCAGCACCAATTTCTGCAATATTAAGCATGTCGTTATAATAATAAATATCGAAATGTTCTGTTTTCAGAATCTTCCAGTCAAAGGCGTCATATTGAACTTTATTTCTTCCAAAATGAGAATAGAACTGAGCTTCAGCAATAGTAGTAATGCAAAAGATGACTAGAAATAAATTCCTAATAAATTTCATTAAAGTTTCCTACCCCGAAAATAATTCTGAGTTAGAAGATCATTATAGGAACCATTGTCCTAATTTTAATCTAAAGAAGAAAATAATGATTGTAAACAGATAAAATTAAGCCAACCTGTTTTTCAAGATATTTATATTTTCAATTTCGGAAGGGTCTTTACCTCTCAAAACACCGAGATAATATGAAATCCAGTCGCAGAGGTAAACCATTTCCATTAGCCTGACTTTAAATTCGTCTTCTGTGCTTTCTATATTTATTATATCTGTGTTAGTTTTTCTAATAAGTTCGGAAGTAATTTCAAATCGTTTTGTAATTTGAGGATGGTAAATTTTGTCAATCAGGTTTAATACTTTTACGTGAAATTGCTTTTCGGTCTGTGTTTCCCATCCAATAATTTCGTTGTGATTGTATTCCGGGATTGAATGATGGAAGGCGTGTAATTTGGAATTTTCATTTATCTGGCTTTTAAACCTATATCCCGCTGCAGAAGTCTGATCAGCGGAAGAATAAATAATTGGAATAAATCCTACCAATTCGCTTGCTATATTAAAAGCATAATTGTCATCTTTACTAAATTCTTCACCTTTATTTTTCCAGTTAGAAATAATAGTATTTACAAAGTTGGTCTGGTCTTTAATTATTTCAAGATGTTGTAAAACTTTTAAAAGTGAGAAAAAGCTTAATCCTAATGAATACCTTGGCTGAAATCCTTTTTGAAGATTTACAACAGGAATTGAATTGTCTTTTGCAATTTGTCCAACTTTACCACCAGTTGTAATTGCTACAATTTTACAGTTCCTCCTGATCGCTTCATTTAACACAGAAATTGTCTCTTCAGTATTACCTGAATAAGATGATGCAATCAGCAAAGTATTTTCATCAGCAAAGGCAGGCAAAGAATAATTCCGATTGACAGAGTAAGGAATATTTAATTCATCTTTCAAAAAATTCTGGATCAAATCTCCGCTTATAGCCGAGCCGCCCAACCCCGTCACTATTATTGAGCTGAATTTATTTCCACTTACCTGTGCAAGATCAAATTTATTTTCCCAGGCATATTCAATTTGCTTATAACTATCAATTAAAACATTAAACTGATTTTCCGGATCGTACTTCGAGACATATTCTTTTATTTGCATATTACTTTAAATTATATTTCGTGTTCGTGTTATTGAATTTACTTCAAAGAATTTTTCTATTTCTTCTGTTATTTCATTTTCTGTCGTAAATGTCAGGCATTTCTCAGCAAGATTTTTAGCCTTACTAAAAGAGATACTTCGTATTATTCTCTTTGCATAGGGAATTGTGGAAGGAGAAATACTCAGGGAATCCAAACCCAGCCCGACAAGCAAAGGGATTGCCAATGTATCGGCGGCCATTTCACCACATAAGCTAACAAGTTTATTTTTCTTCTGGGCTTCAGTTACTATATGAGCCAATGTACGAATTACAGAAGGATTAAATTCCTGGTATAAATCTGAGACAAGATCATTTCCCCTGTCAACAGCCATCAAATACTGAATCAGATCATTAGTCCCGATACTGAAAAAGTCGACTTCATCTGCAAATTCAGAAGTCATTACAGCAGCTGAAGGAACTTCAACCATTATTCCTATCTTAATTTCTTTATCAAACTTTACTTTTTCGTTCTTTAGTTCCTGCATGCAATCTTTAATCATCCCTCGGGCATCCCTGATTTCCTGAATTGTAGAAACCATTGGTAACATAAATTGAATATTCTTGTCTGTACTTGCACGAAGAACCGCACGGATTTGTGTTTTGAATAATTTCTTGTTTTCAAGCAGTAATCTTATTCCCCTAAGCCCCAAAAATGGATTGGGTTCAACAAAATCCAGGAATTTAAATTTATCTCCACCAATGTCGAAAGCTCTTACGGTCAGCATATCAGGATATATTCTGCTTGCCAGCGAGGAATACAGTTTTGTTTGTTCATCTTCATTCGGAAATTCTCCTAGTTCGTCGAGTACCTGCTCAGTTCTGAAAAGTCCAATTCCCTTTGCACCGCTTGTAACAACCATATCCACTTCACCCGATACATCTACATTTGCAAGTAAGTGAATTTCTCTTCCGTCAGTAGTCTTAGCAGGCTTATCTTTTAATTCTTCCAGTCCTTTTTGAAGAGCAATAAGTCTTTCAATTTTTTCATTGAAAAACTTAATATGCGCTTCTGATGGATTAACTAATACATAGCCATGAAATCCATCAATTATTAAAAGGTCGCCATCTTTAATTATTTGGGTAGCTTTATGAGTACCTACTACTGCGGGAATATTTAATGATCTTGAGATAATCGCTGCGTGTGAAGTAAGTCCGCCGTGATCAGTTATAAATCCTTTAGCATTTCTTCGTGAAAATAAAATTGTATCGGCAGGAGTAAGAGTTTCGCTGACAACAATCATATCGTTCGTAATCTTAGATTGCCACCTTTTCTTTTGCAGATTTCTTATTATCCTGTTCTTTATATCTTCAATATCGTGAGCCCTTTCATTCATATACGTTTCGTGAGAGCTTATCATCATATGCTGATATTTTGAAATTTCATCGTTTACAATATATTCAGGTTGTTTTTTCTCTGACTCAATCCGCTTAACTATATTATCAATCAAAATAGGATCATCCAGTATCATCATTTGTGCTTCAAATATAGCAGCACGTTCCGGTTCCATTTTTTCTTTTGCAAGTGAGAATATTTTGTTCAACTCTTTTTTTGATTTTTTAAGAGCTTCATCCAGATTATTTTTAGCTTCCTGCAAATCAGTTATTGGAGCATCACTGATCTCAAGTTTTTCTTTTGTAAACAAATATGCTTTTGCAATTACTAACCCCGGAGCAGCTGCGATGCCGTGAAATTTGTTATCAGCTTCCTGAAATATTTGTTTAAAATTTGTCACAATTCGTCAAAGCCTCTGTTAAAGTATTCTGATATTTCTTTTGCTGCTTCTTTTTCATCTTCCCCATCGAAACTAAGTGTTAATTCTGAACCCATTTCAGCAGCAAGTGTCATTACACCAATAATGCTTTTACCATTAATACTCACTCCATCCTTTGAAATATAAAATTCACATTTATATTTAGACGCAAGCTTAACTATCGTCGCAGCCGGACGAGTATGCAAACCAGCTTTATTGATAATTTTAATTTTTTCTTCAATCATTTATTATTTATTTCTGTTTATCAGGTAATCGGCCAGCCAGGTAAAATATTCCCGGTCATTTTGATTTTTTAATACCTTTAAAGAACTCAATGCTCTCCTAGTATATTTTTTCACCTCTTTGTGGGCATCATCAATTACCCCAAGCCGGTTGTACATATCTCTATAGAATGGAATTTCTGTTTTCTTAATTCCTTTATTTTTAATAATATTTTTCAGTAAACTCTTATCTTTGCCAGTTGATTTTTCAAGAGCTTTTAGAAATAAATAAGTTTTTTTCCCTTCAACAAGATCACCGCCAACAAATTTGCCAAATTCAGCTTCATTTGCAATTATATCGAGCAAATCATCCTGAATCTGAAAAGCAATGCCCAGGTTACGGCCATATTTTGAAAGAGCTGAAATTTCAATTTTACTTCCACCACCTAACTGAGCACCAATTGAACAACACATTTCCATCATAGCAGCAGTTTTCTTTCTAATCATAATCAGATATTCAGGTAATTTTACTTCCGCTCTTGTCTCAAATTCCTTGTCCAGACTCTGTCCCTCACAAACCTCAACTAGTCCCTTATTAAAATCTGAAATCACCGGCTTACATTTAGATGTAACATCTTTTAGTAATAATTCATAAGCGACAGATAGAAGACTGTCCCCTACTAATATTGCAGTACTGGTATCATATTTTTTGTGTAGTGTAGGCAATCCGCGTCTTTTATCCGCATTATCCATAATATCATCGTGTACCAGAGTAAAATTATGCAATAGTTCAACTGCTACAGAAGCATTATAAAAACCCGTTTTCTTTTGACCGACTGCCCGTGCTGAAAACAAAACGAGCAAAGGACGTAATCTTTTTCCTGAACTTTCTAATATATATGAACCCGGACTATAAAGTGAAGCTGGTTCTCTTGAAACAAGTAATTTTTTTATCTTTTCATTAATCTTTTTTCTTTCCTTTTCATACATAGAAAAGTAAGAACCTGATTTTTTGAGCATTAAAATAGTTCGTCCTTAATTATTAAATTATTTTTATTACGAAATTCGGCCATATTAGCTGAACCGGTTAAATACATAATCCGTTTTATAGTTTCAAACCAATCATTTACAAGAGTAACAACCCCTTCAATTCCGTTTTTCTCCAAGGTTAGCAATATCAATTTTGCTGATGCAACCACATCTGCTCCCAGGGCAAAGGCTTTTGCAGCATCAAATGGATTATTAATTCCGCCTGAACCAATTAGCATAAATTCGTGATAATCCTTTATAGAGACTAAAGTTTTGATACAATACGCAGTTGGTAATCCCCAATCCCAAAAATTAGCATCTTTAGTATTATTTGTACGCAACATTTCTACGCCTGCCCAGCTTGTCCCCCCTGCTCCTGCTACATCAATTCCTTTAACTCCCGTTTCAAGAATCTTTTGCGCAGATTTCCTGGAAATGCCGGAGCCAACCTCTTTAACTATTACCGGGACTTTTAATATTTTAACAATTTTTTCAAGTCGTGATAAAAGCCCACCAAAATTTGTATCTCCATCCTCCTGTAATATTTCCTGAAGCGGGTTAACGTGAATTACCATCGCATCTGCCTCTACCATATCCACAAGAGACTGAATTTTATCAATCGGTTTAATTTTTACAAGTTGAGCTGCTCCAAGATTGGCAAGAATAGGAATGCGGGGAGCATTTTTCCTGATGACCTTATAGGTATCCAAATGTTTATTGTTTTCCAGGGCTTGTCTCTGGCTTCCAACTCCCAACGGTATGTTAAGCTCGTTTGCTGCTATTGATAATCTTGAATTAATATCGCCGGCTTCTTTTACTCCCCCGGTCATGCACGAAATTAGGAATGGATAATTTATTTTTTTCTTAAAAAAAGAAGTGGAGAATTTTATCTTTGAAATATCAATTTCTGTTATTGCATAATGATCAAATTCATATTTTTCAAAGCCAGTGGTTTTCTGCTTAAAATCAACATCATCATTAAGGCATAATTCAAGATGCCATCGTTTTCTTTTTGAAGTATTGTCCTTTTTTGAGGACATATTTTATCTCTTTGTGTAATTGAAAAATTTATGTTATAAGATATTAAAATTTAATTTAAGAATCCTATTTAAGTTCTTCCATTGTAAGAAGTTATTTCATTGAGGTTATATTTATTTGAGGTAAAAATGTTCCCCTTTTTGTAATTAAATTTAATTAAAATTCTCTGAATTCCTTACTATTTAAGTAAACTTTATCAACTCGAATTCTCCCTCTAAGAGAGTTAGTAAGCACAATTTCATCGGCACTAAGAATATCATCAATGGTTAAAGTATTTTCAGTTACATTCATATCTTCGGACAACCATTTTTTTCTTTCAATTCCGGCCAATAATCCTGCATCAACAGTCGGTGTAAGCCAGTTGCTGTTTTTTCTGATAAATATATTTGTAATAGCGCCTTCTACAAGATGATTTTTCTCATTGAAAAATATCACATCAAAAAAACCTTTTTTATGGTAATCACTATGCTCTTTATTATAAACTTCTCTTTTAGTTGTCTTAAAATATTGGAATGGATTATTGCTATCTATCCTTTTTTCCGAAATAATAATTTTAACTTCTTCAATTTGTGAAGGGAAATTCTCAATTCTGATTTTAATTGTCCCTTCTTTATTTAATTCAAGTCTTATTCTCTTTTTTTCAAGAGTTGTAATATTTTTTAAACTTTGCGACACCTTGCTTAACAGTTTCTTTTCATTGTAATTAAATAAGAAATATCCTGCAGATTTTTGTAATCTTTCAAGATGAAGTTCCAAATCAACTAATTGCCCATTTTCAAATCTTAAAGTTTCAAAGATTGAAAATTCCTTCATAGGAAAAGTAAGAAATTTTGATTTCAGGAGTGCTTCTTGATATTCCAGTTCCGGATCACTATCCCAAACAATGCCACTTCCAATTCCAATTTTTCCATTTCCTTTTTTATCAAGTTCAATAGTCCTGATTGCAACGTTAAATATTGCTTCATTGTTTTTCAGGATACCTATTGATCCTGTATATATTCCCCGGTTTCTGTTCTCCAGATTCCTGATAATTTCCATCGTTCTGATTTTGGGAGCACCTGTTATTGATCCACATGGATAAATGTTTTTTAAAATCTCGGTTAAATCAATATTATCGTTTAACTTTCCTTCTATTCCGGAGGTCATTTGAAAAAGAGTTTCATATTTTTCTACTTTGAATAAATTTTTTACCTTCACCTCGCCATACTTGCAAATCCTGCCAAGGTCATTTCGTAAAAGATCAACAATCATTACATTTTCAGCTAAGTCCTTTTTGCTATTTTTTAATTCATATAGCTGTCTATCATCTTCAAATAAATTGATCCCACGACGAATTGTACCTTTCATCGGTTTGGAAAAAATCTTCTTTCCCTTTTTATGGAAAAATAGTTCAGGAGAAATGGAAATAATTATTTTTTCACCTGTATTTATCAGTGCCGTATATTCAGCTGACTGATTAAAAATCAGGGTACGAAATAGTGCCCCAATATTTCCGGTAAAATTAAAATTTCCTTCCAACGTGTAATTTACCTGGTAGGTATTTCCGGCTGCTATTTCCTTCTTTATTTTTTTAATGTCAGAAATATATTTATTTTTTGCAGTGTTTAGTTTATATGAATTAATTATGTAGCTACTGTCACAATTACCAATTTCAATGCTCCCTGATCTTAAATTCTCAATATCCCGGGTATCAAATAAGAATCCTGTAAATAGTTTTTCAGAATTATATTTTAAGTACTTTCTTATTTTTTTTTCATATAAATAGCCTGCCTCATAACTAAGGAGGCAGTATCCCATGGTATCTGTAGAAATTTTATTTTCAAACCTTTTGATGGAATTGTTTAACAAGGTGGGACTTTTAGATGATATTATTACCTTTGGATTTTTAAGCCAATATGATCTTGCATTTTTAAATGACGGGGGTGTATAAAAAAAAGCAGATCCCTTTGTTTCCAGAACCTGGTTTAATATTTTTTCTATTTTCATACCTGAAATTAACTTATCATAATTATATAATCCATAAGAGTATATATATTTAATAAGTCACTACAATCTGTGATAATCGGCTCTCCATTTTTTTATCATTTTTTTAATGTCCTCTTCAGAAATGTTTTCTGTTACAGCCCTCTGAGCAAAGGATAGAAATTCCTCATCACTCGCAAAACGCAAACCAATAATTTGTCTTAAAGTAAGCTTTGGATCGAGAGGTTTTCCGGTAAGAATATAATGCCTAAAATTTTCTTCCGCTCGTATTGCTCTGTCCTGCGCTTTCAAAGGAAATGAACGGACGTGATAGAACAGTAATAAAAGACAAATAAAGATAACAGTAATTAAAGAGGCACTGTATATCCCCTCACCAGTACCAAAACATTGTACCAGGTTTACAACTGAGCCTAAAAGAGACAATACCAGAATAGAAAAAAGGGCATAGTGAAATAATGGGACGAATTTACGATGATTCTCATAATTTTGTTCGATCATAGTATTCCTCTAGAATAGTTATTCAAATTTTATAATTAATGAAGTCTTTTTAGAAATATTTTCATTTTTATTGATTTGGATCAAAGCGTTTATGACTATAGCCAAATGTATTTGCCTCAAGAAAATCAGCAATGTCTTTTACCACAATTTCTGGTTTAACAAGCATATTATTATCCCTGAATGATTTAAATAAATTGTATGATGGAAATTTTTCGGGAGATTGATCTTTTAATTGCACCTGCATTTCTGTATCAACCGTCCCCGGTTCATAACTCATTATTGCCATATTTCTATCTTCCCTGTTTTCTTCTGCAAAAACCTTCCCCGACATACTTAATGCGGCTTTTGTTCCGCAGTAGGCCGCAAGCCCCGGTAATGCTGTGTGTGCAGCCCCTGATGAGATGTCTATAATGCGTAGCCGGCTGCTTTCTAATTTGTGTTTATAGAAAAACCCGGTAAGCCAAACAGGAGCAATAAGGTTTAAAGTATAAATATCTTGAAGTTTTCCCTGATCAAGTTCTTCTAATCTTAATAATTCACCGGCACTTGCTGCATTATTTATCAATGCAATCCTTTCATATTTTTCATCACTTATTTTAGATTTTAGTTTTTTAGTTATCTCTGGCACAAAGGATTCCAAATCTCTTAAATCAATTTTTAAATGGGTAAAATTGCTGTGAGAAATGTCCGATTCTCTTCTTGATGCGCCAGCAACCTCCCAACCTCTGGACAGCAATTCGTTTGCTGCGGCTTTTCCAATGCCGGAGCTGGTTCCTGTTATAAAGGCGAATTTCATTCTTTAATCTCCTTAATAAATCTCAATAATTAAAATATAATGATTCAATTGTTGAATAATCATAAATAAAAAACTAATCAAATAAAAGAAATTTTATTATGTGATATTTCTGTTACAATTAGTTTATATATTTAGATATCACAAGTGACAAATATTATGAAGACAGTACTTATAATAGAAGACGATCCGGAAATTTCCAACCTGCTGGAAATTCATTTAAGTGACCTCAATTGTGAGGTGGAAAAGGAATTTGACGGATTAAAAGGATTGAATGCGGCAAAAGCAGATTCATACGACATGATTGTACTGGATATTATGCTCCCCGGTATAGATGGATTTGAAATCTGCAGAGAAATTCGTAAAGCGGAAATCAATACACCTATTCTCATGCTTACATCAAAATCTGAAGAAACAGATAAAGTACTCGGACTTGAATTCGGTGCAGATGATTACCTGACAAAACCTTTCAGCATTAGAGAATTTATAGCGCGGGTAAAAGCTATTTTCAGGAGAATTGATGTACTTACCCAGGATAAAGAGGATAAAAAAGATTTGAAATTCGGAAATCTTTCAATTGATTACACGAATCATATAGTAATTCTCGATAATGAAAGAATTGAACTTACACAAAAAGAATTTGAGCTTTTATATTTAATGGCATCACATCCCGGACGAACTTATACGAGGGAAAATTTACTTAATCTGATATGGGGCACGCAATATAGCGGGTATGAGCATACCGTAAATTCTCACATTAACAGGCTCAGAAATAAAATTGAGGGAAATATTTCTAAACCGGAATTTATTTTAACAACCTGGGGTGTCGGCTACCGTTTTAACGATAAACTTTAATATTAATAAATGAAAGACTTTTTTAACTCTTTGTTCTGGAAAATATCAGCAGTATTTCTGCTTATCCTACTTGTTATATCCGCCGTGTACATTTACATCTCTGTAAATACTGCAGAAATGTATTTTCAGGAAACCAGACAGAAACTTGACATAAAGATAGCATCACACATTTCAAATGAAGCTGAATTTTTCAGGAATGATTCTGTTAATTTCGATGCGATGAAAAATGTCTTCCACAATGTAATGGTGATAAACCCGAGTCTTGAAGTCTACCTGCTTGATACACACGGAAAAATACTTGCATTCGACGCTGACAGCAGCCTGGTCAAGCTAAAAAAACTTCCACTTGGACCTATTCAGAAATTTATTTCATCAGAAGAAGAACAATTCCTGCTTGCTCCCGATCCGAAAAACCCAGGAAAAGAAAAACCAATATCAGCTGCAAAGGTTTTAAGTAATGGAAAAGTTAAGGGATATATTTATGTAATACTCGGTGGACAGGAATATGAAAACGCTTCACAATTATTATTCGGGAGTTATATTCTCCGTCTGGGCGTCCGATCAATGATTATTGCCCTTCTATTTGCAACTATTATCGGGTTTTTTGCAATAGGATTTATAATCCGTAACCTAAGAAAAATAGTTAAGGTGATAAGAGATTTCCAGGATGGAAACCTTAAAGCTCGCATAAGATTAAAGAGCAAAGGCGAGATTCAGGAATTTGCCCAATCGTTTAACGAAATGGCTGACACTATTGTGGATAACATAGATGAAATTAAAAGAATGGATAATATGCGCAGGGATCTGGTTGCAAACGTTTCTCACGATCTCCGTACTCCCCTTTCTGTAATTAGCGGATATGTAGAAACTATTCTAATTAAAGAAGAAAAACTTTCACCAGCAGAAAGAAAGAAATATCTGGCAACAATTCTAAGCAGTACCGGCAGACTGCAATCACTAGTTGAAGAATTATTTGAACTTTCAAAACTTGAAGCTAAAGAAACGAAACCGGAGAATGAATCTTTTTCACTCGCCGAACTTTTACAGGACGTTCACCAGAAAAATTTAATCATTGCTCAAAAGAAAAATATAAGCCTTGAGCTATCAATTGAGGAAAATATTCCATTCATTTTTGCTGACATTAGAATGATGGAAAAAATATTTCAAAATCTACTGGATAATTCTCTGAAATTCACTCCTTCCTCTGGCAAGGTTTTAATAATACTAAGCAAAAATAATTCTGCTGAAATTACCGCAGTAATTTCAGATAACGGCCCCGGTATTGAAGAGGAGCAAATACCATTTATATTTGACAGGTATCATCAGATTAAACGCGTCTCAACAGAAACTTCACAGGGTAGAGGTCTGGGGCTTACAATTGTAAAAAAACTTATTGACCTGCAGGGGCTTAAAATCAGCGTTGAAAGTACAGTACCAAAAGGAACATCTTTTATTATTACCATCCCTGTTAAAAAAGCCTAAATAGAACAATTTTCGCATTTTACTATCCTTAAAATTTAATCTCTTTTTACTCTTCTGTGATCAATTCGTGATAATTGAGATCTACTTTTCAAGTGTAAATATTGAATAGATAAAATTAATGGATAGGAAAAAAGATGCTAAAAAACATGATCATATTAGTATTCACATTCGTAATAATCGCTGGCTGTGGCAACCTGGATTCAAAACAAAAAGAACTTAAGGTAATCACTGCCTCCAGTAATGAGGACGGATATTCAATAGCAGTATTTGCCGGTGGATGTTACTGGTGCATGGATGCTTCCTTCGAAAAACTTGCAGGGCTGAAAGATGTAATCTCAGGCTACGCCAGTGGTAAACTAGTAGACGGAAGTTCTACCGGGAAAGTTGAGGCAATAAAAATAATTTACAATCCCGCAGCCATAAGTTATTCGGAATTGCTGGAATATTACTGGAAACAATTTGACCCGACAGATAAGGGTGGATCTTTTTATGACCGCGGGCCCGAATATGAATCCTATGTCTTTTACCAGGGAAACATGCAGAAAGAACTTGCTGAGAAATCAAAGCAATGGCTTGTAGGCTTAAACAAATTTGATAAGCCTATTGCGACAAAGATTGTGAAATTTACACAGTTCACACCTGTACAGGAATCTGAACAGCATTTTTACAAGAAGAGCCCTGAAAGATACTACCAGTACAGGAAAGCTTCCGGCAGAGATGCCTTTATAGAAAAATACTGGGGCGATATTTACGCAAAGCATTATGAAAAGCCCTCCGACAAGTTATTGAAGTCCAAATTAACAGACATTCAATATCGGGTTACCCAAAAAGACGCAACGGAACTC
>Ga0210095_1000318_pt1 | contig 13109 bp, 10 predicted proteins | sample China_Galinas_PW_FD_184861 | JGI IMG/M metagenome (GOLD analysis project Ga0210095, IMG submission 184861) | Wetland microbial communities from San Francisco Bay, California, USA, that impact long-term carbon sequestration - China_Galinas_PWA_D1... | ecosystem: Environmental > Aquatic > Marine >...
AGGCGTCGAGATTCACCTGCTGCGCTGAATGAGGAGGGTTCGGTATTCGCAGCCTACTAGAACTTACGCCCTGTTACCGCGTATACTCGGGAGACGCGACCCCGACAACCGACCCTGGGAGGACGGACGATGACGCGGATGACGGAGCACCCGCACGGGCATTGGTGCTGGATGGAGCTGTCGACGACCGACGCCGACGGCGCCAAGGCGTTCTACGGCGAGCTGCTGGGCTGGGACTTCTTCGACACCCCGGCCGGCCCCGACATGACCTACACCTTCCTGCGCCTCGACGGCGACGACGTGGGCGCCCTCTACGCTCAGCCGGCGGCGCAGCGTGAGGCTGGAGTGCCGCCGCACTGGCTGATCTACGCGGCGGTGGACGACGTGGACGCCGCGGTGGCGCGGATCGGCGAGCTGGGGGGCGTGGCGGAAGGTCCCTACGACGTCGGTGAGGCCGGCCGCTGCGCCATGGTCACCGATCCTCAGGGCGCACGCTTCGCCCTCTGGTGGGCCGGCGAGCACTGCGGCGCCGCCCGCCTCGGCGAGCCCGGCGCCTGGGTGTGGAGCGAGCTGCTGACCCGCGACCCGGAGGCGGCCGAGGCGTTCTATGGCGGCCTCTTCGGCTGGGGGTGCCAGGCGAGCCCATCGGCGCCTCCCGGCACCTACAGCGAGTGGAAGGACGGCGACGAGTCGGTGGGCGGCCTGATGGAGCTGCCCGCCGAGTGGGGCGGCGCGGTGCCGCCCCACTGGATGCTCTACCTCCAGGTCGAGGACCCGGACGCCACCGCCGCGCGCGCCGCCGAGCTGGGCGGCCGCGTCGAGGTGCCGCCGACGGACGTCCCCGGCGTCGGGCGCTTCACTCTTCTCGCCGACCCGCAGGGCGCCCGCTTCACCGCCATGCGCCTCGACGCCTGACCGTGACGCCCCGCCTGCGCCTCAGCGTGCTGCCGCCGCGGCTGGCCGTGTGCCGGCTGCCCAGCGGGGCCGCGCTGCCGGAATGGGCCGCCGCGGCGCTGGCGCGTCCGGGTGCCGGTCTGGTCTCCGTCACCCGGACGGCCAAAGAGCTGTCCCTGGTGGTGACGGCGGATGCGGTGACGGCGGATGCGGTGCCGGCGGACACGCTGCTGGTGGACGCAGTACCGGCCGGCGCGCCGGAGCTGCGCGTCGAGACCGGTTTCCGCGCCCTGGAGGTGGCGGGGCCGCTGGACTTCGCGCTGGTCGGCGTCCTCGCCGCCCTCACCGCGCCGCTGGCCGAGGCCGGGGTGAGCCTGTTCGCCGTCTCCACCTTCGACACCGACTACCTGCTGGTGCGCGAGGCCGAGCTGACGGCGGCGGAAGCGGTCCTCACCGCCGCCGGTCACCGCATCGGCTGAGGGCGGGCCTGTGGCAGACTTGCCGCCACGAGGCGCGAGACAACGTCGACCCTGGAACGGAGCCCGAGATGACCGCATCCGCACCGGCCGCCGGCCGGCTCACCGTCGTCGACCTGGACGACAAGCTGGCCGCTTTCTCCGACCACTGGAGCCCGAAGGTCGTCGGCGAGCTCAACGGCCAGCAGGTGAAGCTGGCGAAGCTGCTGGGCGAATTCGACTGGCACCACCACGAGCACGAGGACGAGCTCTTCCTGGTGCTGCGCGGCGAGCTGGTGCTGCGCCTGCGCGGCGACGGCGCGGAAGACGGTGCACAGGACGGTGCACAGGACGGTGTGCAGCACGGTGTGCAGCACGGCGAGGCAGGCGTGCGGGAGGTCGTGCTGCGCCAAGGGCAGTTTTTCATCATGCCGCGGGGCGTCGAGCACCAGCCGGTGGCGCGGGAGGAGTGCAGCGTGCTGCTCTTCGAGCCGGCCACGACGCTGAACACCGGCAACGTGCGCAGCGAGCGCACGGTGGCGGAGCTGGAGCGGCTGTGATGGATCTACCGGGCCTCGGCCTGCTACGGGACGTCTTCGCCGGTCCTGTGTGGTTGGCGGTCTGGGTCGCGTGGCTGATGCTGGTCAACACCGCCAGCTTCCTGTTCCTGCGCCGCCGCGAGGGGCGCTGGGTGGCCGCGGCCTGGGTGGCCAACGTGGTGCTGATGAGCGGCCTCCACGCCGTCACCGGCTACAGCCGCCTCCTCGGCCTCTCCCACGTCCTTTTGTGGACGCCGCTGCTCGCCGTGCTCTGGCATCGGCGCCACGAGTGGTGGCGCGCCGGTGGCGTTTACGGCATCTGGCTGCGCACCGTCTTCGTGACCGACGCCGTCTCCCTGCTCATCGACTACGTCGACGTCGTGCGCTGGCTCGGCGGCGACCGGGGCTGAGAGCGTGTACCGTACCCTCGACGCCGGCCTCATCCTGGCCACCGTGGAACGCCTGCAGGCGCGCATCCGGGAGCGCTTCCCGCAGGCCGGGCTCAACAAGGTCTGCGCCGAGGTGGCGCAGGTGGCGCGGGAGACGGACGACCGTTGCCGCTGGATCGAGCGCCCTCACCTGCTGCTGCGCGGCGGCGTGGTGCTGGCCCTGGCGCTGCTGGTGCTGTCCGTGGTCGGCGTGGTGCTGGCCTTCGCAGGGTTGGAAGCCCGCATCACCTTCCCGGAGCTGATCCAGGTGCTCGAAGCGGGGCTCAACGACCTGGTGCTGGTCGGCGCCGCCATCTTCTTCCTGGTCACCCTGGAGTTGCGCATCAAGCGCTCGCGGGCGCTCCAGGGTCTGCACGAGCTGCGCGCCCTGGCCCACGTGGTGGACATGCACCAGCTCACCAAGGACCCGATGCGACTGCGCGTCGAAGGGGACGACACGGAGTCCTCGCCGCGCCGCGACCTCAGCCCCTTCGAGCTCACCCGCTACCTCGACTACTGCGCCGAGATGCTCTCCCTGGTGGGCAAGACCGCCGCCCTCTACGCTCAGCACCTGGACGACTCGGTGGTGCTGTCGGCGGTGACCGAGATCGAGCAGCTCACCAGCGGGCTGTCGGTGAAGATCTGGCAGAAGGTGGCGAGTACCCGCAACGCGGGCAGCGGCGGCGGTTGAGAGGGCGGGTTTACAAGCCCTTGCCGCAGTGCGACACTGCCGTCCGGCCGAGAAGCCTGCCGAGACGACGAGAGCGACCCAGGAGCGACGAAGAGCGATGAAAGCAGATTCGGGAGCCGTTCCGGCACGCGCCGCAAGAAGCGCCGCAAAGAGCCTGGCACCGAGCCTCACAAAGAGCCTGGCACCGCGCCTCACAAAGAGCCTGGCACCGCGCCGGGGGCTGCTGCCGTGGGCCTTGATGGCGGCGGTTTGGGCGGTCGCTGCGGCGCTTCCGGCGGCGGCGCAAGAGACCGTGGGGACCGACGGCTACGACCTGTCGCTGCCCGCCGCCGATCCGGTGGTAGAGGCGGTGCAACGCGAGCTGGACGCCGCCGACGAGCGCTTCTCCGCCGTCCTCCAGGGTGCTCTGGAGCCGGTGGGCGGCTCTGGCGCCGAAGGCGAGGCGGTGGCGGTGGAGGTGGACCTGGCCGGTGCGGTGGCCCTGGCGTTGCGCCAGAACCCGGCCCTGGCCGCCGTCGAGGCGCGCCGCGACGAGGTGGCCGCCGGCGTCCGCGAGATCAAGGCGGACGCCTTTCCGCAGCTCACCGCCACCTCCTCCTACAGCGCTTCGCGCAACCCGTCGCTGCTCAACAGCCCGGACTTCGAGGACATCATCGACCAGTTCCCCGGTGGCGACTTCACCCCCGCCGAGCAGCGCCTCTACGGGGCCGGCGTCGAGGTGTCGCAGCCGCTCTACACCTTCGGCAAGATCAGCGCCGCCATCGATCTCGCGCGCCTGGTGGTGGACGCCACCGAGGCGCAGATCGGCGCCGCTCGGCTGGACGCCGCCGTCGCCGCCGCCGAGGCCTACTACGAGGTGCTCACCGCCCGCGAGTCGCTGGCCGTCTCCCTGGTGCAGCGGCGCGTGCGCCGCGACGCCCTGGAGGTGGTGCGGTCGCGCTACGAGATCGGCGAGGCGACGCGGCTGGAGGTGCTGCGCGCCCAATCCGCCGTCGCCGAGGTCGCCCCCGACCTGGCGCAGCTGGCCGGCGACCTGCTGGTGGCGCGCAGCCGTCTGGCCAACGCCCTGGGCCTGCCGCCCGGCGCCGCGCTGACGGTGAGCGGCGGCGTGGAAGTGACCCTGCCCACCCTCGGTGAGGCGTCCGGAAAAGACCCTGGCACGCGCCCTGGGACCGCCGGTGCACAGGTGCCTGAACAAGTGCCTGGCACCACGCCTGGACAGGTCCCTGGCACCGCGTTCAGCACCGCGTTCAGCGCGGGAACCGGTAGCCGCCACAGGGACGATTTGCCGCCGGTGCCGAGCCTCGCCGAGCTGTCGTCGACGGCACGGGCCAACCGTCCGGAGATCGCCGACCTGGAGTTGCAAGAGCAGGTTCTTCTGCGGCGCCAGACGGTGACCCGCGCCGAAGCGCGGCCACAGATCGAATTCAACGGCTTCTTCGGCCGCGAGGCGCGGCTGTTCGACAACCTGGGCGACGCCCTGTACGACAACTACTCCCTCTCCCTCGGCCTGCGCTGGGAGCTCTTCGACGGCGGCCGGCGCAAGGGGCAGATCGCGCAGCTCGAAAGCCAGCGCCAGCAGCTCGGCTACCAGCTCCAGGACCTGCTGGGCGCTATCCGCCTGCAGCTGGAGGAGTCGCGCACCGCCTACCGCACCGCCCAGGAGCGCTGGCGCGCCGCCGAGACCGCCGCCACCGCCGCCCGCGAAGCGAGCCGGGTGGCGCGCGAGAGCTATCGCGAGGGTGTCGCCCTGCAGACCGACTGGCTGGACGCCCAGCGTCAGGAGGCGGAAGCCGAGATCCTGGCCGTCGAGGCCTATTACGATGCGCGCAAGGAGGCCGCCCGCCTGGCCCGCTCCGTGGGGTCGTATCCCACCGAGGGCTGGAAGGCGCCGGCGGCGGAGGAGGCGGCGGAGGAATGAACGTCATGAAGCGCGAAACGTACAGCAGGATGGCGGCCGGCCTGCTGGCCGGCGGTGCCCTCGCTTTCGCCCTCGGGACCGCTGCTTGTGGCGGCGGTGCGGAGGAGCCGGCGGCGGCGGCCGCGGAACCGGTGGTCAAGACCGCCCTGGTGCGCACCGAGACGCCGGTGCAGCAGGACGTGGTGGACGTCGTCTCCCTGTCCGCCGACCTGGAGCCGAAGCGGCGCGCCACCCTGGCCGCCGAGGTGCCTGGCACCGTCGAGCGGCTGACCGTGGAGCTCGGCCAGCGAGTCACCTCCGGCCAGCTCCTGGCCGCCGTCGACACGCGGGCGTTGCAGCAGCAGGCGGCGGAGGCGGAGGCCCTCGCCCGTCAGGCCCAAGCGCAGTTTGGTCGCGCCCAGGCGCTTTTCGAGCGGCGCTCCATCACGCAGCAACAGATGCTCGACGCGATCACCAACCGGGACGTCGCCCAGGCGCGGCTGGCCAGCGCCCAGCTCAACCTGGAGAAGTCCCAGATCCGCGCCCCGTGGGCCGGCTCGGTGGCGCAGAAACGGGCCGAGGTGGGGGACTACGTGACGCCGGGCCAGCCGGTGGTGGATCTGGTGCAGGTAGACGTGCTCACGGTGGTGGCGCCGGCGCCGGCCTCCGACGTGCCCTACCTGGCGCTGGGGCGGCCGGTGGCCATCCGCGTGGACGCCCTGCCTGGGGAAAGCTACGAGGGCCGCATCGTGCGCCTCGGCGCCGAGCTCGACGCCGACGCCCGCACCCTCGCCGTGGAAGCGGAGATCGACAACCCGGACGGCCGCCTCAAACCCGGCATGCTGGCGCGCATGGAGGTGCCGCGGCGCACCCTGAAGGACTCCCTGCTGGTGCCCCTGGAGGCGGTGGTGGACCTCGGCGAGCAGCGGGCGCTGTTCGTGGTCGAGGACGGGGTGGCGCGGCGCCGCCTGGTGGAGCTGGGTCCGGTGCTCGGCGAACGGGTGGTGGTCACCTCCGGCGTCGCCGCCGGCGAACGGGTGATCGTCGAAGGAGAGCAACGGGTGGCGGAGGGCCAGCCGGTGGAGGAAGCGAGCTGACATGGGAATCACCGACGCCTCACTGCGCCACCGCGCCACCGTCTTCTTCCTCACCGTCTTCCTGGTCGTCGCCGGGCTGTCGGCCTACGTCACCCTGCCGCGGGAGTCGAGCCCGGACATCTCCATCCCGCTGATCATCGTCTACACCCTGTGGCCCGGAGCCTCGCCGGCGGACGTCGAGAGCCAGGTGACGCGCATTGTCGAGCGCGAGGTCAAGGGGGTGGACGGCCTCAAGGAGCTGACGTCGGTGTCCCAGGAGTCGGCCTCGGTGGTGACCGTGGAGTTCGTCTCCGGCACCGACATCGACGACGCCCTGCAAAAGGTGCGCGCCCGCGTCGACCGCGCCGAGGCGGACCTGCCGGAGGAGGCCGAGGACCCGCTGCTGCAGGAGATCAACTTCTCCGACATCCCGATCCTGCAGGTCAACCTGGCCGGCGACGTGGGACCGGCGGTGCTGAAGAACATCGCCGAGGACCTGCAGGACCGCATCGAGTCGGTGCCCGGGGTGCTGCGCGCCAACCTGGTGGGCGGCGTCGAGCGCGAGGTGAAGGTGGACGTCGACCCGCGCAAGCTCAGCCTCTACGCCCTGTCGCTCAACGACGTCATCGACGCGGTAGGAGCGGAGAACGTCTCCATCCCCGGTGGCGACCTCAAGCTCGGCGGCCTGGCGTGGGCCGTGCGGGTGCCCGGCGAGGTGGAGGATCCGCTGCGCGTGGCGGACTTCGTGATCGAGGCGCGGGGCGGCTCGCCGGTCTTCATCCGCGACGTGGCCGAGGTCTCCTTCGGCGTCGAGGACCCGGCGTCCTACGCTCGCATCGACGGCGCCGAGTCGGTGGCCCTGTCGGTGCAGAAGCGTCTCGGCGCCAACATCATCGACGTCGCCGACGCGGTCAAGGTGGAGGTGGAGCAGGCGCAGGAGGGCTGGCCCGCCGGCGTCGAGGTGACCGTCCTCGGCGACATGTCGAAGGACATCCGCCGCATGGTGGCGGACCTCGAAAACAACATTCTCTCCGGCCTGGTGCTGGTGGTGCTGGTGCTGATGTTCGTGCTCGGTTTCCGCACCGCGCTGTTCGTCGGCCTGTCCATCCCCTTCTCCATGCTGCTCACCTTCGTCGCCATCCAGCTCTCCGGTACGACGCTGAACATGATCGTGCTCTTCTCGCTGGTGCTGGCGGTGGGCATGCTGGTGGACAACGCCATCGTGGTCATCGAGAACGTCTACCGCCACATCCAGGAGGGCAAGCCGCCGCTGCAGGCCGCCAGCTTCGCCACCCGCGAGGTGGGCGGGGCCATCGCGGTGTCGACGTTCACGACGGTCGGCGCCTTCTTCCCGCTTCTCTTCTGGCCCGGCGTGGTGGGGGACTTCATGTTCTTCTTGCCGCTGACCGTGTCCATCGCCCTCCTCGCCTCGCTGGTGGTGGCCTTCACCATCAACCCGGTGATGGCGGGGACCTTCCTGCGCCGCGAGAACCGCGGCGACGGCGGTGACGGCGGCAACGGCCCATCCCCCCGGCGCGGAGCCTGGCAGGCGCTGCGCGGCCGGCTGGACGGCCTCGGTGGCGTCATCTCGCGCTTCTACGAGCACACCCTGGTCTTCGCCCTCGACCACCGGGCGCTAACCGTCGGCGGCACGCTGGCGACCTTCGTCGGCGTGCTGATGCTTTTCGGGGCTTTCTCCTCCGGTGTCGAGTTCTTCCCGGAGACGGAGCCGAACCAGATCCTGGTCGACGTCGAGATGCCCGTCGGCACCCGCCTGGAGAAGACCGACGCCGTGGTGCGCGGCTTCGAGACGGCGCTGGCCGACGTGCCGGACCAGCGGGTGATGGCCGCCGGCACCGGCGCCGGCAGTCAGGCGGAGTTCGGCGGCGAGGGGGGCGGCTCGGCCAACCAGGGGCGCATCACGCTGGACCTGGTGGACCGCAGCGAACGTTCCCGCAGCTCCTTCGACACCATGGAGCAGGTGCGGCGGCTGACCTCCGGCGTGCCGGGAGCCACGGTGGAGGTGAAGCGGCCGGAGGAGGGGCCGCCGGTGGGGGCGCCGCTTTCCATCGAGGTCTCCGGTGACGACTTCGCCACCCTCGGGCAGATCGCCGATCGCATTCTGGAGACCGTCCGCGACGTCCCCGGCCTGGTCTCCCTGAGCACCGACTTCGACGTCGCCCGCCCGGAGCTGACGGTGCGGGTGGACCGCACGGCGGCGGCCCGCCTCGGCCTCACCACCCGCGACGTCGCCACCACCGTGCGCACGGCGGTCCATGGCACCGAGGCGTCCGTCTACCGCTATGGCGACAAGGAGGCCGACGTGGTGGTGCGGCTGGCCGAGGGCGCGCGCTCCTCCATGCAGGATCTGGAGCGCCTCAGCGTGGTCACCGAGGACGGTGCTCAGGTGCCGCTGTCGGAGATCGCGCGACTGGAGCGCACCTCGTCGCTGACCTCCATCAACCACAAAGACCAGAAGCGGGTGGTGACGCTGTCCGGCGACGTCACCTCGCCGGAGTTGGCGGAGCCGGTGCGCCGTGAGGCGCAAGCCCGCATCGCGGCCATCCCCAACCTGCTGCCGGCCGGCTACCGTCTGGAGTACGCCGGCCAGAGCGAGGACGAGGAGGAGGCCAAGTCCTTCCTCTCCAAGGCCTTCCTCTACGCCGTTCTGGTGGTGCTGGCGCTGATGGTGGGCAAGTTCGATTCCCTGGCACTGCCCATGATCATCATCACCTCGGTGCTGATGTCCATGGTGGGGGTGCTCATCGGTTTGCTGGTGACCGGGCTTCCCTTCGGCATCATCATGACCGGTCTGGGGGTGATCTCCCTGGCCGGCATCGTGGTCAACAACGCCATCGTGCTGCTCGACTACGCGGAGAAGCTGCGCGCCACCGGTCTGCCGCGTCGCGAGCTGGTGGTGCAGACCGGTTTGCGCCGCATGCGTCCGGTGCTGCTCACCGCGGTGACCACCATCCTCGGTCTCATCCCCCTGTCGACGGGCATCGAATTCGACTTCCACAGCTTCGAGCTGTCCACCGGTGGCGAGTCGTCGCAGTGGTGGCGCAGCATGGGGGTGGCGGTGATCTTTGGTCTCGGTTTCGCCACCTTCCTCACCCTGGTCCTGGTGCCGGTGCTCTACGACCTGCTGCTCGACTTCCGGGAGCGCTGGGCGCGCTGGCGCGGCGGGCGCGGCGCCGCCGGGAGCGGCGACGGAGAGGCGGCCGGTGAAACGGCGGCCGAGGAGGCGGAAGCGAGCGGCGAGCACCGCCCCGGAGTGGCGGCCCGGGAGCAGATCGCGACCCCGTAACAGGTGCCCCATAACAGGTGCCAGGGTCTTTCTTGCTGCCCGTAGCCGCGGCGGGGTGCCAGGGTCTTTTCCGGCGCTCGTAGCAGGTGCCGGGTCCCCTGACGACCGCGTCGCCCGCGGCGACGTACAATTCCACCATGTGGCGCCGCCGCCTGCGCGAAGCGATGACCTGGGGCATCCTGCTGGCCGTGTTGGCCGGGCTGGGCGTCTTCGTCTGGGCGACCTACCATCCGGACCACCCGGCGCTGCGGCGCGCTGCGGCGTGGCCAGGGGTCGGCCCGTTGGTGACGCGCTTCCGCGCCTACTACGGCGTCGGCGAGGAAGGTGAGGGGCGAGAGGCGGCGGTCGGCGGCGACGTCGGGGGGCGGGACGGTGCAGGCTCCGCTGCCGCTTCCGCGCCCGCCGATGGTGACGAGATCGCCGATGGTGACGAGAAGGAGGTGCAGGGCCCCGTGGGACACGCCGCCGCCCCCCAGGAGCGCCGCAGAGGGGAGCGCGTGTGGGTGGCGGCCGGTGAGGAGGTACGCGGTGCACCGCGGGCCGACGCCGAGGTGGTTGGCCGCGCGGAGGTCTTCGAACGGGTCGACGTGCTGCAGCGTTCCGGCGACTGGGTGCGGGTGGCGACCGAGGTCGGAATCGGCTGGGTAAAAGCTGCCGAAGGCGACGCCGACTACCCGCTGGGAAGCGGGCTGGTGCCTCCGAAGCCGCTGCCGGCGGCGGTCCCGGACAACGCGGCGCTGGCCGCCGCCCGGGACCTGCTCGGCCTCACCGGCCCGGTTGGCCGGCTGGGACCGTACGACCTGTACACCGACCTGCGCGACCCGAGCCGCCTGTTCCAGCTCGACCGCCTCGCCGTCCAGGTGGAGCCGGCGTACCGGCAGCGCTATGGACGCCGGCCCGTCGGCGAGGCGCGGGAGGCGGTGCTGGCATTCGCCGGCGAGCAGCAATACCGCCTGTTCCAGGCACGGGAGAGGCGGTTGCAGGGCTTGCCCGCCAGCGGTCACGCCGGCTCCGGCATCGTCGCCTTCTACGTCGGCGAGCGACGACGGTCAGAGGTAGCCGCGACGCTGGTCCACGAGCTGGTCCACATGCTCAACCGGCGCGCGCTGGGGCCGGCCTTGCCGCCATGGCTCGATGAGGGGATGGCGGACGATCTAGGCAGCGGCTTCATCGGCCCGGCGGGGGATCTGGAGCCGGAGCGGCTGGGGGGCGAGGTGGTGCGGCGGCCGGGGTCAGTGGACTACTTCGGCGCCATGGCGGCGGTGCGCAATCTCAACGCGGCCAACGCGCGGGGTGAGAACCGGCCGCGGCTGGCGGACCTGGTGGCGCTGGACTGGAGCGGCTTCGTACGCAGCGAGGACCGCGCCCTGCATTACGCTCAGGCGGGCCTCTTCATCCGCTACCTGCAGGACGGCGAGGAAAAGAGCCTGGCACCCGGTTTCCACCGCTTCCTGGACGCGGTGGCGGATGGTGGTCCGGCCGCCGGCGAGGCGCTGCGTCGCGAGCTCAGGCGTTCCTGGGAGGAGCTCGATGAAGGGTTGGCGGCCTTCGTCCGGGGTCTCATCCTGAAGACCGCGCGGGGCGACGCCGGCGAGAGCGAATCGAGCGGTGAGCCCACCGGGAGCTGACCGGGTGCCAGGGTAGTGGTCAGTTCCAGCGGTGAGCCCACCGGGAGCTGACCGGGTGCCAGGGTAGTGGTCAGTTCCTCGGCGGAGGGCTCAGGATTTGGGCGCGACGCTGAATTTCCCCTCCGTGCTCAGCGTGATTTGAGCTTCGCTGTCCCGCACCTGGACGTTCATGTCGTAGTCACCGGGGGGGAAGCGGTCAGGAGTGAGGTCCAGTCCCTGGGCGATGACCCAGCAGTTGTCGCCCGCCCGGGCCGGTTGGACCGGCACCGGGCCGCGGAACGACTCCGGTCCCTTGATTTTCACGTTGACCCGCAGGGAGGGCTCTCCGTCCGCGGTCAGGGTGGCGTAGCAGGCGTGGAGGTAGAACCACATGACGCTGCCGGAGAGGAAGGTGCGGTTGCCCTTCGGGACCACCGCAATGCCTTGCCAGGCGTAAGGCTCGAGCATCTGCTGCGCCTCCTGCATGGGGAAGACGCTGTTGGAGAAAAGGAGCTCGGAGAGCCAGAAATCCTCCGCCGGCGTCGGCACGCTCACCGGTTCGCTGGCAGCCCAGCTCACCTTGCCGCCCTGCTCCAGGCCGGTACGCAGCACGTAGTCGCCGGGCGGTACGACGAGGGTGTCCTTGACGTAGCTCTGCCCCTGGGCCTTGCGCCACGACTGTTCCAGGTGGAAGGACAGGACGGGGTCGCCATCGGCTTTGACCAGCTCGCCGACGACCTCGGCAGGATCACCGGCGGGATCGGCTTCGGCGGAGATCTGGTAGGGAATGATCCAGCGCCCGTCGCCGGCCTGGAAAGCCCCGGCGTCGAGGTGGGTGGCCCCTCCTCCGCCGCCGTTGCCGAGGGCCTCGCGCAGTGCCGTGAGGCTGGCGCTGGCGCCGCTCAGCTCGTCGCCCATCCAGGCCATCAGATCGCTGTCGCCGGACAGACCGCCGCCGCCGCCGGTGCTCAGATCGGCGGCGGTGAGCTCGGGATGAGCGCGGGCCAGTTGGCGGGCTTCGGCCATGTAGGCGAGGACGCGCTCGCCGTCTCGCAACTCCACTTCCTCGGTGCCCGGCTTCGACAAGAAGCGAACCGTGAAGCGCTTGCGGTCGATGAAGCTGGGGACGTAGTCGTCCTCGTAGATCCAGCGTTCCTCGGAGGCGACTCCCGAGCGCTCGGTGGCCCCGCCGCGGCCGAAGGCGCCGGGACCGGTGCCACTGGACACGGAGCCCGAGGTGTCGAAGGGTGAGTCTCCGGTGCCGAAGTCACCACCGGTGGCGGAGCCCGACGCCCCCGGGGTCTGGATGCGGCGCGGTGGTCCGAGGAGGACGAAGACCCGGCCGCGGTCGGTCATGGCCCCGGCGGTTTCCTTCGTTGCGAAGCGTTGATCGGCGTAGGCGACGCGCTGCTCGAGCTCACGGCGGAACTCATTGAGCTCGGTGCCGACGGAGGGATCGCGCTGAGCCCAGAAGAGGCGGATGAACTCTTCCGCGTCCTGGTCGTTGGTGATCTGCTTCCACGCTGCCTCCTCGTTGGGGAGCATGAGGTAGCTGGCCGGACCGGAGCCCCAGGCCTGGTAGACCTCTGAGAGCTGGGCGGACGCGGGGGAGGGGAGGAGGAGGAGAGAAAGGAGGAGGGCGGATACGGACAAGGACTTCGTCATGTCGGGACTCTCCAGGACGCAAGTGACTGGCAGGGAACGAATTGTCGGCGCAATTATACCCCTTCCCCAAAGCGGGCCAACCACAAGGTTGCGGGTGCCACCCATCTGTCGCGACTGTGGAGTGGAGACCGGCGGTACGGTGACCCGGAAGCCGTACTTGGCCGTCTGGCGTGACGCAAAAGGGTCCCGGCGCGGGTTGAGGGGGCGTGGCCGATGGCCTCTTCGCTCCCTCAGGGCCGGGATGACGATGTCGAGGCGCACCTCGAGCAGGACCCCGGGGCACTCTCCCGTGTCTTGGACTCCCGTGTCTCTGAGCTTCCGCAGCCTTTATCGCGAGGCCGTCAAGGCGCCCTGGGAGAGCGGGCTGGCACGAACGGCTGCGCCGGAGGGAAACACCCGGGAGGGAAGGCGGCCTGGCTTGCGCCTTGCCGCAAGCTCTCGGCGGCGCGTCGGAAGGCGGCGAGGAAGGCGCGGTAGGCGTTGCGCAACGCTGCACGGCGTGCGTTGCGGAAAGCGTGAAATCTCGGTGCCGGCCGCGGTTCCCATC
>Ga0210095_1000320_pt1 | contig 13102 bp, 6 predicted proteins | sample China_Galinas_PW_FD_184861 | JGI IMG/M metagenome (GOLD analysis project Ga0210095, IMG submission 184861) | Wetland microbial communities from San Francisco Bay, California, USA, that impact long-term carbon sequestration - China_Galinas_PWA_D1... | ecosystem: Environmental > Aquatic > Marine >...
ACGCCACCGAACCGCCGATGGAGGGGAGACGACCGCTCCCGACCCGCGACCCGACCTCCTCCCCTCCCTTCGCTGAAGGGGTTGACGTTCAGCGACCCGGCCTCGCCGGACCGACGGCGGGGAGACGACCGTCCCCGACCCTGCGCCCGCCCTTCTCCCCTCCCCTTGCCGAAGAAGTTGACGTCCACCCCGCCCCGCGCCTCCCGATCGAGGGGAGGCGGGCGCTCATCGCTGCACCTCCGGCGTCCCCAACCCAAGCCTTCGAAGTTGACGTTGACGACGTTGACGTTCTCCGAACCGTCGGACGGCAGGTGGAGAAGGGTGGCCGAGCGCAAGAGAAGGGGTGGAGCGCTCGGCCGGGGGGGCATGGCGGGGGTCGGGGACCGTTCAGGGACCGCCGGTGGAGTCGGGCGGTGGGGGGAGCTCGCCGGCGGGTGGGGCGGAGGCGGTGGACGGTGCGGTGGACGGTGCGGTGCCCGGGGCGGCCTCGGGGACCGGGGCTTCGGGGACCGGGGCGTCGGGGGTGGCGTCGACGGCGACGTCGTCGGCACCGGCGCCCTCGGTGGCGGCCGGCGGCACCGGGATGGCGTCGGGGACGACGCGGCGGAAGTCGGCGGCCTCGGGGGGCGGCGAGAGGTCGACGTAGGACTGCCGCTCGAGCTTCTGCAGGTAGTCGCCGAGCTTCTCGTTGAAGGCGATGCCGGTGGCGCGCCGCTCGGCCTCCTCGGAGACGTCGGCGAACGGCTTCAGCGCTTCGTCCTCGCGCTCGAGAACCTGCACGATGTGCAGGCCGCCGCGGCCGGGGATCGGCTCGGAGACCTGGTTCGGCTGCAGGTCCCACACCGCCTGCTGGATCTCCGGCGCCAGGTCGCCGCCGGCCACCCAGCCGAGATCGATCAGGTTGCTCACCGAGCCCTGGTCGGCGTACTCCTCGACCAGTTCCTCCGCCGCCCGTCCACCCGCCAGCTCGTCGCGGATCGAGCGCGCCAGCTCGGCGCGTTGCTCGGCGCTCAGGCTGCTGTCGTCGAGCACCACCAGCTCGCGCAGGCGCAGGCGCTGCGGCGCCATGAACACCTCGGGATGGTCGCGGTAGTAGGCGCGCGCCAGGTCCTCGCCGACGTCGAGCTTGCTGCGCACCTCGCGCCCGAGCAGCTCCTGGATGCGCATGCCGGTGACCACCTGCTCGCGGAAGGAGCGCTCGTCCAGACCCTGGCTGGCCAGCGCCTGGCGGAACTCCTCGTCGGTGCTGATGCCGTAGCCGTCGCGGATGCGCTTGAGCTGGGCGTCGACCTCGTCGTCGGTGTAGACGATGCCCGCCTGGTCGGCGCGCGACAGCAGCAGCAGCTCCTGCAGCAGCTCGTTGTACACCTGCTCCGGCACCTCGGAGATCCGCTGCCGGCGCTGGGCGAGGGGCAGGTCGGCGCGGGCGATCTGCTCCGTCAGGTCGGCCACCCGCTGCTGGTAGTCGTAGAGCGTGGCGATGCGGTCGTTGACCCGCAGCACGACACGGTTGACCACCTCGTCGGCCGCCATCGCGGGCACCACCAGGACGACGGCGAGGACGGCCGCCGCCAGGGTCGCGGCGAGGGACGGGCGGGTACGGACGGTGCTGGGCACGGCGACGGTTGGATCAACCGGCTTCGGCAAGATAGACACCCCGGTAGTTGAATGGCAGGTTGCGTTCCCAAACCGACACATCATAGCGCCGGCAGGCCTCCTCGGCCAGCTCGCGGAGACGGCGGTCGGCCCGCTCCTGGCGCAGCGCCCGCGCCACCTCGTCGTGCACCTCGTCGAAGGGCAGCACCTCGGCCGGCAAGGTCTCCGTAACCTGGAACACGTGGAACCCGTAGTCGGCTTCCACCACGTCGCTGACCTCCCCCGGCGCGAGCGAGAAGATGACGTCGGCGAAGGCCGGCGGCACGTCGTCGCGGCTCAGCTCGCCGAGGGTGCCGCCGGTGGCGGCGATCGCGGGGTCGTCGACCAGGCGGCGGGCGACGGCGGCGAAGGAGGCGCCGGCGCGGATCTCCTCCACCGCCTTCTCCGCCTGCGCGCGGTCGTCCACCAGGAGCTGGCGCAGGCGCACCCGGGCCGGGCGCTGGAAGCGGTCGCGGTGGGCCTCGTACCAGGCGCGCAGCGCCTGCGGCGCCGGCGCGGCGTCCTCCTCGTCGGCGACCGCCGAGAGCAGCGCGTCGACGGCGCGGCGGCGCCCCGCCCGACCCAGCGCCGCCGCTTCCGGCAACAGGCCGCGGTCCACCGCCAGCAGCGCCAGCAGGCGTTCCTCGAGGAACTGGTCGAAGAGCTGCGACAGGACGTCGCTGCCCAGGCTGTCGCCGGGCTCGCCGAGGGCGCCGGCGACGTAGGCCTCGAACTGCTCGTAGCGCACCGGCTGCCCCTGGATCTCCGCCACCACCTCGGGCGACGGCGGCGGCGGCGGCGCCTCGGTGCAGGCGGCCAGCAGGGCGAGCAGCACCAGGCCCGGCAGCAGCAGGCCCGGCAGCAGCGCGGTGGCGCGGCGGCGCGTCATGCCGCCAGCTCCTCCAGGGTGCGCCGGGCGGTGGCCAGCAGGCCGCCCTCGCTGCGCACCGTCAGCACGCCGGTGGGGCTGAAGGCGACGCCGTCGGCGCGGTTGACCATCGCCACCAGCCGCTCGACGTCGACCCGTGCGTCCTGGCGCAGGCGGATCACCAGCTCGCCCTTCTGGCTGCCGATCGACTGCACCCGCAGCGCCTCCGCCATGCGCTTGACCCGCGCCACCTCGAGCAGCGTGCGCACCGCGTCCGGCGGCGGACCGAAGCGGTCGGCCAGCTCGGCGAGGATCTCCTCGTCGTCGCGCTCGCCGGCGACGACGTGGCGATAGGTCTCCATGCGCAGGTTGGGGTCGGAGATGTAGTCGTCGGGGATCGACATCGGCACCGGCAGGTCGATCGCCGCCGACGGCGCCTCCGGCACCGCCTCGCCGCGCAGCTCGCGCACCGTCTCCTCGAGCATCTTGAGGTACGTCTCGATGCCCACCGCGGCGATGTGGCCGCTCTGCTCGGCGCCCAGCAGGTTGCCGGCGCCGCGGATCTCGAGGTCGCGCGCCGCGATGCGGAAGCCGGCGCCGAGGTCCGAGAACTCGCGCAGCGCCGCCAGCCGCTTGCGCGCATTCTCGGACAGCACACGGTCGCCGGGCACCATCAGGTAGCAGTAGGCGAGCTGGCTGCTGCGCCCGACGCGGCCGCGCAGCTGGTAGAGCTGCGACAGGCCGAAGCGGTCGGCGCGGTGGACGATCATGGTGTTGACGTTGGGGATGTCGATGCCGTTCTCGATGATGGTCGTCGCCAGCAGCACGTCGTAGTCGCCGGCGGTGAACGCATGCATACGGCGTGACAGCTCGCCCTCCTCGAGCTGGCCGTGGCCCACCGTCACCCGCACGCCGGGGACCATTTCGCGCAGGTAGGCCAGCATCTTCTCGATCGTTTCGACGCGATTGTAGACGTAGTAGACCTGGCCGCCGCGCTCGATCTCGTACTCCACCGCCTCGCGCACCAGCTGCGCGTCGAAGGGGACGATGGCGGTCTCCACCGCCATGCGGTCCTTGGGCGGCGTCTCGATGACCGAGAGGTCCCGCACGCCGGCCAGCGACAGCTGCAGGGTGCGCGGCACCGGGGTGGCCGACATGGCGAGGACGTGGACGTTCTTCTTGAGCTGCTTCAGGCGCTCCTTCTGGGCCACCCCGAAGCGCTGCTCCTCGTCGACCACCACCAGGCCCAGGCGCTGGAAGGCGACGTCCTTCGACAGCAGCCGGTGGGTGCCCACCAAGACGTCCACCTTGCCGGCGGCGACCCGCGTCGCCGTCTCGCGGATGGCGGCGGCCGAGCGGAAGCGGGAGACCATCTCGATCGACACCGCGAAGCCCTCGAAGCGCCGCTGGAAGGTCTCCAGGTGCTGGTCGGCGAGGATCGTCGTCGGCGCCAGCACCGCCACCTGGTAGCCGGCGTCGACCGCCTTGAAGGCGGCGCGCATGGCGACCTCCGTCTTGCCGTAGCCGACGTCGCCGCAGAGCAGCCGGTCCATCGGCCGCGCCCCCTGCAGGTCCCCCTTGATGGCGGCGATGGCGTCGAGCTGGTCCGGCGTCTCCTCGTAGGCGAAGGCGGCCTCGAACTGGCGCACCAGGTCGCTGTCCTCCGGCATCACCGGCGCGTCCGACACCTGCCGCTCGGCGTACAGCTTGAGCAGCTCGCCGGCCATGTCGCGCAGGCTCTTCTTGACCCGCGACTTGGTGCGGTTCCACGACGTGCCGCCGAGCGAGTCGAGGCGCGGCGCCACCCCCTCGATGCCGCTGAACTTCTGCACCAGGTCGAGGCGCGACAGCGGCACCAGCAGGCTCTTGCCTCCGGCATAGGTGATCTCCATCACCTCCGTCTCCGCCGGGCCGCCGCCCCCCATGCCGGCCAGCGACGGCGGCAGGTCGGCCCCGCCGTCGCCGCCGCCGAGCCGGCGTAGCGCCACGTACTGGCCGATGCCGTGGTCGCCGTGCACCACGTAGTCGCCCACCTTGAGGTCGCGCAGGCTGGAGACGAAGGGGCCGAAGCGGGTGCGCCGGCGGCCGCCGGACTCCTGCGGCTTGGCGCGCGGCAGGAGCTGCTGCTCGCCGTACACCGAGACGCCGGCGGCGGGCAGCCGGAAGCCGCGCGCCAGCTCGCCCTCGACGATCTCGACGCCGTCGGCCCCGAGCGGGATCTCGCGGCCCGCCAACAGGTCTTCGATGCGCCGCCGGTGGCCGGCGGCGACCAGCACCACCACCCGGTCGCCGCGGTCGCGGGCGGTGGCCACCTCCTGCGGGAAGCGCGGCAGCTGCCCCTGGAACAGGTCGGTGGTGGTGGCCGCGAAGTCCACCTCGCCGCGCGGTGCCCTCCCCCGCTCGAGGATCAGGCCGCCGAGGCGCACGCGGGCGGCGGCGAGCAGCGCCTCGACGCTCTCCAGCGGCTCCTCGAGGGCGTCCGGCGGCGCCGCCAGCTTGTGGTGGTTGCGGCGCGCCGCGTAGTCGGCGGCCAGCGTGGCGGCGTGGCGCTCGGCCTCGGCGGCCAGCGCCTGCGGGTCCACCGCCACCACCATCGGCTCGCCGCCGCCACCGCCTGCCGCCTGCCGGCCGCGGGCGAGGAGCAGCTCGCCGAGCGAGGCGGTGTCGCGGGCCAGCAGCGGCAGGTAGTGGGTCCAGCCGGGCAGCTCGCCGCGCTCGCCGAGCGCCGCCAGGTGGCGGGACGCCTCCGGGGTGAGCCGGTCGCCGGCGAGCTCGCCGAGCACCGCCGCCAGGCGCGTGGCCTGGCGTGGCCCGGAGGGGAACAGGGTGAGGGGGAGGAGGCGGACGCCGTCGAGCGTCTCCTCGCTGCGCTGCGACAGGGCGTCGAAGCGGCGCACCGAGTCCACCGTGTCGCCGAAGTAGTCGAGGCGCACCGGGTCGTCGCGGCCCGGCGGGTAGAGGTCGAGGATGCCGCCGCGCACCGCCACGTCGCCGACCTCGGTGACCAGGTCGGAGCGCCGGTAGCCGTGGTCGAGCAGGTGGTCGAGCAGCTCCTCCCTCGGCGTCTCCTCGCCGGCCACCACCTCCACCGTCGCGGCGCGGAAGTCGGCGGCGGCGGGCAGGCGGCGGAACAGGGCGCGCGGCGTGGTGACCAGCAGCGGGCGGCGGTCGCCGAGCAGGCGGTCGAGCGCCACCGCCTCCTGGGCGCGCACCGGCAGCGACGGGTCGGCCTCCTGGTAGGGGGTGAGCGGCGGGCCCGGAAAGTAGACCGCCGGCTCGCCGGCGAAGAGCTGCGCCGCCTCGATCCACGCCAGGGCGTCGGCCTCGTGCGGCACCACCACCAGCTGCGGCCGGTCGAGGTCGGCGGCGAGCAGCGTCAGCGCCCACGCCGCCGCCGGCACCGGCAGCCGCACCACCTCCGCCGGCCCCGCCAGCAGGGCCTGATAAGGCGCACTCGTGCGCAGCCTCCGGGAGAGCTCCTCCCACAAGCTCGGAATCTTCACCCGCGCAGTCTAGTACGGCGGCCCGGCCGGCACCCCCACGGCGCGTAGTCGGGCGGCCGGAGTGCGGTCACCCGGGCACGGTAGGGGCAGCGGCGGATCAGGGTCGCTGGCCGATCCCCCAGACGCGCACCGGCGCGAAGCCTTCCAGCCGCGGATCGAGCCCGTCCGGTGACCGCAGCCACGGCACCGGGGGCCGGTCGCCGAGCAGCGAGCGGGGGCGGTCGCGGAGGTCGACGGGGTCGACGACGAGGTAGGCGGCGCCGGCGTCCGTGAGCCGGCGGTGGAGGGTGCGGTAGTAGAGCGCGGGATCGCCGACCTCGCGGCCGAAGGCGTCGGGGACGTAGCGGTAGGGGCGGTCGAGGTAGCGGCCGAGGAAGGGGCTGGTGCCGGCGAGGACGGTGCCCGGCGGCGTCTCGGCAGCCAGCTCGCGCAGCGCCGCCACGCTGGCGTACGGGTGTCGTTCGACGAAGGCCGGCAGGCGGAAGAGGAAGGTCTTGGCGGCGAGCAGCAGCACCGCGCCGACGGCGACGGCGACCGCGGCGCGGCGCAGCCACGCGGCGCCGAACCGCCTTCGCAGGCGATCCCGGAGCGACCCGCCCGGCAGCTCCGTCCCCCAGGGCGCCGCCGCCAGGGCGTTGGCGAGCGGCAGCAGGACGAGCAGCAGCCGGCCCCAGGTGAAGAAGGTGGCGGCGACGGCGGCGAGGAAGACGCCGCCCGCGAGGAGCAGCCACCCCGCGCGGCGGCGGACGGCACCGCCGGCGGCGACGGCGAGGGCGGCGCCGGCGGCGAACAGCAGAGCGTGGAGCGGCGTGCCGACGAGCTGCGACAGGCCGCCGCCGGCGACGAAGCGCCACAGCTCGGCGACGAAGCCGCGCAGCACCCGGCCGGGGTCGGCGGCGAGCACCTGCCAGGGACCGGCGAACGGCACGCGCTCGAGGTACGACCAGTCGGGGAAGCCGTAGAGCTTGAAGGCGAGGTTCTTCCAGTTCTCGTCGTGGAACGGGCTGCCGAAGGCGGCGGCGCGCAGCGCGAAGTGGGGGGCGAGGAGCACGATCGCGGCGCCGCCCGCCACCGCCAGGTGCAGCCAGCGGCGGCCGGAACCGCGCGCCGCGTCGCCGCGCCGTGCGGGCGCCGCCGGCGCCAGCCACCAAGCCAGCGCCAGCGGCGGCAGCAGGAAGAGGGCGTTGGCGCGGGTGAAGGTGGCGAGGCCGAGGGCGGCGCCGGCGGCCAGCGCCGGCCGCCAGCCCGGCGCCTCGAGGTAGACGAGCCCGGCGGCCAGCGCCGCCGCCGCCAGCGCCGCGAACGGCATGTCGGTGGTGACGTGCTGGCCGAGGATCCACAGGTTGGGATTGACCGCGGTGAGGGCGAAGGCGAGCCAGCCGGCCGGCGGCCCGGCGAGGCGGCGGCCGACGAACCAGGCCAGCCAGGCGAGCGCCGCCGCGGAGAGGTTGGAGAGCAGCCGGGCGGCGGTGAACGGCGGCGCCCCGAGGTGCACGGCGGCGGCCACGGCGAGCGGGTAGAGGGCGGGGCGGTACGGGTCGCGCGGCAGCTCGCCGCGGGCCAGCGATTCGGCCTGGGCGACGTAGCCGTCGCGCTCGGCGCTCCCCGCCTCCTCGACCCAGTGGACGCGGGCGCCGAAGATCGCCAGGGCGGCGAACAGGAGCACCGTGGCGACGGCCGCCCGGGCGGCGCCGGAGACCGGGAACCCCCGGCGCCGGGACCTGGAGGGCAGCGCGGGTGATCGCGGCGTGGCGGAGGACGGTTGCGCGGAGGGCGGCGCGGAGGGGGCGGCGGGTGTCATCGCGAGGGTCGCGGCCGGAGCCGTCGTCGGGGCAGGATCGGGCACGGTTTTCGCTCCGCTGCAACGCCGGGGTGGCCGAGCCGGAGCCGCCCGCCGCGGGCCGCCCCGGGTCGATGCCGGGGATGCGGACGGGTGTTACGATAGCGCGGCTTTCGCCCCGTCGAAACCGTGAACAGGTCGATGTGGAAGCCCGCGGACCCGGAACGACCCGGAAGGAACGCACCCATGCGACGACGCCCCCTCCTCCTCCTCGGTGCCCTGCTCCTCCTCGCCGTCTTGACGCCGGGCCTGCGCGGTGCGCCGCAGGAGCCCGGCGGCGAGGACGCGGCCGCGACGCAGCAACCCGCGGTCGGCGGCGAGGCGGCCGGTCACGAGGCGCCGGCCGGTCACGGCTCCAGCGAGGCCGACGGGCTGCAGCACGGCGCCGCCACCGAGAGCCACGGCGGCCCGGTGGTGCCGGTGCTCCTCGGCCTCGCCATCATCCTGGCGGCGGCCAAGCTCGGCGGCGAGATCTTCGAGCGCATCGGCCAGCCGGCGGTGCTCGGCGAGCTGGTGATGGGCGTCATCCTCGGCAACGTCGCCCTGCTCGGCTGGGACGGCTTCGAGTTCCTGGGTACCAACACCGGCATCGAGATCCTCGCCCAGCTCGGCGTCATCCTGCTGCTCTTCGACGTCGGCCTCGAGTCCAACGTCACCGAGATGCTGTCGGTCGGCGCCTCGAGCCTGCTGGTGGCGGTGGTCGGAGTCATCGCGCCGTTCTTCCTCGGCTGGTGGGTGTCGGCGATGTTCCTGCCCGACGAGGAGCTGCTGGTCCACATGTTCATCGGCGCCACGCTGTGCGCCACCAGCGTCGGCATCACCGCCCGCGTGCTCACCGACCTCGGCAAGATCTCCGCCCGCGAGTCGAAGATCATCCTCGGTGCGGCGGTGATCGACGACATCCTCGGGCTGGTCATCCTCGCCGTCGTCACCGGCGTCATCTCCGCCGCCAACACCGGCGGCGAGCTGGCCACCCTCGACGTGGCGATGATCGTCGTCAAGGCGATCCTCTTCCTCGGCGGCGCGGTGGTCGTCGGCGGCTGGCTGGCGCCGCGCATGTTCCGCCTGGCCAGCAAGCTCCGCATCCACGGCATGCTGCTCGCCACCTCGCTGATCTTCCTCTTCATCATCTCGTGGACGGCGGACAAGATCGGCCTCGCCACCATCGTCGGCGCCTTCGCCGCCGGCCTGATCCTCGACGAGGTCCATTTCAAGGACTTCCTCAACCGCGGCGACCACACCCTCGAGGACCTGGTGAACCCGCTGTCCACCTTCCTGGTGCCGGTGTTCTTCGTGCTGATGGGCGTGCGGGTGGACCTGTCGAGCTTCGGCCAGGCCGAGATCCTCGGCTTCGCCGCCACCCTGTCGCTGGCCGCCATCGTCGGCAAGATGGTGTGCGCCGGCGGCGTCCTCGAACGCGGCCTCGACCGCGTGTCGGTGGCGGTGGGCATGGTGCCGCGCGGCGAGGTGGGCCTGATCTTCGCCTCGATCGGCGCCGGCCTGGTGCTCCACGGCCACTCGGTGATCAGCCGCACCGTCTTCGCCGCCGTCGTCATCATGGTCATCGTCACCACCCTGATCACGCCACCCGCCCTCAAGGCCACCCTCGCCCGCGGCGACCGCAAGAAGGCCGCCCACGAGGCCGCTCTCGAGGCCGCCGGCACCTCCCCCGCGGCGGCCCCGGACGAACCCTGACCGGCCGGCCCGGCTTTTCTCCTCCCCCACCCGCGAACCCTGGCGCCTCGGCCTCCGCGGTTCGCGAGGCCGGGGTGGTCCGCGCCAGGTGCATGGGGTTCGCACCTGGCGCGGACCACCCCGGCCCCACACCCACACCCACCCGCCCCCGCCCGCCGAGGCGTCCTGGATTCGCCCTCCGCCCGCACGTAAGATGCGGCGATGCCCACCGTCCCGACGACCGTCCCGACCACCTGCCCGATGGACTGCCCGGACACCTGTGCCCTCGAGGTGCGGGTGGAGGACGGCGTCGTGCGCTCGATCGGTGGCGCCGCCGACCATCCGACGACGGGCGGCTTCCTGTGCTCGAAGGTGTCGCGCTTCCACCGCCGGCTCGACCATCCCGACCGCCTGTTGCACCCGATGCGCCGCGTCGGGGCGAAGGGTGAGGGGCGTTTCGAGCGCGTCTCCTGGGACGACGCCATCGCCGAGATCACCCGGCGCTTCCTCCGGGTGCGGCAGCAGTGGGGCGGCGAGGCGATCCTGCCCTACCACTACGGCGGCTCGAACGGCCTGCTCTCCGAGGAGCTGGTGGACGACCTCTACTTCGCCCGCCTCGGCGCCTCGCGGCTGGCCAAGACGATCTGCGCCGCGCCGTCCGGCGCCGTCGCCCGCGGCATGTACGGCAAGATGCCCGGCGTCGCCCACGAGGACTTCCCGGCGGCCCGCGCCATCGTCATCTGGGGCGCCAACCCCAAGGCGTCGCAGATCCACCTGGTGCCGTTCCTCAAGCGGGCGCGGGAGGCCGGCGCGTTCGTCGCCGTCGTCGATCCGCAGCGCCACTTCTCCGCCGCCGAGATCGACCTCCACCTCCCGGTGCGCCCCGGCACCGACCTGCCGGTGGCGCTGGCGCTGATCCACCGCTGGCACGACGACGGGCGCCTCGACACCGCCTTCCTCGACGCCCACGCCGACGGCCTCGAGCCGCTGCTCGCCCGCGCCGCCGAGTGGACGCTGGACGCCGCCGCCGCCGAGGCCGGCGTCGACGCCGCCGACCTGGCGCGGCTGGCCGACGTCTACGCCGACGCCTCGCCGGCGCTGATCCGCACCGGCTGGGGCCTCGAGCGCAACGCCAACGGCGGCCAGGCGATGGCGGCGATCCTCGCCATGCCGGCGCTGCTCGGCAAGTTCGGACGGCGCGGCGGCGGCTACACGATGTCGAACAGCGGCGCCGCCTCCCTCGACCGCCGCGCCCTGCTCGGCGACCTCGGCTGGACGACGCGGGCGGTCAACATGACCGAGCTCGGCGCCTGGCTGCGGCCGGACGGTCCTCCGCACCGCGATGCCGTGCCGCCGATCCAGGCGCTGTTCGTCTACAACGCCAACCCGGTGGCCACCGTGCCGGACCAGAACGCCATCCTCGCCGGCCTGGCGCGCGACGACCTCTACACCGTGGTCTTCGAGCAGGTGATGACCGACACCGCGCGCTGGGCCGACCTGCTGCTGCCGGCCACCACCTTCCTCGAGCAGCGGGAGATCCAGGTGAGCTACGGCACCTACGTGGTCGGCGGCATCCGCCCGGCGGTGGCGCGCCGCGGCGAGGCGCGCCCCAACGTCGAGGTGTTCGCCGCCCTCGGCCGCGCCATGGGCTTCCGCGACGAGCCGTTCCGCTGGAGCGAGGACACCGCCTTCCACCGCGTCGCCGCGCACCTCACCTACGCCGGCGAGCCGGTCGACGCCGAGCGCCTCGCCGCCGGGCTGTGGGTGCGCCCCGACTTCCCCGGCGAGACGCCGGTCCAGCTCGCCACCGTCCACCCGGCGACCGCCGACGGCAAGGTCCACCTGACGCCGCCCTGCCTCGGCGGCGAGCCGTTCCGCTACCGGCCGGTGCACGGAGACCGCCGCTTCCCGCTGGCGCTGGTGACGCCCGGCAGCCACCGCATGATCTCCAGCACCATGGGCGAGTACAACTCCGACCCGCTCACCGTCACCCTCCACCCCGACGACGCCGCCGCCCGCGGCATCCCCGGCGGTGCCGCGGTGCGGGTGTGGAACGACCAGGGCGAGGTCGAGTGCCCGGCCCGCCTCTCCGCCAGCGTGCGCGCCGGCGTCGCCATGATGCCCAAGGGCGCCTGGCGCCGCAGCTCCGGCAACGGCAGCACCAGCACCGCGCTCACCCCGAGCCACGTCAACGCCGTCGCCGGCGGCGCCTGCTTCAACGACGCCCGGGTCGAGGTGGAGCGGCTGGATGGTTGAGCGGGATGGCGGGGGGAGATCGTCGTCGCGGTGGAGACCCCGAACCGATCGCCGAGGGAAGACAGAGGGGCGTCGGCCGAGGTTCGGGTCGAGCCGCGGGTCCGTCGATGAGCTGGCGCCGCGGGCCCGTGATCTCCCGGGGCAAGGAAGGCCGATGAGAGCCCGCGCGCTCCCCGCGGACGACGACTCCTGCGGCTGGTGGGCGACCGTGCCGCCGCTGCCGCCGGCACGGCCGCTCGACGGCGACCTGCGGGTGGCGACGGCGGTGGTGGGCGCCGGGTTCACCGGGCTGGCGGCGGCGCGGCGGCTGGCCGAGCTGGGCGGCGAAGGAGGAGCCGGCGGCGGCGGCGGCGCGATCGTGGTGCTCGACGCCCAGCGCGCCGGCTTCGGCGCCAGCGGCAGGAGCTCCGGCTTCGTGGTCGACCTGGCGGGCTTCGTCGCCGCCCTCGACGACGCCGACGCCGACCGCTTCATCGCACTGTCCCGGAGAGGCATCGCGCGGCTGCGCGACCTCGTCGAGCGGCACCGCATCGACTGCGCCTGGGACGACCGCGGCTGGCTCCACGTGGCGCGGACCGAGGCCGGCCTGGCCTCGCTGGCGGCGCTGCGGCGCTGGCTCGACCGGCGGGGCGAGTCCTACGAACCCCTCGACGAGGGAGGGATGGAGCGGGCGGTGGGGTCGACCTACTACCGCGCCGGCGTGCGCCTGCCGGGCAGCGTGCTGGTGCAGCCGGCGGCGCTGGTGCGCGGCCTGGCGACGAGCCTGCCGGAGGCGGTGCGGCTGTGCGAAGAGACGCCGGTGACGGCGATCCACCCCGGCTCGCCGGTGGTGCTGGAGACGCCGCGCGGCCGGGTGACGGCCGACCGCGTGCTGGTCGGCACCAACGGCCTGATGCCCACCCTCGGCCTGCTCCGCCAGCGCCTCTTCCCCTTGTGGACCTTCGGCAGCCTCACCCGCCCGCTCACCGCCGCCGAGCAGGGGGCGCTGGGCGGCGATCGCGAGTGGGGCGTGCTGGCCCAGGACGTCCTCGGCTCGAGCCTGCGGCGGACCCGCGACCAGCGGCTCCTGGTGCGCAACAGCGTGCGCTTCGACCGCGCCACGCGGGCGTCGGCCTCGTCGCCCGAGATCCTCGACGCCCACCACCGCGCCCTCGCCGCCCGCTTCCCCGCTCTCGGCGATCTGCCCTTCGCCCACACCTGGGGCGGCATCATGGGCATGTCCGCCAACGGCCGCCACCACTTCGGCCGCCTGGCCGAGAACGTCTGGGGCGCCGCCGGCTACAACGCCGCCGGCATCGCCCTCGGCACCATCAGCGGCCACCTCCT
>Ga0210095_1000321_pt1 | contig 13070 bp, 9 predicted proteins | sample China_Galinas_PW_FD_184861 | JGI IMG/M metagenome (GOLD analysis project Ga0210095, IMG submission 184861) | Wetland microbial communities from San Francisco Bay, California, USA, that impact long-term carbon sequestration - China_Galinas_PWA_D1... | ecosystem: Environmental > Aquatic > Marine >...
CACCTGTCGGCGCTGCGCCGCCTCCGGGTCGGCCCCTTCGATCTCGCCGACGCGATCACCCTGGAGGAGCTGGAGGAAGCGGTGGCCGCCGGCGAGACGCCGCGCGGCTGGGTGCCCTTCGACGCCATCCCGCTGCCCTTCGGCGAGATCACCGCCGACGCCCAGCAGGAGGAGCGGGTGACCCACGGGCAGACCGTGCTGGTGCGCGACCTGTCCGGCGACGAGGGCGACTGGGTGAAGCTGGTCAGCCGCCGCGGCCAGTTCATCGCCGTCGGCACCATCGTCGAACGCATCGGCACCGGCGGCGTCGGCATCGTGCAGCCGCGGGTGGTCTTCAAACCGGCGTAACGCCGGCGCTTTTCCCCCTCGCACGATCGACCCGCGGGCCGCCCCTGGGGTACCCGTTCGTGGTAAGATCGATCGGATTGAGAAAAGAAAGGGAATCTAGGAGGAGTCCAAGTTGGCCCAGACGAAGGAACAGAAAGCGCAGATCATCGAGGAGCACAAGCTCCACGACAGCGACAGCGGCTCACCGGAAGTGCAGGTGGCGCTGCTGACCGCTCGTATCAAGGAGCTGACGGAGCATTTCAAGACCCACAAGCAGGACCACCACAGCCGGCGTGGCCTGCTCAAGCTCGTCGGCCGCCGGCGCCGCCTGCTCGACTACCTGAAGAGCAAGGACATCGAGCGCTACCGCACCACCATCGAGCGGCTCGGCATCCGCAAGTAGGGGCACCGCCCCGCGGCGCCGCCCGGTACCGCCCGCGGCCTCCGGCCCGCGGCGGTCCCCGGTGTCGCCCACCCGAGCCTTGCGCGACCTCCCCCGTGATCCGTCCGCCCGCCGGCCTCGCCGGCGCTGAAGGACGGGTGCGCCTGAACCTCCGGGGCGTTCCTCCCGGCCCCGCGGCGCAACGGCAAACGAAGACGAGAGAAGAGAGAGAGAATCCATGAAGCTCAGCAGAGAGATCCAGATCGGCAGTGAGACGATCACCGTCAGCACCGGCCACCTCGCCAAGCAGGCCAACGGCTCGGTGACCGTGCGCCTCGGCGACACCGTGGTGCTGGCCACCGCCTGCATGGACACGTCCAGCGACCGCACCCGCTCGTTCCTGCCGCTGACGGTGGACTACCGCGAGTACACCTACGCCGCCGGCCGCATCCCGGGTGGCTTCTTCAAGCGCGAGGGGCGTCCGTCGGAGAAGGAGATCATCACCTCCCGCCTGATCGACCGGCCGCTGCGCCCGCTGTTCCCCGAGGGCTACTTCCACGAGACCCAGATCATCTCCTTCGTGCTCAGCGCCGACGGCGTCAACGATCCGGACATCCTGGCGATCAACGGCGCCTCCTTCGCGCTGCACCTCTCCGACATCCCCTACTTCCACCCGGTGGCGGCGGTACGGGTCGGCATGATCGACGGTGAGCTGGTGTTCAACCCGGACAACACCCAGCGCGAGATCGCCGATCTCGACCTGGTGGTGGTCGGCACCGAGCACGCGGTGGTGATGGTCGAGTCGGCGGCCAACCAGGTCAGCGAGCAGGTGCTGCTGGACGCCATCTTCCGAGGCCACGAGGAGCTGCAGAAGCTGATCCGGACGCAGCACGAGATGTTCGCCGAGCTCAACCTCTCCAAGCCCGAGTGGACGACGCCGGAGGCCTATCCGCAGGATCTGTGGGAGACGGTCAAGAGCGACCTCTACGGCCCGATGCGCGACGCCCTCCACACCGCCGGCAAGTTCGAGCGCAAGAGCCGCGTCAAGGAGGTCACCGGGCCGTACCTGGAGGCGATCCCGGAGGAGGAGGAGGAGCGGCGCGGCCAGGTCAAGAAGGCGATCGGCGCCCTCGAGGAGCGGCTGCTGCGCGACGCCGTGCTGCAGAACCGCCGCCGCTTCGACGGCCGCAACCTCGACGACGTCCGCGACATCGACATCGAGGTCGGCCTGATGCCGCGCACCCACGGCTCGGCGCTGTTCACCCGCGGCGAGACCCAGGCCCTGGTGTCCGCCACCCTGGGCACCGGCCGCGACGCCCAGATCATCGAGGAGTACGAGGGCGAGAGCAAGCAGAAGTTCATGCTGCATTACAACTTCCCGCCCTTCTCCGTCGGCGAGGTGCGCTTCCTGCGCGGCCCCGGCCGGCGCGAGATCGGTCACGGCGTGCTGGCCCGCCGGGCGCTGATGCCGGTGATGCCCCACGAGGACGACTTCCCCTACGTGGTGCGCGTGGTCAGCGACATCATGGAGTCGAACGGCTCCTCGTCGATGGCCACCGTGTGCGGCGGCTCGCTGGCGCTGTTCGACGCCGGCGTGCCGATGCTGGCGCCGGTCGCCGGCGTCGCCATGGGGCTGATCAAGGACGGCGACGACTTCGCGGTGCTCACCGACATCGCCGGCCAGGAGGACCATTACGGCGACATGGACTTCAAGGTCGCCGGCACCCGCGACGGCGTCACCGCGCTGCAGATGGACATCAAGATCACCGGCGTCACCCGCGAGATCATGCAGCAGGCCCTGGAGCAGGCGCGCCACGGCCGGCTGTACATCCTCGACAAGATGGAGGCGACGCTGGGCGACCCGCGCACCGAGCTGTCGAAGTACGCGCCGCGCCTCTACACCATCAAGGTGCCGATCTCGAAGATCCGCGACATCATCGGCCCGGGAGGCAAGATGATCCGCTCGATCACCGAGGAGACCGGGGCGGAGATCAACATCGAGGACGACGGCACGGTGACCATCGCCTCCTCCGACGAGCCGGCGGCGCGCCATGCCATCGAGCTCATCGAGCGCCTCACCGAGGTGCCCGAGGAGGGCACGAACTACACCGGCCTGGTGCGCCGGGTGGAGAACTACGGCGCCTTCGTCGAGATCATGCCGGGCACCGACGGCCTGCTCCACGTCTCCGAGCTGTCGCCGGGCTACGTCGACGACGTCCACGCGGTGGTCAAGGAGGGCGACGAGATGACGGTCAAGGTGATCAGCATCGACGACACCGGCAAGGTGCGTCTGTCGCGCAAGGCGGTGATCATGGAGGATCCGAACTACGATCCGTCGCAGTACGAGTCCTCCGGCGGCGACCGCGGTGGTCGCAGCGACAGCGGCGGTAGCGGCGGCGGCGACCGCGGTGGCCGTGGCGGCGACCGCGGTGGTCGCGGCGGACGTCCCGGCGGCGGTGGCGGCGGACGCGGCGGCCGTAGCGGCGGCGGTGGCGGGCGCGGTGGCCGCAGCGGCGGCGGCGGTGGCCGCAGCTCCGGCCGCAGTGGCAGCGGCGGCAGCGGCGGCAGCAGCGGCGGCAGCGGCGGCGGCGGCGGCGGCGGCGGCGGCGGCGGCGACCGCTGGTAGCAGCCCCCGCCCGAGCCATCCCGTAGTCCCCGGAGCCCCCCGCCTGACGGCCGGGGGCTCCTTCGTTTTGCACCGTCCGGCGGATACAATCGGGCCCATGCCCGAGACCTCCATCACCCGCGACGAGCTCGTCGCCTTTCTCGATGACCTGCTCGACGCCCACGAAGGGGGCGACTACGGACCCAACGGCCTGCAGGTGCAGGGCCGCTCGCAGATCACCAAAGTGGTGACCGGCGTCTCCGCCTGCCTCGAGCTGTTCGAGCGCGCCGCGGCGGCCGACGCCGACGCGGTGCTCGTCCACCACGGCATCTTCTGGCACGGCATGCCGCTGCCGCTGACCGGCGTCCAGCACGGCCGGGTGGCCTCGCTGATCCAGGCCGGCGTCAACCTGATCGCCTACCACCTGCCCCTCGACCGCCACCCGGATCTCGGCAACAACGCGGTGGCGGCGCGCGAGTTCGGGCTGCTCGACACCGAGCCCTTCGGCGACGCCAAGGGGCTGCCGGTGGGCTTCGCGGGCCGCTTCGCCGAGCCGGTGGGCATCCGGGACCTGGCGCGCCGGACCCTCAAGATCTTCGGCCAGGAACCGCAGGTCTTCGGACGCGGCCCGGAGCGCATCTCCACCCTCGGCATCATCAGCGGCGGCGCCCAGAAGGAGCTCTACCGCGCCATCGACGAGGGGCTGGACGCCTTCCTCACCGGCGAGGTCAGCGAGTGGGTGATGAACCTCGCCCGCGAGGCCGGCATCCACTACCTGGCCGCCGGCCACTACGCCACCGAGCGCCTCGGCATCCGCGCGCTCGGCCGCCGCGTGGCGGACCGCTTCGACATCCCGGTGGAGTTCATCGACGTCCCCAACCCGGTGTAGCGAAGCGGTCCCTGCGCTCCGCGGCGGGACCTTGTCTGCCCGCGGCACCCGGGGTACGCTTCCGGCCGTACGATCCCATGCCCGGCGCCGGCCCCGGCCGCGCCTCTGTCGATTGACGTACCCCGGAGGGATGGAAGATGCCGCGACCCGGCCTCGTCCGAGTCCTCGTCCTCGCTGTAGCCGTCGCTTCGGTTGCCAGCCTGCCGGCAGCCGCCCAACCGTTTGTCGACCTGATCGACTTCTGGGGAAGCCAGTACCTCGCCGACCCGCCGCCCGAGCTCCTCACCGGCGTGCCGTCGCCGCTCCATCCGCACCAGCTCCTCGCCCGCGCCGAGCCGGACGAGTGCTTCGCCGGCATCGGCGAACCGTACCCGGCGTTGGAGCCGGACGGCACGTGCCCGCAGTCGGACGACCCCGAGGCCGAGCCGGTGCTGGTGAAGACCAACCCGAGTTACGTCTTCGGCCTCACGGCCGCCGGCGACGACCTGTGGTTCGGCACCGTGGCCAACTACCTGTGCCAGGTACCGGGAATGTTCCTCGACGCCTTCTCGATCCCGGCCGAGACGTTCAGCCTGCAGACCACCTCCTGGGTCTGCGAGTTCGGCAACAGCCAGCCGTACCAGGACGCGCATCCCAACCTGTCCTCGGGGCAGGGCGACTGGCGGCGGCCGCAGATCTTCCGCTACCGCCTCGGCACCAGCACGCTCGAGGACCTGTCCCCCACCTCCGGCGCCGGCCTCGCCGCCCTGGAGCAGACCGAGGGCCTGCGCGCCGCCGGCAACCTCGACGGCGTCGTGCTGCTCGGCGGCCCCGACCTCGCCGGTGACTCGATCTACCTGTTCGCCTACGACGCCGCCAGCGGTGCCTTCCTCGGCAGCCGGCAGGTGACGGGCTACACCAACCTGCGCAGCTTCGCCGTCGCCGGCGGCGAGCTCTACGCCGCCGTCGGCACCGACGAGGGGGAGGGCGAGGTGTGGCGCTGGACCGGCAACACGGGATCGCCGTTCGACTTCGTCACCGTCGGCGAGCTCGACGCCCCGGCCGCCTTCCTCGCCGAGCACGACGGCAGGCTCTTCGCCACCACCTGGCCCGGCGTCGCCGACGCCGGACTCCACGCCAGCCCGCCGTTGCCGCCGGGCGGCCTCACCGCCGCCGACGCCGGGAGCTGGACCCCGATCCTGTACTTCTCCGACTACGACCCGGACCCCTCCACCGCGTTGAGCTACCTCGGCGGCGCCATCGCCTCGTGGGACGGCTACCTGTGGTTCGGCACCATGCAGGTACCGCTCACCGGCCTCGCCGCAGCGCTGCTCGACATCGGCCCGGACGCTCTCGACGGCGGCGACGGCAGCTTCGACGTCGAGGACTTCCTCGCCCTGGCGCTCGGCACCTACCGCGCCACAGCTCTCTTCCGCGCTCACGACCTCCTGACCCCGGACCAGGAGATCGAGGTGGCCTACGGCCAGCGGTACCTGCCGGTCTACGACCCGACCGCCGAGACCTACACGATCGCCGAGGACGCCGACCACGAGACCGGCTTCGGACCGCCGCTGTTCGGCGCCGCCGGCTTCGGCAACCCGTTCAACGTCTACACCTGGACGATGGCCACCTACCAGGGCGCGCTCTTCGTCGGCACCTTCGACTGGTCGTTCCTGCCCGCCCAGGTGCTGGCCGACCTGATCGCCTCGGGACCCCCGCTGCCGCCCGAGCTCGCGGTCGGCACCGCGTCCGGTACGGCCGCCCCGGCGATGCCGCGGAGGCTCGACCTCGCCGAGGCGCTGGCGGTGTGGGGCCGCAGCCTCGGCACGGCGCTGCCCTTGCCGGTCGCCCGCGCGGCGCAGCTCGCCGCCAGCACCCGCGTCACCCTGCGCGCCCTGGCCGCGGCCAAGGCCTCGCCGGCGGCGATCACCGAGGAGGGCGACCCGGAGCTCACCGACTTCCTGGGCGCCGACCTGTTCCGCTTCGACGACCCCGAGGCTCCGGCCGCCGCGGAGGACATCTCCGGCCTCGGCGACTACGCCAGCTACGGCGTGCGTGCCCTGGTCGCCGGCGACGCGCTGTACGCCGGGATGGCCAACCCGATGAACCTGCTCGACGGTACCGTCGACCCGTTCGGCGCGCTCCTCGAGCCGCCGCCACCGACCGTCGCCGCCGCCCGGCGCCTCACCGCGGCAGCCGAAGCCGGCGGCCTGCCGCCGGGCGGCTGGCAGCTCATCCAGATCGGCGAGCCGCTGGCCGAGGACGTCCCGGCCCTCGACGCGGTCGGCCTCGGGGTCCTCGCGCTGCTGCTCGCCGCCGCCGCCGTGCTGCGCGGCCGGCGACGGTTGCGCGGCTGAAGGACGGCGACGGCGGCAGGCGAGGTGCCGAGCCCCCGCCGCCCGCCTGCCGCGGCCCTGCCGACGAACCGCTGCCGCAGCGCCGCAGCGCGGCCACATCGGGGCCACGGCGCGCGGCGTAAGATGACGCCGTGATGGAGCCCGTGACGCTGGATCCGACCGCCCGCCAGCGCCTCGCCGAGGCGATCGGCAACACGCCGCTGGTCCGCCTCTCGACCTGCCTCGACGACCTGGGCCCGGACGGCTGCGAGGTCTTCGCCAAGCTCGAGATGCTCAACCCCGGCGGCTCGGTGAAGGACCGGGTGGCGCGCCACATGGTCGAGCGGGCGCTGGCCGACGGCCGGCTGCTGCCCGGTGGCACGATCGTCGAGAGCTCCTCGGGCAACACCGGCATGGGCCTGGCGATGATGGCGGTGCTCCACGGCCTGCGCTGCAGGCTGGTGGTGCGCCGCCAGTGCAGCGCCGAGAAGCTCGGTGCGCTGCGCGCCCTGGGCGCCGAGCTGGTGCTGGTCGACGGCGACCTGCCTCCCGAGCATCCCGAGAGCTACAACCGCATGGCGCGGCGCCTGGCGGCGGAGAACCCGGACTGGTTCTTCCCCGACCAGCACAACAACCGCGAGAACAACGAGGCGCACTACCTCACCACCGGTCCCGAGATCTGGCGGCAGATGGACGGCCGCGTCGACTGGCTGGTCGCCGGCATCGGCACCGGCGGCACCGTCTCCGGCGTCGGCCGCTACCTCAAGGAGCGGGATCCGCGAGTGCGCGTGATGGCGGTCGACGTCGAAGGCTCGGTGTTCAGCGAGTGGTTCCACCATCGCCGCCTCGGCACGCCGGGCCGCTACCGCCTCGAGGGCCTCGGCGACGAGGAGATCATCGGCTGCCCGGAGTTCGAGCTGATCGACGCGATGGTCCAGGTGTCCGACCGCGAGGCGTTCCTCGCCACCCGCGACCTGGCCCGCCGCGAGGGCCTCTTCGCCGGCGGCTCCAGCGGCGCCGCGGTGTGGGGCGTGCGCCGGCTCCTCCGCGACCTCGCCGGCGCCGGCCGCGACGCCGGCCAGACCGCCCCGCGCATCGTCACCCTGCTCCCCGACTCCGGCAACCGCTATCTCTCGACGATCTACGACGACGCCTGGATGCGCGCCCGCGGCTACCTCGAGGGTGGTGGTGCGGACTCCGCCGCGCCGGCCGACGCCGCCGCGAATTCGTAGACCCGTGTAACGCATCGCCCTCGTCCAACGCCCCTGTTTCACACCCCGGTTCCCAGCGGCGGCTCCGCGGCGATCGCGGAGGCCGGGGGGAACCGTCATCTCCAGGAAAGGAGCAGGTTGCGATGACGGACGAGAAGGCCCGCAACATCACGCTGGACGAGCTGATCTCCACCGCCTCGCGGTCGACCCTCAAGACCTTCCGCGAGCTGGAACCTCAGTTCGGTGACCTCAAGGTGCCGCCGAAGATCTGGATCGGCATCTGGATCGATCCGAGCGAGATCTTCCAGAAGCTCGGGCCCAATGCCGGCAGAGGCTGACCCGACGGTGGAGGGCCGGCGCTCCGCGGGAGCGCCGGCCGCCCCTTGCCGCCCGCCGGGCGAGGCAGCGGCGATCCAGTGCCCGAGCGCGCGCCCCGAGATGCCGGGTGCGCACCTGCTGGGCCTGGTCGAGGGGAGCGCCGAGCGGCCGCGCCTGGCCTACCTGAGACGGCCGGAGCCGGTGCGCGAGGAGCTGCTGGCGCTGGCCGGCGAGGGATCGCCGACCCGCCTGTTCCGCTTCGCCGCCCCCTGCGCCGGCCACGCCTGCCAGCACTTCGACGGCAGCTCGTGCCGGCTGGCGCAGCGCATCGTCGAGCGGCTGCCCGAGGCGGTGGCGGCGCCGCCGGTCTGCGCCCTGCGCCCGGCCTGCCGCTGGTGGCTGCAGGAAGGTGAGGCCGCCTGCCGCCGCTGCCCCATGGTGGTCACCGAGAGCTACGGCGAGATCGACGGCTCCGACGAGCTGCGGGTCGCCGCCGACCCGGCGACGCCGGTGGGCTGAGGCGCACCGGCGGCAGGGGCCACGACCGGCTCGCCGCCCTTCATCACCAGCGCGACGCGACGCAGGGCCGAGACGTCGCGGCCGGGATCGCCGTCGACCGCCACCAGGTCGGCGAGCAGGCCCGGAGCGATGCGGCCGCGGTCGTCGAGATGGAAGATCCGGGCGTTGACCGAGGTGGCGGCGCGCAGGGCGTCGAGCGCCGGCATGCCGTAGGCCACCATCAGCTCGATCTCGTGGGCGTTGTCGCCGTGGTCGAAGACCCCGGCGTCGCCGCCCATGCCGACGGTCACGCCGGCGGCGAGGGCGGCGCGGAAGCTCTCGCGGCTGGCGCGGATGCGCTCCGGCTCGGGGTCGTCGTGGGCCCAGCCGCCGTACTCGGCGATGGCCTCCGAGGCGGCGAGGGTGGGGATCAGCGCGACCCCGTGCTCGGCCATCAGGCGGAAGACCTCCGGTGTGCCGCCGTCGCCGTGCTCGACGGTCTCCACCCCGGCGAGCACCGCCCGCCGCATGCCCTCCGCCGTCGCCGCGTGGGCGGCCACCGGCCGGCCGCTGGAGGACGCCACCTCGACGATGCGCTGCAGCTCGGCGAGGGTGAAGGTCGGCCGTGCCTCGCCGCGGGCGCCCCAGCGGTAGTCGGCGTAGACCTTGACCACGTCGGCCCCTTTGCCGATCTGGTCGCGCACGACGCGGATCAGCGCGTCCTCGCCGTCCGCCTCCTCGGCGCCGAGGATCGGCGCGAAGCGCGGGTCGAAACCCTTCGGGCCGTAGCTGCCGGTGGCGACGATCGCGCGGGTGGCGACGAGCAGCCGCGGCCCGGGCACGATCCCCCGCTCGATCGCCCGCTTGAGGCCGACGTCGGCGTAGGCGGCGCCCTCGGTGCCCAGGTCGCGGGCGGTGGTGAAGCCGGCGCGCAGCGTGCTCGCGGCGTGATTGGCGGCGCGCAGGGTGCGCTCCGCCAGCGACTCGTGCAGCACCTGGTCGTTCCAGGGCGTCTCGTCGTACGGGTGGAGGAAGAGGTGGGTGTGGCCCTCGATCAGGCCCGGCAGCAGGGTGGTGCCGGCGAGGTCGATGCGCTCGCTGCCCGCCGGTACCTCGAGGCTCGCCGCCGGACCGGCCGCGGCGATGCGCTCGCCGCGCACCAGCACCGCCCAGCCGTCGTGGAAGGCGTCGCCGTCGAACACCCGGTCCGGCAGCAGCAGGACGGACGGCGGTCCGGCTCCGCCGGCCTCCCCGGCCGCCGCGGCGGCGCCATCGGCGGCCGGGACGACGGCGAGGACGGCCGCGAAGAGAACGGAAAGGAGAAGAGCGGGAGCGGTCCCGGGAACGGTCCGGGACGCGCCGGTGCGGCGTCGGCAGTCTGCGGGCATGGGCAACCTCCGCCGCGCATTCTACCGGCGCCGCTCCGGAGTCGGGCGGCCGCTTCTCTACTCCCTACTCCCTATTCGTGGCGCAGGGCGATCGCCGGATCGACCCGGCTCGCCCGCCGCGCCGGCAGCATGCTGGCGACCAGGGCCACCGCCAGCAGCGCCCCGCTCACCACCGCGTACACCGCCGGGTCGGAGGCGCCCACCTCGTAGAGCAGGCTGCCGAGCAGCCGGGCCAGCACCAGCGCCATGGCGAGACCGGCGGCCAGCCCGAGGACCACCGGCACCATGCCCTGGCGTACCACCATCCCGAGCACCGTCGAGCCGTGGGCGCCGAGCGCCATGCGAACGCCGATCTCACCGGTACGCTCGGCCACCGAGTACGCCACCACGCCGTACACGCCGACCGCCGCCAGCAGCAGCGCGAGGCCGGCGAAGACAGCCATCATCACCACCGTGAAGCGCCGTTCGCCGCGCTGCCCGGCCAGCCGTTCTTCCGGCGTCTGGAGCTCGAAGGCGGCGACGGCCGGGTCGAGCCGTTGCACCGCGCGGCGCAGCTCGGGGAACAGCGTCGGCGGCGGCAACGGCGAGCGCACCGACACCGCCAGGCCCCGCGGCGCACCCTCCTCGAGCGGGAAGAAGACGTCCGGATCGTCCGGCATGTCGTCGGGATCGCCGGGCACGCGGCGGTAGCGTGCGTCGGCGGTGACGCCGATCACCGTGCGCCATGGCTGGTCGCTGTCCGGCGGCCCCAGCTTGACGCGGCGCCCGACCGCCTGCGTGCCGGGCCAGGTGCGCCGCGCCAGCTCCTCGCTGACGATCACCGGCGGCGCCTCGCCCGCGCCGTCGCCGGGGCGGAAAGCGCGACCGCTCGCCAGCGGCAGGCCGACGGTGGCGAAGAACCCCGGGCCCACCCGGTGACGATAGATGCGCGTCCCACCGCCGTAGGGCGCCTGCGGATCGAAGGCCCGCCCCTCCGGGCTGAGCACCGTCGCGGCCCAGCCCTGCTGCAGCGGGGTGTCGGTCGACAGCGCCACCGACTCCGCCCCCGGCACCGCGGCGAGCGCATCGCGCAGCCGCGGTACGAACGCGGCGCGCTGGGTGTCGTCCCAGCCGGTGGCGGAGAGATCGACACGGAAGAACATCAGGTTCGCGGTGTCGAAGCCGGGCTCGACGCGGCGCAGATGGGAGAAGCTGGCGGCCATCAGACCCGCCCCCACCAGCAGCACCAGGGCCAGCGCCACCTCGGCGGCCACCAGCAGGCCGCGGGTGCGGCGCAGCGAGCGCGATCCGGTGCCGCCGCGAACCCCCGGGCGCAGGGTGTCGGCCAGGCGCTCGCGGTCGCCACGGGCGGTGAGCAGCCCGAGCATCACGGCCGTCGCCAGGGCGAGCAGCAGGCTGAAACCCAACACCCGCAGGTCGACGTGCACCGGCACGAAGTCGGGAAGCTGCACCGGGCTGAGGCCGAGCAGCCCGTTCAGCCCCCAGGCGGCGAGGAGGACGCCGAGGGTGCCGCCGGCGAGGCTGAGCAGCACCGCTTCGAACAGCGAGCGGGCGAGGAGCTGCAGGCGGCCGGCGCCGAGGGCGGCGTGGACCGCGCTCTCGCGGCGCCGCCCGGAGGCGCGGACCAGCATCAGGTTGGCGACGTTGACGCAGGCGATCAGCAGCACGAAGACGACCACCGCCGAGAGGACCAGGAGCGGTGTTTCGAGGTCGCCCATGAGATCCGCCTGCAGCGGACCGAGGCTGACGCCGTAGGCGGCGTTGGAGTCGGCGTGTTGCTCTTCCAGCGAACGCCCGAGGGCCGCCGCCTCGTCGCGCGCCTGCTCCAGCGTCGCCCCGTCCGCCAGGCGGGCCACCACGTCGAGGAAGCGTCCGCCGCGCTGCTCGAGGTACTGCGGCGGGACCACCGAAGCGAGCGGCACCCAGACGTCGCTGCCGGTGTTGAGACCCGAGAAGCCCGCCGGCATGACGCCGACCACCGTGTACTCGGTGTCGTCGAGCCGCAGGCGCTGGCCGAGCACCCCGGGGTCGCCGCCGAAACGACGCTGCCACAGGCCGTGTCCGATCACCGCCTCGGCGGCGTCCGGCGTCTCCGCCGACAGGGTGCGGCCCAGCGCGGGCGCGACGCCGAGCACCGCGAGGTAGCCCGGCGTGACCATCTCGCCCTCCAGGCGCACGGCACCGAGGTCGCCGGCCGAGGTCCACGCGGCGGAGAGCACCGCGGCGACGCCGTCCAGGCCGTCGACGCTCTCGGCGACGTCGCGGAAGTCCGGATAGGACATCTCGCGCCGCTCCTCGGTCTCGCGCTGCACCGTCGACCACACCGCCACCAGCCGGTCGCCGTCGGGGAACGGCAGACCGCGCAGCAGGGTGGCGTCGACCAGGCTGTAGACCGCCGTGTTGGCGCCGATGCCCAGCGCCAGGGTGACGGTCACCGCCAGGGTGAAACCCGGCCGTCGGACCAGGGCGCGGGCGGCGAAACGGAGATCGTGGAGGATCGCGGACAGCATCGGGGCCTCGCTTTCCAGAAATTCGGGTACCAGGGAGCGCAAGAGGCCTGCCAGCACCCCACGCCGGCGACGGCGCGCCCGCAGTGCCGCTTTTGGTGGGCGATTTGGCGGCCGACGTCCGGGTACCGGGCGCCGCCGCCGCCGTCCGCCGGCGGACGGGCGATCCCAGCCGCGGGACGCCGTCGTCGGTTACGGCACGAAGCGGTGCGCATAGCCGCTGGCGTCGTAGATCGCCTGCGGGTCGTCGAGGCGGATGAGGGCGCGCACCGCCGCCCGCTTGTCGTCCGCCTGCTCGTAGTAGCCGCGGGCGATCTCGAACCCGACGTAGTAGCCGAGGTCGGGGTGCCAGCTGTCGCCGGGACGGCCGTAGTTGTAGAACCAGTCACCGCTCTCGGCGCCGTCCTTCTCGGCCACGAAGCGCTCCCACACCTGCCGCTCGTGGGCGCGGCCCCAGGCGCGATAGTTGGGCTCCCAGCCCGCGGAAGGACGGATCAGGCCGGCGAGGAAGTCGGCGCCGCCCTCCGCCAGGGCCTGGTCCAGCAGGCTGCCGCCACCCTCAGCGCCGCCGTTCTGCTGCTGCTGGACGTGGATCAGCTCGTGGCTGACGATGTACGGCAGCTGCGTCAC